>WNGO01007697.1_pt1 | contig 10988 bp, 8 predicted proteins | sample 5400511 | NCBI WGS metagenome assembly WNGO01 (sample SAMN13153380, study PRJNA577476) | soil metagenome | isolation source: 20 cm soil or saprolite under Garry oak tree replicate 2 | place: USA:California | collected 2016-06-15
CCTGAGGAACTGTGACGATGTGGAGCCGGTTTCGGTCGTGGCTACCGTCTGTCGTGCAACGTTCACGGATGGAACGCGACATGGATGCAGAGTTGCGCTTCCACCTTGAGGCGTTCGCGGAAGATTTGGTGCGCATCGGCATTCCTCGCGAAGAGGCACTGCGGCGAGCGCGCATCGAGTTTGGCGGCGTTGAGCGCGCCAAAGAAGAATGCCGCGACGCGCGAGGCGTGCGATTGCTCGAAACTCTACTTCAGGACCTGCGCTACGGACTGCGCTTGCTCAGTAAGAGTCCAGGGTTCACCGCCGTCGCTGTAATCACTCTCTCCCTTGGCATCGGTGCGAACACAGCGATCTTTAGTTTGATCAATGCGGCGATGCTTCGTTCTCTGCCTGTGCCTGAACCAGGGCGGCTGGTCATGCTGCAATATGCCGCTCGCGAGGATCCCAATGTGATGGGAGGCTACTTCTGGGGATGCCCGGGAAAAACAGATCCTAAGGGCCACCAGGGTTGCTCGTTCTCCCACCCGATGTACGAACAAATCCACGCGCAGCAAACGGTATTTTCAGGACTCTCTGCCTTCGTCGGCTCGAATGAGCTTCACGTGGACGCGGATGGCCGCCGGAGCATGGTGACGGGTGATTTTGTCGGCGGAGACTTTTTCTCCACGCTGCGCTTGGGTGTCGAGCTTGGTCGCACACTCCAGCCAGCTGATGATAGGCCAGGAGCTCCTCCTGTAGCCGTTCTTCGCTACGGCTATTGGCGACGTCAGCTTGGCGGCGATCCCTCCGTCATCGGCAAGTCTGTTTCGCTGGAAGGAGTAGCGGTCACCATCGTCGGCGTTGTGTCGCGAGGATTCAGCGGCCTCGAAGCCGGTATACCGGACGACATTTGGTTACCGCTTTCTTCCCAACCTACGCTGCTGCCGAAAATGTTCCGGTGGGACATGCCAAACAGTGTATGGACGGAGATGGTGGCCCGCCTGAAACCTGGCGTGGGCAAAGCGAAAGCCGAATCGGCGATCACCGCGATCTTCACGCCTAGCGTTACCACCGGCGCCGATGCCATCTTCAAGCCCGACGACGCTCCTCGGATCGAATTGCCGGAATTGGACCGTGGCATTGGCTCCCTTGGCCGCGAGTTCTCGAAGCCGCTATTTGTTCTGATGGCGGCAGTGGGAATTATCCTTTTCCTTGCGACGGCCAACATCGCAGGGTTGATGTTGGCTCGCGGCGTGTCTCGCTGTAGAGAAATCGCAGTGCGGCTGGCTTTAGGAGCCCCGCGCTGGCGAATCCTCAGCCAGCTTCTAACGGAAAGCCTCCTTTTGGCAGCGGCGGCAGCTGTCTTTGGAACCTTGCTGGCTTACTGGGGAGCTTACGGCCTTGCAACTTTCCTTGCATCCAATTGGCGTGAACACCTTGAAATTGACATCCATCCTGATCTGACTGTCCTCGCGTTCACTGCCACGGTCTCTGTCGTCGCTGCAATTTGCTTTGGGCTCGCTCCAAGCTTGCTTGGGACACGTCTCGATTTGACGCATGCTCTCAAAGGTAGCCCTGAAAGCCCGTCTTTGGGCCCGCATGGCGAAAAACGCCGCCTTGGACTCGGAAGTGCGCTCGTCGTTGCGCAGGTTGTTCTCTCGGTGATCCTTGTCGGAGGCGCGGGACTTCTCGTCCATACGCTCATACGTCTCGAGACAATGGACGTAGGCTTTGAAACGCGAAATGTTTTGCTGGTGAGCATCGATCCAAACATACGCGACTGGACGGACCCACGTACTCCGCGCCTTTGCCGCGAGTTGCAAAACCACTTCACCGTTCTCCCTGGCGTCATTTCCTCGAGCTACTCCATGGTTCCACTTCTGAACAGAATGAACATGGGTACGGTGTTTAGCCCACTCGGAGGTTCGAAGGAATCTAGGATAGCGTCGGATGAGCTCCCCGTTGGCACGAATTTCTTCGAGACCATGCGCATCCCGCTCTTGGCTGGACGCACGTTCAACGCAAAGGATTTCCAGACCGATGCAAAGCCGCGTCCTATCATTGTGAACCAGAAATTGGCGCGACTCCTGTTTGGAAAGGGAAATCCCGTTGGGCAGCTCTTCAGCGATGGGGGATCCAAGACCGCTGATTACGAAGTGATCGGTTTTGTCGCTGACGCGAAATACAGCACTTTAAGACAAGAAGTCAAACCGACAGCGTATGTTCCACTCAAGCTTGGTGGGGGTTCGTTTGAACTCCGCGCCGCAGGCGACCCTCGGGCGCTAATTCCTGCGGTTCGAGCTGCCATCGCCGAAGTCAACCGCGACATCGTCGTCACCGCCATCCGAACGCAGACTGAGCAGATTGAAAGGACTCTCTACCAGGAGAGGCTCTTTGCCGGCCTCTCCACCTTGTTCGGGCTGGTTGCCCTCGCCCTCGCTTGCATCGGCCTTTACGGGCTACTTTCGTACGAAGTGACACGGCGCACGCGCGAAATCGGAATTCGCATGGCGCTAGGCGCGCGGCACCGGGAAATTCGCAGCTTGGTCGCAAAGAGGGGCCTCCTGCTCACGCTGTCCGGTACAGTGATCGGAATCGCGGTCGCGGCGGGAGTGACACGATATTTGGAAACGCTGCTCTACGGCGTGCGGCCCACGGACCCTTGGACGTTCGTGGGCGTTGTGATCTTGCTCGGGATCGTCGCGCTGGTTGCATGTTATCTCCCGGCCCGGAGGGCAATGCGCGTCGATCCGATGGTGGCGTTGAGGTACGAATAAGGGTTCAAACAAGAGCCAACCTATTGCGATTCTGTATTTTTCTCGCGAACTCCCGGCATAAACCGTACAAGTGGGTCCCGGTAATGATTTCCAGAATCGGGTCTGTTTACTTGTTTTTATTTGGGCAGATGTCTCGCTTAAAGGTGATTGCTGTCCGCACGTCCTGGTCTTGACTCGAAGGGTCGCAGGTATGCGTAGACCGCATTATCGAAACGTGCTCGTAGTCCGTTAGGCGTGCATAGTTGCACCCGCTCACGAAAACACCTGAGTTGACTTCTTTTCCCCTCATGGCGACGGGCGCGACCTCCTCCAGAACCTCAGACACACCCTCCGAAGACATGAGCCGAGCCTGCTCTTCTTGATGAATGAGCGATTGTGGTGGCTCTATTAATATTTGGCAGACCAGCTGATCCGAACCGTACTCCACTGCGAGACTAATTCCAGGCCGCGCAGTAAAACGCTCCATGTTCGGCTCTCCATACCGGCTGTGAAATTCCTGGGAACTCTGCGTCAGGACAACGCTTGCGGTGGCGACAAGTAAGCACCCAACAAGAATGCGCATAGCGTCCCCATTGTAGGTTTTTCGCCGCCCGCACAGCAATCAGACCTTGAATGACCGTCCGAGCGGAGACCACTTGCCGTTGGACTAAGCTTCGGGGGGAGGCCCATTTGCTCCTCGAAGCATCGACTTGCAAGGCCCTTTAATCGTGAACTGGTGGTGAGGCGGGAGTCGTGAAGTCGAACGTCAAATCCACAATCGCACGCTGCGCGTCAGGCTGCCAGTTAACACTCTCGGGAGATGCACCAACGGGCAGAAGTGATTCGTATTCTTGATAGAAGTCCCGGATGAGTTTTGGATTCACCGGGCTACCTGTCACCAGTCGCGACTTAAGAAGTGCTTCTTTCTTCGGGTCAAGACCAATCGCCTGAATGTTCCCCCAACGATATTGCGGACCTTCGTTTACGTCCACCACAATTGCGAGGGTCTGATTAACATGTTCCATGTTGTTGGTGACTGTACAGTCGATGAATCCCCGTTCGCTGTAGGCACGTGAGATCGCAACCAGACCTGCATAATATTTCTCGTGACTATATATTTCGCCATCCTTCAACGGAATCAACTTCCGAAGATCATCGGAGCCAAAAATCGCTGGCACCAAGTGAGCCCCGACGTAACGAAACTCAATCTTTCCCACTGTTTTTTGCTGGCCCTCGTCGACGCTAACGGTTACTAGAACATGGAGCAGCCTCGATTCTCGGCGCAGCGGTTTCCAGCTCGCCTCAACAGAAAAGCCTATGTACCCTTGATTCTCCCTGTCCGGCCAACCGTCGGTCTCTGCGCGAATCACTGTATCTCTAACATCGCCTATCCAGTCGGAGTCTTCTTCGTACTCGCGCTGCCTTAAGGAGGCTACCAATTGCTCTTGGACGGCTTCAGGCAGATGACTTGCACCGTTTAGCTCTACGACGTCAATAACTACTTTTGGGCGGTCAATTGACGATTGTATCTGGGCTATCGAGGACATCCCGACGGCGAAAATGACGGGGCATAGGGTCAGTTTCAAAAAGCTCACGGCGTGATCCATTACAGCACAATTGAGCCCCGCGCTGCTCCATCATTTTGGTGGGTGTCAACTCCTGCTGGCTTCACTTGGCTGTGTAGTCGGATACTCGTAGAAGTCCGGCCCGATTCCGCGACGGATTGCACTTGTCCGCAGTCGCTGTTTCCCGGGAGTTAGGCCGTCGTGCGGTGTACCATACGGCAGCTGACCGTCGATAACTTCGTAAGGGATTTACATGGGTCAGATTGCTGACGGCCACAACAAAGAGCGCGGTGCAGCCTGGACCGCGGACGTGATACAAGACTTTCGTTTCGGTTTGAGGACGCTCTTTAAATATCGGTCCTTTACGGTCGTGACCGTCGTTACGCTTGCTTTGGGAATAGCAGGATGTACGGCAGTCTTCAGTTTGGTGAACGCGGTTCTAATCCGTTCCCTGCCGTACGGCGAGCCGAGTCGGTTGGTTTACATATTCACTCCCCTTGCACACATTGATCTTCCCGTAGGGGTCTTTGGGCCGACCAATGCGGATTTCGCTGATTTCAAAAGCCAGAACCATTCCTTCTCGGAGATGACCCACTTTCAACAAGCGATCTATAACCTTGGTGTGGACGATCGGGTGGAAAGAATTGGCGCGGCAAAGGTCGATGCGGACTTCTTCAGGACCTTGCATGTGGCGCCTGAAGTCGGTCGTGAGATAGACAAAAGAGATGATCAATCCGGAAGTGAGCGCGTCGTCGTTGTCAGCCATGCTCTTTGGAAGTCCATGTTTGGAGGAACGCGCGAAATTCTAAGGCGCACGCTGCGGCTGAATGGAAAGCCATACCAGGTGATCGGCGTAACGCCCGCGGACTTTGGATTCCCGCACAAGAGTGATCTTGCGCACGGGAACGGGCACATCGAGACGACCGATGTTTGGTTGCCTTCCGCGTTGACTCCGGAACAAAGTGCAGATCGGGAGGATTTCGGTGGCGTTGCGGTCGCTCGCTTGAAGCCAGGTGCGACCTTAGAACAGGCGCAAACGGAGATGAGTACGATCATGTCGCGGCTAGACTCGCTGCATTCCGAAGACATGCGTGGGTGGAGTGCGCTAGTCAAACCGTTTGTTGACACTGCTCTTGGTCCAGTGAGACCGCTGATGCGGCTTCTACTGGGAGCAGTGTGCTTCGTTCTGCTCATTGCATGTGCGAATGCAGCAAGTCTTTTTTTGGCGCGCGCCGCTGACCGGGCGCACGAACTGGGCGTGCGTGCCTCGCTAGGCGCCCCCAGAATGCGCCTCGCGCGTCAGATGTTCACGGAGTGCTTGATGCTGAGCACTACCTCGGGCATCGTTGGTATCGGGTTGGCCTTTCTTTTCTTGCGCGCAATTCTGAAACTTGATCCCGGAGATGTCCCTCGAATGCAGGATGCAAGGTTGGATATCAGCGTCCTGGCTTTCCTTGTTTCAGTGACCGTGCTGACGAGCATCCTCTTTGGAACATTACCCGCACTCTCGGCAACCCGAATTAATCCCGGAGAACTTCTAAAGACCGGTGGAATCCGGGGAATCGCAGGAGACGGAAAGCGGGCGGGAAAGGGCTTGGTGGTCGCGCAGGTTGCTCTCGTGGTGTTGCTGCTCATCGGAACAGGTCTACTTCTCCGAAGTTACGCGAACGTTCTTGCTGTGCGCACCGGCTTCTCAACGTCGGCCGTTACAGTCAACATCAAGCTAAATCCACCGCACAACGCGGCGCCGAATGGACGGATGTTTGTCGGAGAACTGCTGCACTCGATAGAACAGGTCCGCGGCGTTCAGGCTGCTGGGGCGGTTGACTATCTACCTCTAAGCAATACCGAAGGAATTACGTCGTTTGAACTGGAAGGATATCCAAACGAAAAGAATCAAATAGTGGAGCGGCGTCGAGTTACATCAGATTATCTTGTGGCGATGCAGATTCCGTTGTTGGACGGCCGAGCCTTTATGGAGCGTGACGATCAAGGACATTCAGCCGTGGCAATCGTCAATCTAGCCTTCGCCAAGAGGTACTTCGGCGACGCAAGCCCACTCCAGCACCGCGTTCGCGGCTCCGCTGATGCTCCATGGCTTACGATCGTGGGCGTAATAGGAAATATTCGGAACACAAGTATCGAAGCCACTCCACCTGCGCAAATCTACACTCCGTTATGGCAACAGGATTCCGATGAAGAGCCCACAGTGATGAGCGCCTACCTTGCGGTGCGCTCATCCTTACCCGAAGATTCGATCGTCCCCCAAATTCGGGCAGCAATCCGAAATCTCGATCCAAATCTGGCGATCGCGGAAGTCTTTACGATGAACGATCGAGTCTCACAAGCCGTTGCTAGACGGCGTTTTCAGACGACCCTGCTGACATTGTTCTCGGGAATAGCAACATTGTTGGCTGTCGTTGGAATCTACGGACTGCTTACATACTCCGTTAGGCGAAGGACCGCAGAGATCGGAATCCGCATGGCGCTAGGTTCATCCAGGATTCGAGTGGCACACCTCATCTTACAGGAGGGGTTGGGTTTGACCGGGGCGGGCGCGTTGATCGGACTAGCTGCCACGCTGCTGTCCACCAAGTTGTTGGCCGGTTTTCTCTATGGTGTCTCACAAATCGATCCCCTTACGTTTTTATTGGTCCCACTGTTACTCATTCTTGCAGCACTCGCCGCGTGCTTGATCCCGAGTTGGAACGCAAGTCGTATCGCTCCTATGACTGCACTGCGTCACGAATGTTACGCACTACGAAATGGGCCTCGTACGGCAGATGGTCGACGCCGTCTTGCCGTTTCTCGACGGCCAAGGGCGAGGCAATGGCGGGTCAGTTGAGGAGCAATCACAGATTCGCAGAAATCAAAGTGTCGTGTCAGTGAGTCGGCTTCAGTTTGCGCGCCGCATGAAACGGAAATTGCGGATGCGGCCCGAGTTGAGGACGAAGCCAGACACGTGGTGGCTGGAATCGCGGGCAAAACGGATCGTGCCGATCTCTGCCGTGAAGACGTCAGGAGTTCTCGGATCGAGTTGGGCAGGCTTGTGCTTCAGGCGTATGAGCGTGAGTTTTCCGTCTTGGACGACCATGCGATAGACCGGCTCGATTTCCTGGCTCACGTAACTTCCCGCATAATCGGCGAGCTCTGCGGCGGTAGGGGTAAAGGAAGGGACGGACTCAAAAAGGCCTGGTTTTCCGTCGCCAAAGCTTCGCAGGAAACGGCGAGGCGTGCCTCCCGCGGCAGGCTCGAAGTGGAAATTCGCCTGATCGCCCCAAGGGGTATCCGCGATATGAAAAAATGTCTCGCTTACCGGTTTGAGAGCGTAATCATCTTCGATGTCAAAAGAAACCCGCAGCTTGCCGTTTTTCAGGTAAGTCTTTAGGAACTGGTCATCGTCGCGGTTCCAGTAGAGTCCTTGGAGGCCTGAGAGTTGTTGCTCGGTGAGGTTAATGCCAGCACCTGGGCTGGCGGTAGCGGCGGCCGACGGCTCGGAAGCCTTCAAGTCCTGCGCCAGATAGATATCGGCGACCGAGCGGGCCAGGCTCGATGGACTGGTTTCCGCGTAATTGCAAAGAACGGCAACGGAAAAGTGTTGCTCCGGGAAGCGCGTCATATCCGAGCGGTAACCGGCATCAGCCCCGCCGTGATCCACCGTAGGTAGCCCTTTGTACTTGCCCAGCACGAGTCCGAAGGCGTAGTCGAGAGTTTCGCCATTGTTGAGTTTTCCACGCTGGAGCATTTGCTCGAGGAATGAGGGACCCCCGACAACTGGGTGATAGAAGTTTTCGTCCCAGAGCGCGAGATCTTCGACCGTGGTGTGCAAACTGGTTGCGCCGGCCGTGTCAAAGTTGGTAAGACCTAGCCGGAAGGGCCCTGCCTTTTCGGATTCATATCCATACGCATTATTTTTGACAATCACGGCGTGGTCGTCGCGGAAAAATGTGTGGGTCATGCCGAGCGGTTCAAAAATATTTTTGGTGGTGAACTCACGAAATGACATGCCGCTGACGCGCTTGACGATGATGGCCATCAACGTGTAGCCCGTGTTGCAATAGACGTGTTTCTCTCCCGGCTTGAAATTCAAATCCTTCTGGGTCGTGAGAACAGACATGATGTCATCATCCGTGATCAGGTCGAGGGAGTAACGCCATCCGGCGAGCTCGAGCAGATTCCACTGATCGCGAAGGCCGCTGGTGTGATAGATGAGGTGGCGGATGGTAATGAGTGAGCCGAAATTGGGGAGTTCGGGAATGTACTTGCGGACATCGTCGTCCAACGAGAGTTTGCCTTGTTCCCCGAGTAGGAGAATAGACGCTGCAGTAAATTGCTTCGACATGCTGGCAACGTGGAATACGGTCGAAGGTGTAATCGTGACGTTGTGGTCGAGATCCGCCATCCCGTAGCCATGTTTGTAAACAATCCGACCGTCCCTCATCACTGAGAGAGCACAGCCCGGCGAATCCGTGCGATTCCATTTCTCAAAGACTTTATCGACTCGTTCGGTTAGGTCACTTGTGGTCGCTGCCGGCGTTTGCGCCGATGTGAGCGTCGAAACCGATAGAAAGGTGATGCTAACAGCCACTTGAAGTATGGGCTTCAACTTTGCTCCTCCAGCCGATCAGACGACGCTGCGAAACCTTAAAGGGTACAAGCCCCGAGATCCGAATCCTTTTGCCTAGGGCCTTTTGTGATTCTTATATCATCATCCAGGCCAGGCTCTTTCCTTCTTTTCCCTCGTCCTGGCCCGAGAACCGTCGTGAACTAGTATCGGGCGGGGTTTCGTTTGTATTGGGCTGGCCCGGGATCCGCGACGGATTTCAATTGACGCGACGCTGTTTACCAGACCTGTCTGCACATACTTGGTCTGTTTGAAACACACGACCGCGAAACCGTAACGTAAGTTCACTGCCGCAACGTCTATAAAGTGAATGACTATGCGTACGCACGCGACTGAACCATTGCGAGGGAATGCATCAGTACGTAGTGTGTAGCAAGGCGGAGAAACATGACCAAACGTCTGAAAGCAGCTGTCCTTAGCGCTGGCTTGGCGATGTCGTTGAATTGCGACCAACTCTGCGCAGCCCAACAATCCAAACAGACGCCTCCTGCACCAGTTCCACCGACGGAGGAGGAGACGAGTCTCTTTTTGACTCGCCTCAATACAGCGGCGGACCTGATCGACTGTATAACGAGTTCTACGCAGCCATGAAGTCGTGGGGACGCTACGAACTGGTTGGCAGTCCCGCAGAGGCTGACTTGGTTATCGAGATTCGCCTGACCCTATTGCAGCCTAGACGATCAGAACCGTTGGGGGAGCAAAACCCCGAGTACGATTCGCAGTTCCATCTTGCCATTCGGGACGTGAAGACCCACGAAACCTTGTGGGGATTGACCGAGCATGCCCAAACGGCGATTCTCCAAGGAAACCGGGACAAAAACTTCGAGCAGGCGCTGACAGCAATCCTCTCGGAATTACGAAAAATAGCGGGTCCAGCGCAGCCCACCGCGAAGTCGCCCACGAGTTAGTCGACCAGTTAGTTGTGGCTGTTTTATCGGTTCCTGGTTTTAGCGCGTTACAGGCATGTTCCGAGTGTTTCTCCTTCGGGCCGGACGAAGGTAGACGGAGCTTTATGCATCAGGACGCGAGAGCAGCTCGCGCAAAGCAATGCCGTTATTGTCGCCGCGACTGGCACTAAAGTCGGCTAGCGCTGGTACGTGGGGAAACCTTCTAAGTGGTTTCGGTGGATTCCACATGGACGGGATCGCTGTGTACCAGGAGTTGACAGTCGCTTACTTGTTTTTGCCATGCGGTGCCTAAAACTCTAGGCTGGATTGAGGAGATTCAGCGCCTATGGCTCGATTCTCGAAGACCGTGCTGGTCGGCGTAATAGCGGTGTTCGTCGTCAGCGCCGGCTTGCTGTACCTCCGAATGCGGTTGTCCAGGCCAACCGGCAAACTTGAGATTTCCGTCTCGGACGCAAATAGAGAGCCGGAATTTCCGCCGGGCGAGCCTCCAGCAATTAAGTTTGCTGCGCCCGCCATGAGTTCTGCCGAGCGTCAATCGTTTCTTAGCAGACTATAAGATTTTGCGAACAGTTGCTGAGCTACCTGGAGGAATTCGGAAGCTGTATACGGTGAACGGCGGGTCTCGTATCGTGATGGCGGACCCAGGTGAAAGCTTCGAGGCGACGCTAATTACTGACCCAAACCTACCAAGGCGGAGACTAATATTTGCGGGCGTTTCTCAAGACCGCACTTTTGTCAATTATGAAGAGGGTGGAATCGCTCATTCCTACATAGTCGAACTATTTCGCTTGGAGCCGTCAGGAACTGCTGTGGGTATCTGGCACGGGTATTGCGGTCCCGTCAAAAGCCTCGACGAGATGAGGCAACTTAAATCCTTCTGGAACAGAAAGTAGCGATGACACCGGAAGAGATGAAGCAGACATTTTCGAAGATACCGCGAAGTCTTATTGCCATGGAGACGACTCCATGACTATTTCTTCAAACAGGTGAAGGGAGTAGGAACGCAAATCGCACTGACGTATCGCCTCCCGGATGAGTAAATTACTTCTGCTACGGCCTGCTAGATAAAACAGTACCCCACAGGTACCGGCTGCTACCAATGCAGCAATTGGGAGAAGTGAACTGCGGGGCGACTTAAACTTGAAAATCCATACAA
>WNGO01002911.1_pt1 | contig 10984 bp, 12 predicted proteins | sample 5400511 | NCBI WGS metagenome assembly WNGO01 (sample SAMN13153380, study PRJNA577476) | soil metagenome | isolation source: 20 cm soil or saprolite under Garry oak tree replicate 2 | place: USA:California | collected 2016-06-15
TCGCCGCGAAGGGCATTCCACCAGATGAGTAGCGCACCGAGTTCTGCAAGCTATTTTTTTCGGTAGCTGCTGATCGCTGACGGACGCGGAAAAAACGGGAGCGGCTGATCGTTGACGATCGCGCTGGGATTGTCGTTGACCAGCGCTTCCGCGACTTCGTCGCCGACAATTTGCGCGGCCGCATCGCGAGAGGCCGAAAGAATCGGCACGCGCTTCTCCAGATCGTGGGCGTCCGTGGCGAGAACATGCACAGCCTGGCTTTCAAGCAGCCACTCGGCGGCGCGGCGTGTGCGCTCACCCCAGAATCCAGTGAGCGCTGAGCCCGTCATCTGAATGATGCAGCCCTGCTCAGCCCACTCCACCACGCGCTGCAGGTTCTCGCGCAGAATCGGATTGCGCTCCGGATGCGTGATGACTACGGTGATTCCGCGATCCCCGAGTTTGTGGAACGAATCCGTCGTGTTCTGCGGTACGCCGTAGTTGCTGAACTCCACGAGAAGGTAGTGGGTTTTGCCGATGACATAGCGAGAGGGATTGGCGAACGCGTCCTGCAGATTCTCGTACGAAAGATGGAAGTCGCAACCCAGCGTGATCTTCGGCGTGTCCCCCACCAGCCCTTGCAGGTGGACGACGAGTCCCTGCATATATTCGCGATCGTAGTGATACCGGTCGTTGGCGTGGGGGCTGGCGACCATGTGCGTGATGCCGTCAGCAGCCGCCGCCCGGCACATGGCGACGCAGACGTCCCAGGATTTCGGTCCGTCATCTACCTCCGGAAGAATGTGCGAATGAATGTCGACCACAAGTTAAGGGAACACCGGCACGCCCGCGGTGTTGCGCTAAGCTTGATTTAAGCAGATTCGAGGGGAAAGAGAAAGCTGAAGAGGAACGGGTAGATTAATTTCTAGGCGCGTTCACAATAGGCTACTGCCTCGCTGCCGTGCCGCCTCATACAGCACGATGCTGCCTGCCACGCCGGCGTTCAACGATTCCACTTGCGGCGAATGCGGAATTGCGACTAATTCATCCACTTGCGCCATCAAATTGCGCGGAAGTCCCGAGCCTTCACTTCCGATGAAGACCGCCGAAGGTCCTGTCAGGCGTGCCTGATCAAGTGGCGTCCCTTTGTGCGAGGAGGTCGCGATCATCCGCACCTCTTGAGCGCGGAACTTGGCGGTAATGCCTTCCATACCGCCACTATTTTTCGACAGAATCACTGGCAACCGGAAAATCGATCCCGCCGATGCCCGAATCACCTTCGTATTGAACGGGCTCACGGTGCCTTCTCCCAACACCACGCCGGCGCTTCCGAATGCCTCGGCAGAACGCAGGATCGTCCCCAGGTTTCCCGGATCCTGTAAGCCGACGACCACCATCACAGGTCCGACTTGCAGGCGTTCCAGAATGTCGTCCACAGAAAAGTCGCGAAGCCTGACCAGGGCTGCGACTCCTTGTGGCGCGTCGCTGGGAACAGCGCCGTCGAATATCTTGTCGGGAATCAGCAGGGTTTCTACATGCGAGCCGATCTGCGGCAGGAGGCGCTCCGCAATGCCCTGCGCTGATTCTCTGAAGAAGACGGCTCGAAACTTTAACCCGCTCCGGATCGCCTCCTCCACCACGCGCAGGCCTTCGATCGCGCAGTCGCCACCGTCGGTGCGTTCCCCGCGCGCAAAAGCCTGGCGGATTTCCTTGACCAGGGGATTGTGACGTCCTTCGACTCGGCGAAGCCTCTGTTGCTGACCGGGTTTGAGATCTGAACCTCTAGCCATAGGTTTGTTTTTGAGCGAGCCGCCCCGGCCATGCGCTTCGTCACAGCAGGCTAAGCGTACACGAAGTGAGGGTGTGTTCGCGCAACTTGATGCTCTTCATGGTTCTCAAATGCCGTATTATGATAGGTTCCGCCGTCAATCTTAATTTGCTATGGCAATTCCAGAAGGAGCGCCGTGCGCGCCGAAATCGTAAAGATCAGTTCTGAGACTCCCGAAACCTCTCTAGTGAAGTATGCCGCCGATCAGATCCGGTCCGGCGAAGTACTGGGCATGCCCACCGACACCTTCTATGGTCTGGCCGCCGACCCCTTTAACCTGCGCGCTGTGGACAAGGTGTATGACATCAAGACTCGCTCCCGTCATAAACCACTTTCGCTGCTGATCGAGAGCACGGATCAGGCCGAGGAACTCGCCAAGCCGCTGCCAGAGGAATTCTACGTTTTAGCTCGTAAGTTCTGGCCGGGCCCGCTGACCATCATCGTTAAAGCCGGCTCGCGTCTGCCTCTGAAGGTCACGGCGAATACGGGCAACGTCGCCTTGCGTGTACCCAATGCGAAGATTCCCCTCGCGGTGGTGAGCGCGGCTGCCATTCCGATCACTGCGACGTCCGCCAACCTGAGCGGCGCGGCCGAATGTACCAGCGCCGAGCAGGTGCGCGACCAATTGCAGGGACGGATTAACATCATCGTCGATGGAGGTATGTCTCCCCGCGACGTCGCGTCCACCATCATCGACTTGAGCGATGAGAACGCACGCTGGCGGATTATCCGCGAAGGAGCCATTCCCGCGGACGAAATCTCGAAATTCTTCGCTCAAGGATGAGCGCGAGGGCTAACCGTAGAGGATGACCGACGAATCTGCCAAACGGCATCGTCCCCGACGCTGGTGGCTTCGTCTGCTGCTTCTGGCGATAACTATCGTTCTCGCTTTTCTGGCCATCACTGCCGCTCATATCGTCGCGGCGGCGGCCTCGCAGCAGGAAGTACCTCGCTCGGACGCAATCGTGGTGTTCGGTGCTGCAGAATATTCGGGCCGTCCCTCACCAGTGCTGAAGGCGCGGCTTGATCACGCTTTAGATCTCTTTCATCGCGGAGTGGCTCCCGTGGTTATTACTACCGGCGGTGCCGCCGACGATCCCAAGTTCAGCGAAGGTGGGGTTGGCAAGGACTACCTGATGCGCCACGGTATTCCCGAGCGCAGCCTGATCGCGGAAACTCAGGGCCGGGACACCTCGGAATCAGCGACGCGCGTCGGAGTCATCATGCACACCAACGGCTTGCGCAGTTGCGTTGCCGTGAGCGATGCCTATCACGTGTTTCGTATCCGCAAGCTGCTTGAGCATGAAGGAATCGGCCCCGTTTATACTGCGCCCCGTCCCGATTCGCGGCCGCACGGCGTCTTTCAGCGCGCGTTCGCGGTATTGCGCGAGGCGACGAGCTATATGCTGTGGCGGATTGGAATCACGTGAGACGCTGGAGGTGTTTCAGAACTTGTCCACTCCGTTGGTGGTGCGGACTTTGAAGCAATCGTAACGAAGATTATTCATCATGAGCGCATTGCGAATTCTCATGAATGCCTGCTGAATGCGTGATTCGGCGTTGAAATTCTTCGCGATTTGAATCTGGTCGTTGCGCGCCCCGCGCTGCTCGGCCATTTGCCGGTTATTACACTGCTGGTAGTCCCGGCTCTCCATGCACAGTTCGTATCCATTGCTGGTGTTCGCGTCGCGAAGAACTCTGGTTTCGATATTGTTCTGAATCGCGGCCACCAGGATTTCGTCGTACCGCTCATACCAGATACGAACCGCTTGCTCCGTCTGCTCGGCAGTGTGATTCGCCCTGTAGGTCTTAATGGCCGCGATGATCTCGTCCGAATTTTCCGTGCCCTCCATCTTCAAGCGCGGCAAAGGGCCAGACCATGCCTCCATGTCTTCGTCACTGAAGACTTTCTTGGCATGGGCTTTTTGATTCTTGGAACTTCGCGCGGCCGCGGCCACAGAATCGTCGCCGCTGGCAGGCTTTTTCTCGTCCGGGGATTGGCACGAACCGGACGTGTTCTGGGAGCCCGCTTCAAGGGCCAGAAGAAGAATGCAGAGAATCAGACCGTACTTTCTAAGAATTTGTCGACCAGATAAGTCCATCGCGTCGATGTTAAGGTCTCAGTACCAGCCTCGAAAGATGACGGAAGTTTCCGATGAGAAGTTCCTTCTTCCGATGCCTCATTCGAAATTTGTGATTCGAGTCACTGACTGCACTGTGATCCGAATCACAGTTCGCTAGAGCGGAATGCCGTGTACCGAGGCAACTTCATAGTGCGATGCTTTCGAGTCATACCGCGCCAGATATTTTCGGCGCTCCTCAGGGATGATTGCCGTCTCGTAATCGTCGTATCCGGCCGCGGCGCGAAGCGCATCGATCGAGTCCCAAAGCAAGATCGTGATGAACTCCACCTCTGCTCCGAGATTTCTGCGAAGCAAATAACTTCCCTTGTATCCTTTGGCTTTGCCGATGCCCGGTAGAAGTTCGGGCTTCAACATCGCCTCATAGGAATCCGCGTGCTCCGGCTTCGTGTACCCGTGCCACACTCTCGCAATCATCTTGCTAATCCTCTGGCGGCCAAGCTACCACGACATCCGCTTGCGCAGCTCTGTAACGTGGGCCACGTGATGCGGGCCGTGCCATGCGTAAAGCGCGAGCGTTTTCTCCAGGGTCATCGGTCCCATCTCAGGATGGCGGAAGGTACGCTTCCATTGGTCGGGAGTCAAAGACTTCAGGAGGCGAACCCAGCGGTCGTGCAGGGAATCAAGCAGAGTCAACGAAACGTCGATCGGGGTCCCGGGAGTGTCGGCGAGTTGCGCCCAGCGATCCTCGGCGTAAGGCTTGATCGTGGGATCGTCTTCCGTGAGAGCCAATTTGAAGCGCACATACGCGTTCAGGTGGCTGTCAGGAACGTGATGCACGACTTGTCTGACGGTCCATCCCTCCGGTCGATAGGGAGTGTCGAGTTGCGAATCCGACAGTCCTCGGACCGCCGTCCGCAAATTTGCCGGTGTCTTTACGATCGCATCGAGGAACGCCTGCTGTTGTTGGGGGCTCAAAGGGCCTTCGTAGCGGAATTTGCCAAGCGGATATCGAGGATCGGACATTTTTTCTCCAATGTGAGGATTTAATCCACAGATGAGAGATAGACGCGAGAAGCTTCAAAGAAGTGAGGATGCCAGGGGTGTGAGATTTCGGTGGATTCCCTCGACTGTCTTTCGCGTCAGGCAATAATCATATAAACTAATAGTAGGATATATGCTTATATGATTAAAGGTGCCGCATCCGAGCAGGAAAACACCCGACTGACCATTACCTGGTCCAAAGAAGCGGATCATGCTCTGCGTACGTTTCTCGGCGCCCAGGGGATGAAGAAAGGTGACCTGTCGAAGTTCATCGAGGAGGCTGTGCGATGGCGCATTTTTCAGCAGACTGTGCGTGATGCTCGCGCTGCCTTTTCCGAGGTTACTCCAACCGACCTGCAGAAGATGATTGACGAATCAGTCGAGGAAGTCCGGGCAAAACACTACCGCCGGCGGGCACATCGGCCTTGATTAAGGTCATTCTCGACACCAACGTCCTGCTCTCCGCGTTGTTATCCCCAGTTGGCCCACCGGCCCAACTGCTGGAGGCATGGGAGCGAAAAAAAATTGTCGTGGTCGCATCCGACGCGCTGATCGCGGAGCTGCGGGACGTTACCAGCCGCCCGTTTTTCCAAGCCAGACTTCGAGCGAGTACGATCGACTTGCTGGCGGCAGGCCTTCGGGATCTCTCGGAGTTCTGCGCGGACCCGCCCCAAGAGGTTGTGGTTCCGGACGCCAAAGACAGCTTTCTACTGGCATTGGCGGAAGAAAGCCGCGCTGATTTCCTCGTTACCGGCGACAAAGAACTTCTAGCCCTCAAACACCAAGGACCGACTCGAATCATCACTCCCCTAGCAATGATCCACGTCTTGAAGAGCGGTGGAGGTGAATAGGAGGCGGCGAGAGTCCGCTTCACCGCAGTACGGACGAACCTACTATGTTATCCCCAACTAATTGGGGTTCCATCCACTTCTACACTTTTTGGCTGGCTTCGAATTTCGATTCCCCATGCGCCCAGTTTGGTGCATCCAACTGAAATCTAGGCTAAACTCTCTGTGCCGTTGAGTTTAGCAACCACCCCGGGACGGTAGTGGGCCGCCTTGGGGAATACCTGTGGGGGCACGATGCCTGCTTCGGTCTGGTCTGGTCACTTAACGTTCGGACTCATCTCCATGCCGGTACGTCTTTTCTCCGGCGCGCGCAGCCAGAGTATTTCCTTCAACATGTTGCACCGCCCCGACAAGTCCCGGCTGAAGCAGCAGTATGTGTGCCAGGCTGACGGCCAGGTCGTGGACCGCAACGAAATCGTCAAGGGATACGAGTTTCGCAAGGACGAGTACATCGTCATCGAGCCGGACGAGATCAAGAAGATCGAGCCGCAGACCGCCAAGACGATGGAGATTCTCGAATTCGTAAAATCCAGCGAGGTCGACCCCGTTTACTTCGAGTCGTCGTACTACATGATGCCCGAGGAAGCCGGCCGCCGCCCCTACGCGCTGCTGACCAAGGCGCTCGAAGAAAGCGAATACGTTGCGATCGCCAAGATCACCATGCACAACCGCGAGTACACCGTCTTCCTGCGCCCCCACGAAGGTGGAATGATGCTGCACACCATGTACTACGCCGAAGAAGTCCGCAAGGTAGAAGGCTTCGGGGCACCCGACGTTGAGCTGAAGGAAGCCGAAGTGAAAGTGGCGCACCAGTTGATCGAAGCTCTCGCCGACGACTGGGATCCGGAAAAATATAAAGACAACTTCCAGGAAAACCTGAAGAAGCTGATTGAAACCAAGCTGGAAGGTGGCGAAATTGCGGAAGTGGAAAAGCCGAAGAAGTTAGCTCCGGTGGTCGACCTCATGGCGGCTCTGAAGCAGAGCCTGGCGCAAATGGAGGGCAGGAAGAAGCCCGCTGCGACCACCGCGTCGGAAGAGCCCGCCGCCGAACCAGCAAAGCCCCGCCGCAAACGAGGCTAATAGTTAAAAGCAGACGAACAGACTATTGAAATGCCCAACTTCTCCATTGCGGGCATCCCACACGTGTCATCCGCGCATCCTCAAGCTAGAAGCTAGAAGGTCTGAGAACTGAGAACTGGCTCCTCGTCTCTAGCGCACAAACCCAGCAACCGCTACAATACTTGATTCCGATTTCGCACCACAATTTTCTCTCGGAGTGCCGATGAGTCTTCGACGTGTGGGCTGGTTCGCCGCAATACTGGTGGAAAGTCTGATTTTGATGTCTTGCGGTGAGGTGTACCGCCCCGTGGTGATTCCGATCTCCAACAACCCGCCGAACCCGACAAATTCCCACGCCGTTTTTGGGATCAGCACCAACGTTGCACCCAATCCAGGAACCGTGTTACAGATCGATGTTGCTGGAGACAGCAACATCGGGGTAGCGCGCATGGGCATCAACCCGACCCATGCCGCGATTCAACTCGTCGGGAACTCTTCCCGCATTTTCGTGGCCAGCGCGGGCAGCGTGGTCAACGGCGATCCTGATGTCATTACTGCATTTAACCCTGCGTCAAGCAGCGGCATCGGCAACCCGTTTACATTCTCGATGCCGAATGTTGGGCCCAATCAAAGTTCAGCCATTACAGCGATCAGCGAAGATACTAACAATCTAGTCACAGCGACCCTCGCTTCTGCGATCAACTCCGCGACTATCGGCGGTCCGGTCGTGATCTCAGGCGTCATAATTCAAGGCGGCGACCCAACAAAGCAGGGCGCGTACAACGGCAACTTCACGATTACCTCGATCAGTGGGAACACCATTCAGTACAACGACCCGGTCGGCGGCCTGTTGAGCGCCGCGGGAGGAACAGCCACGGTTCCATTGCCCACTTTCTGCTCCTATCAGCCCGATTTTGTGACCACAGCGCAGACCAACGCGGTTTATGTCGCGAACTACGGCCAGGAAAACGGCACCAACTGCAACCTCGCCAGCACGGATTCCGTTGCAGCGCTGAACACGGCCAACCTTACTGTTGCCAATATCAAGTACTTGCCCGCAGGGTCCCATCCGGTCTTGATGGCCGAGACTCCCAATGCCTTGAATCTCTATGTGGCCAATCAGGGTGACGGCATTAGCCCTGCGACCGTCACGAATCTTTCCCCGGTGGATCTGTCCACGATTGCGACGATTCCGATTGGAGTGAATCCGAGTTGGATCGCGGCGAGCCTCGATGGACAATTCATTTATGTCGTGACGCAAGGGGACGGGCAACTCTCTACGATCAGCACCTTGTTTAACACGGTCACGTCGTCGCAATCGGTGGGCGTTGGCGCGAATTATGTTTTGTACGACAAGAGCATGAACCGGTTGTACGTGACCAGTCCTGCCAGCGGGCTGGTTTATATTTTCAGCGCTGCCGGCAATACACCGACGCCGCTGCCGACTCCATCGGGGAATCCTCCGGGAGCCCTTGTGATTCCTCCGGTGCCGCCGTGTGCCACCGCACCCGCTACCTGCGGTCCGGTCACTCCAGTCTCAGTGGCCGCTCTGCCGGATGGCTCACGCTTCTACGTGGCCAGCTATCAGACGCAGACGCCGTGTTCAGATCCATATGCTGGGTCCGGTCCATGCATCATCCCAATGTTGACCGTGTTCGATGCGCATAGCCTGACGATCCGGGCGGCGTCTTCGTCGTATTTTGGCGCGGAATTGTCGCTGCTGAGCGGCCCGCCATTTGTACCCGCTGACTTCAGTACAACTCCTCCTAAGCCGCCGCAATACGCCATTCCGGCGACCCCATCGTGCGTTCCGGCTGCGATCTATTCGCCGAGTTCGACGCGCTTCCGCATGTTTGCTACGGCGTCGGCCGACAGCAGCCACGTGTTTGTGAGTATTTGCGACGCGGGCGCGATCGCCGACGTCAGCACGACGACCAACACGTTGACTCAAGGGACGAATGCGGATGACAGGCTGGTGATCGATCTGCTCGCACCGTTCAGCGCCGCCGCGCCTGGTCCGAATAATCAACCGCCGCCGCAGAGTCCCGTGTTCCTGCTCGCGGGACAGTAGTCGTCGAAAGCCTGCTCGATCTCGTTGAGGTTTGCGGAAAGTTGTGACAACCAAAATAGGTTGTCATTCCGAACGAAGTGAGGAATCTGCTGCGGGCCGGAAACAGCAGATTCCTCGCGCCCAAAAAGCGGGCGCTTGGAATGATAATTTGTCGAAGCTAAACCTTGGCGGGAACTTCTTCTTTCGCGGTGTCTCTCGCTGCGTAGTGGGAGTCTACGTAGTCGTCGAGAATCTCGATAAACTCCGCCACGATCCGGTCACCCTTCAGCGTAGTGAATAACCGTCCATCGACGTAAACGGGAGCCTTCGGCTCCTCGAACGTGCCTGGTAACGAGATGCCGATGTTGGCGTGCTTGGATTCGCCGGGCCCATTGACCACGCAGCCCATCACGGCGAGTTTCATCTCCTCGACACCCACGTACTGACCCTTCCAGGTAGGCATCTGCTCGCGCAAGTAGGTCTGAATCTGTTCCGCCATTTCCTGGAAGAAGGTGCTGGTGGTGCGTCCGCAACCGGGGCAGGCGGTGACCTGCGGCGTGAAGCTGCGAATCCCCATCGATTGCAGAATCTGTTGCGCAACTCGCACCTCTTCGGTGCGATCGCCGCCGGGGGCCGGAGTCAGCGAGACACGAATCGTATCCCCGATGCCTTCCTGGAGCACTACACCCATTGCGGCGCTTGATGCGACCACACCCTTGGCGCCCATGCCCGCCTCGGTGAGCCCGAGGTGCAGAGGATAGTTGCAGCGCGCCGCGAGCGCTCGATAAACATCAATCAGATCCTGCACTCCGCTGACTTTCGCGCTCAGGATAATCTGGTCGGGGCGCAGCCCATATTTCTGCGCCAGTTCCGCTGAATTCAGCGCGCTGACCACCATCGCCTCCATGGTCACTTCGCGCGCGTCCTTCGGTTCTGGCAGCTTGGAATTCTCATCCATCATGCGGGTCAGCAGCACCTGGTCGAGCGATCCCCAGTTCACCCCGATCCGCACCGGCTTCTGATATTTCACCGCGACTTCAATCATGGTGCGGAAGTTCGAGTCGCCACCTTTGCCGATACTGGCATTTCCAGGATTGATCCGGTACTTCGCCAAATCGCGCGCACACTCAGGATACTTCGTCAGCAGAACGTGCCCGTTGTAGTGGAAGTCGCCAATGATCGGCACGCGCACCCCGATCTTGTCGAGTTCCTCAACGATCCGTGGAACGGCCGCCGCAGCGTCGTCATTGTTCACGGTGACGCGCACCAGTTCCGACCCTGCCCGCGCCAAGGCAGCAACCTGTTGGACAGTAGAGGGGACGTCGGCGGTGTCGGTGTTGGTCATCGATTGCACCACGACCGGTGCATCCGACCCCACGCGCACACCTCCGACCACGGCCGTAACGGTCTTTCTGCGATGAATCGTAGCCATAGTTGGAACTTCTAGTTTATCACGCGAAAACGGGGCTTTCGGACCGCTCTGGAACCCATCGAACCCGAACGGTGTCAGGTACGGATTTCGTAACAAGGAATGGGGCCGTGCCCGATGGCATAGGGTTTGACGATCAGGTGCGAAAATCTCCTGTGGATCGTTGTTTCTACGATCCTTACCCGCGCACGTAATTTCGGAACCCTCGGATTTCGTAAACGCCCGGCAATCTATGTCCGTCCGGCCAATGAGCAGGGCTAGCATTGGCTCCCTCTGTGGGTTGACCCACTGAGTCCAGCACCCTGAACTACCGGTCAAGCGCTTCCCCTCTTCAGCATTTAATCTGTCCGCAATGGAGGGATCGTCGTATGAGTCATCGCATCAACCCACCGCACACCGAAAAAAAACCAGTCACGACTATCAAGCGTGATGCGCAAGTCGCGCCTGCATGGCCCAGCTATCAAGGAACGTCACAATTCGTGGGAACCAGTCCGAGCGGACGGGTGACCATCTACGTGGATCCGTCGCTCGGCGACCCCGGCCTGCAGAATGCCTCAGACCTGCTCAACGATGCCGACCGGGTCGCCAATGCCAACGACGGAATCTTTGGCACGACGGGCGGGCCGGTCAGCGTAATTGTCTTCGCTCTGAATGGCGCCACGGATG
>WNGO01009002.1_pt1 | contig 10984 bp, 8 predicted proteins | sample 5400511 | NCBI WGS metagenome assembly WNGO01 (sample SAMN13153380, study PRJNA577476) | soil metagenome | isolation source: 20 cm soil or saprolite under Garry oak tree replicate 2 | place: USA:California | collected 2016-06-15
TCGTAGCATTCGCTATTGAATCAAGCAATTTTACCGAAAAAAAAGCCCTAACCACCGGCGCTCAACGGCTGATGGTGCGTCACAGCTTTCGTCACGTGTACTTCAAAACGCCGCTACCGCTGGCAATGGCGCTATCCTTTTCTTGCCAGAAGCGAGGTTCGCCACGCTTGGCATCAAGGTAAAGGAATCAGCCACGGCAGGCACAGCCGCAAGTGATCGACCTAGCTCACGGGTTCCGTCTGAGTCGCTTACTCCAGGCTTCGATAAAAGGCGAAATGAAACTTATCCCTTCACGCACATGAGAAATTTCCTCTGAAGTTAACGCTCGCGACGCAAAAAGGAGACTTCCGTACAATAGCATGGCGGCAATGGCGATGCCGCCGCGGAGTGCTGGGGAAGACGTCTCACTGAAAGTGAAGAGAAGCACACACATGACGGCGCCGCTGAGGAGGGGTCGCCAACTGATATGGAGAAATCGGGAAGGAAATCCCAATCGATCCAACTGTAGCACCCAAATGCCGACAACCATCATTTCAGAGCACAGAAAAGCTATAGGCGGGCCAATGAGTCCCAGAGTTGGGATCAAGATGAGAAGAAGCAGCAGACGTACAGCGGAGCTTGTGCACGTACTAACGAAAAATCGCTTTTGCTCACCGAGAGCAGCGAAGAGATATTGAAACAGAGTGGATAAAAAAAACGGAATCAAGCCAATGCCAAGCACCTGCATAGCCGGGATAGCGGGTAGATATTTCCGTCCCAGCGCCGTCCTTAGAATCGGGCCTGACCAGCTAACAAAGAATGCTGCGATGGGAATGCTGAGGATCAGAAAGAATTTTACACTCAATTGATAGATCTCGGTAAAACGTTCTCTTGAGTAATGGGCGGTGCGGGAGAAGAGCGGGAACAATGGTGTGGAGAGAGCCTGCGGGATGATCCTCAGGGCCGTGCTGATTCGGTAGGGGCCGCTAAACAAGCCAACGATAGTGAGGTTAGAGAGCCAGGTAAGGACGAGCACATCCATTTGAAGCGCAAGCTGGCGAAGCATGACGCTGCCGCCGAGCGGAAGAGCATCGAGCAAAAGCTTTTTCCAGAGCACCATGTCGAAGCGTAGCGAGATCTTGGCATACATGTGAGAGACGAGCAGCGCATAGAACATCCAAAGCAGGATGTTAGTAATGAGATGCGCAGCGACGAAGCCGAACAAAGTGAGATTTAGTTTAAGAGCGACGTAAACGAGGACAAACAACGATAGCTTGTGCAGGACGAAACCTATTTGGACCAGCTCATTGTCTTCGTAGGCGCGAAGAATAGCGCCGTACCCCGAACCATGAAAAGCTGCCAAGGTGGCGAGACTCATCCCCACCATCGCGATTTTTACGTCGGTCCCAAAATGTAGCAGAGGAGCGACGAGGCAGACGAGGAGGCATACCGCGCCGGAGAGGATCCAGATCAGCGAAAAAGTTGCCCCGGCCACGGGCAAAAGTTCCTCGCGGCTTCTCGCGACGGCGCGGGTCAACAGCCGCGGAAGACCGGAGTCAGCCACATTGCTCACGAACATAGCGAACGCGAGAACGAAGGAGTATTTACCGAATTCGGTAACGCTTACGCTGCGCGCGATCTTAAGAACGGTAGCTAGATAAATGAGGCCACCAATGGCCGAGCCGCCGATGCCGAAGATGGCATTCTTAACGATCCTCTGCGCCTGTTTCACCGAACACTGATCGTCGCAGAATCGAGCATTGGCCGGAACGAAATCCTTGACCGCGTGTGTTTTCGCGAACTGGATGGGTAACTTATGGTAGTTCGCACGCTAGTTGCCGGAATAGCCAGCGTTTTTCTAGCTCCAACAAAGGAAGTGTGGCGAGGCTGGTTTTCGTTGCAGCCAAAATGGGGCGAACCGATTTGAGCCGTCGTGCCAAATTGAGCTTCCCTTGATTCATGGCCATCGACATACCTGTGTGCTGAAGTTCGAGGAGCCGCGTTGCTGCTGCGAAATACGCTGGTTCCGGATGCTGTTTATTGAAGGATTCGATGTAGCCGCGCTTAAATGCAGATAACGTTTCGCGGAGCCTGGCGTGCCGATGGCGTTGCAATGGCTGGCGTAAGTAGATTCATAGATGTATACCTTGCCATAAGGCATCGGGCGGGTCGATCAGAGTCAACTCGCCCTTGTTATATAAGAGATTCTTCGATTGGTAATCATAACAAACCTGTCCCACGCTTACGTTCGCTTGAGCGAGGGTCTCTAGGCAGCTGTTGAGAATCGCTTTTTCCCGCGAGGAAAGGTGCCAGGGAGCGGCGGCCAAGTCTCGAGCCAGCACTTCGACCGGCATGGGGGCGATTTCCTGCGTCCAGGCCAGGTGAATCCGCGCCAGAATCTGCCCGCAAAGTTCGCAGACTGCGACCAGTTCATCCGTGCTGTCATCGTGCCGCGACAATTCCCTCAGCGTTGGGCCGGGGACAAACTCCATGATCACCGTTCGTTTCGGAACAATCAACGCAAGCGCTCGAGGAAGGTGTAGGCCCGGAATCCCAAGCGCCGCCAGCGCACGAAGTTGATCGTATTGACACTGCACCATCGCGTCGTCTCCACGTACAACTTGTTTCGCGACCGCGAGCTCTCCGCTCGCAAACTGGACGAAGTAAATTCGATTCCGCCAATTCTTCCTCCACAAATCGCATCTTGAAATTTTCTCTCCCAATGCCCTTTCCAAGTCTGACACGGTTAGCGGCGCGAGAGTAATAGATTGACTTGATTCAACGTCTTGGAACTTGCGTTGAACGATGGTGATGTAATTGCACTGGGTCGCAGGCGTAACAACTGAAGTCTGGAGAGTTTGAACCATCAAAATGCGTAGATCCAAGAGGGCCGAGCTAAAACTGTAGCGTTCTGCACATTTAAGTCACGCCTGAACTGTTTGAAAGAGCTCAAAAGCGGGACACGCAGCAGCGAACGTGGCTAGGTCGCGTGTGCGCTCTCGCAAATCGTGATTTCCCGCTTAAAACTCTCCGGGGCGATTGCAGTACAATGTGCGCGTAATGGGTCGCATCCAAAAGATTAATGATGTCCTTACGATATATCTCGATATACTTCATTCCATAAGCCACACCGTTATCCACGGAGTTAACCAAGGCAGTCGAAGGGTCGGCCGAGATAATTAAGGCGCGCGTCTCAAGTAATATGAAGCGCGAGATCGATGATCTCGCCCATCAACGCGGCGAAAGCGAAGCGGTCATTATTCGCGAAGTTCTCAGTCAGTACTTGAAGAAGTCAGCAATGGTGATTGACAACAAGCCGTCACCTCGCCGGAAGAAACGAAACTAATCCCGCTCGCGGACTAGCTTTAGCGACGGGCTTCCGGATAGTGATTCAAAACGATTGCAGTCATGTTGCTAACCACATCAACCGCGAGACGTTTTCGCGAGAGCTGGACAATTTCCCTACCATCAAATCTGTGAACGGTTCCATCCTTCCGGGCACTCCCCCGGCTCCCATTGACTTTGCGTTTGTCCAAGGAGCGTGGCGACGTATCAATGCGATGCGCAGCAGCGAAGTCGATCCCGTGGAGCCGCCGACGGTGAGCGAGTTGGAGGAAGCGTTGGGCCAGGCGGTCAAAAAATGCGACCTATTCGCAGAAAATTGGAGGAACCGGATCTATCGAATCGAACTTGCCAACGGCGATTTGGTGCTCGGGAAACAGTTGGTCATGGGGACGGAGGCGATGCTGCGATGCCAGTATGAACAACTGCGCGTCGTGGAGGCATTGGATGTTCCTGGATTGCGCACGCCAAATACTTTTGCGTTACTCCCCGCAAAGCGATTGCTGCTAATCGAGTTTGTGGCGGGGAAAACCATCGAGACTCTCGCTTGGACCAGCGAAGACTTAGTCCCAGCCTGTAGTTTCGCCGGGAGAACGCTCGCCCGACTCGAATTGGCCCGGGCGGAGAGCATCGGTCCGATCCCCGTTGAGATGATCAAACGTGACCTGGCCACGGCGCAGTGGCGCCTTTCTCGCCGGGAAAAGGAAATTCTTGGATCTGCGCTTGAAAAGCTGGCCGGTGCAGACGTGCGAATAGGGCACGTGTACTACGATTACAAGCCCGCCAACTTGATATATCAAAACGAACGATTCCTTTTCCTGATCGATCCGCCCGATATCCCGTGGCGAGGCGCGCATCTCTGGGATTACGCGTGCTTCCGCAGCTCCATGCGGCGTCAGTTGTGGAGAATAAGTTTACGGCGACCGCACGATCGCCACCGGCGTGCGATAGTTCGACGAAGCCTGGTCGCGTTTGAGCAGGCGTATTTGAATACCTGCACCAACGGGCATCCAAAGCCTCATTTGTTTGCGGCGGCGGTGCGACTCTTCGAGCTACAGCGTAATGCGGTTCTTATGACGATGCAGAAGGCCAAAGTGAGCCTCGCACGCCAGAGACATCCGGTAGCTCGCGACAATCGATTTGGCAATCTTTTGGCAAACCGGCTGACCTTGCCTTTGCTGCAGATCGAAAGGCGGTGGCTTTTTCGGCAACTGGCTCGCGAGCTGTCGTAGTACCTGCTGCGCAAATCTCAACTCGTTTGGCAAGCATCTACGTGCTCGGAATCTTCCGCTTTGCCCGCTGGCTTTATTGAACGCACGACCGCTCCAAAGACAGCCTGGGGCAAGATCTCATTGATGCATTTGCGACCCGTTCGGCATACGGGACTGTAGTAGCAATCGCAAAGACCAGCGGGCTCGACGATTTCTCCACGCCCGTAAAGCTCAAATTCGTATCGATTAAAAATATTGTTCAACAGCACCAAAGGCGTCCGCGCACCGATCGCTAAGTGCATCGCCATGGTGACTGCACTGACGATGCACTGGCACCGCTCGATCATTGCGTAGAAGATTTCCAGAGGTTGGACGCCTGACGCCGAACAACCCGTCGCATCAACCAGTTGCGCGGACATCTCTACTTCCTCTGGCCCGCCTAACAGAAACGGTTCCAATCCGTGCCTCTTGAGCAGTTTGATCAATTCAATCCAATATTCCACAGGCCAGATTCGAGAAGGCCAGCGCTTTCCAGCTCCGATGTTCAGTCCGATGGCGGAATCTTTCGGGAGAAGCGCGGCCGCTGTTTGCCTTGCCGTAGCAGTCGTTTCGCGAAGCCAATATTCTTCTCTCCGGAAAGGTAACCCTGTGATGTCAAAAATCTCTTCGACATAGCTTTGCCGGTTGCTGCGGCTATACGGGTTATCTATACCAGTCGCAAATTTGTGCCACGCAGCTTCATCCACCGGATAAGGGACGCCGTCGCGAAGTGTGTAACCTCGATATTCCGTGGCCTTCGTAGATGCGGCGATTGCACATGCCTCCGGGTCTTTGTCCAGATTCCAACAGAAATCCCACGTGCCCTGCGCGATTCGCGCCAGCGTTGCCGCCGTGGGATGGACTGCTTCACAGGCGTCGGCCGGCAAAAGATCAGGAGAATGCGTAACCCAAAGTATCTTCGTGCCGGTGCCGATGGGATCCAGAGCGCGCAGCAGAGGTGTTGATCTCAACACATCTCCAGCCGCGCCAAGCTTAATAATAACGCCGCGCCGATTCGTTGGCTGAAAATGGATACACGTGCAGCGATACCCTGCTTCCACGTGCGGCCGACACGGGCGGTCGCCGAGATAATGAATGCAGTCAATGCGCAGGTTCTCAATCAGGCTGCCTGCCTCACTCATGTTCGCGTGTTCGCTTGTTAATACCCGTCAATAATTCCCCTAACGTGCCCGCAGCATCACATGTAGATTTCGATAGTGATGTAAACTAAAGACAAGATCTTCAGCGAGATTACGGATTGTCGTTTACCCCAATAAATCCTTCGTGTTCCATGTATAATATGATTGCCTGCGCCGCTTCTTCGGGTGTGACGTCGGCCGTATTGATGACAATTTCTGCATCTTTGGGTTCTTCGTACGGGTCGGAAACACCGGTGAAGTCCTTGAGAATTCCAGCACGCGCTTTCGCGTAAAGACCCTTTCGGTCGCGGCGTTCACATATCTCAACCGGAGTCGAAAGGTACACCAGCACAAAGCCGCCCAACGGCTCAATCATCGCGCGCACTTCTTTCCGTGTGAAGTCGTACGGTGCAATTGGAGCACAAATAGCAATCCCACGGTTTTTGGTAATCTCCGAGGCGACGTACCCGATCCGTCGAATATTAATGTCCCGGTGTTCCTTGGAAAATCCGAGCTCTGAGGAAAGGTGTTTTCGAACCAAGTCACCGTCAAGGAGCGTCACGGGCCGGCCACCCGTCTCAAGGAATTTGATAAACAGAACGTTGGCAATGGTTGATTTCCCCGCTCCGGAGAGCCCACTGAAGAATATTGTCACTCCCTGTTTATGCCGTGCTGGAAAGCTGCGCCGTAGTTCCTCGGCAACATCAGAGTAGGTAAACCATCCCGGCAGATCGCGCCCTTCATTTAGTCGCTGACGCAATTCTGTGCCAGAAATGCTCAAGACGCGGGCATCCGCGGGAACTTCGCCTTCTGGCAAATACTTATCTTTGTCTTCCACATACACCATCGTGTTGAATGCGACCATACGGACGCCGATCTCCTCCTCATATTTCCTGAACAGGTCCTGTGCTTCGTAAGGTTTGTAGAATGCATTGCCGTTCGCGTCTTTGCCCGGCCCGGCGTGGTCGCGTCCAACAATTAGATGCGAGCAGCCGTGGTTTTTGCGGATCAAAGCGTGCCAGATTGCTTCTCGTGGTCCCGCCATTCGCATCGCAAGCGACAACAACGAAAGTTTTGCTGTGCCCGCCGGAAACTTCGTCACTATGAGCTGATAGCAGCGGACCCGCGTAAAGTAGTCTACATCATGGAGTCTCGTTACTCCGACGGCGGGGTGGATCAGCAGGCTGGCCTCCACCTGTTTGGCTGCCTGAAGAGTGAGTTCCGCATGCGCGCGGTGCATGGGATTCCGAGTCTGAAACGCCACGACCCGGCGCCAGCCGAGACGCGCGAATTCGGCCCGTAATTCAGCCGGCGTTGAGCGCAGACTCCTAAAATCGTAAAAGGACGGATGCCGCAGACCTTCAATAGTGCCTCCCAAGTACCAGCGGTTTCCTTTGTTCTGTAGATAGTCAACGCCAGGATGGATCGGGCTGGTCGTACCATAAACCGCCTCGGCTTCGACTTTACGATCAGGCTGCCACACATCTTCCACGTTCAAGACAGCGAGCATTACTCCCTCGGCATCACGCAATGCAATTTTGCTGCTCTTCGACTTCAGGGACCTCACAAAATGTTCGCTCACATCGAGCGTGATCGGCATCGGCCAAAGAATGCCCGTCGTTAGCCTCAGGGAATGACAAACACTCTCATAATCTTTCCTGGTCATAAAGCCGCGCAGGGGAGAAAAACCACCGTTCAGAAGCAGTTCCAGATCGCAGATCTGGCGAGCCGTTAGGTCCCAGGAAGGAAAGTGCCTGGACTTCGCTTCGAGCTCAGCTGCTCTTTCCTCACCTACGGTCAGATCAACGAGTTCGCCGCCATGCGGCGGTACGAGATGGTTGTGACTTGGCAAATTACTCAGATTTAGGCCTCCACGGGTATAAAGCGGGATGTTGTAGCTCGTCTAAACGGTTAGCGCAAGACGAAACCGCGCATTAGGCCGCCGGCCCCCAGTAAGCCCGCGGAGCAACTTTGCAGTCGTTCCGTCATCCGGAACTTGGTTGCGGACCGCACGTTCCGAAGAAGGGACGTGAGAAACGCCCGTGACCGCATCGTCGAATATTACCGATCCTATGCCGCTTTTCGACTCATCAGGAGTGACTTTGCAGAGGCTATTGAGCTGGTCGCCGTTTGAGCCTGCTTCACAGCCGTCTATGCTCCAAAATTGTCGATCAGAGATGTGTTTAGTCTGGTTACAATTTGAAGCAAGATGCGAAACTCGGCGATTGGTTGTCGATAAGAAATCCGTTCCAATACAAACGACTCATTTAGAATTACTTGCATAGAATTGAAGGGCTACGATTACAATCATTTCCGAGGCCTGGCCTGGCACATGCTATATCCTCATTGAATACTTCGTACCTGGGGTAGACGAATCACCGTCCGATGACGCGTATTGCAACCTCATCGCCTTTTCAAAAAAATGTAACCGGCGACATTGGTTGCCGGTCATAAGTCATGGAAGCGAAAAGGGCGCGCAGCAGAAGAACAAACTGAAACATAAGCTATGAAACGAAACCTATTAACACTTATAGCGGCGGGTGCGATCGCGGTTGGTGGCTTTGTCATGATACAAGCACAACCCGGGCCTGGTGGCCACCGGCAGGGGAAGAGATTCATGCTTGAACGATTAACAAAAGAATTGAACGTGACGTCAGAACAACAGACGAAGGTTCAGCCGATTATAGATCAGGCCAGGCCGCAAATCGCCGCCATTCATCATGAGGCGATGAAGAAAATCAAAGGGGTGATGGACAGCACGATGTCGCAGATTCGGCCGCTGCTCACAGGGTGGTTCATCAGACCGCGAGAATTCTGGAGAAAACGATGACTAGGGAAAACCCTGTGGCTCTCTCTCGTTAGCGCGAGTTCAATGAACGAGAGAAGCCATAAAAGCCAAATCGAACTATGAAAGAGACATTCTGGAGTAAACTGCGCGAGTTGTGGGCAATTCGCCAGCGCTGCCAACAGATCAAGCTCCAACAACGACAGGATCGGCTCCTGCGACCAACGGAATTATCTGCTTCATTTCCTCGCCAGAATTCGCGACAAGCCACGAATCTTCCAGCATAGGTTTGGCTCAACGAGCCCAGCTTTGGGCTGCGCCGCGTCTCAATTCCGACTGCGCCTGTCATCGAATAGGCGGCGAGAATTGAGGCTCAGGAGCCATCGTGGCTCTCTCCTCGCTTTATTACGCGGGGCAAAACAGCTTCCTGAAGAAGCACGTCCGGGTTATGAAATTGCAATGCATTTGCCGAGATGCTGATTCACGTGGCGGCGGCCTCAGATTTGTAGTGCTGGGTCTCAAAAAGCCGCAGAATTTAAGGGCCAAAACGTCCAACCCTCACCGCCCAGCATCCCCGAATTCAGAGCGCCGAAGTTGAACGTTGAGCGTTGAACGTTGAGCGTTGGAGGTTGAGCACTCAGAACGGAAATGCCGCGCTAATCGGGTTGATTCGCGAGGAAATTGAAAAACGCGGTCCCGTCTCATTCGCCTGGTTTATGCAGCAGGCGCTTTACCATCCAGAACACGGATATTATTCCTCCGGCCGCTGCGCGATCGGACGAAACGGCGATTATTTTACCAACGTCAGCGTGGGGCCTCTGTTCGGCCAACTGCTCTGTGCGCAGTTTGCCGAAATTTGGAAGCAACTGGGAAAGATCGACGACTTCATAGTCGTTGAACAAGGTGCGCATGATGGCCAGTTCGCGCACGACGTCCTCGAGTTTGCAAAAAAAAGCGAGCCGGAGTTCTTCGCATCTCTGCGCTACCGAATAGTCGAGCCGTTTCCCATTTTGCAGGAGCGGCAACAGCGGACGCTTGAACGTTTTCGCCATAAGATCGAGTGGCTCGATTCGTTGCAACCATTCGTGGGCGTTCATTTTTCCAACGAACTGCTGGACGCGATGCCTGTGCGTCTGATCAGTGAGGACACGGAGAAATTTGTTGGCCTCAAGGGCAACGACTTTGCTTTCGTTGAGCGTCCGACCGATCGCGACAGGAACTTTAGCCAGGCTGCGCTGGATTGGATCGATGACGTCGCCGCGAATCTGCAGCGCGGGTACGTCATCGCGATCGATTACGGGCGCTTGGGTGAAGAATTTCAGGGAAGCGTTCAGGTGCGCGCGCAACATCGAAATCTTGATTCACCATTCGACCAAATTGGTCACGCGGACATCACGATTTCCTCACTGGAATCATCTCTGAATTTGGTAGGGGCGGTTCACCCGAACCGCCCGGGGGCGATTGCGGTCAATCGCCCCTACCTCATTCGCCGAAGGCAAAACGCGAATTGCAGACCCTGCTGCATCCGGAAATGCTCGGTCGCGCTTTTCAAGTCCTGGCGCTTGAAAAAAAAATAGATCCCGGGGCGCCGCCATTGGCAGGCTTCAAATTCGCACGTGAACCGCGCGATGTATGAGTCGTCCGACATTGAAGGCGTCCCAGCCTGCTTGCATGCGCGATTTATTTTTGCGATGACTTCTTGATGTTTTCACTCATTTCAAAATGGCCGCTAGTACGGCAAATCCGCGAACAAAAGGACGGCACCGGTCTTGAGTCGATGTCTGACAAGACGCGTGCGATGCATGCCAGGATTGATGATGCGCAGGTCGCGCGCTCGATTTGTCCCTACTGCGGAGTCGGGTGCGGGCAACTGATTTATCACAAGGACGGAAAACTGATTTCCATCGAGGGCGATCCGGAGTCGCCCATCAGCCAGGGGAATCTTTGCCCGAAAGGCGCCGCATCGTACCAGCTGCTCACACATTCGCGACGCGAATTGAAAGTGAAGTATCGCGCGCCGCGCGCGACACAATGGACAGAAATGTCCCTTGATCGGGCGATGGACATGGTGGCCGAGCGCGTGTGGGAATCGCGCAAACGCACATTCATCACGCAGGAAAATGGATCGACAATCAATCACACCACAGCCATTTGCCACCTGGGCGGCGCCACTCTCGACAACGAAGAAAACTATCTGATCAAAAAACTTTTTACCGGAGGCCTGGGCATGGTCTGTGTGTCCAACCAGGCTCGGATATGACATAGCAGCACGGTGCCCGGTCTGGGCACCTCCTTTGGCCGGGGCGGAGCTACGACCGCGCAACAAGATCTGGCGAATGCGGATTGCATTTTGTCCGACGAATACCGCGATCCGGAAGACAACGGCGACGGCTATTTCTCGGGTTGGAACGCAGAAAAGCGCGCTTACGAGGGAGACAGTTGGCTTTACAAGGGCGGGGATCTCAGCCGCCCACTGCGCGACCTCACAT
>WNGO01009499.1_pt1 | contig 10984 bp, 11 predicted proteins | sample 5400511 | NCBI WGS metagenome assembly WNGO01 (sample SAMN13153380, study PRJNA577476) | soil metagenome | isolation source: 20 cm soil or saprolite under Garry oak tree replicate 2 | place: USA:California | collected 2016-06-15
CACCGCCGGCATCGGCGAGAACTCGGCCTCTGTCCGAGCCGCCGTCTGCGGGCGGCTCGGCTTCCTGGGAGTCGAACTCGATGCGGATGCCAACGCGTCGGCACGGCCGGACGCCACCGTCTCGAAGGCCCAAAGCCCGGTCCGGATCATCCTGCTCAACGCCCGCGAGGACGTCGTGGCAGCCCGTGCCGCGCGGCAACTCCTCACACTGAGGTCGTAACCGACTGTTCTAGTGGATGTCGCCGCCGTCGCGGTCGCCCGGGGCCGGCGTCGGCACGAACGAATCGATTGCCAGAAAACCGCAGGGCGCTCGGTGTGGCTTAGGCCGGCGGAATGTTCTGGTTGATCCGGAAGAAGTTCTCCGGGTCATAGCGCCGCTTGAGCTTCTGCAGACGAGCGTACTTCTCGCCGCCGTACGACTCACGGACGCGATCCTGGCCCTCGTCGCCGAGGAAGTTCACGTAGACGCCCGTCTGGTGGGGCTCGAGCGCCGACCAGAAGTCCCGCACCCACTGCCGCTCCTCGTCGAAGCCGTCGGCGGTCTCGGTGCAGGCGCCGATGTTGTACGAGAAGCCGGCGTTGCGGCCGCTGAACGCGGAGTCATCCTCGGCCACATGGTGATGCGGGAAGCTTGGGTCGAACATCGCCTGGTGCGCGAGGAACGGCTTCGGTCCGCACACGTCGATGATCGGCGCGCCAAACTCCTTCAGCGGGCGGACGACCTGCTCGCCCTCTTCGACCGGCCCCGCGTAGCAGCAGACGACCGTTACCACCGGCTTGCCGTGGAACTCCTCGGGGACGAAGGGCAGCGGCGGCGCCTTCCGGTGGACGACGATCGTCATCAGCTCGTCCGGCGCGTCGGCGAGCCAATCTCGGTAGAAGCGAAGCACCTCGGGCGAGTCTTCCATCGGCCAGAAGATCGGCCCGGCCACCACCTCTGGCCCGAGCGGGTTGAGCCGGAACTCGAACTCGGTGACGATCCCGAAGTTGCCGCCGCCGCCGCGAACGCCCCAGAAGAGGTCGGCGTTCTCGTTCTCGCTCGCCTTGACGAACTCACCGTCGGCGGTGATCAGATCGACGGAGAGCAGCTGATCGATCGTGAGGCCGTACTTGCGCATCACCCAGCCGATGCCGCCGCCGAGTGTCAGTCCCGCCAGCCCGGTGTGCGTGACGATTCCCGCGGGCACGGCGAGCCCGAACTGCTGCGTCTCGCGATCGAGCTCTCCGAGCAGGACGCCGGCCTGAGCCCGCGCTGTGCGCGCCTCCGGATCGACACGGATCCCTTTCATCGGCCCGAGATCGGCGACCAGCGCGTCGTCGGCGACCGACAGGCCCGGAAAGCTGTGGCCGCCGCTCCGAACGGCGAGCTCCAGTCCCGTGCGGCGCGCGAACTGGACCGCAGCGATCACGTCTGCGACCCCGGTGCAGCGCGCGATCAGCGCCGGACGGCGGCTGATCGAGCCGTTCCAGACTCGCCGCTGCTCCTCGTAGGACGGGTGGTCCGGACGCAGCAACTCGCCGCGGAGCGAGCTCTCGAGCTCGAGGAGTGCGGTCTCGTCGAGCTTGGCCTGCGTCGTGATCGCCATCCGACATCCAGAAGATCGCAGACCGCGGCCCGAACGTCTATGCCTCGTGGCAAGGTCTCTGCATGTCCGAATCGGCCAGGCAAGCGAGGAAGGCCGAGGCGTTCGACGCGCTTCACGCCGGTGACCCGTTCGTGATCCCGAATCCCTGACTGGACGAAGTGGTCGCACACGCGGCGGCCCTCGACCGCGCGACCGAGCTTCCGGTCTCGGTCGACCTCGAGAACGGCTACGGCCCCGATCCGGCCGATGCCGCACGCGCGATCACCCGGGCGGCCGAGGCCGGGGCCGTGGGCGGCTCGATCGAGGACTACGATCCCCGCGGCCCGCTCTACGAGTTGGAGCACGCCGCGGAGCGGATCTCGGCGGCGGTCGAGGCTGCTCGCGGTCTCGGTTTCCCGTTCGTGCTGACCGCGCGAGCCGAGAACCACATCCGCGGGAACCCGGAGCTCGAGGACACAATCGCACGGCTTCAGGCTTTCGAGCGGGCGGGCGCAGACGTCCTCTACGCGCCTGGCCTGCGCAGCCTCGCGGAGATTCGCGCCGTCTGCGAAGCGGTCACACGGCCGGTGAACGTGCTCGCCGTCCCCGAGCTCTCGTTCGCCGAGCTCGCCGAGGCCGGCGCACGCCGCGTGAGCGTCGGCGGCAGCCTGACCTGGGTGGCGGTCAAGGCGCTGGCCGACGCGGCCCAGGCCATCGGCGGCTCGGGCGACTTCTCGGCGCTGGCCACAGGGCTCCCGCTCGACGACTGGCTCCCGGACTGAAAGCTGTCGGTATCAGTCGTCACGCAAGAGCCCTTGTCGATGCGCCTTCGCCACCGCCTCGAGACGTGAGTGCGCGCCGAGCGCGCGGAGTATGTGCCGGATGTGGTTGCGAACCGTCTCCTTGCTCACGTGGAGCATCGCCGCGATCTGCTCGGTCGATGCGCCCTCCGCGAGGAGCTGCAGCACCTGGTTCTGGCGTGCCGTCAGCTCCGGCATCCGGACCGCGGGATCTCGCGGCTTGCCGGGCAGCACGACTCCGAAGACCGCGTGGCAGTCGTCGCCGTTCTCGATCGGCACAGAGCTGATCTCGGCACGGCGTCGGCGACCGTCGGCGGTGAAGACGTCCACTTCGTAGTCGGTCAGAGGTGCGCCTCGGAGCTTCCGCTCGAGCTGCCGCTGAACGAGGGGGACGTCCTCGGGCGCGACGACCGTCGCGAACGGACGGCGTCTGAGATCGCCGAACATCTTCTCGGCCGCCTCGTTCTCCCAGGTGATCGTCCCGTCGCTCGCGGCCACGAAGCTCGGAACCTTGACCCTCCTGAGCGTTCGGGTCAGCTCGATCGACGAGCGTTTTTGTGGCATTTGACTCGATTCTGCGCCTATTCCACGCCTGGTTCCAGCCCAGCTGCGAGAACGCCGCATGACCCGCCCGTGTCATGACGTCGCAGAGGGCTGAAGGCAGCATCCGGCGGGGGGCTGCTCGCAGGTGTTCGGGATGCACATTCCCCGGCGGCTGTGGCCGGGCTCTCTCCAGGCCCCGCACGAGTTGCCGCAGGCTCGGCGGGAGCAGCCCCGCCTTTGATCCGTCTCAGCGCCGTGGATCCGCGCGAGGCACGTTGTGTCGGTCCACTCGTAAGGGTCAACGAGTAGACAGCGCAGGCAACGAGCCATAACACTCTCCAATTCGTCGACAAGGAGGGAGAGATGAAGCGCGTGCTTGTTCCTACAGTCGCAGCAGCCGCGGCCGTTCTCGTTTTGGCGGTCGTGAACGCGAGCGCGGGGCACACCAAGGCGCAGCACCACAATCCCGGCCACCTGAACAAGGGCGGGACGATTCGCGTCGTCGAGCGTGCGACCACGGACGCGGTCACCAACGGCTCGGGTGACTCGGCCGGCAACATCCTCACGTTCGCCAACGACGTCTTCGACAGCGCGAACGCGAACAAAGTCGCCAGCGACCAGGGTTCCTGCGTCCGCATCGTCGTCGGCAAGTCCTGGGAGTGCACGTGGACGACGTTCCTGCCGGCGGGTCAGATCACCGTTGAAGGGCCGTTCTACGACTCGAGCGACAGTACCCTCGCGGTCACCGGGGGGACCGGCAAGTACCGGAACGTCAGAGGCTCAATGGATCTCAAGTACCGGAACCCGGCAGGTACTGAGTTCGACTTCATCTTCCATCTGATCGGCTAGCGCCCTGAGATAGCACTTTGGAGGCGGTTGGCCCTCGGAGAGCCCACCGCCTCCATCAATGCGCGCGCCTTGCACACCTCGGGACTGACTTCGTCCACCGGGTCGACGGACGTCCCCCGGTACGCGCTGACGCGGGCGTGCATGGAGACCTCCCTGGGGGCTGCCGACATTCTCACGCTGGCTTCACCCGAATGCCCAGTCGGGAGCCGGCTGGCGGTGCTCGCTTCGATCCTGTACGAGACCGAGGATCTGAATACGGCCGCCGGCTTCGAACCCGTGAAGTGAGATCTCGGTCGGGAGGAACGTTCCGCGCTTCGTCCGGCAGGTCAGCTTGATCGTGGAAGCCCGCCCCTCTCGCAGAACGCGCTCGAGCAGCTCTTGAAGCTCGGCGAGCTCGGCCGGGTGGATGCGGGAGATCGGCGTCTCGAGCAGCTCCTCGCGCGTATACCCCAGCATCGCGCAGCCAGCGTCGTTAGCCGCGAGGATCCGGTCGTGCTGCGGGTCCATGACGTACGCGGGTTCGTTCGCGTGCTCGAAGATCGTGCCGGAGATGAGGTTGCGTCCACGTGGCATGGCGCTAGCCGGTCATGGAGCTCGTGGTTTGCGTGATCGAGAAGGGGCTGCTCTCGGCGGCGAGAGCGGCGAGCCGCTGGTGAAGAAGGCGTTGCCGGGCAGGAGAGATACTGGCGAGGAGCACCTGGCGGACGAGGTCGTAGCGAAAACGAAAACGGAGCCCCTCGATGCGCAGGATTCGCCGCTCGCAGAGGCGCTCGAGCTCCTCCGTCAGCTCGGCTGCATCGGTGCCGAGTAGGTCTGCAAGCGGCTCGGGTTCAAAAGGCTGTCCGAGCACGGAGGCGGCGACGAGGACGCGGTAGCCCCACGTTCCCTCGCCCCGGCACTGAGCGAGAAGTGCCTCGGTGAGCGTCGGCGAGAGGGCCGCCGAGCGGCCGTTCGCGAGGGTCTCGGTGACGAAGCGAGGGTTGCCGCCGGTCGATTCGTACAGCCCGGGTATCCCGAGCGGTGCAAGCTCGTCGGGCGAGAGCGGCTCGAGCGCCACGAGCGCGTCCGGCTTCAACCGGCGGAGTGGGTGCTCGGGCGAGACATCCGTCGCCCGCGCCGCCGTTACGAGCGCTGCAGAGACGTCTCCGCCGCGGCGCCGGAGGTACTCGAGCGCCGCGAGTGTTCGCGGGTCTGCCCATTGGAGATCGTCGAGCAGAAGTACGAGCGGCGCATGCTTGACGATCAGAGCAACAAGCGCCTCGAGCACGTCCAGCTCGTCGAACTCGTGCTTCGCCTCGACCAGCGCGAGCTCCGGCAGGATCTGGCTGAGCGCCGGCAGGGGCGCAGCGTCGAGGTCGACGCCGGTGAGCGCGTCCCGAAGCGCGGCCGCGAGCGGAACGTACGGAAGGTGCCGCTCGAGCTCCGAGCAGCTCGCGCGTCCGACCCGGACGTCTTCTAGCTCTGCTGACAGCTCGTCAATTAGTCGCGTCTTGCCGAGGCCCGTTTCGCCCTCGATCTGGATCAGCGCGACGCCGCCGCCGATGGCGTTGCGGACTGCCTGCTTGAGCGCCTCGAGCTCGGCGATGCGGCCGAACAGGCGAAAGGCACGCTCGCCGGGGTCAGCCTGCGCCCGGCGGATCGGCCGGGGCAGGAGCGAGTGGACGTCCTCCTGGCGAATGACTGCCGCTTCGAGCGCCCGCGTCTCCGCGGTCGGCTCGAGGCCGAGCTCCTCGTCGAGCCGCATGCGAAAGCTGCGGTAACGCCCGAGCGCCTCGTGCGGGCGGTCGAGCGCGTAGAGAGCCAGCATCTCCGTGCGGTGCGCGCGCTCGCTGAAGCGGTCGAGCGCGGCGGCCGCCTCGGCGTGTGCGAGCGCAGCCGCAAAGTCGAGCTCGGCCAGCGCTGCCTCGGCCGCCTCCAGATGGGCGCCGAGAATCCGGCCCTGGTAACTGCCGCGCAAGTCCAGTGCCCAGGCAGCGTACGGCTCGTCCTCGAACACCTCGCCGCGGACGAGGCCCAGTGCCTGCTCGAGCGAGGCACGGGCGAGCCGGGTCGGTTCGCGCGCTGAGCCCTCGAGCAGCTGGTCGAAACGATCGAGATCGAGCGCAACGAGCTCGGTCGCAAATCGGTACGCCTCCGGCTCGGTGACGACGAGCTCGCGCGCCCGCTCCCGCTCCGGGGTGAGGTGGCGGCGGAGCACTGAGACGAAGGTCTGGAGCGAGCCAGTCGGGTCCCCGGGCGGCTCGCGCCCCCAGAGGAGCTCGATCAGGCGGTCGGTCGGCACCCGATGGCCGCGGGCTGTAAGAAGGATCTCAAGCACCTGCTTGGGTCTCGTTCCGCCGAGGTCGCGCGGGCCGAGCTTGCGCTCGCCGTCCTCGACCGAGAGCGGCCCGAACAGCCGAATCACCGGCCGATCGCGACGCCGCTGGGCGAGAGCGCGCACAGGTTGGCAGTCGGCCGGGCCGTCGATTCGTTACAGCGGGTGCAGCGCGGTGCGTCGACTCAGGCCCCACTCAGCTCACGCTGAGCGCCCCTCCCTACGGTCGCCTCCTTGCCCAGTCACACCCCACGAAAGGAGAAGACATGAAGGTCTTGTCGAAGCGGTGGCTGCTCGCGTCAACCACCGTCGCGATCGCCGCCGTGTTGGCGGCGATCGGCGGCCAGGCGCTTGCCGGCTCGAAGGCGGCCTCGAAGTCGGCCCAGGGACTCGGGCCGCTCACAGGCCTGCTGCCGCGGGACCACTTGACCGAGGAGAGCGCGATCCAGGTCGATCTCAGCAAGGAAACCGTGCGTCTGCCGCTGTATCAGGGGAGGGCGAACGGCGAGACGGTCTGGTTCGTCCTGCTCGATGCCTCGGATCAGGGGATTGCCCACGATCTCGGCGTCAACTACGCGCCCAAGCTCGGCAACATCGCGATCGGCGACCCGGAGGCGGTGCAGACGGTGACGCTCGACTCGCCGACGCCGGACCAGAACAAGTTCGGGCAGGCGATCGTCAACTTCCAGGGCGCGCCTGATTTCAGCCCGACCAGGATCGCCGAGCCGGGGCCGAACGGCTTCCCGCTCGCGAACTTCCAGCCGGGAGCGGTCGCGAACCCCGGCTACAGCCCGTTCATCCGCATCGCCGGCTCGCCGACCGTTTACAGCGCGCCGATCGTCGCCACGGGCGACGGCCCCTTCGACGTGGTCCACCACACGAACACCGGTGACCGCGTGCTCGGCGTCCACATAGCGGGTCAATCGGCTCCCGGCCAGTTCGCGGAGTCATGGGTCGACCTGCTGTTCGTGAAGGGCTTCGACGCAGGTCAGCCGATCATCTACATCTCGACCGACGCGGGGCAGCCGTTGACCTCGGTGCTGGAACGCTCGACCTACGTGCCAGCGCTCGACAAGGCCGCCTACAACGGCGGGGATGACTTCCTCGGCTCTGCCCGCGAGCGGCTGTTCGGCTTCATCAACGGACAGACCGGGGCCGACAACAGGGAGTCGCAGGGGTTCGTGCACCTGGTCAAGGACGGCCACGCATCCGAAGACGCCAGCGCCGGCAACACCGCGCTGATCGATTCTCTTCGCAATGGCGGCGACCTCCTCAACGTGTTCGGGGACTTCCCGACCCTGAACGATCCCCGGCACGCCCAGGCCTACAGCCCGCTCTGGGACGCCCAGCTCGGCCTCTGGACGAACAAGGCCGTTCAGGAAGGGCTGAACAAGCGGCAGATCGACGAGGTGCAGGTCTTCAACCTCGCCGCCACGCGCCCCGATCTGATCACCGGCATCAATCCGGCGACAGGCGAGCCCGCCCCCTACGGCGCCTCCGGCGTCGATATCAACTGCGCCGTGATCGGATTCACCGACAAGGCGCCGACGGCCAACCTGGCCGACCCCGTACCCAACTCACAGTTCCCGCCCCGCTAGGCGGAATCGACCGAGACGGCGGGTCCTTCCTCGGACCCGCCGTCTCACCAGCCCTCGTCTGAGCGGTCGAGCTACCGCGACGATCTGCCGAAGTCAGATCTGCGGCCTGATGCGACTTCGACTGTTCGACCCTGCGGCGATCCCCGAACTGCGGCAACATTTCCACCGTTCGGGCTTCGCCATTGCCGATGACGGCGAGAGGCTGGTCATCCGTCGCCCCGACGCACCGAACGTGCAGGTTTGGCAGACGATGCACCCCGACGTCCGGGTCGAGATCGCCAGCTAGCGCCCTGACGCGCGAGGGGCGGACGCAGGCGCGCCCGCCCCCTGAACTCGTCGAGCCTACGGGCCCCAGTCCATCGCGCCCAGCGAAGCGAGCGCGAGCGCGGTCAGGATCGGCAGCCAAAGTAGAAGACGATTCCGCATTTGAAGCACCTCCTTTCGGCAGTTCGCAGGGACGCCGGATCGCGGCGAACCCTTGGTGCTCGCCCCGTAGACCAGGTTCGGAGTCCGTTGTCAAATGGACGGTCGCCATTGACCCCCTCCGACTTGACCGCCAAGATGCAGCGAGATGAGGGCGGGAAATGAGGCCGGGGTCGAAACCGTGGGTCAGCGCCTGCGGCGGTTGCGGCAGGAAAATGGGCTCTCCCAGCGCGACCTCGCTTCGCCCGGGGTCTCCTATGCCTACATCAGCCGGATCGAGGCCGGCGCCCGGCGCCCCTCGGTGAAGGCGCTGCGACAGCTGGCGCCGAAGCTCGGGGTCTCGGTCGAGTACCTCGAGACCGGCCGCGACCTGAGCGATCGCGACCAGCGCGAGCTCCGACTATCGGAGGCGGAACTCACGCTTCGGCTCGAGCAGGACTCGCCTGAGGCAGAAGCCGAGTTCGCGGCGCTGCTCGCGGAGGCTCAGGCGGCGGGCGATGCCGAGGCGGCGGCCCGAGCGCGCGCGGGCTTGGGTGAGCTTGCCGACCGCCGCGGCGACTTCGCAACTGCGATCGAAGAGCTCGAGCAGGCGCGCGCCGCCGGCGTGCTCTCACCGCTCACACACGCCGACCTCTACGCGACGCTTGCCCGCGCCTACTCGGCTTCGGGCCAGCCGCGGCGGGCGGTCGAGCTGCTCGAGGACTGCTTCTCCCAGGTGCAGGCTCAGGCGCCAGAGGACGTGAGCGCCGAGGTTCGGTTCGCGACGTATCTGAGCTATGCCCTCTCCGACCTCGGTGAGCTCGAGCGCGCGCGTGTGGTCGTACGGCAAGCGCTCGGGCGAGCGCAGAAGACGCCCGATCCCTACTCGCGCGTTCGCCTCTACTGGTCGCTGGCCCGGCTTTCCCTGATGGAGGGCAAGCCACGTTCCGCGCTCCGCCAGATCCAGCGCGCGATCGGACTCTTGGAGGCGACCGAAGACACGCGGCAGCTGGCGCGCGCACACCTTTCGTCCGGAGAGATCTTGACCGACGATGGCGATCCCGAGCAGGCCCAAACGCATCTCGAGCTGGCTGAAAAGCTGCTGGGCGACCATGCCGATGCGGCAGATCTGGCATGGCTCTACTCGGAGCAGGCAAGAGCGTCGCTGCTGGTCGGCGAAGACGACGCCGCCGAGCGGCTCGCGCGGCAGGCGCTCTCGTTGCTCGCCGGAGGCGACCCGCTGAAGCGCGCCCGGGCGTATGCAACCTTGGCCGAGGCGCGACCGGAGGAGATCGATGCCTTGCAAGCGGAGTTCGCGCAGGCGCTCGAGGTGCTCGAGGCGGAACGGCGCTGGCCGGCGGCGGCCTCAGTGCTTCGGACCTGGAGCCGGGCGCTTCGCCGCGCCGGTCGCGAACAGGCTGCCCTGGACGTGCTCGATCGCGCCGCCGCTTATGGCGTCCGTGGATCCGGCCAGCCGGCCGGCGAGCGGCTCTAGCCGCTGAAGCTCCGCGGCGGCTGGGCCGTCGAGAGCGGCGCCTGGTATGGGGAGAAGTGGAAGGGCGGCCCTGCGACGGAAACCGCCCTCCCCTATTTGGAAGCGGCATGGGTGACTTGGCGAGCCTCCCTGATTCCTTTCACGCTCCCTCGCCCCCACTCATCGGCAGAAGCCCGGAAAGTGCTGTCCCCCTTCCGAGGGATCCGTGCTGACACCTGTTATCTGGTTTACAAGGCGCACGGCAGATTCGACCGTGCACAGAAGAGAAGGCCGCTACTGGGCCTTTTCTTGCTGAGCTAGCGTCGCTCCGACGTCTAGATCACCCACCGGGGCTAGCCGGTCCGGTTCGTCGATGCGCAGAAGCGGGATGAAGATGTGCGCCAGCGGTCCGATCGCCAGCGCGTAGACGACGGTGCCGATGCCGACAGTTCCGCCCAGCACCCAGCCGCCGGCGAGAACAGCGACCTCGAGCACAGTGCGCACGAGACGGATCGAATGGCCACGAGCCGCCAGCCCCGTCATCAGCCCGTCACGCGGCCCGGGACCGAGACCCGCTCCGATGTACGCGCCTGTCGCGACCCCGTTCAGCCCCACCCCGGAGAGCAAGAAGATGGTTCGAAGCGTGAGCCCGTGCGGAGCGGGAATTGTCGCCATGCAGAGGTCGATGACGGCGCCGACCACGATGACGTTGCTGAGCGTGCCGAAACCGGGGCGCTGACGCAGCGGAATCCAGAGAGCGAGCACCACCGCGCCGACGATGATCGCCCAGGTGCCGACTCCGAGCCCGAGCCGCCGCGAGAGGCCCTGGTGGAACACATCCCAGGGATCGACCCCGAGCCCGGCGAGCAGCATGAGCGCGTCGCTGAAGCCGTAGAGCACCAGCCCGGCGTAGAGCTGAGTGAGGCGCCGCGGACGCGGCGGAGGGATCAAGCGACGGAGCTGGCTGACGACCACTCATTCACACTGCCGCATGAACACGCTGATGGCCTCGAGGTAACGCTCGGTTTCCTCGAGCACAGGCGTGTGCGAGCTCTCCTCCAGCACGACCTCACAGGCGTTGGAGATCCCTTCGACCAAGGTGGCGGCGATCGGGTCGGTGCACATGTCATGGCGACCGCGGATGACCAGGGTCGGTAGGTCGATCTCGCCGAGCCTGTCGCGAACGTCCCAGCCGCGGAGGGCGCCCGTCACGGTCCACTCGTTCGGCCCCTGCATCGCCCGGTAGACGTCCCGCGCCTTCTCGGCGTTCATCAGCTCGAGCTCAGGGCGAGGCTTCGGCCCGCGGTAGAAATGCCGGTCGAAGTACGCCTCCATCGCTTGCTCGTACTCCGGATCGTCATAGGTAGCTGCGCGCTCGTGCCGGTCGAGAACTTCGACGATGTCGGCCGGGAGCGCGTTCTTCAGCAGGAGTTGCTCGG
>WNGO01002912.1_pt1 | contig 10982 bp, 8 predicted proteins | sample 5400511 | NCBI WGS metagenome assembly WNGO01 (sample SAMN13153380, study PRJNA577476) | soil metagenome | isolation source: 20 cm soil or saprolite under Garry oak tree replicate 2 | place: USA:California | collected 2016-06-15
TTTTGCATCGCCGAGCGAACAAGAAATCTGAGCGGCCGCAATCTTCATATGAATCCGCCCACTAAATACACGAAAGGACGCGAAATCTCATATATGACCATTCAGCGCCTGTTTTCCCTCGGTCCGTTCTGCGTTTTCGTGGGCCAAGCAAATCAGAGAAGCGCGGGTAAGCAGTTACAAACGCACCTGCTGCGCGTCTTTAGCTGGAATCCAACCGCGCAAGTTATTCGGTAACGCTGCATAGATCCAATCCCCACGGGTGCTCAAGATTTTGACTTCACTGCCAGATGGCAACGCCAGGATGCTGTTCGCAGTATCCGCGGTTGCAAGACGCGCCTGGACGTTCTTGCCCGTTACTATGGCCAAGGCGCTTCCATTGCTCCCGCGTTCGAGTGTATACGCAGCATAGATTGCAACGGCGCTGACCAGCAGGCAAAACATCAACGTGGCGATCAATGTGGCCGATCTGCGACGCCTGAACACCAACATGACAATCGCAAACATTGCGAGCCAAAAAGCGATAGCCGCTGCGATGCTGTACTGATTAACAGTAGCAGATTGGAAGTAACGCTCCGGCCAGCTTTGCTGCAGCTCAAGCGCGTGCGCCTCGTCACGCGCGATCTGCAAATTGGCTATGGCTTCCGGGTGATGTCGCTCCAAGGCAAGCGCGCGTTCGTAGTTTAAAACAGCATGCCCAAAGTCGCCGACGCGAAAATAAGCATTGCCGAGATCGTAAAACAGATTTGCGCTCCATTGTCCTGCACCAACGAGTGCCTCGTACCCGGCGATCGCTTCCTTGAAATGGCCTTGGGCGTACTCCTGATTTGCTTTTGTGAAGTCGCCTTTTGCCTGCGCAAACGAAGATACTGTCGATACGGCGCTGCAAAAAATTGCAATAAAACAGACGGGCACTTTCATCTTAAATTCTCAATCAACTCCAGCACTTCTCGCCGGTTTTCGGGAGAAACTCTTCCGGGACCGTTATGAGCTCCACTGTATTGCCATTCGTCGCTTTGCTCGAACAACCTGCGGAGCCGGTCGCGTGAATCGCTATTAAGCTTGAAAGTCTCTGCCGCAGTCTCCACATCCACCATGTTTGGATCGATGCGGCGATTTCCTGACGCCAGGGCGGCTTTTAAGCGAACGACTCTGGATGCTTCGGCATAATACTCTCCGGGGGATACGTCGTTGCGATGCAACTTGTGCATTAGATCAGTCGCTTCATGTCGCAGCGCAGCGACACGTTGCGCCTCACGATTATCAATTCTTGTCCGGCGAATTTTCCAACCTGCAAATCCAATTAACGCGAGCAACGGAATCAGCTGCGCCGCCCAGAAAACTCTTTGTGTGTAGATCGGCGCAAACGATTCCGCTATCCGGGGCCGTTCGGTCAACTGATAGAGAATGTCCTGCTGCTTGATTGCAGTCGGGACGGGCGGACGTGCTGTCCCCGTGGACGGAGTGGGTGCCGCCGACTGGGCCGCACCCGCGTTTTGCGCAACCGCCGCACCTCCCTGCACATTGATCGGAATCGGCTCACTGTGCAGGGTGACATATTGTTCCTTCACCGGGTCGAAGTAAGAGAACGCGAGCAGCGGGAGCCCCTGCTTTTTGTCGTTGGGGGAGAGCACCATCTCGAAAGTTTTCGTGCCACTCAGGCCGACCTCATCATCCTGCTTGAACTTGGATGACGGCGGATATTTGTGCCAGCCGCGCTCGTCTTCAATAACTGGGGCATTGACGCGGTCGAAATTGCCGCGTCCCGAAATTGTAGATGTGATGGTGATGGGATCACCTACCTGCACGGTCTTTGGCTTTGCATCGGTCGTCATGGTGAAATTTCCAATTGCACCCGAAAAACTGGGGGGCGCATTTTTCGGCAAGGGCTTTACCTCGAGTGCCACAGGTTCACTCTTGATCTCCACGTCGCGGCGCTCCCCACGTTGACTGAACGGATTCGAGAAGAATGGATCGGAGAATGGGTCATCTTGATCGAGCAGGTCGAAAGGCGAACGCGGGCGTGAGCGTGGCGCGCTCTGCCTGCGAGGAACGACAACTTGTGCCTTCGCTTTCACCGGCCCGATTTCAAATTTTCCCGCGCGCGCCGCGGCGATTGCAGTTTTAAATGTCACCACCTCATAAGGTCTCCCACTGATCGTTTCAGTATTTTCCCCGGACTGCTGCAACTTCTGCGCGGTAAATCCTTGCCCCGTGATTTCCGGCGGTTCGACGAGTCGCGGGCGAACGCGCGGATCAAATCCCATTCGTATCTGAACCGGAACGATCTCACCCACGTACGCGGTCTTGCTTGGTACGATCAACTCTGCGAAAACCAGGCTGCTTGCGCTGGCTGCCGCTGCGTCACGGCCAGGCCGGGCGCCAGACGAACGACCGGGAGCATCCGCAACGTTTAACGTTAACGCCGGTGTACGCAGCGAATTGTTTCCGACGCGAATGGTTTGAGGCGGGATGGTGAATCTTCCCGCTCTCAACGGCATTACAGTATAATCATATATCACACTGGAGGTTAAGTTGAGATTGTTCATCTCGATGCGTTGTGACGTTCCCGTTCGCCGAATTTCGAGACCGTCCACCATGATATTCTCCGGCGCGTTTGCGCCATGTGCTCCGGCAACTCGAATTTCCAAATGCACCGTTTCGCCCAGTGCGGCTTCCGAACTATTCAAAACCGCTGTCACGCTCGGCGAATCAGCACGCGCAAATTGCGCCGTTGCGATTATTCCGAAGACAGCAATAAAAATTCGTCTGGGCGTCGACATCCTAAAGTGCATCTCGCAAGCGTCATTCCGAGCGGAGTCGAGGAATCCCGTGGCTTAATACACGGTCGAATTCACAGGATATCTCGACTTGGCTCGACATGACGAACCTGCCTTACCAGTCCTTATAGACATGGCGCGTTGCTCTGCGTTCATCAAGTTGAACCCGCGCCTCCTCGTCTTTCATCGATTCCAGAAGAGCTTCCGCCTGGCGCTCGCTCATCTGGCCCTCCTTTTCGGGTTCGGCTTCGGCAACTTGTGCGTTTCCGTCAGGCGGTGGCTTCTGTGATTTGTCTTCGCCGGCTCCCTTCACTTCACCCGCAAATTTCTTGGATTCTCCAGGAGTCGCGGAAGGTGTCGTATTTTCCCCTTCACCCTCTCCTGGGGATGGTGAGGGGGTTTCATTTTCTCCTTCGCCCGGGCTCGGCGATTCTTCACCTTGCCGTTCTCCTGGCGAGGGTGAAGGCTGTTGACCTTGTTGCTTGTCGGCGTCCGGCGAAGGAGAAGGAGTCTCGCCAGGTTGCTCCTGTTTTTTTTGCGGTTCGTTCTTCGCCTGGGCTTGGTCGTTTTTTTCCTGTTGCTGATCTTTCTGATTTCCAGACTTGCCTTGTGATTGCTGATCTTGGGACTGCTGCTGGTCTTTTTGCTGCTGCTCGCCCTGACCTTGTTGTTGCTGCTGATTCTGTTGTTTCTGTTGTTGCTGTTTTTGTTGTTCTTGCTGTTTTTGCTGCTGGTTCTGCTTCTGATCCTGCTTGTTCTGTTTGTCCTGTTTATTCTGTTCGTTCTTCTGCTGCGGCGAGGGGGAAGGGGAGGGCTGTTCTTGTTTTTTATTCTTCAGTTCTTCGATCTTCCGCTTCACGTAATCGTAATTGTCCTTCGCTTCCTTGTTTTGCGGGTCGAGCTTGAGCGTTTGCTCATAATGATCGAGCGCGTTTGTCCAGTCGCTGAGCTTTTTATCATCGCCCTTTTGTGCTTCGCCACGCTGATAAAGTGTGTTTCCAAGGTTATAATGGCCTTTGCTTTGCAAAGCGGTATCCCGGGAAAGCAATGCCTGGCTAAATGATTCCAGCGCCTTGCTGTAATCCTTCAGTTTGTAAGCAGCTGCACCTGAGTCGAACTGTAGCTTGTCCTCTGCGCGCGATTGCGGATGCGATTTTAACGCGTTCTGAAACTGGCTGTAGGCGTCTTCGAATTTTCCGCCGCGATACGCGTCGAGACCCGGCGCGGTGGCGAACGCGGGTGAAGAAAGGAACATCACGAGAAGTACGGTTGCAGCTGCGGCCCCGGCAGGCGCGTTGGCAACGCCAAGCGTAGCCTTGCGAGCAGGCGCGACAGCGTAAGCTCTTTGTCGCTCCCGTTTTCGTTCGTGAATCAGGATCGACAGTGCGAGCGCGATTAACGCTGCGCCGAGCGGCCATTCGTAACGTTCAATCGGTCGACGCGACAAACGCACATCCATTTCGGCAGCCTGCATTTTTGCCAGGCCCTCATTCTGAATTTGCTGCATCGTGCGAGGTCCGTTTTCCAAGTGAAGATAAAAACCCCCAGTAGTCTGAGCGATTTCGCGCAAACGTTTATCATCCAGCTTCGATTTAACGACTTGACCGGATGAATCTTTGACGAAGCTGGTTTGACCATCGTCGCCGTTCACCGGAATGAGTGAGCCCTGTGGTGTTCCAACACCTACCGTGAAAATTCGCACACCGGCGTCGGCCGCTTCTTTCGCGGTTTTCATGGCGTCCCCACTTAATTCTTCGCCGTCGGTGAAGATGACCAGAGCGCGATTTCCCATGGCGCTTTTACCGAAACTCTGCGTGGCGAGAGTAATCGCGCTCGAGATATTGGTGCCGCCTTCAGGAATTGTCTTGGTATCCAGATCGTTCACGGCCTCAACCACCGCGTCATAATCAATAGTCAGAGGCGCCTGTAAAAACGGGCGGCCGGCAAAAGCGATCAGACCAACACGGTCGCCCTGCAACTGACTGATTAAATCCTGGATCGCCAGCTTGACGCGATCGAGTCGGGTCGGCTGCACGTCATTGGAAAGCATGCTGCGCGACGTATCCACGGCGATCAACAAATCGAGACCCTTGCGTTTCACGTCTTCAAACGTGTAACCCCAACGAGGCTGCGCCAGACTGACAATGGCCAAAGCAAGCCCGAGCAATTGCAACGCAAATCTTAATATCCGACGGGGACGATTCACCGTTCCAGCGAGCTGCGGCAGCAGCCGCGCCGAAACGAATTCCTGCAATCGTTTGAGACCGCGCCGTTCTGAGCGAATGAACAACGCAATCAGAAGCGGGATCACAAGCAATCCCCAAAGCCATTGTGGAACGCCGAAAGTCATGTGTTCGTTAAGACGTTGAAGGGTTGAAACGTTAAACTGGCCGTGAACATCATTGTCATTCTGAGCGAAGCGAAGAATCTCTGATTATTCCTCCGGCAGCGCCCTGAGACGGTAATCCGAGATGTTTCGCTCAGCTCAACATGACAGGGTGAACGCTTCAACCTTCTTTTCACGGCAGTTTTTTCCAGATGGTTTGTGACAATAAAATCTGCGCCAGCAATAGCCCGCAGCCGCTCATCAGACACAGCGGGAACAAGTCGCGGTATTGTTGATATTTTTTCACGCTAACGGTCGATTTCTCCAGCTTGTCTATGTCATTATAAATTTGCTCCAGCGATTGTGTATCGGTCGCGCGGAAGAATTTGCCGTCTGCAATTTTAGCCACTTCTCTCAGACCAGCCTCGTTAAATTCCACGCGCTGGTTTTCGTAGAGAATGTTACCTAATGCATCTGTTAACGGTCCTTTGGGAGTGAATATCGGGGCGGGGGCGATTCCGTTGATTCCTGCGCCGATTGCATAGAGGTGGATCTTTAACGCTTTGACTGCCTCGGCCGCAGTGTTTGGTGGAATTTTGCCAGCATTATTTTCTCCGTCGGTTAAGAGAACGAGCGCGCGACTTTTCGAACGTTTATCATTTAATCGGTTAGCTGCTGCTGCCAGGGCCGATCCAATGGCAGTGCCATCCTCAACCAGTCCAATCCGCACGCGATCCAGGTTTTGCAGCAGCCAATCGTGATCCAGTGTCATCGGGCTAACCACATACGGGCGACCCGCGAATGCGATTATGCCGATGCGGTCGTTTGGCCGGCCTTCGATGAATTTACGTGTGACTTCGCGGATCGCATCGACACGCGTCGCCTCTTGTCCGCCGATTGTAAAATCCTTGGTCAGCATCGATCCGGAGACATCCAGCGTCAGGATAATATCGATCCCACTGGCTTCGATCTGAGTAAGACTTTTGCCGAGCTGCGGACGCGCGAGGGCAATCACGAAGACCGCAATCGAAGCCAGCACCAGTGACCGCAGAATTTTGCCTGCACGCGCAGCGCTTTGTTTTCCGATCGCCCGAAGGCTTGCTGTGGATGAAAAAGTCAGCGCAGCGGCCGGCCCGCGTTTTCCACGCAAATACGCGAGCAACGGAACCACCAAGAGCAGCAGGAGCAGCCACGGATGCGCGAAGGTCAACGCGCTATTTCCTGTGAACCAATCAAACATGGTTGACCTCCTTTCACAAAGCGGATCGCTTCCTCAAGTAACGATTCACTGTCTGAAGTTGTTGCTTCGTACCTTGCAAACTTGATCAGGTCGCAGCGGTTCAAGAAATCTTCGAGCAGCGATTTTTCGTCGTCGGAGAACGGCGATGAACCTCTGAGCCCATTCAGAAACTCGACAGACGTTTGCCGCGTGACGGGCAATCCGAACTGTTCCGTCACGTAGCGCCTGAGAATGTCCGACACACGGATACTGAAGCGATATGGATCGATCGCTGTGATCTGTCCTCGTATTTGCTCGAGCAATGCAAGTGCGCGCTCGCGGGGTGATTGGGGCGGTGTTGGGCGCCGAAAAGATTTTGCAACAAACCACACAATCAAACCGATCGCCGTGAGCAAGACGAACATTCCGAGAAAAACCAGCCACGGCGAAAGCAGCGAATAATCGACCGGCGGCGCAATATCGTGAAACTCCTCAGCCAACAGCAAAGGAATAATGGAGTAGTGGAGTCGTGGAGTAGTGCCAGGCGAATTCATTTCATTACTCCATTGCTCCACCGCCCCTGCGATCTCCCTCATCGAACACGAATGCGGCGCTCGCGTTGTTTGAAAAAGGAGCGCAGCTGCGGCAGATAGTCTTTGCCGGTTTGCAGAGCGATCGCGTCGATATTGTTTCGGCGCAGCACGCGCGCAAGCTCCTGCTCGCGTTCATCCATAAGCCCGCTAAAACGCGCTCGCGTTGTGCGATCCGCCGTGTTGATCTCAATTTGATCCCCGGTCTCGGCATCTTCCAAGGTGATGATGCCGATATTTGGCAATACTCGTTCTCGTTCATCGTGAATATGGATGGCCACGAAATCGTGCCGCCGTCCACTCACTGCCAGTGCTCGCGAAAAATCGGGCGCCTGAAAATCCGAAATGAAGAAAACCACAGCGCGTCGTGTGACAATTTTATTCAGATAATCGAGGGCCAGCGCCGGCTCTGTGCCGCGTCCCTTTGGTTCGAAAAACAAAATCTCCCGGATAAGTCGTAGCGTATGGGAGCGGCCTTTCTTTGGAGGAATAAAAAGCTCGACGCGATCGGTGAAGAGGATGAGCCCGACCTTGTCGTTGTTCCTAATCGCGCTGAAAGCGAGCAAACACGCGACTTCCGCGGCCAATTCCCGTTTTGATTGCGTTGTGCTCCCGAAGTTTCCTGACGCGCTGACATCCACGACCAGCATTACCGTAAGCTCGCGTTCTTCTGTAAATTTTTTCACAAACGCGTTGCCCATCCGCGCGGTCACGTTCCAGTCGATCGCGCGAATTTCGTCGCCGGGCTGATACTCACGCACGTCTTCAAAATTCATTCCCCGGCCTTTGAAAACACTGTGGTAATCGCCGGCGAACGCGGTCTCGACGAGCCCTCTCGTCTTTATCTCGAGAGTCCGGATTTTTTTGAGAATCTCCGCTGGTTCCATCGGAAGTGAGAAGTGATTGGTGAGAAGTGAAAAGTGATTATGCGAAAAATTCGTCGATGTTGGATGACTGTTCGCCCGTCGAGTCATTCTCTTCTACGCGTGAAATCCCTCGATAATCCGTTGCTGGAGAATGCTTACAGAAGTCGTCGGCCCGATCGATCATTCGCGAAAGAATTTTCCCCACCGAAACGTATTGGGAATCAAGCGGGTCGAATTGCTCAGGAAGAACATAGCCAGAATCTCGCGCGTCATCTAACCAGGACTGGGTCTCAGTGGCTTCGCCGAGTGCCTCATCGAGCTTGTTAACAAACACGGCCCTATAGCGCCGTCGGCCCCACGCCTCAGCAATCATTGCTTTAATAGCCCGTGAACTGCGCCGAATCTGATCCGTTAAGGAATAACGTTCCTCGACGGGAAATTCGCGACTCAAGACGAATATGGTTCCTGCTACATTTCGAGCTGCCTGGTAGACTTTCAAATCCCGAAACGATCTCGCAATCACTGTAACGACTTCTCACTTCTCACCAATCACTTCTCACTGTTGGTCCTCATCACGGCACCGGCAATCCAGCAAATATTCTCTCAATAATCGTCTCGCTGGTGACTGCTTCTGCCTCGGCTTCGTAGCTAACAATGATGCGGTGTCGCAACACGTCGGGGCCAATGCTTTTGACGTCCTGCGGCGTGACGTAGCCCCGGCCGTTCAGAAACGCATGAGCCCGAGCGCCGAGCGCAAGATAGATCGTCGCACGTGGTGAAGCTCCGTAACGAATGAGCCCTTCGAGTCGTAAGTTATAGGCTGCGGGCTCACGCGTCGCCCAGACGACGTCCACAATGTAATCCTTCACGCGGTCATCGATGTAAATGCTGTTAACCACGTCCCGGGCAGCGATGATTTGCTTCGGATCAACCACTGGATCAACTCGCAAATCCGGCGAGGAAGTCGCCATCAAGTCGAGAATGTTTCGCTCCTCGGACTTTTGGGGATAACCAATGTTCAATTTGAACATGAAACGGTCGAGCTGCGCTTCCGGCAGTTGATAAGTTCCTTCCTGTTCAATCGGGTTTTGCGTCGCCAAAACAAGAAACGGATCGGAAAGCGGATAGGTTTGCTCGCCGATGGTGACTTGCCGCTCTTGCATCGCCTCAAGCAGCGCGCTCTGTACCTTGGCTGGTGCGCGATTTATTTCGTCGGCCAGGATTAGATTGGAAAAGATCGGGCCGAGCTTGGTGGTAAATTCCCCGGTCCGCGGATTGTAAATGAGAGTGCCGATTAGATCTGCAGGCAAAAGATCTGGCGTGAATTGCAATCTTTGGAAACCGGTCTGGATACAGGCGGCCATCGTCTTCACCGTGAGCGTCTTGGCTAGCCCCGGGACGCCTTCGAGCAGGAGATGACCATTAGCGAGCAGCCCGAGGAGGAGACGATCCACCAAATATTTCTGGCCTATGATCACGTGACCGACCTGTTGGCGGAGCCCCGGAATCCATTGGCCCAGCTCCCGAACTTCCTGCGTAATTTCCTGCGTAGATTTCATACGGACTCGTGAGACACGCAGGCCTGGGAGAACGTTCGATCAAACGTGCCGCAACCTGCTGAATTTCTGCTCATTTCGCTCACGAATCCTTCCGGTCTAGTCGCGTGAGCGCAGCGGCAGAATAATGCTAAACGTTTAGATCGCAATGTTCCTTCTCAAGCCATGGCACCGAGCGATTGGGGTAGCCGCGTTTGCAGGTGTCGCGATGTCGGTCCTTGCATGGATCGCCTGGAATGATCCGGCCATCAATTTTTTGAGCCGTGATAAACGAGCCGAGTGGATAGTCTTTCCTGTTGCAGTTGACACCCACGCGCATTGGTTCGCCAGTCTCGACGCAATATTCCGGCGCGAGTTTATTTTGACGGATCGACCGGTGACCGCGCGTTTGGGCGTTCGCTCAATGCGGCGCGCCGACGTAAGAATCAATGGCGTAGCCGTTCGCTTTCCGTCGAATCGCAATTGGAAAGAGATTGTGAGCGTCGACGTTACCGGGCAATTACAGGGAGGCAGTAACGTGATCGAAGCTCGCGTCTTTAATCATAATGGACCCCCGGCGCTGTGGCTTACTTTGAATACGGATCAACTAAGCTTGCGCAGCGACAGAACTTGGGAAGTATCGTTTGCCGGTTCTTCATGGCGTCATGCCGCGTTGGCCGCGGCGGCGAAGACTCCAGGGCCCGGTAATTCCATTGCTGGCGGGGAAGGCACGTTTGATACGCTGCAAAAAGTTTGGCCTTTTTGGATAGTTCTCATTGCAATCGCTTCTGTAGCCGTCTTTATCTGGAACCTCAGCCTTAAGAACTGCACAACACGATGGCTGGAAAAAACGCTCTTGCTCGTCCTAGCCGGCCTCTGGTTGCTGTTATTCTGGAATAATTCGCGGCTGTTGCCGTTTCACGCCGGCTTCGACGCGAAGGAGCATCTCAAATACATCAACTACATCCAGGAACACCGAGCATTGCCGTTGGCAAGTGAAGGCTGGGAAATGTACCAGCCGCCGCTCTATTACTTGATTGCCGCGGCCAGCCTTTCAGCGTGCAAACTGTCAATCAACGATCCTGCGTCCATTTTATTACTGCGTTTGATCGGCGCGTTCTTGGGCATCGCCCAATTCATCTTTGTTTTTCTTAGTTTACGGCTTTTGTTTCCTGCGCGAACCGCGTTCGTCGGACTTTTGCTCGCAGCATTTCTGCCGATGCACGTGTATCTCGCGCAGTATGTGACGAATGAAATGCTGGCCGCCACTCTGGCCACAGCGACGCTATATGTATGTTTGCGACTGCTGAAGAGCGATACGCCGCGCGCGTCGCAGTTCGCCTGGCTCGGATTCACGCTTGGCGCAGCGATGCTGGCGAAAGCGACCACCGTTTTGCTACTTCCCATCGCGATTGCTGCAATCGCCGGGAAGCTCGCTTACGCGCGAGTGCGACTCGCAATCTCGCTGCGCAACCTCGGGCTACTGCTTGCGATTTGTCTTACTGTATGCGGCTGGCATTACGCGCGCATCTGGCTGAGGTTCGGTACGCCGCTCCTTGGCAACTGGGATGTAGTCAGCGGATTCACCTGGTGGCAGGACCCCGGTTATCACACTGCGACTGATTACCTTCGTTTCGGCCGATCATTGGTGCATCCACTCTTCAGCGGT
>WNGO01002913.1_pt1 | contig 10981 bp, 11 predicted proteins | sample 5400511 | NCBI WGS metagenome assembly WNGO01 (sample SAMN13153380, study PRJNA577476) | soil metagenome | isolation source: 20 cm soil or saprolite under Garry oak tree replicate 2 | place: USA:California | collected 2016-06-15
GCGCCCTACCGCCCTCCCGCGATCCCCCCGATATTCCTCTCGTCTCACGTGGAGCTTCCCCCCAAATGAAGACCCAGGGTTCCAATACAGATGTCGTGTTCCTCTCAGGCGTCCGGACCGGCTTCGGTGCGTTCGGCGGCACGCTGAAGGACCTCTCGGCGATCGAGCTCGGCGCCGTCGCCGCGAAGTACGCGCTCGAGCGCTCGGGCGTGCCGGCCGCCGAAGTGGGCCACACCGTCTTCGGCAACGCCCTCCAAACGTCGGCCGACGCGATCTACTGCGCCCGCCACATCGGGCTCAAGGCGGGACTCCCGATCGAGGTCCCGGCCGTCACGGTGAACCGGCTGTGCGGCTCGGGGTTCGAGTCCATCACCCAGGGCGCTCAACTCATTCTTCTGGGTGAGGCGCAGGCGGTGCTCGCCGGCGGTACGGAGTCCATGAGCCAGGCCCCCCACGTGGTGCGCGGCGCGCGCTGGGGCCTGCGGCTCGGGCCCTCGGCCCCGCTCGAAGACCTCCTGTGGGAGGCGCTCAAAGACCCGCAGTGCGGCTTGTCCATGGCCGAGACCGCCGAAGGCCTCGCGGACAAGTACAAGCTGACCCGGAAAGAAGTGGACGAGGTGGCGCTCGCGTCACAGCAGCGCGCCAAGCAGGCCTGGGATGCGTGCGTGTTCCAGGAGGAGGTGGTGCCGGTCGCGGTGAAAGGGAAGAAAGGTGAGCCGATCGAGTATCGCGCCGACGAGCACATGCGACCCAACACGACGCTCGAAGTGCTGCTCTCCCTCAAGCCCTATTTCAGGAAGGACGGGCTCGTCACCGCGGGCAACGCGTCCGGGATCGTGGACGGTGCCGCCGCGACGGTCATCGCGAGCGCGGACTACGCCAAGGCACACGGCCTGAAGCCACTCGGTCGCGTCGTTGCCTGGGCGGTGGTGGGGGTCGAGCCCAAGTACATGGGGATCGGCCCCGCGCCGGCGGCGCGCAAGGCGCTCGTAAAGGCGGGAATGAAGCTCGAGCAGATGGATCTGGTGGAAGTGAACGAGGCGTTTGCGCCGCAGTATCTCGCCGTGGAACGCGAGCTTGGCCTCGACCGCGGCAAGACCAACGTACACGGCGGCGCGATCGCCATCGGACACCCGCTCGCTGCGACCGGGACCCGCGTCACGATCCATCTGCTCCATGCCCTGCGCCGCGCGAAGCAGCGCTTCGGACTCGGCTCCGCCTGCATCGGTGGCGGCCAGGGCGCGGCGGTGATCGTGGAAGCCTTCCCGGCCTGAGGAGGAGCGCAATGGACGCGGTGGTGACGGCGGTCCTCGGCATCCTAGCCCTGTACTTGTTCGGTGGTCTCAAGGTGCTGCGCGAGTACGAGCGGGCGGTGTACTTCTTTCTTGGTCGCTCGTGGGGCGCGAAGGGCCCCGGGCTGATCTACGTGCCGCCGCTGTTCGCGAAGACGCAGCAGGTGTCGCTCCGCGTGGTGGCGCTGGACATCCCGCCGCAGGACGTCATCACGCGCGACAACATCTCGATCAAGGTAAATGCCGTCCTCTACATGCGCGTGAAGGATCCCGTGAAGGCGGTGATCGGCGTGGAGAACTATCTCTACGCCACGAGCCAGCTCGCCCAGACCACGCTCCGCTCCGTGCTGGGCGAGACCGAGATGGACGAGCTGCTCATGAACCGGGAGAAGATCAACGCCATCCTGAAGAACATCATCGACAAGCGCACCGAGGAGTGGGGGGTCGAGGTGTCGGCGGTCGAGGTGAAGGACGTGGACCTGCCGCCCGAGATGAAGCGCGCCATGGCGCGGCAGGCGGAAGCCGAGCGGGAGCGCCGCGCCAAGATCATCAACGCGGAGGGCGAGCTGCAGGCGTCGGAGAAGCTGGCCCAGGCCGCGCACATCATCGGCGCCGAGCCGGCGGCCATCCAGCTGCGCTACCTGCAGACGGTCACCGAGATCGCGTCGGAAAACAACTCCACCACGATCTTCCCGCTGCCGCTCGACCTGTTCCGCGGATTTTTCGAGAGCGTGACCAAACGGGCCGCGGCGCCGGCGCTGCCGGAGAAGGCATCGGGCGAGGCGCTCCCGGCGCCGCCGCGCAAGACGGAAACCGGCGTCTAGCGATGGCGGGCGAGCTCATCGGTCGCGAGGCGCTCGAGCGCATCATTCAGCGCGCCGCGGAGCTGCAGGCCGGCGAGCAGGACATCGGTGAGGGGCTGACCGAGCCCGAGCTGCTGGCGCTCGGCCAGGACGTCGGGATCCCGTCGCGCTACCTGCGCCAGGCATTGCTCGAGGAGCAGACGCGTCCTCCGGTCGAGGCGCGCGGCGGCCTGTTGGCATGGCTGATCGGCCCGGCGCGGCTCTCCGCCCAGCGCGTGGTCGCCGGGGAGCCCGCCGACGTCGATGGCGCGCTCGGCGCCTGGATGCAGCAGGAGGAGCTGCTCCAAGTGAAGCGCCGCTACGTCGATCACACCACCTGGGAGCCGAAGGTCGGCGCGTTCGCGTCGATTCAGCGAGCGCTCGGATCGGGGGGACGACGGTTCGCTCTTACGCGAGCGGCGGAAGTGGCGGGGCGGGTGACTCCCCTCGAAAGCGGGTTCTGCCACGTCCAGCTGGTCGCGGATGTGCGTAATGGCCGCAGACAGCGGCTCGGCGGCGCGGCAACGGTCCTGGGCTTGGGGACGGCGGCGACCAGCGCCCTCTGGGCGATGGGGCTGCTCGCGCCCTTCCCGTTCCTGCCGCTCCTGATCCTCGCTCCCGCGGCCGCTGCGATTCTTCGCAGCCACCGGGCGCAGCACGAGCACGTCCAGATCGGGCTGGAGCAGGTGCTGGACCGGCTCGAGCGCGGAGAGATCAAAGCCGAGCATGCCCTGCCGGGCCAGAAGGTGAGCCCGTTTGTCCGCATTGCGGACGAGATCCGAAAGACGTTCGAAATCAACTGAGCGAGACATGACCGACATCAAGCGGGTTGGGGTGCTGGGCTCGGGGCTGATGGGAAGCGGGATCGCGCAAGTGGCTGCCGCGGCGGGTTACGATACGACGGTGCGGGACGTGTCCCAGCAGGTGTGGGACAAGGCGCGGGCCGGGATCGAGAAATCGCTCGCCAAGTTCGTGGAAAAGGGGAAGCTCACGGTCGCGGACCGCGACTCGACCCTCAAACGGCTGCGTTTCACCACCGCCACGGCCGACCTCAAGGCGAGCGACATCGTGGTCGAAGCCGTGACGGAAGACCTGGAGCTCAAGAACGCCTTGTGGACGGAGCTCGACGGCTTGTGCGGCCCCGCCACCATCTTCGCCTCGAACACGTCGAGCCTCACGATCGCGGCGATGGCGGCGGCCACGAAGCGAGGTGACCGCTTCGTGGGGCTCCACTTCTTCAATCCCGTGCCGCTGATGCCGCTCGTCGAGGTCGTCCGGACCGTGACGACTTCGGCAGAGACATTCCAACGCGCGTTCGCGTTCGCCCGGTCGCTCGGCAAAGAGCCCGTGGCGGCGAAAGACAATTCCGGCTTCATCGTCAATTTGCTGCTCGTCCCGTACCTGCTGGACGCGATCCGGGCGGTCGAGCGCGGCGTGGGGAGCGTCCCGGATATCGACAAGGCGATGCAGCTCGGCTGCGGCTATCCAATGGGGCCGCTCACCCTGCTCGACTTCGTTGGCCTGGATACGACATACAAGATCGCCGAGATCATGTTTACCGAGTACCGAGAGCAGCGGTACGCCCCGCCGCCGCTCCTCAAGCGTATGGTTCTGGCCGGGATGAATGGCCGGAAGAGCGGCAAGGGCTTCTACGACTATTCCGCCGATCCGCCCAAGGTCCTCGCCCTCGGCGTCTGACCCGCGCCACGCCAACCCTACACTCCCAAGGATCCGCATGTTCGGCTACGACTGGCCCCGTTTTCACGCGGCGGTGAACGATCTTCCTACTGCGTTGCTTCTCGTGACGGTGCTGTTCGACCTCGGCGCCTGGATCACGCAGCGCGACTCGCTCAAATCGGCGGCGCTGTGGACCCTGTGGGCCGGCGTCATCGGCGGCTGGGTGGCGGTGCTGGCCGGCCTCAAGGCGGAAGATGCCATCGAGCACGGCGAGGCGATTCACGAGCTGATGGAGACACACGAAACGCTGGCGCTCACCACCATGGGCATCTTCACGGTGGTGCTCGCGTGGAAACTGTTCCGCCGCTCCAAGCTCACGGGCGCCGAAGAGACCGGACTCCGGGTGTTGAGCCTCGCGGGGCTCGTGACCATCGTCTGGACCGGCGTGCTCGGAGGGAAGTTGATGTTCGAGCACGCGGCGGGCATTCCCAAGGCCACCATGCATACGGAGATGGAGAACCGGGAGGCGGGGCATCAGCACGAGGCGGGTGAGGCCGAGGAGCACGAGCACGCGGACTCGGCGAAAGCGGCGGGGCACACGCACGCGCCGGGCACGCCGCCGCACAAACACTGATGCCAAGCGTGCGGAGTGCGGAATGGGAGGTGCGGAGTAGATCGACGGGTGTCGGTGCGCGGGTCCTCACCTTGCCACTCCGCACTCCGCACTCCGCACTCCGCATTTGTCTGCTGCTCGCGGCCTGCACTCCCATCACCACCCGTCCCGATTTCCGCCCCGCGCCGAGCGCCCTTGTCGTCACGCTCGATGCGCGACCGGAGCGGGTCACCGCCGCGCTCGACAGCCTGGTGCCGGCCGAGAGCCTCGAGGTCGCACATTCCAACGTGCGGGACGGCTACGTCGAGACCGCGTGGTACGACACGCAGGCCCATCGCAGCCGCCATCACGAGCGCGACATCACGGATCTCGGCGCCACCGTGAAGATCCGTTTCTGGGCCGACCCGTGGGTCCCGGGTCAAACCCGCCTCACCGTCGAGCCGGTGTACCGGCCTCGCTACGACCCGTCACGTGTCGAGCGCGAGCTCGAGGTGATCGTGCCGAAGGAGCACGAGGGCTACAAGATTGCGCAGCGGTTCGTGGACAAACAGAAGGAGAGATTCGGGGTACCGAAGGCCGCCCGGTAGCGCCCGGCGCGCTACGCCCCCACCAGGCGTTTCACCCACTGCTCCATTACATCGAGATCGAGCATGGCATCGCGGCAGGGGCCGTTCGGGAGACGCATGGTGAGCCCCAGCACCGGCAGGCGGCCGGCCACGTCGCGGAGGCCGGTCATCATGTCCCGCTCGCATGCCACAGCGACGACCGCGCGAGGCCGGCGCTCGCGGATGACCCGCCGCGCCAGCTGCCCCCGGGTCGCGACGAACACGGGCACCTCGTAGCGCCCGGCGATCGCCAGCACCCCGTCGAGCGCCTGCTTGGACAGACAACGGGGGATGAGGACCAGCAGCTCGCCTTTCCCGACCGTCCGCCGGCGGCGCTCCGCGAGCGCGTTGTAGACGTCGATCGCGGCGTGCTCCACCCAGTCCCGCCTGCCGAACACCCGGGAGACGGAGGACGTGAGGCTCATCAGTCGGAGATACGGCCCCCGCTCGAGCCAACGCTCAGGAAGGGCGAGGACGCCCCCATAAAAGGAAAGGAGCAGGATCCCGAACCACAGCCAGGTCGCCACGGTCGTCGCCCCCAGGGCGAGCCATAACGTGCGGGGCAGCATGGACCACAGGGCGCCAAGCCGCGGGCCCAGCAGGAAGATGAGGGCCGCCCCTACGGCCATGCCGATGCCGATCGTCAACGTGGCGAAGCCGAAGAACAGTCCGGGCGGTGCGGAGAAATCTCCGTTCCCGGGAAGTGGCCGCCCGTCCCACTCGTCCCATTCGTGACCGAGACGGCGGTCGGTCTCGATGTGGATGAGCTGGGCGCGGTGAGCGTCGGCGGTCATATCGGCGTCAAGCATCACCCAGGGCTCCAATGGTGTCAAGCGTGAATGGTGCGGTGTGTGCGGTGCGCAGTAGCTTTTGGGGAACAACCGCGCACTGCGCACCGCGCACACCCTTGAAACCGACTCCGCCCCTACTCACGGATCCCCGCATCCGCGCCGCCTACTCCGAGGGCGCCGGGATCTATCGGATCGTCCCGACGGCCGTCGCGGTACCGCGGGGCGTGGAGGAGCTGCAGGAGGTCGTGAGGTGGGCGGGCGCGACGGGCACCTCGCTCGTGCCGCGTGGTGCGGGAAGTGGGATGGCGGGCGGGAGCGTGGGGCGCGGAGCCGTGGTGGATCTGAGCCAGGGGTTCCATTGGACCGCGCCCGACTGGCCTCGCCGGAGACTGTGGGCGGGCGCTTCAGTGACGTGGGCCGAGCTGGCGGCGGCCGCGCGACCGTTCGGCCTGCGACTCCCCCCCGACCCGTCCTCCGGCGCGTTCGCGACGTCCGGCGGCATGGTGGCGACCAACGCGGCCGGGCCTCGCTCGGTGCGGTGCGGCAGCGCGCGGAGCTGGATCGAGGCGATCGAGATCCTCGACGCCGAGGGCGACGCCCGCCGGGTCGTTCGGGGAGCGGGGAGCGGGGAGCGGTTCGCGCTGTCGGCCGACCAGGAGCGCCTCGTGGAGGCCCACTTTCCGAAGACTCGAAAGAACTCGGCTGGCTACGCGCTGAATCATTTCGCCGACTCGGGGGATGAGCTCGATCTCCTCATCGGGTCGGAGGGAACGCTGGCGTTCATTACCGCGGTGGAGTGGCGGTTCGAGCCGATCCCCGCCGACGTGGCGGGCGCAGCCCTCGGGTTCGCGGACCTGCGGCAGCTCGCGGAGGCCGTCCCCTACCTCGTGGCCCTGAACCCGTCGGCGGTCGAGCTCCTGGACCGGACGCTGCTCGACGTGGTGCGGGGTGCTGGCGCCCCCCCCGACCTGCCCGAGGGGCTCGAGGGACTCCTGCTGATCGAGTTCGAGCGCGAGACTCAGGCGGCGGCGCGGGGGGTGGTCGGCGACGCGGTGCGGAGCCTACGCGCCAGCACCGCGCACGTCGCCACGGCAGTCGACCGCGCGAGCCTCGAGAGGCTGTGGGGGGTGCGCCGCCTGGCGAGCCCTGCCCTGGCCCGCCTTCCGGAGAACCGACGCTCGCTGCAGGTGGTCGAGGACGGGTGCGTGCCGCTCGAGCGGCTGGCCGACTACATCGGGGGGATCCGCGCGGCGGCGGAGGGGCGCGGTATTCCTGTAGCGATCTTCGGACACGCGGGCGACGGCCACGTGCACGTGAATGCGCTCCCCGACCTGACCGTTTCCGGCTGGCGCGTGGCGCTCGCGGCGCTCTACGCCGACGCCGCCGAGCTGCTGCTGCGGCTGGGCGGGACGCCGAGCGGCGAGCACGGGGTGGGGCGGCTGCGCGCCGGGCTGTTGGAGCGGTTCTACGGCCCGGAGGTGACGGCGCTGTTCCGCGACCTGAAGCAGGCGTACGACCCGCGCTGCACGCTCAACCCGGGTGTTATAATCCCCTCGGCGGATTGGGCGCCCCTCGCCGATCTCAAGGTCGGGCCCGAGGCGGCGCCGATCCCCGACGACATTGCTGCCCGGCTGCGAGAGGTGGAGCGGACCGCCGGCTGGGCGACCCCAAAGCTTGATCTCGCGACCCCGAGCCCCTAACCCCTAGGCCCTCGCCCCCATGGAAGTCTTCCGCGCTCCGCGCGTCACGCTGATCGCCCGACCTGAGTTCCTCGAGCCGGAGCACCTGCGGGTGCAATGGCAGGGCACCGCCTCCGCCGGCGAGCGCCTCGCCGAATTCGCCGGCCGGATCTGCTACATGAGCCAGCACAACCCCGCTCACCGGTCCACGGCCGAGTACCTCGAGAACATCAAGAAGCAGGGCCACGGTTCGGTGCTGGAGCATGCGGTCTACGTGCTCCTGATCGAAGGGATCTCGCGCTCCTGCTCGCACGAGCTGGTGCGACACCGTGCGGGGTTCGGCTATTCGCAGCTGTCGCAACGTTACGTCGACGAATCGCACGCCGCGTTCGTCGTGCCGCCCGCGATGCTGGGGGACCCGGCACTCGAATCCGAGTGGGAGCGAGAGGTGGCGGACGCCCAGGCGGCGTACGTGCGCGCCGTCGAGGCGCTGATGCAACGCTATGTGTGGATCGCAGACAAGGTGCACCGCCGCAAGGTGGCGCGCGAGGCGGCGCGCAGCGTCCTTCCCAACGCCACCGAGGTGAAGATCGTCGTGTCGGCCAACGCGCGTGCGTGGCGGACGATGCTCGAGCTGCGCACCAGCGAGGGCGCGGAGCTCGAGATCCGGCGGATGGCGATCGCGTGTCTTCGCGTCCTGGCGCGCGAGGCGCCGGCGGTGTTCGCCGATTTCGAGATTTATCTCGCCGACGACAAGTACGACGCCGCCCGCGTCGCGTACCACAAAGTCTGACGCGCGTCGACGCCGAAAAAATTTGCGAGTTGCCTATTGCGCATCGCTCCGGTGTTCCTTATTCTCTACTCGACAACGCGTTTCGATCCACAGACCGCACGAGCGGCCTTTTTTGTAGGAGGTTACCCGAGACCACATGCGCATCGGTCTCGCATACAACGAAAAACCCGATCCCACGCCCGACGTTGAATCTGACGGTACCGGCGACGCGTTCGCAGAGTGGGACGAGCCATCCACCATCGCTGCGGTGGAGCAGGCTCTCGGTCTCTTCGGCGATGTGATCCGCCTCGAAGCCGATCAATTCTTTCCGCAGAAGGTCGTCCTCGCTCGGCCCGATCTCGTCTTCAACATGGCCGAGGGACTCCACGGCCAGAGTCGTGAAGCCCTCGTGCCGGCGATCTGCGAGTACCTGAACATCTCGTACACGGGCTCGGACCCGCTCACCCTGGCGCTGTCGCTGCACAAGGGTCGGACCAAGGAGACGCTCGCGTACCGCGGCGTGCCCACGGCGCCGTTCACCTGCATCGAGGCGGCGGCACAGATCGAGCGTATGGCCCTGACCTACCCCGTGTTCGTCAAGCCGGTGGCCGAGGGGTCGGGAAAGGGCGTGTTCGCCACCAACCTGTGCGCCAACGCCGCCGCGCTGCGCGAGCGGGCCCGGTTCCTACTCGAGCGCTACGCCGAGCCGGTGCTGGTCGAGACCTACCTGCCGGGCCCCGAGTTCACCGTCGCGATCCTCGGAAACGGCCCGGAGGCCTACTGCTTACCGGTGATCGGGTTCGATTTCTCGGCGCTTCCCGCGGGCGCGCCCCCGGTGTACGGCTACGAAGCGAAGTGGGTGTGGGACCGCCCTGAAGCGCCGCTCGCGATCTTCGAGTGCCCGGCGCGCGTGCCGGCGGCGCTGTATCGCGAGATCGAGCGTACCGCGCTCGACGCATACCACGCCCTCGGCTGCCGCGACTGGTGCCGCGTGGACCTCCGGGTGGACCGCTTCGGCGTGCCGAACGTCCTCGAGCTGAACCCCCTGCCGGGCATCATCCCCGACCCGGCGATGAACTCCTGCTTCCCCAAGGCGGCGCGCGCCGCGGGTTTCGGCTACGACGAGCTCATCCAGGAAGTGGTCCGCGTCGGCTGGCGCCGGCTCACCGGACAGGCGCTCGCCGAGGCGGGGGGACGAACGGGGGTAGGGGCGCAGCATGCTGCGCCCCTGCAGACGGCCGCGGCTTCTGCATGAGAGTCGCCATCCTGTTCGACCCTGGGGCCGAAAACTGGACGCCGGAGGACATCCGGGGCGTGATGAAAGCCGTGGACGAGATCGGCGGGATCTTCGCCTCGATGGGCCACGAGATCCGCAAGGTTCCGGTCCGCCATGACATGCGCTGGTTCCAGGTGGCGCGCCGGGCCGATCTCGCGTTTAACCTGTGCGAAGGCGTCCACGGGAAAAGCGAGTGGGAAGAGCACGTCGTGGGCACGCTCGAATTCGCGGGGGTTCCCGTCACCGGCGCCAGCCTCTGGACCCTCGCGGCGTGCCGCCGCAAGCCCATCGCGAACGCCTTGCTCCAGCAGGCCGGGCTCCCCATTCCCCGCTGGACGGTCGCGCAGGGCAAGATCGAGGACGACTTCCCGCTGCCCGCCATCGTCAAGCCGGCGTCCGAGGACGCGAGCGCGGGGCTCGACCGCGGCTCCGTCGTGAGCGACCGCAAGGCGCTGCGCGCGCGGGTCGCGGCCATGACGGAGCAGTTCGACGAAGTGCTCGTCCAGGAGTACGTCGGCGGCCGCGAGTTCAACGTCGGCTTCGTCGGGAGCCGCGTACTGCCGATTGCGGAGATCGACTTCAGCCACATGCCCGAAGGCGCCTGGCCCATCCTCACCTACGCCGGGAAGTGGGAGATCGGCTCCGCCGACGACCTCGGCTCGGTGCCTGTGTGCCCGGCCGCCGTCCCGCAGAAGCTCGCCGATCGCCTCGTCCGAGTCGCCGAGCTCGCCTGGCGGACCATGCAGGGAAAGGGCTACGGCCGCATCGACCTCCGCCTCGACGACCAGAGCCGGCCCTGGGTGCTCGAGGTCAACCCCAATCCGGACCTGAACGACGACGCCGGTCTTTCCCGCATGGCGAAGGTCACCGGCTGGGACTACGCCGAGCTGGTGCGCCGGATCGCCGAGGTCGCGCTCCGCGAGGCACAGGGCGCCAAGGCCGCGCGTGAGCTGCTCGCTCCGTCGCGTCGACCGCGCGCAACGCGCACCGCTTGAGCGGCTCACGGCGGCCACCGGCCTGTTCCGGCCGGACGAGGTTGCCATCGCCGTGGAGCTGCTCGACGACGCCCTCGCAGGGGACGACGACTATCGCTTCCTCGGCGCATACGCGGGCGACGACCTCATGGGGTACGCCTGCTGGGGCCCCACCCCTGGGACCGCCGGAACCTTCGATCTCTACTGGATCGTCGTGGATCCGGCCCGACAGGGCGAAGGAATCGGCACCCAGCTGTTGCGAGCGGTCGAGGACAAGTTGACGACGGACGACGGGCGACTGGTCGTCGTCGAGACCTCGTCGCGCCCCGACTACGCGCCCACACGCGCCTTCTACGAGCGGCGCGGCTACACCCCGGCGGCCCGGCTGCCGGGCTACTACGCCCCCGGCGACGACCTGGTGATCTATCTCAAGGACCTGACGCATGGCGTCCTGGCAACA
>WNGO01004819.1_pt1 | contig 10980 bp, 7 predicted proteins | sample 5400511 | NCBI WGS metagenome assembly WNGO01 (sample SAMN13153380, study PRJNA577476) | soil metagenome | isolation source: 20 cm soil or saprolite under Garry oak tree replicate 2 | place: USA:California | collected 2016-06-15
ATTACGCGGTCGGGAACTAACAAACTCCATGGGAACTTGTTTGAGTATCTGCGCAATTCGGCGCTGGACGCGAAGAACTACTTTGATCCGGCGACAAATCGCATTCCGCCTTTTAAGCGCAATCAATTCGGGGGAACACTGGGCGGGCCGATTCGGCAGGATAAGACGTTTTTCTTCGGGGCTTTCGAGGCCGTCAAGGAGCGGCTGGGAGTAACGGGCTTAACGAATGTGCTGGACGATAACGCACGCAATTCGGCTACTGGCGCGGTTAGTTCACTAGTACAGATTCTGTTCCCGCGGGCGAACGGGCGGGTGCTCGGGGGCGGCGTTGCCGAGTACTCATTCACGAGAAGCCAACCCACCGATGAATACTTCGCGCAGGGCCGGATCGATCATCACTTTTCCGAGAAGGACATCTTGTTTGGCCGCTACACCTTCGACAACGGCAACGTCGACCGGCAGATCAACAATAAGCCGCCGGACGTCTTTTTTAAGGAGCGCTCGCGCAATCAATACGTGACGCTTGAACACGTACACACGTTTTCACAGAGACTGTTGAATACGCTGCGCGTGAGCTTCGCGCGATCGACATCTGAGGTTGATAACCAACGCACCGTAGATGTGCCGCCAAACCTTTGGTGGATACCTCCGTCGGCGGGCGGCGTGCAGTTCGGGTTCCTGACGATTTCGGGACTGGTGACGGAGATGGTGGGTGATTACCGCCTACCGCGGAACGATCACCTGAATAACTACCAGTGGCATGACACGCTGTTTTGGACCAAGGCTGCTCACGGTTTGCGCTTCGGTGGCGAGGGCCAGCGCATGCAGTTCAATCAGCATACGACCAGCCAGCTGGGCGGCATCATGATTTTCACAAGCTTGGCGAATTTCTTGACGGGCACGCCTTCGTCGTTCAACTTTGCTGTGCCGGGGCGAATTGATCCGGATCGCGGCTTCCGGCAATCTTTCTACGCGGCTTTCGTGCAAGACGACTATCGTTGGAAACCAAATTTAACCCTCAATTTGGGCCTAAGATACGAGTTCGCCACAGTCCCCACAGAAGTAAACGGGAAAATCTCCAACCTCCGCAGCATTTCAGACTCTGCTATGGTCATTGGGGACCCCTGGTACGCCAACCCGGCACTGAAGGACTTTGCGCCGAGAATTGGCTTGGCTTGGGATCCGTTCAAGAATGGAAAGACTTCGGTGCGATCTGGGTTTGGGATCTTCTACGACCAGCTTCTGCCCAAGTATTATGTGTTTTCGGGCAGCCTCAATCCGCCATTCACGACGCGCACGAGCCGCACAAATCCCCCATTTCCGAACGCCGTGCAAGGTTTCAACGCGAACGCTCCAGTCTGCGGAGTTCCCGGCGGCCCAACGGGAGGCTGTCCTGCCGGAAATCTCAAGGCCAATCTCCAGACGGTGAACTACGACCTGCAACCCTCTTATATCATGCAGTACAACTTAAGCGTGCAGCGCGCTCTGCCTGGTAATTGGGACCTGACGCTCGGCTACGCAGGCTCTCACGGGCTCCACCTGATTCGGGTCGCTGATGCCAACTTAGCCCCATCGATCCTCGTAAACGGTGTAAAGACTTACCAACCGTCGCTGGGTCGCCGCAACGCGACTTTTGGTGGCGTCACTCAGCGCGAGACCGATGCGCAATCCTTCTACAACGCACTACAGGCGGGCGTGACCAAACGACTCTCGGGTAGCTTGCGCGCGCAACTCTCATATACTTTCTCCCGCTCGATTGACGAATCGAGCGGCATTAACTCCCAGGATTTCGACAACACCACCCAATATTCGATTGATTTCTATGACCGCAAGGCGGACCGCGGCCTTTCGAGCTTTTCAGTGAAACATGTTCTGGTGGCGAACTGGAGCTATGAACTACCGTTTGGAAGAGGCAGCACAGGTCTAACCGGGCTGCTGGTGAGAGGCTGGCAGCTCAACAGCATCGTGACAGCGCAGTCGGGCACTCCATTTGAAGTGCGGCTCGGCCACAACCAATCGGGAAACTTGAACACCATTGATTTCTCCATTCACGAAAGGCCGAACGTCCGGCCAGGCGCGTCCAACAATCCGATCCTCGGCGATCCCAAGCGCTGGTACGACGCAAGCGCGTTTGTGCTGCAGCCCGCCGGCACGATCGGTAATCTTGGCAGGAACACGCTGATTGGCCCTAAACTCGTGAGCTGCGATTTCTCTCTCTTCAAGCAATTCGCGTTGGGGGAGACCAAGGCGCTGCACTTCCGCGCCGAGATAGATTGCCCCAATTGCACGGCGAACGAGTACAGCGGGACATAGAATCCCCAAGTCGTCGTTCGGTAGGCTGTGTGTGGTTTCAGGTCCCGAGGACAAGGATCGAGCGGATATCAGCTCGTTCACAGCAGGCGCCAGCGGAGGGCAGCGATCACAGGGCGGCTCTATTCGCGGGCTTTCTCGGATGGACGCTGGGTTGTCCTCCGCAAAAATTTCGTCATAAGCTTTGAGAGGCCCACTCAGAACCGATAGAAGTCCAATGGAAGGGCTCGCACTGCCTATCCTCTATATATCGTAGTCTGCGAAAGAGCGACCGTATCCGTAGGACTCCAACCTGTGGTGCTGGTGAACTGATACAAATAAGAACCCACCAGTTCTTCACCCAACTCATGCGTCTAAGAGGCAATCCTTTCCAACCGGTACTCGTGATGCAATCCGCCGAGGACCGATCGGCCAACAATCTTACAATCGTGGGCTACTTGGTGGCTGTGGCGATTTCTCGTGGTTGCGAAAGCCTCGCCAGGGTCAGGAATTCCCGGTCCCAAGCTGGAATGTGGTCGCCCCTGATTATAGTGCGCAACCCACTCTTTCAGGATTCGTCGCACGTGCCGCTCGTTCAAAGGGATGAGGAAATCAAGACATTCCCTTCGAATCGTGCCCACGAGCCGTTCACAAAAAGAATTCGCTTGTGGCGCCCGAAACGGAGTCCTCAAGACGACGACGCCCAGCGACTTCAGGGCGCAATCCAATTCCGTCGAGTAGATGCTGTCCCGGTCGTGGAGAACGAACCGGTAGGGCTGCTCACCCGTGATGACCTCTCGAAACTGTTGGATCGTCCAAGCTGCGGTAGGATGATCGGTCACGTTGCAGTGAGCAATCTTGCGTGTTCCCACCTCCATGATTACAAACACGTAGAGAACTCGAAAGCGAGCTGTCACGACGACAAAGAAATCGCTGGCTAACATCGCTTGGGCGTGATTTCGTACAAACGTCATCCAGGGCTGAGAAGGAAGGCGTTTCCTAGGCCCAGTGTTAAGCGGCATGTAGCGTCGAACGGTACGAGGCGACACGCGAATTCCCAGCTTAAGGAGCAACTCAGCAGCGATGCGCCCTCTCCCCACATTGGATTCTCGTGCGCCATCCTGAAGATCAGTTCCTGAAGTCGCCCGGGCACTCGGGGCCTCCCTCGGGGCCTCGATTTCCATCGCCAGAGCAACTGAAAATCCTTCCGATGCCAGCCGAGGAAGGTCTCAGGCTTGACGTTGACCAGAGCGTCTTGCCATGCGAAGAGCCGAGAGAGAAGGACCAGAGACAACCGTGTAGCGTCGGTCGCCCGCCGAGGCTTGACCTCGCGCTCGAGGTAAAGGGCGAGCTGTTTCCGGAGGAACATATTTTCCGCTTTGATCGCAGCGCCTGAACGAGTGCCCAACAACAAGAGTCGGAGAGCGTCCTGAGCCAGCGAGGAAAGTATGAAGACCAGGCGAAGCACGGAATGCACAGTTCTCATGGGGCTGGGAGCATGCCACGGGTGTGCTAGTGGGAGCAAGCTAGCGCTTCACGTAGATTTTCGCCCACAAATTCATCGCGTACGGATTTTTTTGCGGAGGACAACGGATGCCGGCCCGATTCCGCGACGGATTTCACTTGTCCGCAATTGCTGTATACCGGGACTTGAATGCGCAAATCTCTGTTTAGACCGTTGGTAGTTCCATACTCTCGTTTTTGTCGGGATACTCAGTCTGCGGGAATTGCAACCGATGGAGCAGACGGCCATCGGACAAATCAAGCACTTCTCCATTGGAAGTGACCACGCAGTCGAATTTTGGGCAGTAGACTTCCTCCCAAGAATTTAGTTGGCAAATCAGGTTTGGTTCGCCGCTGTTTGAATCAAGCCGCACGAGGGACCTGAAACTGCCCGTCTGGAAGTCCCATTGCACGCCGTAGAAGTTTCTATCCTTCTGTCGATACCACACTCGGAGGAAATGAATCTGCTTGCAGGGTGAATATCTCCACAATTCAGTTCCGGCAGAAAAGTCGATGCAGCGGACCGGGCCTCCCGATTCGCTGATGGCCAGTGAGTGAGGAGCAAATGCAACATCCAAGATTGCAAATGTCAGACGTGGGATTTGTCGCGTTTTGTCCTTTCTCAAGATGTAGTCGCGTTTGCGCTTTTCCAAGACCAAGTCCGAAGAGTATTCGCTATCGAATATGTCTCTCACCCCAGTGATCGCATCGAGAGTCTTGCCGTTAGCCGCATCTAGGAGTCTTGCGGGACCTGAATCGGGAATACACCAGGCGGCCTCGCCTCCGGGTGAGAATCGCAAACGTTGTGTTTGTCGTAGGTCTTGCCGATGCCAAATGAGCTTCCCAGTATTGGCCTCGTAGCACGCAACGCCACCGTGCTTACCTGCTTTCCACGCAGCAGCGATGCATCTCTTACCTAAGGGGTCTAGGGTTAATCGGTGGCCACCAAAAGAAAAGACAGTTTCAAACTCGTTTACGACCGCCCTAGTTTCGACATCCCAGATCTGAACGTGGTGTTCAAACGTAGCCGCCGCGACCCTGGAGGACCGTTTGGAAGAAGCCATGCATCTTATGGCGGACGCTCTCATCCTATCCACGTAAGTTATCTTTGAATCAGTCCAACCGGTCAAGCCTGGTTTGTGCCGAAACCGCCCACGTGGTTTTGGCGGATTCCACATTGACGGGAACGCTGTTTCTCAGGACTTGGGGTTTTCGGCCGTCATACTGTTCGGATGGTCCTCGGAGATTTTAGCAGTTAGAATTAGTCTCGACACGCGAGGCCATATGACTCTCCGTTGGCCAGTTGCCGCTATAACGATTGCCACTCTACTAGGCTGCTCAGTAAGTCCCCGCCGGAAGTATGGGCTGGAGCCTGCCGCACAATTTTTGTTCGAGCGAAACCATATTCCAACGCCATGCGAACAATCCCAAAATCCTCAAAATGGGCCGAGGCTAATGATACGTGCATCGAACGCTCCGGCTTATAATCTTCAACGTCTAGACCGCATGGCCTTCTCTCGCGCCGAGCTGCCAGTCTTTACGATGCGCCTCGTCGGATCCTCTATGGAGGTCTCAGGCAACACCTCAGACAACTATTCCGTACAATTGTGTGCTGAGGCAGGAGCCGCTTCGGAAAGCGATGCCAAAGCATTACTCGAAGAAATCAAGCTAACCCGCGAGGACAAGATGCTCTTGTTATCGACGCCGAAATACGTACAAGAGTGGCCCTCGACTGCATTCGTCCAAGTGCAAGCACCACAAGAAACCCCTGTCTCAGTCATTGGCGAGTATGCCGCGATGCGCGTGATTGGAATGCACGCGCCTGTCAAGCTTTCGACTACGCACGCTCGCATCACACTAATCGACACAACTGGGGATGTGGATGCTAAAGCTGCGGAATTCGGTGTGATCGACTTTTCGGGAGATCGCGGGCATGTTCACCTGGAGTCAGCGTGGGAAATCAACTTGGACCTCACCGTACAGAAATTCGATGGCTCGCTGGATGCGAAGGCGGCAGAGCCAGTCCGAGTGCTGCTGCCTCCGAGATTTGCGTCGGGGTTTGAGGCGACCGTGCGACATAAGTCGGATTTCGTTTGCCGTGCGGACATCTGCGATCGCGTTTCCCGCCATAAGCGAGATGGCAAATTCGTGTTCACCTTTAGCTCGGGAGACCTGTCCTTGCACTTTACTTCGTTGGAGGGGCCCGTCGTCGTGGACAGCGTAGATCGATTGCCAGCAATCAGCGGGGGACATTAGCTCTTGTCGATGTCTGAAGCTGTGCACACCTAGGAGTTGGATAGCTAGCGACAAATCCCAATGCCACCAGTAATCAATGGCTTCGATGATGGTCAAGCCCTGATTTGTCGCGTTCGCGGAGAAGTGGTCTCGCACCGATTTCACATCTACGAGTACGCTGTTTCCCAGGACTTTGATGGTTGTACTCTCGACGCATGCCCGTGGAGGTCGCGCCCAAGTCATACGCTTTGAAAGCCCTCGATGATGCAAAGAAAGACCTCCCGGGACAAGTATCTGATTCCTGTCGCATTCATCATCACGGATGTTGAGGTTCTGGTTTTAATCTGCAGTTGAGGACAGCGAGCAAAAGCTATCCGTTTATTCCAAACTGGTTGAGTTAGCGAGAGCAAAGAATGCAAGAGCGATTATCACAATCAATGATACGAATGTGACAGATGTTCCAGGGAAAGACAGTGCAGGGTTGCTGAACGAATGTATCTTCATGACAGTTTCTGGTCCGAACATTCAGACTTGGTCCGTATCTGTCTCCTATCGACGGGAAGGCTCCGAACTCATCTTCGAGGGGCCAATCGAATCGCAGCACGACATTCTGAACCTTGCCAGAATGGACGCAGAATCCGATGCAGCCCTGACGGACAATTGGGTGTCAGTATTAGTGCCGATCCTCATGAGCACGAAATGAGTGATACCTACTGCACAGTGAGCATCAGACGCATGGTTTGAATGAGGGCGCCACTTGTCGCAGTCATCGTAATCGTGTAGGTGCCCGCCGGGGTGGCCGGTGGTACGCCCGTACCTGCCAAGCTCACCAACTGCGGGTTGTCGCTCGCGTTGTCGCCAATTCTCAAGGTGGCTGAGCGAGAACCTGTGGCTGTGGGCGTAAACGTAACGCCAATCGAGCAGTTCCCTCCTGCCACAACACTCGATCCGCAACTGTTAGTCTGTCGGAAATCACTGGGGTTGGTGCCCCCGACCGAGATCCCCGTGATGCTGAGCGCTGCGTTGCCGGAGTTGGTCAGCATCAAGCTCTGCACCGGGCTGATGGTGCCCTGATTTTCTGAGCTGAAGGTCAGACTGCTCGGCGAGATCGCCGCTGAGGGCGCCGGAGGGGGCCCTATGCTTACGCTTCCACCGCCGCCACCGCAACCCGCCCATATCAAGACGAGCATCGTTGCTGCCGTCAGGCCCAGCCGCGTTGGCTGCCTGGCGCGACCAGCAGTAATCGCAAGCAGGGCGAGCATGAGAAAAGTCCCCAGGAGTAGACCGACCCAACGCAAGTTGAAGCGCAACCGGAGAGAGACAGGCCGCACGGGCATTGATTTTGGGACAAGGGGCGTGAAAGCGATAGCGGTTGTAGCAACGTTGATCGTCGCCGTCATCGCCGAAGTACCGGTCAAGGCGAGGGACGCGGGTGTCGTCATGCAGTTCGCCCCCGTCGGTGCACCAGAGCACGTCAGGGTGATCGTACCGCTGAAGCCGCCTTCGGGAGTGAAGACGAGTGAGTAACTCGCCGTTTGACCCGCAGTGACGGTCTGCGAAGCGGATGAGCCCGGGGCAACACTGATTAGGAAGCCTGCGCCGGTGCCTGTCCCGGAGAGGATGAGGGCCTGTGGAACGACTGACGCGTTGTCAGTAAAGGAGAGCATTCCACTGCGAACGCCGTCAGCAGTGGGGGCAAAGGCGACGTTAACTGTGCAGGCCTTTCCGATGCTCAGACTCGACCCGCAATCGTTGGTCTCAGCAAAATCGCCACTCGCCGCGATGCTCGTGATGGCAAGCGGCGCAGCGCCCCCATTGGTAAGGGTCAAGCTTTGTTCAGGGCTAGTCGTGTCAATTCCCTGATTCGCAAATTTCAGCGCACGAGGAGCGAAAGCCGCGACGGGTTGGTTGACGAAAACGGAGACTTCGCCAGCCCCGAAATCGGCCAAAGCCATATCGAGCGCGCCATCGCCGTTGAAGTCCGCTGCTTCCATAAAGTTCACAGTGTTGCTCACACTAGGAACCGAATACTCGATATGCCCTTGGAAGGTGCCGTCACCGTTGCCAAACAGAATGGTCACGACATCGCTGCTTTGGCTGGCGAATGCCAAGTCCGGCTTGCCATCCCCATTAAAGTCGCCCACCACGGCCGATTCCGTATTCAGGATCGAGGGAATCTGAAATCCCAGCGCTTGCTGAAAGGTCCCGTCGCCGTTTCCCAGGGCGACATTAATGATGCCGGTCTGCGTAGACTTAATGATGTCCAGCTTGCCGTCGCTATTAAAGTCAGCCAGGGCTAGCAAATCGTCCCCAGGATCATAGGACAACAAGGACGGCACGAGGCTGAACGGCTGGAACGTCCCGTCGCCGTTACCAAGGAGAATGGCGATTCCATTATCAGTCGCGACCGCCAAGTCTGGTTTGCCGTCGCCATTGAAATCACCGGCCAACACGTTGTGATACGGCGGAGAAAGCAGCATCGGACCGGTGGGATACTGGACCGGAGCAGCGAAGGTACCGTCTCCATGTCCGAGGAAAATCGACACGGCACTGGTACCCTGGATGACGGCGGCAACATCGAGTTTTCCATCACCGTTGAAGTCGCCGACTGCAGGGGACTGAACGAGACCGGGCACGGTCTGGGATATGCTGTTCTGAAACGTGCCATCGCCATTTCCGATTAGGGTGGAAAGCAACGCGTTGGTTGGACTTGAGTCCGCTACAACCAGATCCAGCTTGCCATCCCCATTGAAATCACCGGCCGCGATAGCGGTGGGAGACTGGCCAGTGGCAGAGTCCAGATGCGCCTGAAACGTGCCATCGCCCTTTCCCAGTAGCACCGAAACGCCCCCTGTCTGGGTGAGACTGGTGGTGGAGATGTCCACATGTCCGTCGCCGTTAAAATCGCCTACGACAGCCGAGTAAGGGAACTGTAAGACAGGAAAGCTGACCGGATTCGCGAAAGCTCCATCACCTCGATTGATAAGCGTGGTCAGCGAGAAATACGATAAAACACCATCACCCCCCGCAACCGCCAAGTCCGGTTTGCCGTCGCCGTTGACATCCAGAGTTACGAGGCCTGTAGGTAGCAGACCGGCGCTGTAGAGAAGGGGAGGGTTTTGAAGTGTCCCGTCGCCATTTCCCAATACGATGGCGACGGCGTTGGTGGAGCCCTCTGAGTTGGTCACCGCCAGGTCAAGTTTGCCGTCACCGTTGAAATCGGCGACGGCAATGGAAGCGGAGTAAATGCTGAGGAGATTGCTGGTGTATACGATGGGAGAACCAAAAGTTCCGTCTCCATTTCCGAGCAGCACGGAAATAGTCCCGGAAGTTCCCCCGGAGGAAACCACTAGGTCAAGTTTGCCATCCGCGTTGAGGTCGGCAGCAGCCAGCGCCTGAACGTTGCCGGAGATGCTGTAATTTGCCGGGCTTTTGAATGTCCCATCTCCATTGTTGATCAGGATCGATACCACGCCTCCGTTGAGACCTCCTGAGACGCCTATGTCTGGTTTGCCGTCACCGTTGAAGTCGCCCAGGACTAAGTAGGGCGCTATCGGCACGGAGTAAGTGACGGGAGCCTGGAAAGTCCTATCTCCGTTCCCTAAAAGGATAGCCATAGTGGCACCGCTTCCGAAATCGGGTGTCAGAAGTAGAAGGTCCAGCTTGCCATCGCCATTGAAATCGCCTGAAGCTGCCGCGGAATAGCCGCTGCCTAAGTTCTGGTTTAGTGAGACGGGAGGTTGGAGGGTTCCGTCGCCGTTCCCAAAAAAAATGCTCGTACCAGTCGAAGAGACAACGACGACATCGACCTTGCCGTCTCCGTTAAAATCGCCTACCGTGAAGCCACTCGCCTGAACTGGATAATCCACTCTCGGACCGAAAGATCCGTCTGGCTTGCCCAGAAAGATTGACAGAGCCTGCCCGCTTGAGATTGTTCCAAGCATGGCAACATCGGGGATGCCGTCACCGTTGAAGTCTGCTGAAACGATTGCTGCGTTTCCTTGCGGAGGAGAAGTAGAGCTGAGACCCGGCGCGGAATAGCTGGCATTCCCAAATACGTACGTTTGAGCCTGCGCCTTCAAGCCGACCAAGCTCAGGACTGCGCAAACGAACGCTATCTGAGCGACCCGGCGACAAATTGTATTCATCAAAATCTCCTTCGAGGACAAGGGGAATGGCTTGCGTGGACCCCGGCCTGTCGCTTTTCCCAGCAAGAAGGACGGCGGGAGAATGCCTCGCCGCCTCAACGAAGAATTTCAGACATGGTTCAAACCCTGGAACCCGTCGGTTACCGGCCCAGCACGCATCGCACGGTAAGGCGGGACCGCGCCACTCTTGGAGAACGCGCTATAGACCCACCCTGCAACTGATGAAAACGAGATTTCTGATACACTGGGTTGTCTTACATGGCAATCCGGTAAAGACCTTATTCAGAAATCCCGGACAGGGTGGGGTTGGAGGCGTGCGATTCCTTCACGGTCAAGAATTAAGACGAATCATCATTTTCGCGTCGCCGCCGCGGTTTCCGCGTAGGTCGAAAATGATGGCGTCCACGTTGGCGAGGAAATTCATGGCGGCAACAGCCATGGGCCCGCAGACCTTGGGGTCGGCAAACATATCGAACTTGACATCATAAAAGTAGTCATCGTCGCTGCGTAAATAAGATACAAAATTTACTTGGACGTGTAGTAGCGGTCCGGAAACTTGGGTACCGGGACCAACTTCGGCAGTTACGGCGTCAGGAACTGTTCCCATCTTTGCGCTCCACCCCTCCTGCCTGCTAATTGAGATTGATCAACTCTAAAAACCAAGCGTGGCTATTGCACCGCGAGACTGACACTGCCAATTGCTGTTACAGAGCCAAAAGTTCCGGTCACTGTGATGACGTAGTTTCCCGGCGTGGTACCCGATGATACTGGGATGCAGCTCCCTCCCCCCCCGCCTCCGCCGCAC
>WNGO01026657.1_pt1 | contig 10980 bp, 10 predicted proteins | sample 5400511 | NCBI WGS metagenome assembly WNGO01 (sample SAMN13153380, study PRJNA577476) | soil metagenome | isolation source: 20 cm soil or saprolite under Garry oak tree replicate 2 | place: USA:California | collected 2016-06-15
CGGCGCGTCTTCGACGCGTAGACCATCCCCTCAAGCGCCAACCTTCATAGAAGGCGCCTTCTTGAACACCCGGAACAAGTACCACAGCGACGGAAACAAGACGATCGCCCCGAGCGCGATGGCGCCGAGCGCGAGCCGCAGCGTCGCGTCGGGAGCGGCGACGTCAGCGATCGCGTAGTCGGGCGGCAGGATGTCGGGGTACTGGCTGAGCGGCCAACCCCAGAAGATGAGCGACACCTGGCCCGCGGCGGCAATGCGGGCGATCCGGTAGCGCCGGCGCCACAGCGCCCAGAGCGCGGTGACCGCCGCAGCGGCTGTAACGAGGTGCAGGGGGAGCGCCCACGGCGCGAAAACCAACCCTTCGGCCACACGGGGCGCGCCGCGCCGTCCACGGGGGGCGCCGCGACGCGGATTTTCACCGCGCCCCCGTGCATTCCGGCGACGGCGGTCGCACGCGCGCGTGGCACGACGTGGAGCGCCACCGTGCCCACGCTCAGATGACGGACAGGAGGAACTGCCTGAGCAGCCACAGCACGAGCCAGGCGGCGAGGGGGCTCCAGTCGAGCATGCCCATCGGCGGCAGCACGCGGCTGATCGGGCCCACAAGCCAGTCGGTGAGAATGTACGCGGGGCGCATCCACGAGTAGGGACAGCAGCAGCACACCGACAACGGCGACTCCGATCACGAGCCACCACCCCGCCTGTACGGGATTACCGCCGGCGCGCACCAGGCGTCGCTCGATCGGCCCCGTGAACGGCTCGCTCAACGAGCGCAGGCCCCGGCCGAGCGCACCGAACGGTGAGACGCGCCGGGTGCGCACCAGCCAGCCCGCGAGCGCGACCAGCAGCGCGACGCAGAACAGCCCGAAGACGACGTAGCGCGCGACGGAATGGAGAGCGAGCATGGGTGAAAGCTATACTCCGCACACCCTAGGGAAGGGGGGTCGAGGCATGAACGCTCTGGCGCGCGTCGAAGCATTCTCTGACGGGGTGTACGCCATCGCCATCACATTGCTGGTGCTCGAGATTCGGGTGCCGGGGGAAGAGGTGGTGCGCGCGGGCGGGTTATGGCATGCGCTGGGCCGGCAGTGGCCGTCGTACGGCGCGTACGTGCTCAGCTTCGCGATCATCGGCATCATGTGGGCGAACCACCGCAACATCTGCCGCTACATCGCCCGGGCCGATCACACGTTCGTCATGCTCAACATCGCGTTGCTCATGTGCACGGCGTTCCTGCCGTTTCCCACCGGCGTGCTGGCGCGTTACCTGTCGTCCCCCGCGGACCGGACAGCGGCGACGATGTTCTATGGCGGCACGCTCACCCTGACGGCCCTGTTCTACAACCTGCTGTGGCGCTATGCCGCGAGCGGGCGCCGGCTGTTGCGGGCCGACGCCGAGCAACACCTGGTGGACGGGGTGACGCGCGAGTACAACTTTGGGCCCCCGCTCTACGCAGTGGCGACGCTCGTGGCGTGGGTCAACGTGTGGGCGAGCCTTGCGATCCACGGGCTACTTGCGGGGCTGTATCTCCTGCCGAGCCGCTCGCGGCCATGAGCGATCACTCGAACGCCTCGCGCACGATGCGCGCCTGCTCGAACTGGTGCGCGGCCGGATATCCCTCGGCGGGGCTCGAGCGCTCGGGCCGCGCGATGTGGCGCAGCACGATGGTCGGGGGTACCAGGTCGCGCAGCTGCGGCAGCATGAACTTCTGCGGCCCCATGTTGCGCGGCTCCTCCTGCACCCACACGATCTCTTTCAGGTTGGCGTAGCGTCGCACCAGATCGGCGAGCTCGGCCTCCGGGAACGGGTACAGCAGCTCTACGCGCCCGATCGCGACCGCACTGGCTTGCGCGCGAGCGGGGGCGAGGATCAAGTCGTAGTACACCTTGCCGCTGCACAGCACCAGGCGCCGCACGGCGTCGCGGCGGTCCGCCGCCGCGGCATCGTCCAGCACCGGCTGGAAGCCGCCCGTCGCCAGGTCCTCGAGCTTGGAGGCTGCTTGGTGCAGCCGCAACAGGCTCTTGGGCGTGAACAGCACGAGCGGCCGCATTTCCGGGTGGCGCGCCTGGCGGCGCAACAGGTGGAAGTACTGCGCCGGCGTCGAGCAGTTGGCGATCCGGATGTTGCCGTCCGCTCCGAGCGCGAGGAACCGCTCGATGCGCGCGCTCGAGTGTTCGGGGCCCTGGCCCTCGTAGCCGTGCGGCAGCAGCAGCGTGAGCCGCGACGTCTGCCCCCACTTGGCGAGCCCCGCGATCAAGAACTGGTCGATGATGACCTCGGCCGCGTTCGTGAAGTCGCCGTACTGTGCCTCCCACAGCACCAGCGCGTCGGGCGCCGCGACCGCGTAACCGTATTCGAAGCCCAAACACGCGAACTCGGAGAGCGGGCTGTTGTAGAGCTCGAACGGCGCCCGCGCCCCGGCGACGTTCTGGATCGGCGCGTAGCGCTGGCCCGTGCGGGTGTCGTGGAGCACCAGGTGCCGCTGGCTGAACGTGCCCCGCTCCGTGTCCTGCCCGGTGAGGCGGATCGCAATCCCCTCGTGCAACAGCGACGCGAACGCCAGCGCTTCCGCGTGCGCCCAGTCGATCTCGCCCTGGGTCAGCGCCTCGCGCCGCCGCTCGAGCTGCTTCTGGAGCTTGGGGTTCACGCTGAACCCCTCGGGGACGGCGAGCAGCTGCTGGTTGAGGCTGCTGAGCAGGGCGGGCGCCGTGCGCGTGTCGGGCTCGGACAGCTGCTGCTGGCCCCCCGACATGCGCTCCGGCTCCTCGCCTTTCGTCTCTTCTGACAGATGGGCCTTGAGCGATTGCTGGACGTCGCTCAGGCGCTGGTAGAACTGCTGGGGCTCGGCCTCGACCTGCGCGGGATCCACCACGCCCGCGGCGACGAGCCGCTCGGCGTAGCGCTGGCGCACGGGCGGCGTCTCCCTGATGCGCTCGTACATGAGAGGCTGCGTGTATGCCGGCTCGTCGCCTTCGTTGTGGCCCCAACGGCGGTAGCCGACGACATCGATCACCACGTCGCCGTGGAACTTGTCGCGGTACGTCATGGCGAGTCGCACCGCCGCGAGGCAGGCCTCCGGGTCGTCGGCGTTCACGTGGACGATCGGTACGTCGAACCCTTTCGCGAGATCGCTCGCGTAGTCGGTCGAGCGGCCCTCCTTGGGGTCGGTCGTGAACCCGAGCTGATTGTTCGCGATCAGGTGGATCGTGCCGCCCGTCGTGTAGCCCTTCAGGCGCGCCAGGTTGAAGGTTTCGGCCACGACGCCCTGCGCGGCGAACGAGGCATCGCCGTGGATCAGCACCGGCAGCGCGACCGTCGTGTCGGGGAGGGCCTCCTTGCCGCGCCGGTTCGTCTGGCTGGCGCGCGCCCGGCCCACGACGACGGGGTTCACCGCCTCGAGATGGCTGGGGTTGGCAGCGAGGGTGACGTTCACCGGCCGCCCCGCGGCGGTCTGGCGCACGCCGTCCGCGCCGTGGTGGTACTTCACGTCACCGGTGCCGCCTTCGGGGGTCAGCGTCTCCTCCACGTGCCGCCCGCCCTCGAACTCGGCGAAGATCGTCTCGTAGGGGAGCCCCACCACGTGCGCGAGCACGTTGAGCCGCCCGCGGTGCGCCATGCCCAGCACCACGCGCCGCGCGCCCTCCGCTCCCGCCAGCTCGATCGTGAGATCGAGCATCGGCACCAGCACGTCGAGCCCCTCGATCGAGAAGCGCTTCTGGCCGAGGTAGGTGCGATGCAGGAAGCGCTCGAGCGTCTCGACCGCCGTGAGTCGCGCGAGCAGCTGGCGCTGCTCGTCGGGCGTGAGGGGGGCCCGGTGCTCTCCCGCCTCGATCACGTGGCGCAGCCACAGGCGCTCCTCGTGGCTGCCGATGTGCTCGACCTCGTAGGAGATCGTGCCGCAATAGGTGCGCAGCAGCTCCGGATACGCGTCGGCGAGCGTGGCGCCGGGAACGTAAACACGGAGGATGTCCGCCGGGATGCGCGCCATGTTCTCGAGGGTAAGACCGAGCGGGCCGGGGTCGAGCGCCGGGTCGCCGGGGGGATCGGAGCCGAGCGGGTCGAGCCGTGCCGCCATGTGGCCGAAGTGGCGGACGGCTTTCACGAGGGCCATGGCGGCGGCGACGGAGCGCAAGTCATCGGGAGACGTGACACGGGAAACGGGAAACGAGGGTTCCATGGCAACCACGTCTCCCGTTTCCCGTTTCCCGCTTCCCGTCAGGCCCAGGCTCTCCATGACCCGCTCATAGAAGCCATCTTCGCCCTGCAACAGCCCCTCGATCCGCTGCAGGAACCGCCCCGACTCCGCACCCTGGATCACGCGGTGGTCGTAGGTGCTCGTGATCGTCATGACCTTGGCGGGACCGATCTGCCGGGGTTCGTGAGCGAGATGGTGGCGCCGGCGAAATCGTCGGGGAGGAGCTGGTTGGCGCGGGCTTTTGTCACGAGCCCCTCGTACGTCGTGCGGAACTGCGCGAAGTCCATCGCCTCGGCGTGCTTGATCACGGGGACGACGAGGGCGCGGCTGCCGTCCTTCTTCTCGACGTCCACCGCCAGGCCGAGGTGCACGGCCTGCGGGTCGAAGCGGTGCGGCTTCCCGTCGACGTCCTGGAAGGCGTGGGTCATCACCGGGAGGACGCGGGCTGCCTGCACGATCGCGAAACCGATGAGATGGGTGTAGGAGATCTTCAGCCCGCGGGCAGCGAGGGCGCCGTTCAGCAGCTTGCGATGCCCGTCGAGGACATCGACCGCAATGTCGCGGAACGAAGTCGCCGTCGGGACGGAGAGCGAGTCCGTCATGTTCTGGACGAGACGGGCGGCGGGACCGACGATCGGCGTCAAACCGGGAGACGGGACACGGGAAACGGGAGACGTGGGCACTGGGGCTGTCTCCGTTTCCCGTTTCACGCTTCCCGTTTCCCGAACGATTTCCTCACGACTGGTCTGGATGACCGGAAGCTCGGCGAGCTGACCGTTATCGAAGAGGTTCCGCCAATCCTCCCCCACCGACTGCGGGTCGCGCAGGTACTGCTCGTACATCACTTGCACGAAGGCCGCGTTGTGGGTGCCGAAGACGAACTCGCTCACGAAGGGAAATCTAATGCGGCGTATATTGTCTGCTATGAAATGGTTAGCGCTCGCCGCGACGGTGTGTGCCGGCCTGCCGGCGTCGCTCGCTTCCCAGGACCTGCGCAGCCGTGTCGAGGCCCGCATCGCCCGGGCACCGGCGCGCGCGGTGGGGCTCTACTTCCGCGCCCTCGAGCGCCCCGACTCCCTTCTGATCGGCGCCGCGGAGCAGTTCCACGCAGCCAGCACGATGAAGCTGCCGGTGCTGATTCAGGTATTCCGCGACGCGGACGCCGGTCTCCTGTCGCTCGGCGACTCGCTCCCGGTCACGCGCACGTTCACCTCGCTCGTGGACGGCTCCCCGTACGATCTCGACAAGGCGGACGACTCGGATAGCTCGCTCTACCTGCGCGTAGGCGGCAGGGCATCGATCCGCGAGCTGCTCGAGCTGATGATCACCCGCTCGTCGAATCTCGCGACCAACATCCTGGTGGCCCAGGTGGGAGCGCCTCGCACGCAGGCGACGGCGCGCTCGCTCGGCGCGGAAGCGATCACGGTGCTGCGGGGCGTGGAGGACGGGAAGGCCTACGCCGCGGGCCTCAACAACACGACCACCGCCCGCGACCTGGGCGTCCTGCTGGCGGGGCTCGCCCAGCGCGGGGCCGCGAGCCTCGCGTCGTGCGACTCGATGCTCGCGATTCTGTCGCGCCAGGAATTCCACGAAGGGATCCCCGCGGGCGTGCCCGCGGGAACGCGCGTGGCGCACAAGACGGGGTGGATCGCGGGCGTCGTGTATCACGACGCCGCCATCGTGTATCCGCGCCGCGGCGGACGCTATGTGCTCGTGGTGCTGACGGGCGGGATCAAGGCGGATACGGTGGCTTACAACCTGGTCGCAGACCTCTCGCGGATAGTGTACACCGCCTCAAGCAGAGCAGGTGCGAACCGCGTCCCGAAGTGACGTCAGCGGGTCGCGCGTGGGCACGAACTCGTGGGCCATGTACCCCGTGAAGCCCGTGGCGGCGATCGCCGCCGCGATGCCCGCGTAGTTCAATTCCTGCGACTCATCCAGCTCGTGGCGGCCGGGGACGCCGCCGGTGTGGAAGTGGGCGATGTCGTTGTGATGGTCGCGGATGGTGCGGATGATGTCGCCCTCCATGATCTGCATGTGGTAGATGTCGAACAACAGCTTGACGCGCGGCGAGCCCACGGCCCGGACCACGGCGACCCCGAACGCCGTGTGGTCGCCCTGATAGTCCGCATGATCGACCCTACTATTCAGCAGCTCGAGGCAGACCGTCACGCCGTGTTCCTCGGCGAGGCTCTTGATCCGCGTGAGGCCAGCGACGCAGTGGTCTACGCCCTCGGCGTCGCTCCGGCCACGGCGGTTGCCGAACATCGCGATGAGATTGGGAACGCCACGCCTGGCGGCGAGGGGGATCGCGGCCTCGAGCTCGCCCAGGAGCAGTGCGTGATTCGCTGGATCGTTGAAACCCGTGGCGATGAAATCCTTGCGGATCGCGGGGTAGCCCATCGAGCACACGAGTCCGTGCTCGCGGACCTCGTCCCAGTCGTCCGGACCGAGCAGATCTACGCCCGCGAGACCCATCCCCGCGGCCGCGCGGCACAGGTCGGGGAGGGGGATGCGTTGAAAGGGCCAGCGGCAGACGGACTGCTTGAGGCGGTCAGGCGGTCGGGCGGTCTGGTGGTCGGCGGGTGTGGGCGTCGCGTGCAGGGGCAGGGTGGCGCCGGCGACCGCCACGGCCGAGAGGACGAGGGCCTGCCGCCGCGTTACCTCTTCCATTACAGCTCGTGCCGCTTCATCTGCTCCACGGCGTGCGCCGCCGCCCGCGCGGTGAGCGCCATGTACGTAATCGAGGGATTCTGACACGCGGACGACGCCATGCACGCGCCGTCCGTGACGAACAGGTTCTTCACGTCGTGGCATTGGTTCCAGCCGTTCAGCACCGACGTCTTCGGGTCGCGCCCCATGCGCGCCGTCCCCATCTCGTGGATCGTGAGGCCGGGCGGATTGTTGTCGACGAAGGGCTCTACGTCCTGCGCCCCCGCCGCGTCGAGCATTTCGGCGGCGCTCCCGGACATGTCCTGGAGCAGCTTGCGCTCGTTGTCGCTCCACTCGCAGTGGATGCGGAGCGACGGGACGCCCCAGGCGTCTTTCGTGTCGGGATCGAGCTCCACGTAGTTCGTGGGCCGCGGCAGGCATTCGCCGAATCCGTAGAGCGAGAAGTGCCACGGTCCGGGCTTGCGCAGCGCGTGCTTGAGCTCAGGCCCGAACCCGGGCATCGATTCTCCACGGCCCCAGCCCTCGCGGCCCCCGCCGCCCTGGAAGCCGTAGCCCCGCAGGAACGCCGGGGACGGCGTGGTCACGTTGCGGAAGCGCGGCACGTAGATGCCGTTGGGGCGCCGGCCATGCACCGTGCGGTCTTCCATTCCCGGGATGATGCCGCGGGCTCCGCCCCCCATGCAGTGGTCCATGAGGTTCTTCCCCAGCTCGCCGCTCGAGTTGGCGAGCCCCGTGGGGAAGCGCGCCGTCTTCGAGTTGAGCAGCAGGCGCGTGGATTCGAGCGTCGAGGCGCAGAGGAAGATCACGCGGGCGTGGAACTCGAGCGTCTCGCGGGTCTGGGCGTCGATCACGCGCACGCCCACGGCGCGGTCGCGCTTCTCGTCGTAGATCACGCCCTCCACGACGCTGAACGGGCGCAACGTGAGCCGGCCGGTCGCCTGCGGCCGATACTGTTGAAATACGAGCGCGTGATGCAGCCGCGCTCGCATGGGCCGCAGTAGTGGCAGGCGGCGCGGCCTCCGTGCGGTACGGTGATCACCGCAACGCGGCCGATCGTGAGCACCCGCTCGCCGCCGAACCGCTTGGCGACGGCCGCCTGCACGACCTGCTCTGCACAGCTCAGCGCCATCGGCGGCAGGAACTGACCGTCCGGGAGCTGGGGGAGCCCGAGCTTCTCGCCACTCACGCCGACCGTCCGCTCCACGTGGTCGTACCACGGGGCGATGTCGGCGTAGCGGATCGGCCAGTCGGTGCCGAAGCCGTCCTTCGCGTTGGCCTCGAAGTCGAGGTCGCTCCAGCGATACACCTGCCGGCCCCACATGATGGACCGGCCTCCCACCTGGCGCCCGCGGATCCAGTGGAACGGCTTCGCGGGATCGAAGCTGTAGGGGTTGTCGCGGTCGTTGACGAAGAACTTGCCACTGTACTCGTCGCAGGCGTAGCAATGGCGCTGGATGAATTGGTCGCGTTCCAGTGCCTTGCGATCGCCCTTGCCACGAAAGTGCATCTGCCACGGTGGGACGTGCTCCACGTAATCGCGCGCCGGGTCGATAGGCCGTCCCGCCTCGAGCACCAGGGTCTTGAGACCGCGCTCGCACAGCTCCTTCGCCGCCCAGCCGCCCGAGATGCCTGAGCCGACGACGATCGCGTCGAACGTGTTCGCGATCATGACAGGGGCACGCAGCCGTCGAACGAGCCGGGGATGATCTCGTAGTGTGTTTCGGCGGCCCCGATCTCCGACGTGTAGTAGCCGTACAGGGTGAGCGACTTCATCTGACGGAAGAAGTGGCGCTGCGGCTTCGTCTTGGCGCGCTGTAGCGCGGTCGCTTCTGCGTCGAGCCCCGAGAGAATCGCGCCCCGTTGCGGCTCAGTCGCGGTCACGAAATCGACGCCGAACAAGTCCCGGCTGCGGGTGTCGACGTCGGCCAGCCCCGCGAGGAAGCGCGCCCGGTCCTCGTCGCTGAACCATTCGGCGAGCAGGAGGTCGATGAACTCGTGGACGCGCGCCGCGCGGGCTCCCGGCGTGTCGGTCTCGGGGATGATCATCTCGGCGATAGTCGCCACGGTCTCGGTCTGGTGCGGATCGAGCACCCGGAGCGCGCGGCCGCGGGCGCGGGCGTGCGTGGCGCGGCCGACGGCCTCGAGCCGGCCCACCGGCAGGTCGGAGAGGAGGGGTATGGCGAGCGCCCGTCCGAGGGCGCTCAGCATGTCACGGCGGTTCATGACGTAGCTCCTGGCGGACGCTGCATCGCCCGCAGGAAGTGCGCCAGATCACGACGGCGCTACGCGACCGCTCGGTCGACGCTCGTGGCGTCGCGGCCGCGCCACACGAGCTACCGGGGCGGCGGTCCCCCCGCCATGCCGCGGTCGCGCATGTGCTGTTCGAGCTTCTGCCGCTGCTCGGGGGTCAGCAGCGCTTCGATCTGTTCGTGGGCCTTGCGGGCGTTCTCCATCATCTGCTGCCGGATCGGCTGAATCTTGGGCCGCAGCGAATCGCGCGCGGCGGGCGAGAGATCGCGGAACCCGCGGCCGCCCGTGAGCTGCCGCATCTGCTCGCGCAGCGGGGCATTTTGCTGCTGAAGCTGAGCGAGGATCGGTTTGATCTTGGCGCGCTGGTCGGCGCTGAGGGCGAGGCTTTCCAGGGTCGCGCTGTCGGGCGCCATGGCGGGCGGACCACCCTGCGGCATCTGGGCCGCGAGGGGCAGCGTAACGAGGCCGAGGGCAGTGACGAGCGAGAGTACTGTGCGCATGCGGCGTTCCTCCGTGGGGGTCGTGAGAATACGTATCCCGGAGAGGGGACGTTGAGGGCGGCTAGCTGACCCGCCGCGTTTTGCGCCGCATGAAGTCCATGAGGATGAACTGGCCGAGCGTCATCGTGTTCGTGAAATACGCCTTGCCGCGGCAGATGGCGCTCACCTTCTTGACGAACTCCACGAGGCTGCGGTCGCGCGCCAGCATGAAGGTGTTGATCAGGATGCCGCTGCGGCGGCACAACGCCACTTCGCGGTAGGTGGCCTGAAGGATCTGGGGGTCGAGCCCCATCGAGTTCACGTAGATGCGGCCGTCGGGCAGCGTCAGCGCCGACGGCTTGCCGTCGGTGATCATGATGATCTGCCGCATGTCCTTGCGCTGCGACATGAGCATGCGGCGCGACAGCTTGAGCCCCTCCGCCGTGTTCGTGTGATAAGGGCCGACCTGCGCGCGCGCCAGCTGGGCGAGCGGAATCTCCTCGGCGGTGTCGTGGAACAGCACGACGCGCAGCGTGTCGCCCGGGAACTGGGTGCGGATCAGGTGCGTGAGGGCGAGCGCCACTTTCTTGGCCGGGGTGAAGCGGTCCTCGCCGTACAGGATCATCGAGTGCGAGCAGTCGAGCATCAGCACCGTGGCGGACGACGAGCGGTACTCCGCCTGGTGCACCATCAAATCTTCGTATTCCAGGTTGATCGGGACGCCGAGGCCTTCGCGCTCGAGGGCGCTCGTCAGCGTGGCGTTGACGTCGAGGTTGAGCGTGTCGCCGTATTCGTAGGGCTTGCTCGCCGCTTCGGCTTCGATGCCGGTAGCGAGGTGCTCGGTCTCGTGCGCGCCGAAGCTCGACTTCCCGATGCTGCCGAGCAGGTGCTTCAGGGTGCGGTAGCCGAGGAAGTCGATGCCCTTCTCGGTGAGGTTGAACTGCACCTGCTGCGCCGCTTCCTTCGCCATGCCGCCCGGCCCGAGCAGCGGCTGTTGCCCGGCCGGCATCTTGGGCGCCTCGGAGACGTTCAGGTAGCCGTCTTCGATGAGCCGCTGCACGATCTTGTCGAGCAGCTCGGCGAGCTGGCGCTGGAGATCGGCGTCGCGCGCCGCGTCGCCGCTCGATTCCCCGCGCAACACCTTCAGCATCTCGGGGGTGAGCTGGCCCGAGTCCATCAGCGCCTGGAGGATCGCTTGGCGCAGGGCGTCGAGCGAGCGGTCGCCCTCGTCTTCTCCGAACTCGCCCCAGAACGGGTGTGAATACGCGCCTCCGGCGAAGCCCGATTGGAGCAGGAAGTCGGCGAGCTGGTCGAGCAGGCCCTGGAGATTGATCGTGTCGGCCAGCTCGGGCAGGTAACGGCTGTACGTTGTGAATTTCATCG
>WNGO01025848.1_pt1 | contig 10977 bp, 13 predicted proteins | sample 5400511 | NCBI WGS metagenome assembly WNGO01 (sample SAMN13153380, study PRJNA577476) | soil metagenome | isolation source: 20 cm soil or saprolite under Garry oak tree replicate 2 | place: USA:California | collected 2016-06-15
TGTACGTCTTCGACGGGACGAGCTGGTCCGTCGGCCCCAGGCTCCCGCTGCCGCTGGACCATCCATCGGCGGCGACCCTCGATGATCGCGTGTACATCGCGGGCGGTCACAGCAACGGACGTGACAGTGCACGCGTGTTCCGACTCGACGAGGATCGGTGGAGCGAGCTGGCGCCGATGCACTTCGCGCGCGGCGGCCACGCGCTGATCGCCCTCGGAGGGAAGCTCTACGCGATCGGAGGCAACACGAGCCGAGGCAATGTCGCGATCGGCGAGTCGTTCGATCCGAAAACCAATGCCTGGCATGTCACCTCGCCGATGCCGGTCCCGCGCAACCATGTGGCGGGTTTCGTACTTGGTGATGCGGTCTGCGTCGCGGGAGGCCGTTCGCCGACCACCGCTCGAGTCGATTGCCTGATCGTGAAGACGGGCTTGTGGTCCCGAAGCTTCGCGGTCATCCCGCTGCCCACGAGCGGCGGCGGGGCCGCGTCATTCACCAACGGAGACGTCCTCGTGGCCGGCGGCGAGGACGCAAGTGAATCTCGAATCGTTGATCAGTTCGCGTTCGAGCGCGGCGGGATGTGGGTTCGCACCCAGAATATGCTCGTACCGCGGCACGGCTTCCAGCTGGCGATCTTCGAAGGCCGCGCGTGGGCGTGCGGTGGTGGCACTGCGCCGGGCTTGCATCCGGTCGCGACCTGCACGTCACTCGGGGATGGACTGCCCGCGCTCGCGAATGGCTGAGACGGCCGCCAGCGTCAGCCCGGTGAAGAGGATGAGCAGAAGTGGAACGCCGTAGTTGAACTCCGGGGTTGTCAGCAACGAAACGTCGGCGTGCCAGACCTGTTCGAGCAGGAGGTCGCCAAGCTCGATGATCGCGTAGAAGACCAGGATCACCACATTGGCGATCAGCGCCGCGAGTGGGATCGGCTCACGCACATACCAGAGCAGGGCCGCAAAAGGGATGGCCGCCAGGAACGGACCGAAGAAGTTGACGATCGACTGGCGGACGACGTCGAGCGGCTGGGTGGGCTGCGCGTGCAGCGACCAGATGGAGAGGTCGAGATACCCAAGGTGCCACGGCCGCGCGACGATCGAGCCCTGCCCGCCCACCGCATAGATAAGTAGGAGATGCATCACCTCGTGTGCGCCGAATGCCGCCACGAAGAGCAAAAGGGACAGGACAAGCACGCGGATGTACATCAGCGCTTCTCTGCTGTTACCGGGGCTGGTTTCGTCAAGGCGGTATAAATCCTCCAATGTCCGCGGTGCTGCTCGCAATCTGGGACGCGCTCCAGATGGCCTTTTTCATGTTCTGGGAGGTCCTGTGGCCCCTCGCCCTCGGCTTCCTGATCTCCGCCGTCGTGCAATCGCTCGTGTCCCGAGAAGCGGTGGTCAGAGCCCTGGGCACCGACGATCTTCGCGGAGTCAGCTTCGCGACAGTCACCAACGCCATCCTCTTTGAGTTCGCGAGCACCAACCTGGTGTTCGAGCTTGGTCTCGTCCTGCTCGTCCTGCTGGGCTGGCAGTTCCTGACGGCGGAGCTCGCCGGTGGGCTGCTGATGATCGGGATCCTGGCCGTGACCTTCAAGTACACGCTCCGCTCCCGGATGGTCGAAAAAGCACGGGCCCAGGCGGAGAAGGGCGTGCGTGGCCGCATGGAGGGCCACGGCGAGATGGACATGTCCGTCACCGGCGGATCTTTCCTGAACAGGCTCTTCTCAGCGCGGGGCTTCACCGCCGTGAGCCACGTCTTCTATTCGGATATCGCGAGCATCGCCCAGGACCTCGTCCTCGGCTTCTTGATCGCGGGCGCGCTGGCCGCGTGGGTACCGAACAGCTTCTGGCAGACGCTTTTCGTGTCCAGCGATCCGACGGTGGCGGCGGTGTGGGGACCGATCATCGGCCCGGTGATCGCGATGCTGACCTTTGTGTGCTCTGTCGGCAACATTCCGCTGGCGGTGGTGCTGTGGAACGGCGGCATCAGCTTCGGCGGCGTCATCAGCTTCATCTTCGCCGACCTCCTCATCATCCCGATCCTGAACATCTACCGGAAGTACTACGGAGGGCGGACGAGCCTCTATCTGCTGGTCACCTCGTACGGAGCAATGGTCCTGGCAGGCCTCGTCATCGGGGCGCTTTTCCAGGTGCTCGGCCTCGTCCCCACACATCACGTCATCGAGGCCTTTCAGACGCGTCCGAGCTGGAACTACACGACCCTCCTCGACTTCGCCGCGCTCGGGCTCGCGCTCATCCTGGGCTGGCGGTTCCTGCGCACGGGTGGTCTCGAGATGCTGAAGGCGATGGAGACCGCGCCGACAAGCGGGCACGAGATGTCTCACCATGACCACCATGCCGATCACCACCACCACTGAGATGCAGCGCGACTACATAAAGGAATTCAGCCACGCCCTCGGCCGCGAGATGGAGGTTCTCCACTTCGGTCATGCGGGCCGGCCGCTGCTGGTTTTCCCGACCTCGATGGGCCGTTTCTACCAATGGGAGGACTTCGGCCTGGTCGGGGCGCTCAGCGACTTCATCGAGTCAGGCGTCATCCAGTTGATCTGCGTCGACAGCGTCGACGGCGAATCGTGGTACGCGAGGGACCGGCCGCCCGCGGAGCGGGTCTGGCGCCACCTCCAGTACGAGGCCTACCTCGTCGACGAGATTCTCCCGCGCATCTCCGGCCAGCCGATCGCCTGCGGCGCGTCGTTCGGCGCCCTGCACGCGGTTCTCCTGGCGGCCAGGCACCCGACCCGGATCGGCGGATTCATCGCGATGAGCGGGGCCTTTGACACCGCGCGATGGCTCGACGGATATCACGACGACAACGCCTACTTCACCAACCTTTTCGCTTTTCTACCGGGGCTGAACGACGATGCCTACCTGGGCCCGCTGCGCGCGCAGCACCCAAAGGTGATCGTGACCGGCGAGCAGGACCCGAACGTGGACGACTCACGCCGCCTCGGCGGGCTGCTGCGCGAGAAGGGGATCGACGTCGGGCTCGATATTTGGCCCGGATGGGCGCACGATTGGCCCTACTGGAAGGACATGATGCGGCGGTACCTCAGCTAGGCGACAAAAGAGGAAGGAAAGATGGCCCGCAATAAGATCATTGGACTGCTGATCGGACGCGAGAACACGTTCCCGGGCCCGTTTCTAGACATCGTCAACAAGAAGGGCGCCGCCGACGGCATCACGGCCGAGCTCGCGGTCCTGGGCGGGACGTCGGAGCTCGCCGAGCAGTACCACACGGTTCTCGTCGACCGGATCTCGCACGAGGTGCCGTACTACCGGGCGCACCTGAAGAGCGCCGTCCTGATGGGCACGACCGTAATCAACGACCCGTTCTGGTGGGAAGCCGACGAGAAGTTCTTCGAGTGCACCCTGGCTCGCAAGCTCGGCGTCGCGGTGCCGAAGACGATCGTCCTACCCAACAAGCAGTACATCCCCGACATCGACCAGCAGCGCTCGCTGCGCAACCTCCAGTTCCCGCTCGACTGGGAGGCGCTCGTCAACTACACGGGCCTGCCGGCGGTCCTCAAACCGAATACAGGAGGCGGCTGGAAGGACGTTTTCATCATCCACTCGATCGAAGAGCTGATCACTGCTTACGACCAGACCGGCTTGAAGACGATGATCCTGCAGGAGTTCATCCACTGGGACGACTACATCCGCTGCATCTGCGTCGGACGCCAGCACATCCTGCCGATCCGCTACAACCCGAAGGCTCCGTTCGAGGAGCGCTATCAGATCTCCAACCCGCCCGAGGGGAGGCTGCGCGACCAGGCGATCAACGACGCGCGGACGCTCGTCGAGGCGCTGGGCTATGACATGGACACGGTCGAGTTCGCCGTCAAGGACGGCGTGCTATACGCCATCGACTTTCTCAATCCCGCGCCAGACTTCGACAACTTCTCGATCCAGGAGGACAACTTCCAGTGGGTGCTCGACAAGATGAGCGACCTCGTCCTCGGCTACGCGCGCGGCGAGGCCACGCCGCCGTGGCGTGACGAGCACCGCTGGTGGAAGCACGTCTCGAAGGCGCCAGCGGCAAGTCCCGCGAAGGCGTGAACGACCCGGTCGCCGCGTACCACGGCCTGCTTGACGATGAGCGGCTGACCGGGGACAGCGCGGAGGCCCTGACCGAGGGACAGCGCGCGAGGCACTTGATGTTCGGCGAGCGGCCGCTGTGCGTCGCCATCCGTCCCCAGATCCTGACTCGGCCGCGCTACGAGCAGGCGGTGACGGCCGCGCAGGGGGTCTACAGCGCGCTGACGGCGCTCGAGAAAGCCGTGCTCAAGGACGACGAGCTACGCCGGGAGCTGGCTCTCGAGCCTGAAGAGGAGCGCCTGGCGATGGCGGATCCCGGGTTCAGGTCGTCGTCCTCGTCCGTGCGTCTCGACAGCTTCTTTGCCGACGAGGTCCGCTTTGTCGAGTACAACGCGGAGTCTCCGGCGGGGATGGCGTACAGCGACAACCTGGCCGCGGTCTTTGTGCGCCTGCCCGTGATGAAAGCGTTCCGCAAGCTGTTTCGAGGCAGCTTCCTGCCGACCAGGCGCCGCCAGCTGTCGGCCATGCTGCGGGCGTTCCGGCAGTGGGACCGCGGGGCGACGCCGGTGATGGCGATCACTCGAGTTCCGGTCGGGCAAGCTGTTCGCGCAGGGCACCGCGGTCAACCTCGTCTACCGTCGCGTGCTCACGAGCGAGCTGCTCGAGCGAGGCGAAGGCACGCAAGCGCTGCTCGAGGCCTACATGGCCCGAGCCGCATGCGTCGTCAACAGCTTCCGCGCGAAGCTCCTGCACAAGAAGATGAGCCTTGCGCTTCTGTCCGACGTCCGCTACGAACGCCTCTACACGCCCGCCCAGCGGGCTGCGATCGGGCGACACATCCCGTGGACGCGGCGGGTCAGGCCCGAGCTGGCGGAGGACATCGCGAAACGGCGCGAGACCCTCGTTCTCAAGCCGAACGACGAGTACGGCGGCAAGGGTGTGGTCCTCGGCTGGACCGTCGACCAGGCGGAGTGGGAGTCGGCGATCGAGATCGCGACCACCCAGAGCTACGTCGTCCAGGAGGCGGTCGAGATCCCGAGGGTGCCGTTTCCAGTGGTCCTCGATGGTCTTAAGTACATCGACCTCGCCGTCGACCTGGATCCCTACCTGTTCGACGGCCGGCCGGGAGGCTTCATGACGCGGGTTTCGGCCGCCGCGCTCCTCAACGTGACGGCCGGGGCGGGCAGCGTCGTGCCAACATTCGTGGTCGAGGGACCTGCATGAGTGGGGACGGCTTTCTGACGATCGGTGTCGAAGAGGAGTACCAGATCATCGATGCGTCTGGGCAGCTCCATTCGCACATCGACACACTGCTGGCGGCGGCCGCGCCGAAGCTGGGCGACAAGGTCAAGCGGGAGATGATGCAGTCGGTGGTCGAGGTCGGCACCACCATCTGCCAGAACGTCGACGAGGCGAAATACCAGCTCGGCGAGATGAGACACACCCTGGCCGAGCTGCTCAAACCCGAAGGGCTGCGCATCGCTTGCGCCGGCACCCATCCGTTCTCGCGCTGGGAGGACCAGCAGATCACCGAGCACGAGCGTTACAAGATGCTCGAGATCGAGCTCCAGGACGTTGTGCGCTCGCTCGTCATCTTCGGGCTCCACGTGCACGTGGCGATCCCCGATCCCGAGCTGCGGATCGGCGTGCTCAACGAGGCGCGCTACTTCCTTCCGCACCTGCTCGCGCTGAGTACGTCGAGTCCTTTCTGGATGGGGCGCAACACGGGCCTGAAGTCATACCGGAGCGTGATCTGGTCGAACTTCCCCCGCACTGGCATCCCGCCGGAGATCAGCTCTTACGACGAGTACGAGAACTACGTCGAGCTGCTGGTCAGGACGGGCTCGATCGACAACGGGAAGAAGATCTGGTGGGACCTTCGCGCGCACCCGAGCTTTCCGACGCTCGAGTTTCGCGTCTGCGATATGCCGACCCGATTGGAGGAGACGGTGTGCCTGGCAGGTTTGATGCAGGCGATCTGCGCCAAGCTGCTGATCCTCCGTGCACGCAACCTCGGCTTTCGCAAGTACATGCCGGCGTTGATCGCCGAGAACAAGTGGCGGGCGATCCGCTATGGGATCGACGGCAAGCTGATCGACTTCGGCAAGCAGTCAGAGGTGCCGATGCGCGAGCTGGCGGTCGAGCTGCTCGAGTTCATCGACGACGTGGTCGACCAGCTGGGCTCGCGGAAGGCGGTCGAGTACGTGCACACGATCCTTGCCGAAGGGACGAGCGCCGACCGGCAGCTTCGCGTGCTGGAGAAGGGCGGCGACACGCGTGCGGTCGTGGAGATGCTGGCGGCGGAGACGGTTGGCGCGCCGGCGAGCTTGCATGAAAAGACCGGGTGAGCTGATCCGGGAGGCGGTGACCTCGTGGACCGGCGTGACAGCCTTGCCGCACCGCTTCGGCGGCACCGAATACCGATTCGGCAAGAAGGAGATGGGGCACGTCCACGGCGACCGGCTTGCCGACCTGCCGCTTCCGCGCGCGATCCATGACGAGGTCATCGCAGCGGGGCGAGCCAAGCCGCATCACGTGCTTCCCGACACGGGCTGGGTGAGCGTCTGGATGTCGGGCGCCGAAGACGCGGCCGGCGTGATCGAGCTGTTCCGGATCCAGTACGAGCGATACTCCAAACCTCAGCCCCATCCCCGGCGCCCCTCCGGCCCTTCGGGCCACCTCCCCACGAGTGGGGAGGAGTTGGGTACTTCCGCATGAATGGGGAAGAGTTGTCCTGTCAATCAAGCGTTTAATTAGTCTGTGCCGACACGTGCGGAGCCGAAACAGCCGAGCGCTGTAAGCGAGAAGCGGCGGGAGGAGCTGGTCCTCGCCGCCTACCGCGAGATCGCCGAGCGGGGCTTCGAGGGCTTGCGCACCCGCGAGGTCGCAGACTCGGTCGGCGTCAACATCGCCACGCTGCACTACTACTTTCCGACCAAGGAGTCACTGATCCGCGCGGTCCTCGACCACGCCATGGAACGCTTTCGATCGACGCTGGCGCCGCACGGCTTGCCTTCCGCCCAGCTGAGGAACTATCTGAGGTCGGTGCGCAGCCTCCTGGTCGAGGAACCCGAGCTCGGCGCGGTGATGGCGGAGCTCGCTCTCCGCTCGGTCCGCGACCGATCGATCGGCTCGATCATGAACCAGATGTACGACGTCTGGCATGTCACCCTCCGCGGACTGCTGAAACGGGCGGTACGCGAAGGCGGTCTCCGGCCCGAGCTGGACAGCGACGCGGTCGCAGCGCTGATCATCGCCACCCTGACGTCGATGACCCTGCCGGTGATGACCGATCCCAGGCGCGGCGACCGGGCGCTGCGCCAGCTTGAGCTGTGGCTGGGGGTCGCAGCCCGGCGCTAATCCGTTACGACCTGCGGCGCGCCTCGGGCGCTGCGCGCCACCTCCCGTGAATGGGAAAGGAGTTGTCTCAAGCAACTGATTGATGGGCATGCTATCATGCAGTCATGGCAAGTGTTATGGAATCCCAGGCCCCCTCGTTCGTCAAAGTCTTCAACCCGATCGCTCGCCGCATCCTGAACCGAGGACCGCTGCTCGGCCCCAACGCCCTGATCACAGTGCGAGGCCGCAAGAGCGGTCTTCCGCGCACGACGCCGGTCGCCCTGGTGGAGATCGACGGCAGGCGTTGGGTGATCGGGACCTTCGGCGAGGTCAACTGGGTGCGCAACTTGCGTTCCGCGGGTCGCGCCGCCCTTTCGGTCGGCAAGCGCCGCGAAGAGGTGCTGGCCACCGAGCTGGACCACCAGGCGGCCACCGCATTTTTCCGCGACGTCATCGGGCCATACGTGCGCAAGATGCCGGTCGGATTCGGGCCCGTGCTGCTTTCGATCCTCGGGGCAGGCGAGATCCTGAAGGACCCAGCCGCGGCGGCCGACCATAGGCCCGTGTTCGAGCTGCGGTCGACCTAGGGGAGGGCCAGCCGGAAGACTTCCCCGCCACTGCGGGAAAGAGTTGAAGAGTTAGTCGGGTCCTCGGGGGAATCCGAACGTGATCGTCGGCGCGACAGTCACGATTTTTTGATCTTCGGTCTTGATCAGCTGCCATCCGCCCTCGTGCACCATCCGATGGTGCCGGCGACAGAGCAGGACGAGATTGCCGAGGTCGGTCGGACCGCCATCGATCCAGTGCACGAGGTGATGTCCATCGCACCAGGACGCCGGGCGCTCACAACCGGGCCAGCGGCGTGACCGTCGCGAATCCTGAGGGCCCTGCGCAAGGTGTTGGAGACCACGCGCTTGCTGCGGCCGACGTCGATGGTCACCGACGCGTCCGCGAAGCGCTGACGCAGCAGCCGGTCGTCATGCGCGCCCGAGGGCTGCGCCAGCGGCTCGAGCGCGGTGCGCACCGCCGCCCCGCCAACGGGGTCGAGCACCCCATTGATCAGCAGGTGGCCCGACTCTGCGGTGCTCAGCGTCAGGTGGTGGTTGACGGCCTGGTCTGACTGATCGTCGCAGTAGCCCTTCGCGTCGACCGAGTGCCGGTAGTGCTGACACTCATAGAAGAACTTGCCCGGCGTCATCTTGCGCGCCAGCTCGAGAAGCCCGTCCAGGTCGGCGTGCCGCCCGACGTGCTCCACAGTCCGCGCCATGGTTGCCAGATGGGCAAACCCGATCTCGCCTGCCTGGAGCGCCTGCACGCTCTCCGCCAGCTTCGGCGCCATGCGGCCGACGGCGATTCGATCGGCGGCGGCTTTCTCGCTCAGGTGGCATTTGAAGCGCATCCAATCGGTGGGAGAGTTGAAACCCTCGTCATCGAAGTGATTGGTTTCCGCCAGCTGGGCGGCGAGCTCGGAGATCTCCAGCATCAGCAGGTCGCATTGGCGCTGCTTGGAGATCAGTTTTTCGGCAAGCTCAGCCTCTCGCGAAGTGACCTGGAGCATGCCCGAAATCGTCTCATACAAACGTTCGCTTGTCTAGTAAATAACACTCGACCTTAATCCATCAGACGTGGCTTCAGGCCGCCAGACCATCCCCGTACCCTCACATCCGTCCTTCTGCGGACGTCCGTCCCCGCAGGCGGCGATCCGATAGAGGACGTGGCGGCGGTAGGGATGGCCTACCGGCATGTTGGGATGGTCGAAGTCATCCTGCGGATCGCGGGCCATACCGAGCCGCTCCATGACCGCGATCGACCGCAAGTTAATCGGAATCGTGAATGAGACGACCTCTTGCAGCCCGATCCTTTCGAATCCGTCCCTGATCACCGCGCGGGCGGCCTCTGTGGCGTAGCCGTGGCCCCAGTACGCTCGATCCAACCGCCACCCGATTTCTGTGGCAGGCGTGAAGTGGGCTTCGAAGTTTGGAATCCAGAAGCCGACGTACCCGGTGAAGGGAGCCACGCCGGGCGCCTCGACAGCCCACAGACCGAAGCCGTGCTCCACAAAATGCTTTTCGGCGCGATCGATGAAGGCGTCGGACTCCTCGCGGGTCAGCGGCCGGAGCATGTAGCGCATGACCTCGGGGTCGGCGTTCATGCACGCGAAAGGCTCGTGATCCGCCGGCCGCCAACGCCGGAGGATGAGGCGTTCGGTGTGGAGCTCTATGTCAGCCGGCACCATTCGTACAGGGCGTCATACAGCGGCATCTCGGCTTCGAGCTTCTCGAGATCGCGGTCGCCGAACCTTTTGCGAAAGCCCATTGCGATCGCCTTCAAGCCGGCCGCCTCGGGCGTCTGGTTGACGTCGGCCTCGATGTCGGCGCCGTGGACGATCTGTGCCATTCGCGCCAGGGCGGGGTCGTCCAGCCCGTACTTGAGGAGGACCGACTCAAACGAGCACCGGCCATTCACGTGGCCAAGCTCAACGCCGTCGACGTCGAAGGGAACCGCGTTCTTCTCGCTCGCGACTTTCGTCACCTCCTGCGGCTCGACAAAGAGAAACTCCGCGTTGCGGTCGACGAATCGCCGGATGAGCCACGGGCACGCGATGCGGTCCACGGCCGCGTTCTTGCGCGTCACGAAAACCATCAGTTGCTGCCCGGACTCTCCCCGCGAGCGTGCTCCTTGAGGTGTTCGGCGACGTCCCAGGTCCACAGCTCGACGACGTGTCCGCCGGGATCCGTGACGTAGGCCGCGCGGCCCCGCCCGTGGCCGTACCCGGAGTGGTCGTGGTCCAGCACCTCGAGCCCTGCCTCGCGCAGGCGTGCTACCGCCGCGTCGTACTCGCTGGCGGGGAGGTGCATCGCGTAGTGGACGTGGACGCCGCCCCGACCTCCGCCGAGCCCGAGCTGCGGGCGCCAGAGCCCGATCCGCGTCCGGTCCGCCGCCATGACCCAGATCGCTCCGCCGCGGACCGACCACCGCTCGACGACCGGAAAACCGAGGATGCCTGAGTAGAAGCGCTCGCCGGCTTCGAGGTCGCTCATCTCGAGCGCGATCTCGCAGACGCCGCTGACGGGCAGCGACTCGTTGTTCACGTTTCGGATTCTGGACTCATGGCGTAGCGCACGGCATCCTCGGTGCTCATGGCCTGGCCCTCGGCCCATGCATTGCGCTCGTCTTCGGCGTCGCTCGCAACAGGCCGCCCGCCCACGAAGTTCGCCAGCGTGGCGATCTGCACACCGCTGACCGCCTCCAACGCCGATGCCGCGCTGGCGAGACGAAGTGAGCGCAGGACCAGTCGCTTCACACGGGCGAGCTGGGACGCATCGTCAAGGAGGATCGTGATACCAGAGACGTCGCCGGCCTTCGAGAAGAGCTCCATAGCTTCGACAATGAGTGGTGCGGCTGTAGCAGCATCTCCACCGTTGATCGCGACGAGCGCCCGCGTGTGAAGGGCCCATCCAAGGCCGAACTGGTCACCGAGCTGCCGAAAAATTGAGATCGCCTCGTCGAGAGGGCCGACCGCGCTCTTGTAATCCTCGAGAAAGCTGTATGCATTACCCAGGCCCCAAAGGCAACGTGCCACGCC
>WNGO01011264.1_pt1 | contig 10976 bp, 10 predicted proteins | sample 5400511 | NCBI WGS metagenome assembly WNGO01 (sample SAMN13153380, study PRJNA577476) | soil metagenome | isolation source: 20 cm soil or saprolite under Garry oak tree replicate 2 | place: USA:California | collected 2016-06-15
CGGCGACCTGGGCTACGTTCCGGAGTCGGCGCTGAATCAATCCGACCCGGCGCTGAAAAAGGTTGTGGTTGGATTGAAGGCCGGGCAGGTAAGCCAGCCGATTCAGGTTCAGCCGAAAGATGGCCCGCGCATCCTGATCTTGAAGCTCATTACCCGTGAATCCCCCGGGCTGCGTGGCATAGCCGAACCGCAGGTGCAGCAAACCATCCGCGACACGCTGCGCAATCGCAAGGAACAATTGCTGCGCCTCGCGTATCTGGCGATCGCCCGGGATGGGGCGCGGGTGACGAACTTCCTGGCGGAGCAGGTCATCGAGGCGGCAGGCAAGTTACCGGACGCAGCGAAGACCACCATGCCGCAGCGATCCATCGGGCACTGAAGAAACTTTTCTCCTCTGAAATTCCGGACTTTCCCGTTCCGCCCGGAGAGAATTCGTCAAATCGATTAGAGCTTAAGCGACCATACACAGGACTTCGCCGGCGTTCACCGGCTGGCCTTCCCTGGCGAGGACGCGCTCGACGGTGCCGCTCTTGGGTGAGCGGATTTCGTTCTGCATCTTCATGGCTTCGACAACCAGAAGGCCCTGGCCGGCTTCGACGTGGTCTCCCGCTTTGACGAGAAGTCGCACGACCTTACCGGGCATGGGCGCAACGATCTGCTGACGGCCTTGAGCTTCGACGTTGGCGTGGCGGCGGCCGCTCCAGGCGCGAGGATCGATGATTTCGGCAGTGAATTCATGCGTTCCTGTCTGGAGCTTTAGCTTGGCGTCGGGAGATGGCCTCACGCTGATCTCAAAGGATTGACCGTCAAGCAAAATGGAGATGGTGTGGGGAGCGATCTCGACGGCATCGACTGCCACGGACCGGCCATCCAGCATCACGCGCCAGCCGGAAGCATCGCGTTCGAGTTCGATGACGTGGTTTTTTTGCTCGGAGGGGGACGCGAGTTGGACTTCGTATCTCATGGCAGGCGGTCCAGTTGCGCACGACGGCCTTCCTGCTTCCAGCGAGAGGGCTGGTCTGCGGAAGAACAGGACAGACAAGCATGTCTGTCCCACTGGCTTGCCTGCCAGATGGCAGCGGCGATGGCGGCGGCATCAGCAGGGGAGTTTCCGGTCTGATTTTGGTCCGCAGGAGACGCGGCTGAACGCGGACGGCGGAGCAACTCGTCAAGCCACCTGGTGTGGATCTCGCCGCGGAGAAAATCGGGTTCAACAAGGATACGGCGGAAAAGCCCCACATTGGTCTTGATGCCGGTGACGGTGTATTCCTCAAGGGCACGGCGAAGGCGGGCAATGGTTTCCTCACGGCTATTGCCCCAGGCGATGAGTTTTCCTAGAAGCGGATCGTAATCGTTAGGCACGGTCCAGCCCTCGTAGACGCCGTCGTCCAGGCGAACGCCCGGGCCGCTGGGAACCTGGCGCGAAATAATTTTTCCCGGCGAGGGGAAGAAATTATTGTCGGGATCCTCGGCGTAAAGACGCACTTCCATAGCATGGCCGCGGGGGGTGATGGATTCCCAGGCGAAGGGCAGACGGTGGCCGGCGGCGATGGCGATTTGAAGCTTTACGAGATCGAGGCCGGTGACCTGCTCGGTGACAGGATGTTCGACTTGCAAACGCGTGTTCACTTCCAAAAAATAGAAATTGAGGTTGGCGTCGACGAGGAATTCGACAGTGCCGGCGTTGACGTAGCCGCCGGCGCGCGCGAGGCGCACCGCGGCGTCGCCCATTTTCTTGCGCAGGTCGGGCGTGATGATTGGCGAGGGCGCCTCTTCGATCACTTTTTGATGGCGCCGCTGGACGGAGCATTCACGCTCACCGAGAGAGACGACGCGGCCGTGAGCGTCGGCGAAAATCTGGATTTCCACGTGATGGGGCCGGTCGAGATATTTTTCGAGGTAAAGGCGGTCATCGCCAAATGCGTTCATGGCTTCGGAGGAAGCATCTCGAAACGCGGATTCGAACTCGGCGTCGCTGTCGACAACGCGCATGCCCTTGCCGCCGCCACCGGCGACGGCTTTGAGCAGAACGGGATAGCCCATGCTGTGTGCTAGCGACTGAGCTTCCGCGAGCTTTTCGATGGGATCGTTGGTGCCGGGAACGGTGGGAACATCGACGCGACGGGCAAGCTGGCGGCCGGCAGTTTTGGAGCCTAGAGATTCCATGGCGTCGGCTGGCGGCCCGATGAAGGTGAGGCCCGCATCCCTACAGGCACGCGGCAGCGCGGCGTTTTCCGCGAGGAACCCGTAGCCCGGATGCACGGCATCGCAACCGGCGCGACGCGCCACGTCCATGAGCTTGTCAATGCAGAGATAACTTTCGCGCGAGGGCGCCGGGCCGATGGGGTAGGCTTCATCGGCAAGGCGGACGTGCAGGGACTTGCGGTCGACCTCACTGAAGACGGCGGCGGAGCGGATGCCCAGCTCGCGGCAGGCGCGCAGGATGCGCACGGCGATCTCACCGCGATTGGCGATCAGGATTTTCCGGAACATGGCTGGTTTCGGATGCAGCGGGATTTTAGCATGCGTGGCGGCAAGAAGACGCTTGCGGTTCGGCTTGCGTGTCCAATCATTTGCGGTGTAAGAAGATGTGGCCAATTTGTGGGTGGGGGATAGTGATGAGCAAAAAAATGCTTCTGCTCCTGGCAGCGATGCTGCTCGTGGCTGCGGCTGTGCCGGCGCAAGAGCCGGTCATTGCGCCAGCAGACAATTTGATCGCAGATGGCGTGCCCAAGATACCGGCGTCGCTAGCGGAGACGGCGGGGCGATACGGGTCGTATCGTAGCGCCAATCTGGCGGATTGGCATCCCACGAAGCGAGAGATGCTGATCGCGACGCGATTTGGGGATACGCCTCAGCTTCATCTGGTGAAGATGCCCGGCGGGACGCGGCAGCAACTGACTTTTTTCGCGGACTCCGTCGGCGGCGGCCGTTTTCATCCGAATGGCGGCGACTACATACTTTTTGCGAAGGATATTGGCGGCGGGGAGTGGTACCAGCTCTACCGTTACGACGTGGTCACCGGCAACGTGACACTGCTGACGGACGGGAAGTCGCGGAATCTGGCGGGACCGTGGTCGTCGAGCGGCGATCAAGTCGCGTACATGTCCACGCGGCGCACGGGAAAAGATACGGATTTGTGGGTGATGAATCCGAGTGATCCGAAGACGGATCACTTGCTGACGCAACTGGCGGGCGGCGGATGGCAGCCGCTGGATTGGTCGCCGGATGACAAGAAAATTCTGTTGGAGGAAGAGCTTTCCATCAACGAATCGTACCTGTGGCTGGTGGATCGAACGACCGGTGAGAAGACGGAGCTTACGCCGAGGAATATAACCGAAAAAGTTTCTTATGGCGAAGGGCGGTTCAGCAAAGATGGCAAGGGGATTTACGTCACCACGGACGAGGACTCGGAGTTTCACCGGCTGAGCTACATCGATCTGTCAACGAGGCAGCCGCAGTACCTGACGACGAACATTCCGTGGGACGTGGAGTCATGCGACCTGACACATGACGGAAAGATGATCGCGTTCATGACGGATGAAGAGGGCGTAAGCGTCCTGCACGTGATGAACACATCCACGAAGAAGGAGACGCTGCTGCCAAAGCTGCCGGCAGGAGTGACGGGCTCTCTGCGGTGGCATAAGAATGGGCACGAGCTCGGATTCTCGCTGAGCAACGCGCGAGGGCCGGGAGATGTGTATTCGCTGGATGTGGCAACCGGAAAAGTGGAACGGTGGACGGCGAGCGAGACGGCAGTGAAGACAGATGGGTTCCCGGAAGCGGAGCTGGTGCGATGGAAGAGTTTTGACGGGAAGATGATTTCAGGATTTTTGTACAAGCCGCCAGCGAAGTTTACGGGCAAGCGGCCAGTGCTGGTGGTGATTCATGGCGGGCCGGAAGGGCAATCGCAGCCGACATTTCTCGGGCGCAGCAATTACCTGCTGGACGAACTGGGGATCGCATTGATCTATCCGAACGTGCGCGGGTCGACGGGGTACGGGAAGACCTTCTCGCTGATGGACAACGGATTCAAACGCGACGGCACCTACAAGGATATCAACGCGCTGTTCGACTGGATCGCGACGCAACCGGGACTGGATAGCCAGCGGATCGCGGTAACCGGCGGGAGCTACGGCGGGCACATGACGCTGGCAGTGTCGACGTTTTACAGCGACCGGATTCGCTGCTCGGTGGATATCGTGGGCATGTCGAACCTGGTGACGTTCCTCGAGCACACGGAGGCCTACCGGCGAGATCTGCGGCGCGTGGAATACGGCGACGAGCGCGAACCGAAAATGCGGGAGTTCCTCGAAAAAATCGCGCCGATGAACAACATCGAACAAATCAAGAAGCCCATGTTGGTGATTGCCGGAAAGAACGATCCGCGGGTGCCGGTGAGCGAGTCCCAGCAGATCGCCGATGCGCTGAGGAAGCAGGGGACTCCGGTATGGCTCCTCGTCGCCAAGGACGAAGGCCACGGGTACCGAAAGAAGCCGAACCAGGATTTTCAGTTTTATGCGACCGTCGAGTTTTTGCAGGAGTATTTGCTGAAATAAACCCGACTTCATTCTGACTGCGCCTCGACTGCCGGGGCAGCATGCCGCGCCCCTGCACAAGACTTACAACTACAGAGGGATATTGCCGTGTTTCTTGCGGGGATTGGTGTCTTTCTTGTTTTCGAGGGCGCGGAGAGAGGTGATGATGCGGGCGCGAGTTTCGGCGGGCTCGATGACCGCGTCGATGTAGCCGCGCTCGGCGGCAACGAAGGGATTGGCAAAGCGGTCGCGGAATTCGGCGATTTTTTCCTGGCGAAGCTTTTCGCGCTCGGATTCGGGAACTTTGTCGAGCTCGCGCTTGTTGACGATATTTACGGCGCCTTCCGGACCCATGACGGCGATCTCCGCGGTGGGCCAGGCGAAATTGGCATCGGTTCGAATGTGTTTCGAAGCCATGACGCAATAAGCACCGCCGTAGGCTTTGCGGGTGATGACCGTGATTTTCGGGACGGTGGCCTCGGCGAAGGCGAAGAGCAATTTGGCGCCGTGCTTGATGATTCCGCCGAATTCCTGCTGAGTGCCGGGGAGAAAACCTGGAACATCTTCGAAGGTGATGAGCGGAATGTTGAAGGCGTCGCAGAAACGCACGAAACGCGCGCCCTTCACAGAGGCATTGATATCGAGAACGCCGGCGAGGAAGGCCGGCTGATTGCCAACGATGCCGGCGGGGCGGCCGTCGAGGCGCGCAAATCCGACGACGAGATTTTTCGCATAGTGTTCATGCACTTCGAAGAAGTAGCCGTCGTCAACGATGGAGTGGATAGCATCTTTCATGTCGTAGGGCTTCTGGGGATCGGCGGGAACGAGGGTGTTGAGTGATTCATCGCGGCGAACCGGGGTGTCAGCGGTAGCGCGGCGTGGGGGATCTTCCAGATTGTTCGAAGGGAGAAAGCTTATCAGCTCGCGGATCATGGCCAGACAATCGGCATCGTCGCGCGAAACAAAATGGGCGACACCACTTTTTTCATTGTGGGTCATCGCGCCGCCGAGTTCCTGCTTGGTGACTTCCTCGTGCGTGACGGTCTTGATGACGTCGGGACCAGTGACGAACATGTACGAGGTTTCGCGCGTCATGAAGATGAAATCGGTGATGGCTGGGGAGTAGACCGCGCCGCCGGCACAGGGACCCATAATGGCGCTGATCTGCGGGATGACTCCACTGGCCAGCGTGTTGCGGAGAAAAATATCGGCGTAACCCGCGAGCGAGGCGACGCCTTCCTGAATGCGCGCGCCGCCGGAATCGTTGAGGCCGATGACGGGAGCCCCGGCGCGCATGGCCAGGTCCATGATCTTGCAGATTTTCAGCGCGTTGGTTTCAGAAAGCGAACCGCCGAAAACGGTGAAGTCCTGCGCAAAAACATACCGGTAACAAAGCCGTCGCCGGCGGGACGTTGCTCCTGCATGCCGAAATCGACCGAGCGGTGACGAACGAATTTGTCGAGCTCCTCGAAGGTGCCTTCGTCCAACAATAGGTGGATGCGCTCTCGCGCGGTGAGCTTGCCGGCTCTGTGTTCGCGCTCCCGACGCTCCGGACCGCCGCCAGCTTCGGCTTCCTCGGAAATGCGGCGAAGTTCTTCCATACGGTCGCGATGTCTGGCTTCGGGAATCAAACTGGGCTTGGGCTCAGACAACGGGTCCTCCCGCGGAAGGGGATTCCTTGGGGGTAAAAATGCGCACGGCAAGATGTGTGGCGAGCCAGACGGTTCCGAGGAGCAGCACGACGCCCAGGAGTAGCTCCGCGCCCATGGCGGCGGCGCGTTGCAGGGGAGATTCGAGCGAAGTCACGTATTCCGTAGCTTGGACGAGAATGAACATGGCACCGAGGGTCATCGCCACGATGAGGATGGTGGTAAGAACGGAAGCGAGAATCATTTTCATGGGATTGAGTCTGGGCCGCCCGGAAGCGGCATAAAGAAGGATAGCGCAACCGGAGAGAAAGCAGAACGCAGAAGACGGTCAGCCAGCGGGAGAGCAATCAGCGCAGGCCAGACCAATCGTCGGCCACCAGGATGGAATCGCTGGGATTGGAGGCATCGTACTTGATGCTGGCGGGCTGGCCCGCAACGAGCCGTTCCAGGCGAATCTGGCCTTCGAGTCCGGTGATGTCCTGCGCAGTCTGATAGGTGACGCCGGAAATCAAATAACTATAGGAAACGAGATGGCGCGGGCGCATGTCTTGAAGCGGGCGGGCGCCTGCGCCGAACAAACCCTTGCGCGCCTCTTTCGATACGGGCGGGTGCTCGACGAGCTCAACGATCTGCCCTTCGGCAATGCGGCCGATCTGGTTCAGGTGGAGGCGGCGCTGGCGTTCCTCTTCTTCGGGATTCTCGGCGGGACGCAAGAAAGCATAAGCGATCATCGCCAGCGCGGCGATCAGCGCGCCACCCATGGCGAGCACTAGTTTCCAATCGGCAAGCAAAGCATTCAACGAGCAAACTCCGTATTTTCAGATCGGTGGAATTGCGCACGGCGCGCGGAAGATTGCGTCCACGCAATGCGGCGGAAGGACTCCCTGCACGCGCCGATGCCCACTGATGTGTATTCTATCGAAACCTTGAGGCCTACGCGAAACTACGCTTGGGGAGCGTACACCGGATTGCGCAACACGCCAACACCGGCAACACTGACCTCGACCGTGTCTCCGGCTACCAGCGGACCTACCCCGGCGGGTGTACCGGTGGCGATGACGTCGCCGGGCATCAAGGTCATCATGCGGGAGATCCAGCCGACGAGAAACCCGGGCGGATAGGTCATCAGCGAGGTGAGGCCGGACTGGCGGCGCGCGCCGTTGACGTGCGTCTCGACGAGCACGTTGGACGGGTCGAAAGTCGTTTCAATGTGCGGACCGACGGCGCAGAAGGTGTCGAAACCCTTGGCGCGAGTGAATTGAACATCACTCTTCTGAAGGTCGCGCGCGGTGACATCGTTGAGGCAGGTGTAACCCACCACAAAGGACAAAGCATCGTCGGTATCGCGCAACTGCGAGCAGCGGCGGCCGATGACCAGGGCGAGCTCGCCTTCGTGTTCCACGCGCTGGGAATATTTTGTCAAGACGATGGCTTCTTCCGGACCGATGATCGAAGAAGGCGGCTTGAGGAACATCAACGGCTCTTTCGGGACTTCGTTGCCCATCTCCGCGGCATGCGCGGCGTAATTGCGTCCGATGCAAACGATTTTCGAAGGCTCAACCGGAGCCAGCAGCCGAACATCGGCGAGGCGCGAAGAACGCGAGCCACGCAACCAGGGTGCCCAGAGCGGGCCAGAGATTTCGATGACATTTTCTCCTTCGATTAGTCCATAACTGGGCGAAGCAGGGTCCGAAGAGGAAGCGTCGCGCATCAGGTAACGGCAGATTTTCATTGGTGGTCAACTCGCGTGGTGCTTGGGATGAGTATCATGCGCTCCACGGGCTCTCCAGATCGTGGCAACAATCCAGCAGAGCGTGGTGAGAATCATATAGACGACGGCGCCCAGCATGAAAACATGGAAGGTGCTGAGCCGATTACCGAGCCCGCGGAAAATCATGCAGAGAGCGCGATAGCTGAGGCTGAAAATGAGCCAAGCGATAAGACCCGACGCCAGGAGATGCCCCGGAAAGCGCAGAAACCGAAAAATGGGAACCGCAGCGAGGAAGCACAGAATCACGGAGGCGGCGATATTGCGCTCCAACGCAAAGCGCTCCAGGAATGGGGCATGATTGGCAATAACGACCCAGGCGGTGAAAACCAGGGTCAGACAAACACCAACGTAAACACCGGTGCGAATCGCCGCGTCGCGGAAGACATGGAACCAGCGATACCCAGGCAGATGCGAACGGACCAGCATGAAGTGCTCGGCTCCCAAGATGCGAGCAATCGTTTAACCCGGATTTACGGCGATGGTTGCGCGACCTCGACAACCACCGGTGTGCCGGGCTCGCTTTCATTCCCCGCGCGGTCTACGGCGGTCGCGGTGTACCAATAGCGGTGGCCGGGCTGTACAGACCTATCACGAACCGCGGGCGTGGGCAACAATTCCGGGGTGACAAGCTGGCCCCTTTTGCCCTCCTGCTCACTTCTATAGACGCGATAGCCGGCCAAATCGGTTTCAAGGTTGATGGACCACGAGAGGTCAACAAAAACCGTACCCGGTTCCAAGCCGGGGAGCAAGGCGGCGACTAGGCCTTGCGGAGGGGCAGGGGGGAAAGTGTCGCGCGGAGTGACCGTCACGGGCTGAGAGTCGGAGGACTCCAGCTCGTCTCCTTCAACCTGGATGACACTGCGCACGATGTAGACGTAGGTATGCTCGAACACAAAGGATGTGTCGCGGTAGTTGTTGCTTTCAGAAGAGGCGAGCAGCGCAGCGTGTGATTCCGGTTTGCCTTGCGGAAGGTCTATAGGAGACGAAGCGGGAGCGGAAGGATGAATTTCCGAGCGGTAGATTCGATAGCCGGCGATGGCTGGCGCGGGCTCCCCGGCGGCGGTGCGGGCCGGGACCGGCCAGGTCAATTCGACCGCCGACTCGGTTACGCGAGCCTCCACGGAAGCGATGCGCGCCGGAACAGGAAACATGCGCAGCGTGACAACGTTCGAATCCGTGGAAGCGCGTTTCTGCGAAGCGCGCGTTCGAACGATGTAGGTGACCGCGCCCCCGGGATGCGCTTTGGTTTCCTCGGACGCGATGGGATCGGTGAAGCGCACTTGGCCGTCGGCCCGATAACTGTCCACCAGAGCCCCGGGAATGGTGTAAACAACGCGGAATGACTTGGCATCGGCCGAACCGTCGGGTCTGACGGTGCCGCGGAGGATTTCGACCGCAGGCGGTGCTGGCAGTTTTTCTCCGGAGATGGAGTTCGCTGGGAGGGTGAAGGAAAGTTGCGCACCGTCCCCGGCCTGGTGGGCGGTGAGATCCTTGATCGCGGCGGGAACCGGCGGCGAAGGCGGAACGGGATCGCCGGGAGCGCCGCAGCCGGACGTTAGCAGGAGAATGGAAAAAGGAAAATGGAAAAGGGCAAAGATTTGCGCGGGGCGTCTGGCGATGTGAATTCCCGTCCCTTCCTTATTTTCCATTTTCAAGTTTTGAGAATCAGAGAATGTAGCGGCTCAGATCCTGATTCTTGACGATGTCCGCGAGCTGCTTGGTGACGTAGGCGGCGTCAACCTTCACGTTTTTCTTCTTGAGGTCGGGCGCTTCGAACGAGATTTCGTCGAGAACTTTTTCGAGGATGGTGTGCAGGCGGCGGGCGCCGATGTTTTCGGTTTGTTCGTTCACGCTGGTGGCGAAGCGGGCGACGGCGGCGACGGCATCTTCGGTGATGTTGAGCTTGACGCCTTCGGTCTCCAGCAGCGCGACGTACTGCTTGATCAGCGCATTCTTCGGTTCGGTCAGAATGCGAATAAAATCTTCTTCCTTGAGGGAGTGCAGCTCGACGCGAATGGGAAGGCGCCCCTGAAGCTCGGGGATCAGATCGGACGGCTTGGTGACGTGAAACGCGCCGGCAGCGATGAAGAGGATGTGATCGGTACGGATCATGCCGTAGCGCGTGTTGACGGTGGTGCCTTCGATAATGGGCAAAATGTCGCGCTGCACGCCTTCGCGGGAAACGTCCGGGCCGTGGCCGGATTCGCGGCCGGCGACCTTATCGATTTCATCGATGAAGATGATGCCCATCTGCTCGGCGCGCTCCACGGCCACGCGGGTGACCTGGTCCATGTCGAGGAGCTTGTTTTCTTCTTCCTGGATCAAGTATTCGAAAGCGTCGGCGACGCTCATTTTGCGTTTTTTCTTCTGCTGGCCGAACATGCCGGAGAGCATGTCCTTGATATTGACGTCCATCTCTTCGACGCCCTGGTTGGAGATGATTTCGAACGCGGGTATGGCGCGCTCGCGGACTTCGAGGTCGACCATGCGCTGGTCGAGCTTGCCTTCGCGCAGTTGGAGGCGCAGCTTTTCGCGTGTGCGCTGGGTCTGTTCCCGCTGCGCGGCAATTTCGGCGTCCGGAGTGCCGGGCGCGGGAGGAGGTGCCGGCGGAAGCAGCAGGTCGAGCACGCGTTCCTCCGCGGCCTGCTCGGCGCGGTCGGCGACTTCGTCGAGTTTTTCCTCGCGGATCATGTCAATGGAAGTCTCGACGAGATCGCGCACCATGGATTCCACATCGCGGCCGACGTAGCCGACTTCGGTGTATTTCGAAGCTTCGACCTTGACGAACGGGCAGCCCGCGAGGCGCGCCAGCCGGCGGGCAATTTCCGTTTTTCCGACGCCGGTGGGGCCAATCATCAGAATGTTTTTGGGCAGCACGTCTTCGGCGATTTCCGGCGGAAGCTTCTGGCGGCGGACGCGGTTGCGCAAGGCCACGGCGACGGCGCGCTTGGCGGCCGTCTGCCCGACGATATACTTGTCGAGCTCCGCGACGATTTCGCGCGGCGTCATGTCATCGAG
>WNGO01002918.1_pt1 | contig 10974 bp, 10 predicted proteins | sample 5400511 | NCBI WGS metagenome assembly WNGO01 (sample SAMN13153380, study PRJNA577476) | soil metagenome | isolation source: 20 cm soil or saprolite under Garry oak tree replicate 2 | place: USA:California | collected 2016-06-15
CAAGAGCGCGGACCCGAACTTCACCAGATCCTCGGCGGTCGAGACGAACCCGCCGCCCGCCCACTTGTAGCTGTTGTCGACGGGCGGCGCGACGTGAGATGCGCCGCTCGAGTCGGCATCGTAAAACTGCGTGCGGTCCGGGATGACGCTGTCGGTCCGGTCGGGTGCCGTGTGCGTGAGCGCGAGAGGACGAAACACGTGCGCCGAGATGTAAAGAAGAAAGTCCTCCCCCGCGGCGCCCTCTATCACCGCCGAAACAACGTTCCAACCGTAGCTCGAGTAGGAGAACCGCGTGCCCGGTGGGAACAAGAGCGAGTCGTCCTGAAAGATCGCGAGGCCGTCGCGTACCGTGGCGAAATGACGCGTCTGGAAGAACTCCCGGTCCCGGTAATGTCTGATGCCGGCCAGGTGCCCCGCGAGCTGCCGCGTGGTGATGGGATATCCCTTCTCGGGAAAGGTCGGCACATACCGCTGGATGGGCGCGTCCAGATCGAGCTTCCCCTGCTCGTACAACAGTGCCACCGCCGCGGCCGTGAGCGGCTTCGAGACGCTGCCGATGCGGAACTGCGTCGCTCGCGTGACGGGTCGCCGCCGGGCGGCGTCGGCATAGCCGAACCCCTCCGACCACACCAGCGTCCCGTCGATCGCCACCGCGACCTGCACGCCGGGGATGTGCGACGAGAGCCGCTCGCACACGAGCGTGCGCATGCGCGCGACCGTCTCGCGGTACGCGGCGGGCACGCTGCCGGCGCGGCGCGAAACGCACGGCGCGGTCTGGAAGGCACCGGCCCCCATCATGGTCACCGCAATCAGCACGCTCGTAGACCTCACCGCCTCTCCTCGGGACGAATAACTTTCGTCATCATGAGCCACCAATGAAAGTCAGAAAGACCTTCTACGCCAGGAATCGCCGGGAGTGGCGCGCCTGGCTTGCGCGCCGCCACAAGACGGCCCCCGAGATCTGGCTCATCTATTATAAGAAGCACAGCGGCAAGCCACGCGTGTCCTACAACGACGCGGTGGACGAGGCGCTGTGCTACGGCTGGATCGACAGCATCTTGAAACCGATCGACGCCGATTGCTACACGCAGCGCTTCTCACCGCGCCGGCCCACCAGCCGGCTCTCCGCGATGAATCGCGAGCGGGTGCGTCGTCTCATCGCCTCCCGCCGCATGACCAGGGCGGGGCTGGAGCGGATCCGGCACGTCTTCGACCACAAGAAAGACACCAAGAAGATCGTCTGGCGCCTCCCGCCGGACATCCGTCGACGCCTGCGCGCGGACCCCATCGTGTGGAAGCGCTTCCAGCGCTTCCCCGAATCCTACCGGCGAATTCGCGTCGGCTGGATCGCGGCGGCCCGGCATCGCCCGGAGGTATTCGAGCAGCGGCTGCGGCATTTCATCAAGATGACCGCCCGCAACAAGCGCTTCGGAATGGTACAGTGAAGCTCATCCTCGAGCTTGGGTAATCCTGCGCGCGCAGTGCCTCTTCTGGGACGTGCTCCACGGTGAACGGTCGTCCGCCGGTCTGCTCGAAGGCGCGGACCACCTCGAGCGGACTGATCGCTGCCGGACCGCCTAACTCGAGAATCGCGTTCCGTGCCGCGGGGTGATCGAGGGTGAGGACGACGAATTGGGCCACGTCGCCCAGACTGATCCAGCTGATGGGATTCGTTCCCGATCCGTAGATCCGGGCCTGCGCGTTTGCGGCGTCGAAGCCGAGGGCGGGGCTGAGCCAAATCTCCATGAACACGCTGGGCGCGAGAATCGTGTAGGTCATGCCGCTCTGCTTCACGTGGTCCTCCACGGCCCGTTCTTCGCCCGGTCGGCTGTGCGGCGCACCAGTGCGCGTACCGGTTTCCCTGCGGCCCCGAGCCGCCGGCAGATGTCCCGTCCCAGAAGGCCGGTTGCGCCGACCATGAGGATCGTGGCTTGAGATACTGCTGCGCACGAGCCACGCGCGTCAGACGTCATGCCGTTTGCGCGCGACGCCACGCGCGCGCAGCAGCGGACGATGCGGCTGCGCACCGTCCGGAGCTGTCGCGGCGCGTTGTTGCGCACGCGACACCCGGTCCGCGTTTTGCCATGGGTGCTTCCGAACCCGTCGCTCCTGGAGGGGAGCCCCCATGAAACGCACCATTTCCCGCAGCGTCTCGGCGGCGGCCGCCGCGCTGCTGGCACTCGCCGCCGCCTGTAGCGATGCACGTGATCCACTGAGTCCCAAGCTGCAAGCGTGGAACCAGCCGCCGCCGCAACAGACGGGACGGCTGAGCGGAACGGGCACCATCCCGTGCTGCGGAGTGATCACCTTCACCTTCGACGTCACATCCGACGCGTCAGGCGTGCACGGGAACTTCTCCGCCTTCGACGCGAGCGGGAACACGTTGAGTGCGAGCTCGTTCACCGGGTTCCGCTCGACCTCACCCGCTTGCGCGGTCCCGAGCAACGGAGCCGAGTTCGACGCCGTGGGCCCGTTCTTCGACCAGGGCTCCAACAGCACGGCGCACTTCACCGTGAAGGCGTGCGACAACGGGCCGCCCCTGCTCGGTGGGGACAACTTCAGCATCGACATTCAGGAGAACGGCTTCCACGCCCAGGGCACGGTTGTGGGGGACATTCAGAAACAGTGAGGTGGCGCGGGAGCGGTTACGGCCGCTGGTAGAGCTTCGGGAACCGCTCCTCCAGCCGCTTCAGCTTGGGCAGGTCGTTGTACACGATGTACGGGCTGGTGAGGTGGCGGGCCAGATAGTCCTGGTGATACGCCTCCGCCGGAAAGAAGTGCTCGAACGGCACTACCTCCGTCACAATGGGACGGGGGTAGGCCGTCTCGCGCGCCAGCGCCCCGATCATCGCGAGCGCCGCGGCCAGCTGCTCGGGCGTGCGGTAAAACACCACCGAGCGGTACTGGCTCCCAACATCCGGCCCCTGGCGGTCCCGCTCGGTGGGGTCGTGCGCCACCGTGAAGAACACGCGCAGCAGCTCCTCGTACGAGACGCGCGCCGGGTCGAACGTCACCTCGACCGACTCGGCGTGTCCGGTGGTCGACGTGCTGACCAGATCGTAGCGGGCGGTCGCGGCGCCGCCCCCTGCATAACCCGAGACCACACCGGTCACGCCGCGTACATGACGGAACACCGCGTCCACGCCCCAGAAACAACCCCCGGCGAACACGGCAGTCTCGGGCTTGGCGGGCGCCGCCCGGGTCTGGGCTCGGGCCGGTGGGGTGGCCGCTGTGACCGCCGCGAGCACGAGCAGCCCACACGTCCTCATGGCTGCCGCCACGTGGGCCGCAGATCCTGCGTCACCAGCTCGACCAGACGGTTCACCATCCGGCCGTATGCCTGCTTCGGGTCCTTCGCCCCGAAAAACAACTGCCCGTCCACGAGCGCCACATGCCCGACCTTGTCGGTCGCCCAGGCACTGGAGCGCCACAGCGTCGCGCCCGAGCGCGTCGACAGCAGGCGTACCGTGAGGTCGAGCCGCACGGTGGCGTCGAGGTGCGGGTTCACGAGCCCGGCGAGCCCGCCGCCGGGCTGGGGGTTCGTGACCTTCAGGTGTCCCGCGAACACGGCGTCGATGTCGCGCCGCTTGCCCAGCTCCTGAGCCGCGGCGATCCCCAGCTCCTGCTCGCCCACGCGCTTCACAACCGAGTCGGCGGAGCCGAGCTCGAGCACCTCGGTACCGGGTTGTGCGGCCAGGATCTCTTCCGAGAACCGGTCGGTCGCGAACTGGTGCAGCGTGCCTTTGGCGTTTTCCACGGTGAAGGTGACCAGTCCCAGACGGGCGTACGCCTTCAGGTCGAGTCGCGCGGGGACGGGGACGGGCGCCGGTCGGGAGCCGCCGCCGCAGGCGGCCGCCGAGCAGAGCGCCAGGAGCGCCACGGTCCTGCACACGGTTGCCTGCACGGGATGCCTCCGCACGTGAGGGGTGAAGCAAAGGTAACGCACCCCCTCTAGCTGCGCCCGGGGCGGCGCCCTATGATGGACTCCGCTCGGGCCTGGGAGCCCTCGACGTGGATCAGCTGGCCCGCCTGCAAGCCGCCCTCACCGGGCGCTACACGATCGAGCACGAGCTCGGTCGCGGTGGGATGGCGACGGTCTACCTCGCCCAGGACCTGAAACACGGCCGCCCCATCGCCCTGAAGGTCTTGCGCCCCGAGCTCGCCGCGGCGCTCGGCCCCGGACGGTTCCTGCGCGAGATCGAGATCGCGGCCCGGCTCACCCATCCGAACATCCTGCCGCTGCACGACTCCGGCGAAGCGGGCGGACTCCTCTACTATGTCATGCCCTACGTCGACGGCGAATCCTTGCGATCGCGCCTGGCGCGGGAAGGTCCGCTCCCGCTCGACCAGGCCCTCGAGATCGCCCGGGAGGTGGCGAGCGCGCTCGGCTACGCTCACGAGCACGGCGTGGTGCACCGGGACATCAAGCCGGAAAACGTCCTGCTCGAGTCGGGCCATGCGGTGGTGGCCGACTTCGGGGTCGCGCGCGCCGTGTGGGAGCTGGCGGGCGACAGGTTGACGGAGACGGGCATTGCCGTCGGCAGTCCGGCGTACATGAGTCCCGAGCAGGCCGGTGCCGAGGAGCGGCTCGACGGGCGCTCGGACATCTACGCCCTGGGGTGCGTGCTGTACGAGATGCTCGTGGGAGAGCCGCCGTTCACCGGGCCCACGCCGCGGGCCGTCGCGGCGAAACACCTGCGGCAGTCGGTCCCGTCGGCCCGCATCACCCGGCCCGGCGTGCCCGCCGCGGTGGACCAGGTGATTCGGACGGCGCTGGCCAAGGTGCCGGCCGACCGGTTCTCGGACGCCGCGCATTTCGCGGCGGCGCTGGCGGCGTGCGCCGGGCAGCCGGGGCGGCGGCTCGCTCCGCGGCGCTGGACGGGCGTGGTCGTGGCGGCGGCGCTCACGGTGGCCGTGGGGCGCTGGGCCTGGGCGCGCTGGAGTGGGTCGCCCTCGCTGCCGGTCCCAGCGGCGAGACTCGATCCGACGCACGTCGCCGTCCTCTACTTCGAAGATCTGAGCGAGGGCCGGACGTTGCGACACGTGGCCGGCGGTCTCACGGAGGATCTGATCGACCAGCTTGGGCAGGTCGATGCCTTGCGGGTCATTTCGTCGAGCGGCGTCGCCGCCTATCGGGAGCGGAGCGTTCCGCTCGACAGCATCGCGCGCACGCTGGGCGTGGGCACGATCGTCACGGGCAGCGTGGGGCGATCGGCGGATCGGCTGCGGGTCGCCGTGCGGCTCATCGATGCGGCCAATGGGAACCAGTTGCGCAGTCAGACGCTGGAGCGGCCGTGGGGCGACCTGTTCGTGCTACGGGACGCCGTCGCGCAGCAGGTATCGCGGTTCCTGCGCGAGGAGCTGGGGCAGGAGGTGCAGCTGCGGCAACGCCGGGCCGCGACCGGCAGCGTGGCGGCGTGGGAACTGGTCCAGCGCGCGCAGCGGCAATGGGACGACGCGCGCGCGCTCCGTTTATCGGGCGACGAGCGAGGCGCGGACGCCCTGCTGGCGACGGGCGATTCACTGCTCGCGCGGGCCGAAGCGTACGATCCCGCTTGGGTCGAGCCGGTGCTGTTGCGCGGTTGGCTGGCGGCCGAGCGCGCGAGTCTGCTGGGCGTGGGCTCGGGGGCGCCCCGGCCGTTTTGGATTCGCGTCGGTCTCGAGCACGCGGAGCGCGCGCTCGCCCGGCGGCCCGCATATCCGCCCGCCCTCGAGCTGCAGGGCACGCTGCTCGCCAAGCAATGGCTGCTCACGCAGGCGGGCGGTGGCGCAGGGGCGGTGGACGCGGCGGAGCGTGATCTCCGGGCCGCCGCCGTTCCGGCCAACCCATCGCAGGGGCGTGCGTGGAGCGCGCTGAGCCAGCTGCTCCAGGCCCGGGGCAAGGTCGCCGAGGCGAATCTCGCGGCCGAGCGCGCCTATCGTGCCGACGCGTTCTTGCGCGACGCGGCCGAGATCGTGTACCGCCTGTACTACACGTCGTCCGATCTCGACCGCCAAGCCGATGCGCTGCGCTGGTGCTCGGAGGGGCGGGCCCGGTTCCCCGGAGACTGGCGCTTTGCCTACTGCCAGCTCGCCATGCTCTTGTGGCCCGGCGGCGAGCGCCCCGACGTGGACCGCGCGTGGGGGCTGGTCGCCGATCTCGAGCGGCTCAGCACGCCCGCCGACCGCGCGGCGTACACGCCGCGTTGGCACCTGCTCGTCGCGGGAGTGCTGGCCAGGGCGGGACGGCCGGACAGCGCCAGGGCGGTGATCGGGCGGTCGCGCGCCGCCGCGCCCAACGACCCCGAGATGGATTACAACGAAGCCGTGGCCCGCACCCTGCTCGGCGAGCGGGCCCGCGCGTTGAGCTTGCTGGGGAGTTATCTGAAAGCCATGCCGCAAGTCAGAGACTACCTGGGGGCCGACCCGGCGTTCCGCGGGCTGCGGGACGACCCCCGCTTTCAAGCATTGATCCGTCCTCTGTGAGGCACCGCCTACTGAGGCATCATGTGCAGCTCCGGCAGCGTGTAGAGCATCGTGTGGAGGATGTGTAGCACGATGGGCGACGTAGCGGCGTTCGTCACGTAACTCGCGCGCACCTGGACCGCGCGGTCCAGGCCGGACACTCCCGCGTAGTAGGGCACCAGGAACTTGTCTACCGCGCCCAGCGACCAGAACATCGCGTCGTATTCCTTCGGGTTGACCGTGACGCTGACGGGGCCCTTCGCGGTCTGCACTTTGACGGTGATGTCGAGGATTTCGGCCGGCGCTGCCCTGAAGTCATCGCGCGGCGTCACGTACGGGCCGAACACGCGGTACGACGCCCCGCCCTTGCGCGCCTCGATCGTCGCCAGCGAGTCCGTCTCGAACACGCCGCGGACGTCGTACGGCGCCCGGACCGACGCCACGACATAGATGGCCTTCCCCGTTCGATACCCGTCGGCCGCCTCGGCCAGCCGACGAAGCAGTGGCGCCGACAACGGCGGCGAGGGTTGCTGCGCGAGTGGAGCGGTGGCACCCAGGGCGAGGATGAACCCCAGCGACACGGCGAGCTGCGTCTTCATGGCTGTTCCCCCTTTTCGCGGCGATCCGCCGCGAAAGGCTAAACCAACGCCCGGGACCGGGTCTCGCAAGGGCGCGCTTGACGCACCGCCGACCGGGCCGTACATCATCTGCGGGGCAGGCGTTCCGGCCGAACGGCCACCGCCTGATCGCGCCTGATCTTCAAGAGCCCGCATCGCGACGTCGCCGTCCCCGACGTCCCGCTGCACGCGTTCGTCCTCGCCAGGGCGGCGGCACTGGGCGACAAGACCGCCCTCGTCGACGCGGCCAGCGGGCGCTCGCTGACGTACGCCGCCCTCGCCGCCGGCGTCTCCCGCGTCGCCGCCGGCCTGGCCGCGCGCGGCTTCCGCCCCGGCGACGTGCTCGGCGTGTTCATGCCCAACGCCCCCGAGTTCGCCCTCGCCTTTCACGGCACGCTCGCGGCCGGCGGCGTCGTGACGACGATCAACTCCCTCTGCACGGTGCAGGACGCCGCGTTCCAGCTGCGCGATGCGCGCGCCCGATTCCTCGTCACGGTGCCGCCGTTCATGGACCGGGCGGGGCCCGTGGCGCAGCAGCTGGGCATCGAAGTCTTCGCGCTCGGGAGCGCGCAGGGCGCCACGCCGTTCGCCGCGCTGCTCGAGCACGACGCGCCCGCGCCCCATGTGTCGATCGACCCCGCCACGGACCTGGCGGCGTTGCCGTATTCGAGCGGCACGACGGGATTCCCCAAGGGCGTCATGCTCACGCACCGCAATCTCGTCGCCAACCTGATCCAAACGGATGCGGCGCACTCGCTGGAGGAGCAGGACCGCGTCATGGCGGTGCTGCCGTTCTTCCATATCTATGGCATGCAGGTGGTCTTGAACCTGGCCCTGTGGCGCGGCGCGACCCTCGTGACGATGCCGAAGTTCGACCTGGAGCCGTTCCTCGCCGCCCTCGAGCGGTATCGCATCACGCGGGCGTTCGTAGTGCCCCCGCTGGTGCTGGCGCTCGCGAAGCACCCGGCCGTGGACGGCTACGACCTGTCGAGCCTGCGCGGCATGATGTCCGGCGCCGCGCCGCTCGACGCGGCGCTCGAAACCGCGTGCGTCCGGCGTGTGGGCTGCCGGCTCATCCAGGGATACGGACTCACCGAGGCCAGTCCGGTGACCCACGCGAATCCGGACGACCCCGGCAAGATCAAGCCGGGCACCGTGGGCCCGCTCCTGCCCGGCACGGAGTGCCGCATCGTGGATGCGGCGACGGGCGCGGACCTGGACGTGGAAGAAGACGGGGAGCTCCTGATCCGGGGGCCGCAGGTGATGCGCGGCTACCTGAACAACCCGGAGGCGACGGCCGCGACGCTCGATGCCGGCGGCTGGCTCCACACCGGCGATATCGGGCACGTGGACGCCGACGGCTATTTCACGATCGTGGACCGGTTGAAGGAGCTGATCAAGTACAAGGGCTTCCAGGTGGCCCCGGCCGAGCTGGAGGCGCTGCTGTGTACGCACCCGGCCGTGGCGGACGCGGCGGTGATCCCCATTCCGGACGACGAGTGCGGCGAGGTTCCGAAGGCGTTCGTCGTCCTGAAGGGGGAGACGTCGCCCGCGGCGCTGATCGCGTACGTGGCCGAGCACGTCGCGCCGTACAAAAAGGTCCGGGTGATCGAAGTGATCGACGCGATTCCCAAATCACCGTCCGGCAAGATCCTGCGGCGGTTGCTCAAGGAGCGGGAGCGGGCCGCGGCGGTCAGTTGACCTTCAACACGGCCTCGACGAAGCTCAGGGTCTTGGTCTCGACCCAATCCACGGATATGGCTTCCACCTTCATCGTCCCGATGCGGTCGCTGCTGGTGGTCACCACGCGGCCCTTCGCTGGGGACGGCTTGATGTCGCGCGCCACGGCGATGCCGCGGCGCGGATCGCACCGGAACGTCAGCATGGACGTCAGCGCCGTCCCGCCCGGCGAGCGCGGCGTGAACGCCAGTTCCACGCTGGGATAGGCCCCGGCGGTGGCGCTCTGGTCCTCGATCGCCGCCTCGTGCCCGGCATTCTTGAGCTCATCTACGACGCGGTCGAGCACCGGGCGCACCATCTTCTGGAGCCGGTCCCCGCAGGCGCGCCGGCGGCGCTCGCTCTCGTCGTGAGCGGGCTTCAGGTCGCCCCCCCCACTCCCGCCCGTTCCCGTCCCTGCGCCCGCCCCCGCCCCCGCTCCCGTGCGCTCCGCATAGCTCTTTAGGAGGGTGCGCAGTTTTTCCAAGCTCTTTTCGCTCATGAGTCGTCCCGGTCGTCGCGAGGCCGCAGCAGATGATACGGCACCGGGGTGCTCGCCCGATAGGGGACGGCAGTATTGGGGGGGGTGAGGCGGTGGGCCGGGGGGCCCCGGGGGGGGCCCGGACCTACAGGTTGAGCGCCTGGAGCAGCCGCTGCACGCGTGGCCACTCGCTCAACGGCAGCATGTCGTCGTCCGATTCCAGGATAAAGGAGGGCTCGCTCACGCAGCCCGTGCTCGTGAGCGCAGCGCGCTGCGCGCACACGAGATAGGGGAAGACCGCGTCGCGGTGCAACACCCACACGGCGGAGTCGCCGGGCGCCGGGTGGGGCCCGGGGCCGAGCCGGAAGAACATCAGGGTCCACTCGTGTCCGTCGAACGCCCGAATGCGCGCGTCGAAAGCCTCGGTGTCGTCGCAGCGGCGCATGATGTGCGCGATGATCCCGCAGGGGGCCTCATAGCGGATGTCGCGTTGCGCTCTCGTCAGCACGCCCGCCACGACGACGTCGGCCGTGGCGAGCCGGCCGGCCAGGATGTGATCGGACGGAGGTGTGAGCGGCACTCGGTCGAGCGCCGTGCGATGCGAGACCGCGCAGGCCGAGAGCACCAGCAGGAGCACGCTCGGCGTCGCCCATGCGCGCGCACTGGTTGCGACGCGGGTGACGTGCCGGTGATTCGTGCTGTCCATGCGACCACTCCTCAGCGCCCTGTCTCGGTTTGAGACGAGAAGCAAGAGCGGTGCCATTCGGAAGCCGACGCGGGAGGCCAAAAGGTGTGGCGCCTTTGCAGCATCGAGGTACGCACCCCGGAACCGCGCCGGTACTAGGGCGGTTACCGGGTGCAGTCGGGACAGGCGTTCGCCGTTGTTTCACCACGCACACAGGTTGAGACCAGTATGACACAATCAGTGGATCTTCCGGTCGCACGCAGCGGCAGCTTCCCCCTGGGCGGCGAGCGCCGCGTCTACCGGCTGGGCTTCGGCGCCATGCGGCTCACCGGGAAGGGAATCTGGGGCGAGCCGCGCGACCACGACCAGGCGATCGCCGTGCTGCGACGCTCGCTGGAGCTGGGCCTCAATCTGATCGATACTGCCGACTCCTACGGCCCAGCGGTGAGCGAGCGCCTCATCGCGGAGGCCCTCTACCCCTATCCGCCCGAGCTGGTGATCGCCACCAAGGCAGGCCTCGAGCGACCCGGGCCGGACCAGTGGACGCCGAACGGCCGGCCGGAGCACCTGCGCGCGGCCTGTGAGGGCAGCCTGCGCCGCCTCCGGCTCGAGCGTATCGAGCTGTACCAGCTGCACCGCATCGATCCCGCCGTACCGCTCGACGATCAGCTCGGCACCCTCCGGGAGCTGCAGCGGCAGGGGAAGATCCGTCACATCGGGCTCTCGGAGGTGTCGGTGGCGGAGATCGAGCGGGCTCGCACGCTCGTGCCGATCGTCTCGGTGCAGAACCGGTACAACCTCGTCGAGCGGGGCGCGGAGTCGGTGCTCGAGTACTGCGCGCGCGAGCGCATCGCGTTCATTCCGTGGTTCCCGCTATTCGCGGGCGACCTCGCGAAGCCGCGCGGACCGGTGGCGCGCGTCGCCAAGCGATTGCACGCGACGCCGTCTCAGGTGGCGCTCGCGTGGCTGCTCAAGCGCTCGCCCGTGATGCTCCCCATACCCGGCACGTCGAGCGTCACGCATCTCGAGGA
>WNGO01006268.1_pt1 | contig 10969 bp, 8 predicted proteins | sample 5400511 | NCBI WGS metagenome assembly WNGO01 (sample SAMN13153380, study PRJNA577476) | soil metagenome | isolation source: 20 cm soil or saprolite under Garry oak tree replicate 2 | place: USA:California | collected 2016-06-15
TTTTTTTTTTTTTTTTTTTTTTTTTTTTTTTGGAAAAAAAAATTATTTATTTATTTTAATTTTAATAGAAGTAATTTATTTATTTTTAATTATTTTAATAGTTTTTTTTTTTTTAAAATTAATTAATTTATTTATATTTTATATTTTAGTTTTTATAAATTTTTTTGAAAGAGTTTATTTAATTGTTTTTTATTTTAAATTATTTATATTTTTAGGAAATGATAATTTTGAAAAAAATAATTTAATTAAATTATAAGTTTTTCTTTTTTTTTTTTGATTAGATATTTTTTTATAAAATTAAATTTAATTTTATATTTTTTTTTATTTTATTTTTTATTTTTAATTTTTAAGTTAAATTGAAAATTAATTTTGAATTTTTTAAGTTATGATTTAATAATAGATTTATATAGAATAATTATATTTATATTAATTTTATTAGTTTTTTTTTTTATTTTTTTTTTAAAATTAAATGATTTGAATATAATTGTAAATTTAATTATTTTAAATTTAATTTTATTTTTATTTAATAATTTTTTATATTTATTTTTTTTTTATGAAATATTAATTTTTTTTTTATTATTTTTTATTAATTTTTTAGTTATCAAAATGAACGAAAGGAAATTAGAATATTAATATTTATATATATAATTTTTTTTTCTTATCCAATTTTATTAATTTTATTTTTAAATATAAATTTATATTATTATTTTTTAATTAAATATATTTTTTTTAGAATAATAAGTTATTTGTTTTTAATAATTTCTTTTTTAGTTAAGATATCTTTTTTTTTTTTTATTTTTGATTAATTAAAGTTCATGTAGAAGTTAGATTTTTAAATTCTATTATTTTATCTTCAATTATATTGAAAATTGGAAGATATATTTTAATTCGAATTTTTTTAAATATTAATTTTTTTTTTTTATGAAAAATAAATTTGTTTTTTATTTATATATTTATTTTTAATTTTTTTTTTTTTTTTTTTTTTTTTTTTTTTTTTTTTTTTTTTTTTTTTTTTTTTTTTTTTTTTTTTTTTTTTTTTTTTTTTTTTTTTTTTTTTTTTTTTTTTTTTTTTTTTTTATTTTAATCGAAATTTTTTTTTTTTTAGGAATAATTAATTTAGGAAAAAAAAAAATTTTTTTAATTATTTTATTTTTAATTTTAAATTTAAATAGTCCTTTTTTAGTTAGATTTTTTATAGAATTTTTTTTATTTTTGATTTTTATAAAAATATTTAATTTTTTTATTTTTATAATTTTATTTTTTTTTTTTTTTATATTTATATTTTTATATAATTTTAAAATATATAATTTTTTTTTAATAAATTATTTAAAAAATTTTTATTTTAAAGATAATTTAGATTTTAAATTAATTATTAAATTTATTTTAATTTTTTTTTTTTTAATTAATTTAATTTTTAAAATAGAGTTATTTTTTAGTTAGAATTTTTAAATTTAAATAAAATAATTTAGTTTATTTAAAAATATTAGTTTTGGAAATTGAAGAAAAAATTTAATTTAATTATTATTTTAAAGTTTAATTTAATTTGTGAAATTAAATTTAAAGAAATTTTTTTAAAAAAATTTTATTATAAAAGTTAATTTAAATTGAAAATTATTTTCAAAATAATTTTTATTTAACTTTTAAAGTAAAAAAATATAATTTAAAAAAATTAAATTAATTAAAATTTTATTTAAAATTAAAAAAGGGAATTCAATATTTTTTGATCCTATAAAGGAAATAAAAATTAATATAAATAAATAGATAAAAAAATTTATTTTTTTAGTTTTTTTAAATTTTAAAGATTGAAATTTATTTTTAAAATATAATGGTAAAAAAATTATAAGTAAAATAAAGATAATTAATAAAATTAAACCATTTAATTTATTTTCAATAGATCGTAAAATTGAATAAAAAAATAAAAAATATCATTCAGGTTTAATATGATTAGGAGTTTTAAAGTAATTTATTTTGTTAAAGTTATCAAATTCATAAAAAAATGAGGGGAAAAAAAAAATAATATTTATAATAATAAAAAAAAAAATTAATATTATTATTAAGTCTTTAATGATAAAATTTGGAAAAAGATTTATTTGGTCAATAATTTTATTAATTCCAAAAGGATTATTAGATTTAGATAAATGAATTAAATTTAAATGAATAAAAATAAATAAAAAAATAATTATAGGAAAAATAAAATGAATTGAAAAAAATCGGTTAATTAAAATTATATTAATATTAAAATTTCCTCATATTCATAATATTAATATTTTTCCATAAATTGGAATAATTGAAATAAAGTTAGTAATAACTATTATTCCTCAGTAAGATATTTGAGTTCAGGTTAAAGTATAACCAATAAAAGAAATTATTATATAAGTTAAAAATATTAATATTCCTGTTAATCAAATAAATTTTAAAAAAAAAGAGTAAAATATTAAATTTCGATATAAGTGAATTAAAAAAAAAATGTAAATTATTGAAGTTAAGTTTCTATGAATTAAACGAATTAATCAACCAAAATTTAAATTTAAATTAATAAAAATTGAATTATTGAATTTATTTAAGAAGATTAAATAATTTATAGATAAAAAAAATCCAATAAAAAATTGAATTATTATAAATAATGAAATTAATGAACCGAAATTTCATAAAAAGTTAATATTTAAAGATATTTTAATATAGATTTTTTTTTTTAACATTATTTTTTTTGTATAGGAAATTTATTTTTAAATATTAGTATGTTTATAAAAATTAAAATTAAAATTAATATAAAAATTATAAAATAAAAAAAAAAAAGTTTAAATTTATTATATAAAAAAAATATAGGTTTTTTAAAAAAAAATTATTTAATAAGTTTAAATGGAAAATTAGTGTTAATTTAATTTTAATTAATATTAAAGTAAAAAAAAAATTTAATTTAAAATTAAAAAATTGATTTTTATAGTTAATAAGAATAAAAGAAAAAATGAATATTATATTAGAAAAAATAATTAATAAGTAAAAAATTAAAAAAAAGGAATTGTTTATAAATAGATTTAGTAAGAAAAAAATAATAAAGTTTAAAATTAGAAATAGATAAAAATATATATTTATTGAATTTATATAAATAATAAAAAAAAAAAATAAAATTAAATATAGTAAAAGAAAGTTAATTTAAAATTTTTTGTTATTTTAATTTACAAAATTAAATTTAAAATTTTAATTTTTTATTTTTTTTTTATTAATTTTTTAATGGTTTTTTTTTTTTTTTTTTTTTTTTTTTTTTTTTTTTTTTTTTTTTTTTTTTTTTTTTTTTTTTTTTTTTTTTTTTAATTTTATTTTTATTTTTTTTTTAATTATTATTTTTAGGTTAATTTATTTATATAATTTAATTTATTTAAATATAATTATATTTAATTTTATAATATTTTTTTTTATTGTTGTTATGATTTTTTTAATTTTAAGTTTAAATTTATTTAGAATAATAATTTGATGGGATTTTTTAGGTTTAATTTCTTATTTTTTAATTTTATTTTATCAGATAAAAAAAATTTTAAATTTTAGTTTTATTGTTTTGTATTTTAATCGTTTGAGAGATTTTTTTTTATTTTTTTCTTTAGTTTATTTTTTTAATTTTTTAAATTTAAATATATTGAATAATTTAATTTTAATAAAGTTATTTTTTTTTATTTTTTGTTTTTTATTGAAAAGTTCTCAGTTTCCTTTAAATTTTTGGTTAATTTTAGCTATAGTTGCTCCTTTAACTATTTCTTCTTTAGTTCATTCATCAACTTTAGTAATTGTAGGTTTATATATAATTTTTCGTTTTAAATTTTTTTTAAATTTAAATTATTTAATTTTATTTAATTTTTTAACTTTATTTTTTTTTAGTTTAAATTTAATTTTTTCTTTTGATATTAAAAAAATTATAGCTTTTTCTACTATAAGACATTTAAGTTTAATGTTAATGTTAATTTTATTGAATTTAGATATATTTATATTTATTTATATATTAATTCATGCTTTTTTTAAGTCTAATTTATTTTTAAGTTTAGGTTTAATAATTTATTTTAATTTTGATATTCAAGATTTACGAAATTTAAAAGGAGATTTAGATAAAAATTTTTTGATTGGTTTTTTTTTTTTTTTTTGTTTTTTAATGTCTTTAGGTTTTTTTTATTTTTCTTTTTTTTATATTAAAGATTTAATTATAATTTTTTTTTTTTTTTATAATTTAAATAATTTATTTATATTTTTTTATTTATTTTTTTTTAGTTTGTTTTATTTTATTAAAATTTATTTTATTTATTTAAATTTTAATTTAATTATAAAATTTAGAATAATTAATAATGAAAAAATAATTTTTTTATTAATTAAATTTTTTTATATAATTATAAATTTTATTTTATTAAAATTTATTTTATTTAATTATTTTTTAATAAATTTTTTTTTTTTTAATTTTTTTTTTTTTTTTTTTTTTTTTATTTTTTTTTTTTTTTTTTTTTTTTTATAATAATTAATTTAAATATAAATTTATTAATTAAGTTGATTATTTTAAATTTAAATTTAAATTTAATTTATTTAAAGTTTTTTTTTATAGATAAATATTTTATTATATTAAATTTAGGTTTTAATTTTTTAAATTTATTTTTTAATTATAAAAATTATTTTTTATTTTTTTATTTAAAAAATTTATTTAATTATTTTGAATTAAATAAATTTATTTTTTTAAATATATTATTATATTTTTTTTTTTTTATATTAATTTAAATGGATAAGATTTATTTTAAATTTATATTTGATTATTTTTTTAATTTTTTAAAGAAAAATATTGTTATATTGAATTTAGTTTATTTATTAAAATAGTTTTTTATTTAATTTTTTTTTAAAAATTATTTTTATAAAAATAATTTAATTTAAAAATTAAAATAAAATTGTTTATTTTAGAATAAAATTTATTTTTAAAATAAATTTTAAAAGTAAATTTAATTTAAGTAAAAAATTATTTATAATTTTAATTTAATTTATTAATTATTTTTTTATATAAAAATATTTTATTAAAATAGATTAAAATTTTAGAGTTAAATTGTTTTAAAAATTTTAAAGTTTAATTATTTAAGAAAAAAATAAAAAAATTTTAAGTATAATTTATGAAGTTGTAAATAAAAAATAAATATAAGTAATTTAAATAGTTAATTTAAAATAATGTTATTTTGAAAAAATAAAGTAAATTTAATAAAATTTTTAAATTTAAAAGATTTAAAATTTTTAGTTAGAAGCTAAATTAATTTTTCTTTAAAAAATTTAATTAATTAATTTAAAATTAAATTTAATATTATTAACAGTAATATTTAATTAATTAATAAAAATAATAAATTAATTCGAAATTAATTTTTTTGTTTAAATAATTTCAATAAATAAAATTAAAAAATTTTATATTATTGCAAATAATATTTTATTTAATCTTATTTAATTCAGTTAATATTGAAATTGTTAATTTCATAGATTATTCTAAAGTATATAAATATTAGGATAAATATATTTAATAAAAAGAAAAATGTTAAGTTTATTAATTTAATTATTTTAAAAGAAAAAATTAATATAAAAAATTCTATATCAAAGATAATAAAAATAATTATAATAAAAAAAAAATTATTTAATATAAAATTATTTTTTATAATTAAATTATTAAATCCACATTCAATAAAAAAAAAAAAATTTTTTTTTGTTTTATTTTTTAGAAAAAAAAATGTTATTAAATTAAAAATTAAAAAAATTAATGTAAGGAAAAATAAAAAAAAAATGATTAAATAAATTTTATTAAACTTTTTAATTGGAAATTAAATATACTTTTTATTATATTAATAAAAATTTTAGTAGATAAAAAAAAAAATTAAAATTCAGATAATATCAATAAAGTGTCAGTAAATGTTAAATAATTTAATTTTATAATTAATTTGAATTATAAAATTAAATTTAATTTTTTTAATTTTTTTTATTAATAATATTCCTATTAATACATGAAATAAATGAAATGAAGTAAGAAAAAAAAAGTTTGAAAAATAGATTGAGTTAGAAAAATTTAAATAAAAAAATTTAAATTCAAAAAATTGAATAAGAATGAAGTATAAACTTAGAATTAAAGATAAATTTAAATATAAAAAAAATATAAAATTAAAATTTTTATTTTTTTTTAATATTAATATTGAAGTTAGGCTTGATAAAATTAAAATAATTGAATTATTTAAAGTTAAAATAAGATTTAAATTAAAAATAAATTTTATTAAAAAATTAAAAATTAAGTTATTAAAATTTATGATTGAAAAATTAATATAAAAAAAAGTTATAAAAAATAAAAATTCTGATTTAATGAAAAAAAAGAGAAAAAAATTTTTTGATAAAAAGAAATTAAAATTAATATAATTAAATAAGTAATTTAAGTTATTTATATTTATAAATCATAGATAAATAATAAAAAAATTTAAAAAAATAGAAATAAATAATAAATATTTAATTTTGAAATTTATGAATAAAATTATATTTAAAAAAAAAAATATTATATTTTGAGAAAGAATTATTGGTCAGGGTGAAATTTTAATAATAAAATTAAAATTATTTATTTTCATTAAAATTTAAGGATTTGATTTAAAAATTATTTAATATATGTTATTTGAATTTAATAAATTAAGTATAAAAAAAATATATGTTTGAATAATAGAAATAAAAATTTCTATAATTAAGTAATTGAAAATAAATAAAAAAAAATTTAAAATGAAAATTATAAAATGTCTAAATATTATATTAATTATTAAACGAATAGAGATAATAAATATTTGTGAAAATATGGAATTAAATTCAATTAGGTTAATTAAAAAAATTATTAGAGTAGGTGTATTTTTTGGGGTTAATTTTAGAAAAAAAAGATTAAATTTTAATTTAAAATTAATAATTAAAAATAAAAAATTAAAATAAAGTGAAAAATATAGAGAAAATATTAAATTGTTTGATAAAGAAAAATTATTAGGAATTAGATTAATAAAATTAAATATTAAAATTAAATTGAAAATTGAAATAAAAAATAATTTAAGAGATTTATTTATTAAATTATTGTTATTTAATTCATTTAAAATAAATTTTAATTTAATAGAAAAAAAATTAAATTTATTTATTTTTTTTTTTTTTTTAAATAAAAAAAATAAGTTTATTATAAAAATTCAATTAATAGGAAAATTGAAAATTATTAAATCTATATTATTAAATAAATTAAAATATATTTTTAAATTTATTTGAATTAAAAAAAAAAAAATTAATTAAGAAGATAAAATTAAATAAATTTATTAGATAAATTAATAATCAAAAATTAGGTATAAATTGAATTATAAAAAAAAATATTTTAATTTGACAAATTAAAGTTATAGTTAAAATTAACTATTTTTTTAGAAGTAAGAAAAAAATTTACTTAGATTAATTTAAAAAATTAATATTTAAAATAAATTCTAAAATTTAAATTTTGTAATTAATAATATTTTTTAAAAAAAAAAATATTGATAAAGATTCAATATTGATAGGTATAAAACTATGATTAATTCCACAAATTTCTGAACATTGACCAAATAAAATAGTTGATTTATTTAAAATAATATTTTTTGAATTAATTTGGTTGGGAATAGAGTCTAATTTAAAGTTTAAGGATGGAATAGTTCAAGAATGAATAACATCTAAGGATGAAATAATTAGTAAAATATTTATATTAAATGGAATAAAAATTTTGTTATCATTTTCAATTAAATTAAAATTAAAATTATTTTTAAAATATAAATAAGAATTAAAAATTAAATTTAAATTTAAATATTCATAAAATCAAAATCATTGATTGCTAATAATTTTTAAAATAAATGAATAATTTAAAAATTCTTGATTTAAAATTAAATTTTTTATTGAATAAAATGAAATAAGAAAAATTAGAAATATAGGAATAATAGTTCATGAAAATTCTATAATTTGATTTTCATAGAAATTTTTAGAGTTATTTTTATTTTTAAATAAGTTTAATAAAATAAATAAAATAATTATTGTAAAAAAAATAAGGATAAAATTAATTAAATTATTTAATTTAATTATAGATAAATAAATTAAATTTGAATTATTTTGATAATTAAATAAAAATCATGAAAAAATTATTAATAAATTATTTATATTATTATAATTAAATTTTAAATTTAATGCATTTTTCTGCCATATTAAAATTTAATTTAAATTTTTATTTAGTTCTAAAAAAGTATGATTTAATAAAGGATAATTAAAATTTCATTCAATTATAAAAAATTTTATTTTAAATAAAATTAAACGTTTAGAAATAAATGATTCAATAAAATTAAAAAAAAATATGAAAAAAAATAAAATTGTTAGAATTGATCCAATTGATGAAATTAAATTTAAATAAATTAAAAAATCTGAATATATAATATAACGTCGAGGTATGCCTGATAAGCCAAGAAAATGTTGTGGAAAAAAGGTTAAATTAAAAGAAAAAAAAAGATTAAAAAAAATAATTATTATTCAATTATTATTTAAAATATTATTATTTAATAAAGGGTATCAGAATAGAATTCTTGAAATAATGGTAAAGATTACTCCTAAAGATAAAACATAATGAAAATGAGCTACAACATAATAAGTATCATGTAAGTTAAGATCAATTAAAGTATTAGATAAAATTAATCCTGTAAAACCTCCAATTGAAAATATTAAAATAAATCCTATTATTCAGTAAATTATTAAAGAATTAAAAATTTTTTTACCATTTAATGTTAAAATTCATCTAAAAATTTTAATTCTTGTAGGAATAGCAATAATTATAGTTGAGGTTATAAAATAAATTTGAGTATTTAAATCTAAACCAATTGTAAATATATGATGAGCTCAAACAATAAAACCTAAGATGCCGATTGATATTATAGCATAAATTATATTTATTTTACTAAAAATTTCAATTTTTCCTATTTCTTGAATTATAATTTGAGATATAATTCCAAAACCAGGTAAAATTAAAATGTAAACTTCAGGATGACCAAAAAATCAAAATAGATGTTGATAAATAATTGGATTTCCATTTCCTAATGGATTAAAAAAATTTAAATTTAAATTGTTATCTAAAATAATTATAGTAATTGAACTTGAAAGAATAGGAATAGAAAAAATTAATAAAATTGAAGTAATTAAAATTGATCAAATATATAAATTTAAATAATAGATAAAAAAAAAATTTAATTTAAGAGAAAAAATTGTTGAGATAAAATTAATTGAACTAAAAATTGAAGAAATTCCATTAAGATGGAGAGAAAAAATAATAAAATTTAAAGTTAAATTATTCTGGTTAATTAAAGGAGGGTAAAGAGTTCAACCTGAATTAATTAAATTATTTAAAAATATAGTTAAAATTATTAAAATAATAGAGGGAAATAGGAATCAAAATCTTAAATTATTTATTCGAGGAAAAATTAAATCTGATAGATTAATTATTAAAGGAATAAATCAATTTCTTAAACTTCCAATGATGATAGGTATTGTTATAAAAAAAATTATAATAAAAGCATGAATAGTAATAATTATATAAAAAAAATTATTAAAAAAAAAATTATTATTTATATTTATTAATTCAATTCGAATTATTGATCTTAATGATGTTCCTAAAAATCTTGATCAAATTCCAAAAAATAAATATAAAATTCTAATAAATTTATGATTTGTAGAATAAATTCATTTAAAAATAAAGCAAGGAATAAATTGTAAATTTATTTAAAAAGAATAGAATTTTCTTTATTTAAATTAAATTTTATTTATTAATTTTGAAAATTAAAAGTTTATTTTAATAACTTAAAATTTATTAAATTAGAAATGTAAAATTTAAAAAAAAAAGAAAAAAAAAAAAATTTATTTTGAATTTATTTATTAGATATTTATTATTAATTAAATTAAAATTTAGAAAAAAAAATAAAATTTTAAAATATAATAAGTAAAAAAAAATATTTAAAATTAAAATTAAAATAATAATTAAATTTAAATTAATAATATAAAATAAAATTAGTCATTTAAAAATAAATAAAGAAAATGGAGGTAAATTGGAAAAATTAAATAGATTAAATAATAAAAAAGTAGTTATTTTAAAATTTATAAGAAAAAATTGATTAATAAATGAAATTTTTTTTTTAAATATAAATAAAATAAAATTATAATTAAAATTAATATAGAAAAAAAAAATTAAAATTCAATTTGAAAAATTTATTTTTATAAATAAAAAAATTCAAAATAAGTTAAAATTAGAAATATAAATAAAAATGTTTTTTATTTTTTTATTATTAAAAAAAAAAATAGATAATAATAAAAAAAATATAAATATTTTAAAAAATTTAATTTTAATGAATAAATTAGTTAAAATAAAAATAGAAATTTTTTGAATAAAATTTAAAAAAAAAAAAATTAATCAATTTAAATAATTAATAATTTTTAAAATTCAAAAATGAAAAGGAAAAAAATTTATTTTAATTAAAAATAAATTTAGATTAATTAAATTGAAATAATTTAAGTTTTTGATTAAAAATAAATTATTAAATAGAAAATTAATAATTAAAATAATTGAAAAAAAATTTTGAAAAATAAAATAAATTAAGATAATTTCTATATTTATTAAAAAAAAAAATAATGAGAAGAAAAAATAGAAAATTAATTCATTAATAATTCATATAAAAAATCAGTTATTTAAGAAAATGAAAATAAAAATTAAATTGAAATAATTATATATAATTATGTTAAATTGTATTTTAATAAGAAAAAAAAATTATTTATTATTAAATTATGAAGTTAATAGCTTAAATTAGCTTATATTTTCTTTTTAAAAATAATAAAATTATTATATATATACTTTATCAAAGTATTCCTTAAATAAGGTATTTTAAAAAATTATATATATATATATATATATATATATATA
>WNGO01012642.1_pt1 | contig 10969 bp, 9 predicted proteins | sample 5400511 | NCBI WGS metagenome assembly WNGO01 (sample SAMN13153380, study PRJNA577476) | soil metagenome | isolation source: 20 cm soil or saprolite under Garry oak tree replicate 2 | place: USA:California | collected 2016-06-15
GAGCCTGCAAGCGGGGTCATCGACCGACGCGGGTTACTCTGGTTGCGCGCCGAAGTGGCGGAACTGGCAGACGCGCCGGACTCAAAATCCGGTGGGGCTCACGCCCCGTGTGGGTTCGACTCCCACCTTCGGCACTCAAAGCCAGGCGCGCTGTTCCCGCTCGAGCGGCTCTCATCGAGGTCGCCTATCCCAGACTAGGCCGTGCAGCCGACTCGGCGCAGCGCTGGTAATTCGGGGAGGTCGGGACCTACACTCTCCCTATGCTGACGTGTCCGAATTGCGGGCGTGAGAATCCGGAGGACTTCAAGTTCTGCGCCGAATGCGGCACGGCGCTCGGGGCCGAGGCTGTTCAAGCTCGGGAGCTCCGGAAGCTCGTCACCGTCGTCTTCGCCGACATCACCGGTTCGACCGCGCTGGGCGAGCAGGTCGACCCGGAGCTGCTGCGGCGAGTGCTCGAGCGCTACTTCGAGGAGATGCGGCGGATCCTGGAGCATCACGGCGGCACCGTCGAGAAGTTCATCGGCGACGCGATCATGGCCGTGTTCGGGATTCCTCATCTGCACGAGGACGATGCGCTCCGCGCCGTTCGGGCGACGGCCGAGATGCGCGACCGCCTGGCCGAGCTGAACGAGCAGCTCGCGATCGACTACGGGATGCGGCTGCAAGCGAGGATGGGCGTGGCGAGCGGCGAGGTGGTCGCAGGCGACCCGGGCCGAGGCGACTGGTTCGTCACCGGAGACGCCGTCAACGTTGCCGAGCGCCTGGAGCGAAGCGCCGCCCCGGACGAGATCGTGGTCGCCCAGGAAACCTGCCGTCTCGTACGGGACGCGGTCGAGGTCGAGCCACTCGAACCGCTGACCGTCAAAGGCAAGGCCGAGCCGCTTTCCGCCTGCCGGCTGCTGAAGGTCACGCCAGGAGCGCCCGCGCATGAGCGGCGGTCCGACTCTCCGATGGTCGGGCGAATGGGCGAGTTCGAGCTGCTCCGACAGGCCTTCGGCCGGGCCGTCTCGGAGCGCGCATGCCACTTCTTCACCGTCCTTGGCGCGGCCGGGGTCGGCAAGTCGCGCCTGCTGTCGGAGTTCCTGGACGAGGTGGAGCCCAGGGCAACCATCCTCACGGGCCGCTGCCTGCCCTACGGCGAGGGGATCACCTTCTGGCCCCTGCTCGAGGCCGTCGGCACGGCAGCCGGCCTGGCCGAGGGCGAGCCGCCGGAGGTGGCGCGCAAGAAGATCGCCTCCCTGCTCTCCGGGGAAGAGGCGGCCGGCCTCGCAGCGGAGCGAGTTGCGGGGCTGCTCGGCCTGGCAGAGACGGGCGCCTCGGCGGAAGAGGGCTTTTGGGGGGTCCGAAAACTGCTCGAAGCCCTGGCGCGCCGGACTCCGCTCGTCCTCGTCTTCGACGACCTGAACTGGGGCGAGCCGACATTCCTCGACCTGCTCGAGCACATCGCGGACTGGTCGCGCGACGCGCCGATCTTGCTCGTCGGGATGGCGCGCCCAGAACTGACGGAGATGCGGCCCGGCTGGGCCGGCGGAAAGCGAAACGCAACCACGATCTTCCTGGAGGCCCTGTCCGCCCAAGATTGCGCGACGCTGATCCACAACCTGCTCGGGCAAGCGGCGCTCGCGGCTGAGGTTCAGAGCCGGGTCCAGGCGGCGGCCGAGGGCAACCCGTTGTTCGTCGAGGAGACGCTCGCGATGCTGATCGAGGAGGGCCTGATCGTGCGCAGGAACGGACGCTGGGTCGTGGCCCGCAGCCTCTCCCAGGTTCGCGTTCCGCCGACGATCCAGCTGCTGCTTGCCTCACGGCTCGATCAGCTCGGTGACGAGGAGCGCCAGGCAATCGAGCGCGCCGCCGTCGAGGGTGACATCTTCCACCTCGGCTCGGTGGTGGCGCTGACTCCGGCTGAGAGCCGCGCCGGTGTCGGGGACTGTCTTCTGAGTCTCGTGCGCAAGGAGCTGATCCGGCCCCACCGCGCCACGTTCGCGGGCGAAGACGCCTTCCGGTTCCGTCATCTGCTCATCCACGAGGCCGCCTACCACGCAGTGCCGAAGGAGGTGCGCGCGGAGCTCCACGAAGGCTGCTCGCGCTGGCTGGCGCAGAAGGGAGGCGAGTTCGACGAGCTTGTCGCCTACCACCTCGAGCAGGCAGTCCGGTTTCGCAGCGAGCTCGGCCCGCTCGACGCTCACGGCCAGGACCTTGCGGCGCGAGGAGGAAATCTGCTCGCCACTGCCGCTCGAAGGGCCTCCGCACGCGGCGACATGCCTGCCGCAGTCGGCCTCTTCGAACGCTCGGTAGCGCTGCTCAGGGACGAGCCCGAAAGGGCAGAGGCGCTGCTCGACCTGGCGGCGGCCCTCCTGGAGACCGGAGACTTCACGCGCACCGAGCAGGTGATCACCGAAGCGACGGAGGCTGCCGCCATACGCCAGGATCAACCCCTTGCCGCTCGTGCGGAGCTCGAGCGCTCCAAGATGCAGCTCCTGGTCGAACGCGAGATGAGCATGGCCGACTCGCTCCGGCAGGTTGAGGGCGCGATCGCCACTCTGGAGCAAGCCGGTGATGACGCCGCCCTGGCCCGAGCCTGGTGGGTCGTCGGAGAGATGGCCTGGTTGCGTTGCGAGTTCGCCGCCGCCGAGGAAGGGATGACCCGCTCCCTGGCGCACGCCGAACGGGCGGGAGCCCCGCGGGAGGTCTTGCGCGCCCGCACCTTTCTCGCGCTCGCAGCGGTCGACGGGCCGAGGCCGGTCCCCGAGGCGCTCCTGCGTTGCCGCGAGATCCTCGACCAGGCCAGAGGCGACCAGGTGCTCGAGGCGAATGTCGGGTACGCGATGGCTTCCGCCGAGGCCATGCAGGGGAGGTTCGACGAGGCGCGAGAGCTGGCGGCTCGCAGCGCGGCGATCTACGAGGAGATCGGCATGCCTTTCTCGCTCGCGACCTGGAGCCACTGGCCGGGAACGGTGGAGCTGCTTGCGGGGGATCTGGAGGCCGCCGAGCAAATCTTCCGCTCGGGGTACGAGACGCTCGTGTCGCTGGGCGAGAAGCTCAACCTGTCGTCGATCGCGATCTCACTCGCCGAAACGCTCTATCTCCAAGGACGCGCTGAAGAGGCTGAGCAGCTCACGATGGTCAGCGAGGAAGCGAGCTCGCAAGAGGACGTCTGGGCCCAGGTTGCGTGGCGGTCTGCGCGGGCGAAGATCCTCGCGCAACGTGGCGTGCTTGCCGACGCCGAGATGCTGGCCCGAGAAGCCGTGGAGCTGATTGCTGAGAAGGACGTCCTAAACATGCGCGGACACGTGCTCATCAGCCTCGCTGAGGTGCTGTTGGCCGGCAACAGAGTAGAGGAGGCGTCCGAGTGCGCGGCCGAAGGCGTCCGGCTCTACGAGGCAAAGGAAAACGTGGTCGCTGCGGAGAAGGCGCGCGCGATCGTCGCGCCTGGGAGGCTCACGACAGGCGCAGCCTGACCCTTTCGAGCATCTCCCGATCGAATTCCGGCTCCTTTAGCGGCGGCAGCACCATCGTCACGACCGGTGCGACCTCCGCTTCTCCCACTGCGTGGAGCGGAAGGCGCTGCACGATCGGCTCGCAGGTCGGGTAGGGGGAAGCCTCGTAGAGGATCGTCTCGTGCTCGGGCGGATAGAGCTCCAGTAAGCGCTCGATCAAGAGCGGCAAACCGCGCAGGCTCGGCGTGGGCTCAAAGCGCCATTCGCCTACCAGGCCGGCCTGCCAGAGGATCAGGAGCGCGCCGGTGTCTATTGTCCGCCGGCGGACGAGGAAGTCGGTCGCTTCGTAGCTCTGGCAGCCGGTGGAAGCGGGATCGATGCCAAGATCGGCAACCAGGCAGTCCTCCGTCGAGATCCCGGGCAGCATCCGGGCGCGGAACCCTTCGGCACGGAGACGCCGGATCGCCTCATGGCCGGGCCAAGCGAAGACGCCAGGATGCCCATAGAGGATGGCGCAAACGTGGAGCTCCTGCCTGACGCGTGAGACGATCTCATCCACGATCGCGCCGTAGATCGCCCGCCGGTCCTTGCCTTGCTCGTAGAACGGCGAAAGCGAGCGAGGCTTTGGGTTTGCTCGCTCGATCCAGGCAGCGGTCGTCGGGTCGACGACGAGGTAGAGAGCCTCGTCCGCCTGCTCGACGGCAAGCCGCGCCTCTGCCGTCAATTGCCCGGCCGCCTGGATCCCCGTGCCGACGACGGTCAGTGAGCCGCTGGGCATTGGCAGCGGGTGCCGCTTAGGACTCGCTGGTGTCGTCCGGCGCGGTCATCGGCACGTGGCCGAAAACCATCGGCACGTTGCCGACCTGCGGGACGTTGCCCAGGAAGACCGCCTTGTCGGGGTACTCCTCCTGCAGCGCCTCGCGCAGCCTCCTCAGGTTGCCGCTGAGGAGGATCTCGCGCTCCCTGTCCGAGAGACCTTCCGCCTCCATCGCTCCCTCGGGATCTCTCAGGTAGTGCCCGAGCACCTCTGGCCGCTCGACGAGCTTGATGAGAAACGGTCCGATCATGGCTGCTCCTCCCCGGCAGGCTGGCCGACGCGCCGACCCTACTAGCACTGCTTTCCTCGCGTCAACTGCAACGAAGGGTGCCTCCGGCACTCACAGCGGCGAACACGCCAGAACGGACAAGATGCGGACGTGAAGGTCGGCGTGCTCACCGGCGGCGGAGACTGCCCGGGCCTGAACGCGGTCATCCGCGCGGTGGCGCGGCGGTCGTTTCAGCGCGGGCACGAGGTCGTGGGGGTGCGGGACGGGTGGCGTGGGCTGGTCGAAGACGAGCTCGAGCCGCTCGGGCCGCGCGAGATCTCGGGACTCCTGCCGCGCGGGGGGACGATCCTCGGCACGACGCGCACGAACCCCTACAAGCTCGACGGCGGGGTCGAGCGGGTCCGGGAGACCTTCGAGCGCGCCGGTCTCGACGCCCTCGTGGCGATCGGCGGCGAGGACACACTCGGTGTCGCGGCGCGGCTCCACGAGGAGCACGCCTTCCCGGTCGTCGGTGTTCCGAAGACGATCGACAACGATCTCAGCGGCACCGACTACACCTTCGGTTTCGACACGGCCGTCTTCATCGCCACGGAGGCGATCGACCGCCTCCACACGACCGCCGAGTCGCACAACCGCGTGATGGTCGTGGAGGTGATGGGCCGCCACACGGGCTGGATCGCCGTCATGAGCGGGATCGCGGGCGGCGCCGACGTGATCCTGATCCCCGAGCAGCCGATCTCGATCGACGAGGCCTGCGACGACATCCGCCGCCGCCACGAGCGCGGGAAGGACTTCTCGATCGTCGTCGTCTCGGAGGGCTACGAGCTGGAGGGTCTTGCTGATGCGGGCGAGCAGGACGAGTTCGGTCACATCCGGCTGTCACAGCGCGGCGTCGGGGACGCACTCGGACGGGAGATCGAGAAGCGGACCGGTTTCGAGACGCGCGTGACGGTGCTCGGGCACGTCCAGCGCGGGGGCTCCCCCACTCCGCGCGACCGCGTGCTCGCCACCCGGTTCGGGCTGACGGCGGCCGACCTCGTAGACGAGGGGAGGTTCGGGCAGATGGCGTCGCTGCAGGGCGACCGAGTCGTCGAGGTGGCGCTCAAAGACGCGACAAGGCCTTTTTCGGCTAGTGGCCGTCACCGAGCCCGGGCTCCACAGCTTTTCGTCCATGACAGCGCCGCTGCGGCGGGTGCTAGTGCGCCCGCCGCAGGCCGGTGACCTGCGGTTTTGGCGCGAGTACGGCTGGCGAGCCGAGCCGGAGGCGGCCGGGATCGCGAGCGAGCACGAAGCCCTCTGCGAGTTGCTTGCCGGCGCCGGAGCCGAGGTTGTCCTGGCCGAGGCGCCGGTGAAGGACGATCCCGACGCGATTTACGTCTACGACCCGGCGCTGATGGCAGACGACGGCGCGGTCTTGCTCCGGCCCGGAAAGGCGGGTAGACGCGGCGAACCGAAAGCGCTCGGTATCGATTTCGCGCGGGCGGGCGTGCCGGTGGCGGCGCGCCTCGACGAGCCCGCGCGCGCCGAGGGCGGCGACCTGATCCGGCTCGACGAGCGAACGCTGCTCGTCGGTCTCGGCTACCGGACGAACCAGGTCGGCGCCGACGCGCTCGCGGAGCTCACAAGTCTCGACGTCGTTACGCTCGACCTGCCGCACTGGCACGGCGAAGGCGAGGTCATGCACCTGCTCTCGCTGCTGAGCCCGCTCGCGGGCGATCTCGTTGTCGCGTACAAGCCCTTGCTCCCCGTCCGGCTCGCCCAACTGCTCGCCGAGCGCGCGATCGAGATCGTCGAGGTCCCGGAAGACGAGTTCGAGTCGATGGGCGCGAACGTGCTCGCGCTCGCGCCGCGCGTCGCCCTGGTCGTGGAGGGCAATCCGAGGACCCGCAGCCGGCTCGAACGTGCGGGTGTCGAGGTGCTCGCCTACGAGGGCAGGGAGCTCTCGAAGGGCGACGGCGGCCCGACCTGCCTGACGTTTCCGCTTGTCCGCGAGCAGCTCTAAACGTCGGGCGGCGCGTCGCCGACGAGGTCAGCCACGCTGCGCGGCTCGACGATGACGCCGTCGAAGCCGGCGCGTTCGAGCGCGCCGACATCGTCGGCGCTTGCGGCACGCACCTCGGCGATCGCCAGCTTCCCGGCCGGAACATCGGGCAGGAGATCGAGCACGTGCTCGAGCGCTTCCTCGCCATCGGCGCCGGGCGCCGAGAGCACAAAGATCTCTGGGTCGAGCTCCTCGAGTGCGGACTCGAGGTGTTCCTCGTCGTCGATTCGGAAGGCGAGCTCGCAGATCTCGGAGAATTCGACGGACACCTCGGCGAGCGAGCCCAAATCCTCCCCCACGTCGACGAGACATGCATCGGCCTCCGGAGGCGGCTGGCCCAGGTCGCGCGGCCACGCCAAGAGGACCGGCAAGCTGGTCGCCGTTCGGATCTGCGCCAGCGCTCCGTCGTCCAGACCCGCGACGAAGACGGCCTCGGCGCCCTGCTCCTCGACCCGGGCGGCATCGTCTGCAGCCGTAACCCGGGCGATCAGCGAGATGCCGTCGCCTTCCGAAATCGCCTGACTGAAACGCCTGCCCGCGTTCACCGGCGCAGATTCTTCACGATTGCGTCACCCACGCGTGCGAAATTCTGAACTAGGCTCGTCGCGGGGAGGAGGCTGGGTACGCCTTACGGCGGCGCCACCGGACTCGGCCCGGTCAGACACCCATCGGGGGCCCTGAGGCGTCGCCTTGCGACGCCGACCTGGAGGCCGCGGCGGCTCTGCCGTCGCGGCCGTGCTAAACCCGAGTGAGGTCACTGCCCGGCGGTCACACCCCCATCGGATGCCAGACCGTCTTCAGCTCCAGAAAGCCGGCGATCTCCCAGGGGCTCTGGTCCTCGACCGAGCCCCGGACGATGCGCTTGACGTTGTCCGCGGCCAGCCGCTCGAGCTCGGGAATGTCGCCGTCAGCTCCGGTCACGTCCAGCGCGTTCACGTCCATGTGGGACGCCAGCACCGAGGCAAGCTCGCTCCGAAAACCCGTCAGGAGATTGACGACGCCGCCTGGAACGTCCGACGTTGCGAGCACCTCGGCGAGCTCGATCGCCGCGAGCGGCCGCGATTCCGACGCGACCACCACCGCGGCGTTGCCCCCGACCAGCACCGGCGCGAGCCGGGAGACGAGTCCGAGCAGTGGCGGCTCGTCGGGGACCAGCACGCCGACGACGCCGGTCGGCTCGGGCACGGTGAAGTTGAAGTACGGCCCCGCGACCGGGTTCGCCGAGCCCAGCACCTGCGCGAGCTTGTCGGCCCAGCCCGCATACCAGACGAACCGATCGACGGCTGCGTGCACCTCGGCCTCGTCCCCGGTCAGCTCGGCGAACTCGCGCGTCCGGGCCTCGAGCATCTCGGCGACTCGGTACAGCACTTGACCCCGGTTGTACGCGGTCATGGCCGCCCACTTCGGCTGTGCGGCGCGCGCGATCCGCACGGCGTCGCGGACGTCCTTGCGGGATGCCCGCGCGACGTTCTGCCCCTCGGCCTCGTACGTCCGGCCCGACTCCGAGCGCGGGAAGGCGCCGCCGATGTAGAGCTTGTAGGTCTTCTTGACCGGCAGCCGGCCGCCGCGCTCAGCCACCGGTTGACTCCGCTCCGTCGAACGCCAGATACGGCTCGAGCCCGTGCCGCCCGCCCTCGCGGCCGAAGCCCGACTCCTTGTAGCCGCCGAACGGCGAGGCCGGATCGAAGCGGTTGTAGGTGTTCGCCCAGATCACACCGGCCTCGAGCCGCTGCGCCATCCAGAGGATCCGCGAGCCCTTCTCGGTCCAGACCCCGGCCGAGAGCCCGTACGGGGTGTTGTTCGCCTTCTCGACCGCCTCGTCGGGTGTCCGGAAGGTGAGCACCGACAGCACCGGCCCGAAGATCTCCTCCTGCGCGATCCGGTAGCTCTGGGCGACGTTAGTGAAGACGGTCGGGGCGAACCAGTAGCCCTTTTCCGGCAGGCGGCAAGGCGGCTGGTAGATCTCCGCGCCCTCCTCCTTGCCCGCCGCGACGAGCTCCTCGATCTTCTCCAGCTGCTGGCGCGAGTTGATTGCGCCGACGTCGGTGTTCTTGTCGAGCGGATCGCCGACGCGCAGCGTCGTCAGCCGACGCTTCAGCTTCTCGATCAGCGGCTCGTAGATCGACTCCTGAACGAGCAGCCGCGAGCCGGCGCAGCAGACGTGGCCCTGGTTGAAGTAGATCCCGTTGACGATTCCCTCGACCGCCTGGTCGAGCGCGCAGTCGTCGAAGATGATGTTCGCGGCCTTGCCGCCGAGCTCGAGCGTCAGCTTCTTGCCGGTGCCCGCGAGCTCACGCTGGATCGCTTTGCCGACCTCGGTCGAGCCGGTGAAGGCGATCTTGTCGACGTCGGACTTGACGAGCGCCGCGCCGGTCCGCCCGTCGCCGGTGATGATGTTGACGACACCCGGGGGCAGCTCGGCCTGGCGCAGCACGTCGCAGAAGAGCAGCGCGGAGAGGGGTGTCGTCTCGGCCGGCTTCAGCACGACCGTGTTCCCGGCGGCCAGCGCCGGCGCGATCTTCCACGCGAGCATCAGCAACGGGAAGTTCCAGGGGATGATCTGCCCGGCGACGCCGAGCGGTTTCGGGCGGCGGTGCGGGAAGGCGTACTCGAGCTTGTCCGCCCAGCCCGCGTAGTAGAAGAAATGCGCGGCCGCGAGGGGCAGGTCGACGTCCCGCGACTCGCGGATCGGCTTGCCGCCGTTCAGCGACTCGAGCACGGCGAACTCGCGCGAGCGCTCCTGCAGGATCCGAGCGATCCGGTAGAGGTACTTGGCGCGCTCGGCGGGAGCGGCCGCAGACCAGCCGTCCTCAAAGGCCTCCCGGGCGCTGCTGACGGCGAGCGCGACATCCTCGGCCCCGGCCTGCGGGATCTCCGCGAGCGGCTCCTCGCTGGCGGGAGCGATCGTCTGGTAGTAGTCACCGGAGCGCGGCTCGACGAACTCGCCGCCGACGAAGAGGCCGTAACGCTCCTCGAGCGTGACGATCTCTCGGGATTCGGGCGCGCTCGCGTAGTCCCATTTGGACGGGGCCGGCGTCCGGCCGCCGCGCTGTTCGAGCTCTGCCATCAGTCGATCGTGAAGTAGTCGGGATTCTGGTAGCGCCCGGTCTTCTCCTTGCGGATCTGCATCAGGACGTCGTTCAGGAGCGAGGAGGCGCCGAAGCGGAAGAGATCAGGCGTCAGCCAGTCGACGCCAAGCGTCTCGTGGACGAGCACGAGCGTCTGCACCGCCTGCTTCGCGTTGCGGATCCCGCCGGCCGGCTTCATGCCGACCCGGCGTCCGGTCTCGTCGAAGACGTCGCGGATCGCCTCGAGCATCACGAGCGTCACGGGCAGCGTCGCCGACGACGAGAGCTTGCCGGTCGAGGTCTTGATGAAGTCTGCGCCCGCGGCGATCGCGAGCAGCGAGGCGCGGCGGACGTTGTCATAGGTACCGAGCTCGCCGACCTCGAGGATCACCTTCAGGTGCGTTTCGCCGACCGCCTCCTTGACCTGGACGATCTCGTCGTAGACCTTCGCGTAGCGGCCGGCCAGGAAGGCGCCGCGGTCGATCACCATGTCGACCTCGTCGGCGCCGAGCTCGACCACGCGCCGTGCCTCGGCCACCTTGAGGTCGGTCGGGCTCTGGCCAGAAGGAAAGGCCGTCGCGACGGAGGCGACTTTGACGCCGCTGTCGCCGACTCGCTCGCGGGCCGTCTGAACGAGGTTCGGGTAGACGCAGACCGCGGCGACCGAGGGGATACTCGCGTCCGAGGGGTCCGGCCGGACCGCCTTCGAGGCGAGCGCCGCGACCTTGCCGGGCGTGTCGGCTCCCTCGAGCGTGGTCAGATCCATCATCCGGACGGCGAGATCGAGCGCGAATAGCTTCGTCTCGCGTTTGATCGAGCGGCGCGAGAGATCTGTCGCGCGCGCCTCGACAGCCACCTGATCGACGGAGCCGATGCGGGGGAGTCTGGGCTCGAGCGGGAGCTCGAAGCCCGTCGGGAGGGCCGGCGCCTGCGCCACGCGCTGAGTGTAGCCCCCGCATGGCGCCAGAACGCCGCGCCGGGGAGATCCGTTTGCTCAGCGACGTGCGCTCAGCAGCGCCCGAACGATGCCGTCCATGTCGTCGACGATCTCGTCTGCGGCGGCGAGTTCGGCGCGATCGCGGGTGTGAGGCGAGGCGACGGTGATCGAGCGGAAGCCGGCGGCCTTCGCGGTCGAGACGACCTCGGGCGTGTCGCCGATCTCGGCAGTCGCGGAGGCCGATCGACGTTTGCGGGTGCATCGGCGAGTACCTGAACGCCGTAGACCTGCTCGAGCGTCACGACGAGCGCGCGGCCGCTGAGCGGGTCGTGGGTCAGGAAGAGCGTTCCGTCGAGGTCGAACAGCGCAAGCAGCGCGGTCAAATCCCGAGCCGCTCCAGCATCGCCGCGTCGCGGCGCCACTTCGGCCGCGTCTTGACT
>WNGO01016485.1_pt1 | contig 10969 bp, 5 predicted proteins | sample 5400511 | NCBI WGS metagenome assembly WNGO01 (sample SAMN13153380, study PRJNA577476) | soil metagenome | isolation source: 20 cm soil or saprolite under Garry oak tree replicate 2 | place: USA:California | collected 2016-06-15
GATGCCAGGAATTTCCCTGACCTCGACGCCCTGATGCGCAACGACCATGATGTCGTGCCAGGTCTGCGCCGGCAGCGAGCCGCCGGTCATGCGGTTGGTCGGCGAGTAGTCGTCATTGCCGTACCAGACCGCGCAGGTGAAGTTGCCGGTGTAGCCGACGAACCAGGCATCGCGGTAGGCGTTGGTGGTGCCGGTCTTGCCGGCGGTCGGAATGCCGTCGAGCGCGGCACGCCGCGCGGTGCCTTCGCTGACGACGTGGCTCATCATGCCCGCCATGTCGGCGGCGACTGATGCCGGAATGGCTTGCAGCGGTTTCTTCCCATCGCGGTCGAAGCGCCAGACCAGGTCGCCGGCACCGGTGCGGACTTCAAGCACCGCATGAGGAGTCACCGATTTTCCCTTGTTCGGGAAGGTCGCATACGCCACGCCGTGCTCGAGCACGGTGACTTCGTCGGCGCCGATTGGCAGCGACGGCGTATCCGGCAGCGGCGCCTTGATGCCGAAGCGGCGCGCCACCTCGACGATCTTGGCGCGGCCTCTCTTGGCGGACTCCCACTGGTTTTTCGGATTGTTGCCGATCGCGATCGACAGCTTTACCGGGACCACGTTGATCGAGCGGGTAATCGCCTGCGTCAGCGTCACCGTGCCGGAGTAGGAGTGACCGTAATTTTGCGGACACCAGTTGCCGAGACAGCCCGGCCCGTCGACTATGGTCGAGGTCGGCTTGAAACCGTTCATCAAAGCGGTCGAGTAGACATAGGGCTTGAACGACGAACCGGGCTGGCGGTAGGCATCCACGGCGCGGTTGAACTGGCTGGCGCCGTAGTCGCGGCCACCGACCATCGCGCGCACGCCGCCGTCGAGATCGGCCACTACGGTAGCGGCTTGGGTGGCGTGATAGTCGCGGCCGAACTGGCGCAGCTGATTTTCGATGGCTTCCTCCGCGGCGCGCTGCACGTTCATGTCGATGGCGGTGCGGACCACGAAGACGCGCTCGACGTAGGACTTTGGAAAGGTATCGACCAGCTTGCGCATCTCGTCGAACGCCCAGTCGAGATAATAATTCGGCGAGTTTTCGTCGCGGCGGTCGACGGCCACGGCCGGGTTGCGCCGCGCGCCGAACACCTGGCCTTCGGTCATGAAACCGGCGTCGACCAGATTGTCCAGCACGATGTTGGCGCGGGCGCGGGCGGCGGGCAGGTTGATATGCGGTGCAAATTTGGTGGGGGCCTTGAACAGCCCGGCCAGCATTGCGGCTTCCGCCAGATTGACGTCGCGCACCGACTTGTTGAAATAGAAATGCGCGGCGCCATCGACGCCGAAGGTGCCGCCGCCCATATAGGCGCGATCGAGATAGAGTTTCAGAATTTCATTCTTGCTGAGCCGCGTCTCCAGCCAGATCGCCAGGAATGCTTCCTTCACCTTGCGCTCGATAGTGCGCTCGTTGTTCAGGAACAGGTTCTTCGCCAGCTGTTGGGTGATCGACGAGCCGCCTTGCCTGACGCCGCCGGCCTGCGCGTTCGTCATCAGTGCGCGCGCGGTGCCGGCGATGTCGATGCCGAAATGCTCGTAGAAGCGGCGGTCCTCGGTGGCCAGCGTCGCCTTGATCAGATTGTCCGGAAAATCCTCCAGCGGTATGGAATCATTGTGCTTGATGCCGCGGCTGCCGATCGGATTGCCGTAGCGGTCTAGGAATGACACCGCGAGATCGGATTTTTTCAGCCAGTCATCGTCGGCGGTCTCGCGAAATGCCGGCACCGCCAGCGCCAGCATCAGGATCAGGCCGCCGAGCCCGATGGTGGCCGCTTCGGAAAACGGTTCGATGAAGACCCAGCGTTTCCACCGGCCGACATAGAAGCGATCCATGAAGGTCGAGAACCGCTCGTAAAGCTCGCGCGCGCCCTTGGCGGACGAGAATAACGTCGAGTCGATGCGCGCATCGAAATCCAGCATCCAGTGCCGGATTTTTCTCTTCCATTGCGGTGGTACGATCTGGCGCACGAGTGCCCATTTTCCGAGGTTCGTAATACGGTTTCAGCACCCCTTGTACGAACTTCGGAAAACAAAGGGCACTGGTAAATCTCAGATTCTAGCGCCGCTTTTCGATTTGAAACTCCTGGTCGGGCTTGCCGCTTGCGGTGCAGCAACCTCAATCGGCGGCACTGGGACCCTTGTCAGTTCGCAGCGCTCAAGCACTCGGGGGCACCGCTGAGGCGTTTTGCGAGAATGTTGCGGCAAACCCAAGGCGGTTTTGCGCCGTTGGGGCCTTGATGACTTTTTAGCCGAGCGGGGATCATAAACCAATGGTCTGGCTCACGATTTTGAACAGCAGTGCTAACGCTGTCCCCGGGTCCTTGGTTCGTTTCCGAACATCCTACTTGTAGCTTGGCCCCGACAGCCCCTAGAAGGGGCCCAAGCCGACCGCCATGAGTAAACGTCAGGACTTAATGACCGCAGCTTCCAAGCCGTTCTCGCCTCAAGAGGGATTCTTTTGGAAAACCAAGACGTTGGAAGAGATGTCCAACGCCGAATGGGAAAGCCTGTGCGACGGCTGTGCGCGTTGCTGCCTGGAAAAGCTTGAAGACGAAGATACCGGCAAGATCTATTTCACCCACGTTTCCTGCAAGCTGTTGGATGCGGGATTGTGCGCCTGCAAGGACTATTCGAACCGGACCGAGCTGGTTCCGGATTGCGTCAGGCTTACGCCGGAAAACGTCCGCACCCTCAACTGGCTGCCGCCGAGCTGCGGCTACAAGCTCGTGGCCGAAGGCCGCGATCTCTACTGGTGGCATCCGCTGATTTCGGGCGATCCCAATACGGTTCATGAAGCCGGCGTTTCCGTGCGTGGACGGGTGCAGGGAACGGAGAACGAGATCGCGGACGCTGACCTCGAGGATCATATCGTGCAATGGCCGTCGCACCTGCCGAAACGGGCGCGGCTCAAAAAGCCGCCACAATCATGAAAACCGCGCGCCGCCGATCGCGCCAATAGATGACGCGACGGCGATGGTACTGTCGCGGGACGCACCCATGCGCGTAACCCGCTGCCGCGAGGTGGATTTGCCCCCTAGATTGCAGGCGATCGAGCGATTCCGCGCGACCCACCGTCGCGCCCATCAAGCATATGTCCGCATGAACAAGTTCGAACGGCAGAGCCGTCACCCGGCTGAGCCACAAACCTTGCCCGAGGCCATCGGCAGCGATCTGTCGCATATGCCGGCCGAGGTTATCGATATCAGCGACGCGCCGCCGATCGCGCCAAAGGCGCCGCTGACCCAAAGCGAAGTCCGCACCATCCTGATGAGCCTGATGCTGACGATGTTCCTGGCCGCTCTCGACCAGACCATCGTCGCGACCGCGCTGCCGACCATCGGCCGGCAATTCCGGGACGTCACCAACCTGTCCTGGGTAATCACCGCCTATCTACTGGCTTCGACCGCGGTGGCCCCGGTATTCGGCACGCTGAGTGACATCTACGGCCGCCGCGCCATGATCATCCTGGCGATGAGCCTGTTCGTCGCCGGCTCGGTGCTGTGTGCGCTGGCGCCGAACATGCCGGTGCTGATTCTCGCGCGCGGGCTGCAGGGCCTCGGCGGCGGCGGCATCCTGCCGATCGTGCAGACCGTAATCTCGGACGTGGTGACCCCGCGCGAGCGCGGCCAGTATCAGGCTTATTTCAGCGGCGTATGGGTCGCGGCAGGTGTCGGCGGACCGATCCTCGGCGGGGTATTCGCCGAGCATCTGCACTGGTCGATGATCTTCTGGATCAACGTGCCGCTCGGGCTGGGTTCGCTGGCGCTGCTGCTGCCGAATATGGGCAGGATCCCGGTGTTTCACCGCAGGCGCAAGGTCGACTGGCTGGGCGGCCTGCTGCTGATGGCCTCCGCCGTTGTTTTCATGCTGGTGCTGACCTGGGGCGGCAACCGCTATCTCTGGCTTTCCCCCACCATCATGGCGATGGTGGGCGCGTCTATCGCCCTGGTGCTGGCGTTCGTCTGGCATGCCCGCAACGCCGAGGAGCCTTTCCTGCCGTTGCCGCTGTTGGGCGGAACAGTCGTGCCCTACGCAATGGCCGCCGGTGGCTGCGCGCTGGGCGCGATGCTGGGCCTGACCGTGCATCTGCCGCTGTATTACGAGGTGGTCTACCACCTCAGCGCCAGCGAAGCGGGGCTTTCGCTGATCCCGCTGGCGGCCGTTTCAACCGGCGGCGCGGCGATCGCCGGGCGGACCATGGCCCGTGCAAGGCATTACAAGCGGGTGGCCATCATCGGAGACGCATGCGCGGCGCTGGCGGGACTTGCGCTGGCGCTTACGACGCTGCCGCTGTGGGCGCTGCTTACGCTGCTGTCGGTGTTCGCGCTCGGGCTCGGCACCACGTTCCCGGTCACCGTGGTCTCGATTCAAAACGCCGTGGCACGCTCGCAGGTCGGCACCGTGACCGGTGCGATGAATTTCTTCCGCGCGCTGATGGCTTCCTTCACCGTGGCGGCGTTCACCGCGATCCTGTTGATGGCGCTCGGCGCCGACATTTCGCTTGCCGGAGAACATCGGGGGCCGGTGAATTCGATTGCGGGAGCCGACATGATCGCGGCGTTCCGCTATGTGTTCGGCGCAGCCGCAGCGATGCTCGCCTGCGCGGCGCTGTGCATGATCATGATGGAAGAAAAGCCGCTGGCCGGGCCGGCCACGGCGGTGGAGATGGCGGAGTAGGGCGCGTTCCAAGCGGTTCAGCCCTCACTATCCTTCGACCGCGATTTGATCTAACAGCGGCGGCAGCAAATCATCATAGATCACGTGCGACAAGGAGCCGCCATGAGCAAACCCTCCATCGAGCAAACAAGGATGGGCAGCGAAGGCATTGCCTTCTGCATCGCCCGGACCCTGATCGAACGCGATCCCTCGCTGAAGGCGCCGATGCGCGCCAACCTGCGCAAGATGGACACGATGATCAAGGCGCTCAACGATCCCGCGTTTTTCAAGCCGTGATGTCGCGGCTCAGCTGGCTCGCTCACGTGTGACCTTTGTCCTTTGCAGTAATGCTCATCCGCGGCAGCACGATCCTGAATTCGGTGAATTCGCCCGGCGCACTATCGACATCGATGGTGCCGCCGTGTTGTTTCACGATGATGTCATGGCTCATCGAGAGGCCAAGCCCGGTGCCTTCGCCTGGCGGTTTGGTCGTGAAGAACGGATTGAACATCTTTTCCCTGATTTCGGCCGGGATCCCGATGCCGTTGTCGCGAATGCGAATTTCCACGGCATCGCCGAGATTCCTGGTTGCCGCGCTGAGGATGGGTTCGAACGCTGCGCCAATCTCAAGCGTACGCTTGCTCGCCGCATAGAAGCCGTTGGAGATCAGGTTCAGGAATGCGCGGGTGATTTCCTGCGGAAACAGGTCGACCGCCCCCGCCATCTCGTCAAAATCCCGTTGCAGGGTAATATTGAATTCGCGCTTCTCGGCGCGTGCGCCATGATAGGCCAGGTTGAGACTCTCATCCAGCAGCGCATTGATGTCGGTGGGCCGATGCTCGCCGGAGCCTTCGCGCGAATGCAGCAGCATGTTCTTGACGATGGAGTCGGCGCGCTTGCCGTGCTGGACAACCTTTTGGAGATTGTCTTTCAGCGTCCGCGTCAAATCGTCGACTTCCTCCCGCATCTTCCTGTCAAGCGCAGCCGGCTTGAGCACGTCGTTCAACTCATCGGTCAGCTCGGCCGAGAGCGCGGAGAAATTGTTGACGAAATTCAGCGGGTTCTTGATTTCGTGGGCGATGCCCGCGGTGAGCTGGCCGAGCGAGGCAAGCTTTTGCGTCTGCACCAGCCGGTCCTGCGCGGTGCGCAGGTCTTCGAGTGACGCGGCGAGTTCCTTGGTGCGCGCCTGCACCTCGTCGAACAACCGCACGTTCTCGATGGCGATTACCGCCTGGTCGGCAAAGGTCGTGGCAAGTTCGACATGCCTTTTGGTAAAAGGCAGCACGCGCTTGCGAGATAGCAGCAACAAACCGATGGCGACGTTCTCGCGCATAAGGGGTACACCCAGCATGCTGCGGATGCCGGCCCGACGCTGAAAGGAGTGGAAGGTGTATTCCGGATCGCTCTCGGCATCGCCAATAAGTACCGGTCCCTTCTCCAGCAGGACGCGCGCGCCAAGAGATCCGCGGCCAGGTTTGTGGTCGATCTCCATGACCTTGCGGCGTTCCTCTTCGGGGAGACCGAAACTCGCGACGCGCTGGAAGTTTTCGCCAAAACTCCGGTGGATGACGACAATGTCGGCCTCGCACAAACGCGCCGCCGAGTCCGCAAGAGTGTCAAGTACCTTCTGTAGATCAGGTTTGCAGCAAGGCGATTTGCTTTTCACTGAAGGGCTGCACCTCGGTGCGGCGAAGCAGGATCGCTCCGATGCTCTCTTTCTCCCGCAGCAAGGGCACGCTCAAGACGGTGCGAACGCTGCCAAAGTGACCCGCGATGCGCGACAATTCACGGCCGTCGGGGAAATCGGCGCCTTCGTCCGAGAGAAGATCGCGCACATGCACCGGCCTCTGATCCACGAACGCGCGCCCGCCAGTCCAGCCCCGACTGATGGGCCACTTCTCGATGTTTATCGGTATCGGGCCGTGGTGCGCGCTAAAGCGCAGCTCGTCGCCGTCTTTCAGAAGCACCACGGCATCATAGGCCTCGCAAAGTTCGCTGGCGCTCTCGACAATGGCGTTGAGAGCCGGCCCGACATCGGTCGGCGAAGACGCGATCACCCTGAGGATGTTGCCGCTTCCGGTCTGGTAAGTCAGCGCCTCCGTGAGGTCGCGGGTTTTCGCCTGCACCTCCTCGAACAGACGGACGTTGCCGATCGCGATCACGGCCTGGTCGGCGAAGGTTTGCAGCAAGGCGACCTGCTTGTCGCTGAAAGGCTGAACATCGGTGCGGCGCAGCACAATCGAGCCGATGCTCTCGTTTTCACGCATCAGCGGCACGCTCAATACCGTGCGGACATTGGTCTTGCGCGCGAATTCGCGGGCGTCCGGGAATTCTTCGCCTTCCGGCGAGAGCAGATCATGCACGTGGACCGGCTTGCCGTCGGCGACGGCTCGTCCTGCGGCCCAGTGGCGATTGATCGGTTGTCGTTGCCAGACGACCGGAATCGAGCCGTGCTGCGCCTTGAACACCAGCTCGTCACCGTCTTTCAACACCACCAATGCGTCGGCGGCCTCACAAAGCTCACAGGCACTCTCGACGATGGCCCTGAGGACCGGCGCGACGTCGGTCGGCGAGGACGCGATCACGCCGAGGATGCTGCTGCTCCCGGTCTGGTAAGTCAGCGCTTCCTCCAGCTCACGGGTCTTGGCCTGTACCTCGTCGAACAATCGCGCATTCTCGATGGCGATGACGGCCTGGTCGGCGAAGGTCTGGACGAGCGCTAGTTGCTTTGGCGAAAGTTTGAAGCCCACTTGAGGATGCGTGAGAATGATCGTTCCGATGCCGATCCCGTCCCGCAGCAAAGGCACGAAGGTGATGGAGCGGAATTCACCGGCGCTTTGCGCCCGGCGGGTGTTGTCGGGTGCGTCTGGAGCCGCTGCATCTGCGATTTCAATGATCCTTCGTTCCTGGATTGCCCGAGCAGACGGGCTGTTCTCTATATCGAACGGAAGCGGATAGATCGACCTCACTCGTTCGATTGCTTCGACCGGGCGACCCAGCGAGGCAGTCGCTCTCCAGTGAAGCTGGCCATCGTGTACTGTGGTGAGCGTGGTTTCACAGGGCGTGAACAGCCGTGCAGCGCTCGTTGCGATCGCATCGAAGACCGGCTGCACATTCGTTGTAGAACGGCTGATGACGTTCAGCACATCGGCGGTTGCAATCTGGTATTCAAGCGATTCCTGCAGCTCGCGCGTCTTCGCCTGCACCTCCTCGAACAACCGCACGTTCTCGATGGCGATGACGGCCTGGTCGGAGAAGGTCTGCAACAATGCGATCTGCTTGTTCGTGAAGGGTTTCACCGTAGACCGATTCATCGCAAATACCCCGATGGGAACACCCTCGCGCAGCATCGGAACGCCAAGCATGGTGCGATATCCGCCGCGTTCCTGGGCCTCGTGCCAATTGTATTCGGGATCGACAAGGACATCGGGTATATGAACAATGCTGGCCTCTAGCACGGTGCGTCCGATCAGCGTTCCACGGCCTGGCTCGATTGGCCGCTTCTTCATGAAGTCTTCGTAGTCGACCGGATAGCCATAAGTGGCGGCGAGACGATGCACGCCGGCGTCACGCTGATAAACGAACGCTCTGTCCGCCTCGCACAATCGCGCAGCCGACTCGACAAGCGTTTCCAGCACCGTCTGCAAGTCGAAGGTTGAACGGCTGATGACCTTGAGCACATCGGCGGTGGCGGTTTGCTGTTGCAGCGATTCCTGCAAGTCCGCCGTCTTCGCCTGCACCTCCTCGAACAGACGGACATTGCCGATGGCGATCACGGCCTGGTCGGCGAAGGTTTGCAGCAGGGCGATCTGCTTATCGCTGAAAGGCTGCACTTCGGTGCGGCGGAGCACGATCGCCCCAATGCTCTCGCCCTCGCGCAGCAGCGGCACGCTCAGAATGCTGCGATGGCCCATGCGGCGAGACATTTCCTGGCCGTCGGGGAAATCGGCACCTTCCTCGGAGAGAACATCGCGCACATGCACCGGCTTCTGATCGAGGAAGGCACGCCCGGCGATCCAGTAACGGTTGATCGGCCATTTCTCCAGACCGATCGGTATCGGACCATGGTGCTCACTAATACGCAAATCGTCGCCATCCCTTAGCAGTACAGTGGCATCATAAGCCTCGCAAAGCTCGCATGCGCTTTTGACGATGGCCTCGAGAACCGGCCCGACATCGGTCGGCGAGGACGCAATTACGCTGAGAATGTTCGCGCTTCCGGTCTGGTAAGTCAGCGCCTCCTCCAGCTCACTGGTCTTGGCTTGCACCTCGTCGAACAGGCGCACATTCTCGATCGCGATCACCGCCTGGTCGGCGAAGGTGGAAACCAGCTCGACCTGTTTCTCCGAGAAGGGTTCGACCGTCTTGCGGCACAGAAACAGAACGCCGATCGGCTCTTTTCCCCGCAGAAGGGGAACGCCGAGAATTGTCCGATAGCCGGCAGCCTTCTGCATATCGGAATACGCGTATTCCGGATCGGCGAGGACGTCCGGAATCTGAACGGCCGCGCGCGCCAAGAGTACACGTCCGATGACGCTGCCCCTCTCTGGCTGAAACCTTAAGGGGTCAGTCAGCCTGACCCAATCGACTGCGAATTTGTAGTTGGTCGCGTTATAGAATCCTCTCGCGTCCTGCCGCAATATCGCTGCCATATCCGCATTGCAGAGCCGCGCCGCCGATTCGGTGAGCGTATCAAGTACGGTTTGCAGATCGAACGCCGAGCGGCTGATCACCTTGAGCACGTCGGCGGTCGCGGTCTGCTGCTGCAGCGATTCGCGCAAGTCTTCGGTGCGCGCCTGCACCTCATCGAACAACCGCACATTATCGATTGCGATCACGGCCTGGTCGGCGAAGGTCTGCAGCAACTGGACATGATGGGGAGCGAACGAACCGGCCTCGACCCGCGTCACGCTGATCAGGCCGATTGGTGTTCCCTTGCTCATTAACGGCGAGAACAGCACGCTGCGATAACCGCGCGCTCGCGCTATATCCCGTACATCATCCGGCAAGATTTCGGCATCGGCGATCTGCGCCACCTCGCCTTCGCGCACCCATTCAAAGGGCGGAAAGTCGGCAAGGCGCCGCGGGAACGCAGCTTTCAAAACTTCGTCTGCGGCTTGATGGGTCCGCGTGAACGCTACCAAGTGAGTCATGCCGTCGACGAAGCGGAACACCGCGGTGGAGAAGCCGCCGATCAATCGGTTGGCACTGGTCGCAATCGCCTCGAACACCGGCTGCACGTCTGCGGGCGAAGAGGCGATCACCTTCAAAATGTCGGCGGTCGCGGTCTGCCGCTCCAGCGCCTCCCGGGTCTCGTTGAACAGCCGCGTATTCTCGATGGCGATCACCGCCTGATCGGCAAAGGTTTGCAGCAACTGAACGTGGTGATCGGCGAACGAGCCGGGCTCTGTGCGCGTGACGCCGATCTGCCCGATCGGCACGCCATTGCTCATCAAGGGCGCAAACAGCATGCTGCGATAACCGCGCAAACGCGCTATATCGCGGATGCCGGGTTCAAGTTCGGTATCGATGACCTGCGCGGCCTCGCCCTCGCGGACCAGTTCAAAAGGCGGAAATTCGGCAAGCGGTCGAGGGAATGATGCCTCCAACGCTTCGTCCGCCGCTGGATTCGTCGGCGTGAACGCGGCCAGGTGAACGGCGCCGTCGACGAAGCGAAGCACCGCGGCCGAAAAACCGCCAATCAGCCGGTTGGCGCTGGTCGCGATGGCGTCGAAGACCGGCCGCACGTCGGAAGGCGAGGAGGCGATCACCTTCAGGATGTCGGCGGTCGCGGTCTGCCGCTCCAGCGCCTCCCGGGTCTCGTTGAACAGCCGCACATTTTCGATCGCAATCACCGCCTGATCGGCGAAAGTCCGGAGCAGCAAAACCTGCTGATCGTTGGTCCGTGACAAAATAGGGCCGGTGCGAATGCATGACCTGGCCCGCAATCGTGTCGTCGGTCGCGGGTCTCGGGAATACCTGCTGCACCTTGCTGAGACCCGGCATGCTTAGGCCGTGCGCGGCTACCATCTCAATCATATCGCCGTCGTAGCGATACACCCGCCCCATGCGGCCCCCGCACAACCGCACTGCGCGTTCGACGATAACGTCGAACACCGGCTGCACGTCCGAGGGCGAGCTGGCGATCACCTTCAGGATGTCGGCGGTCGCGGTCTGCCGCTCCAGCGCCTCCCGGGTCTCGTTGAACAGCCGCACATTTTCGATCGCAATCACCGCCTGATCGGCGAAAGTCCGGAGCAGCAAAACCTGCTGATCGTTG
>WNGO01002920.1_pt1 | contig 10968 bp, 8 predicted proteins | sample 5400511 | NCBI WGS metagenome assembly WNGO01 (sample SAMN13153380, study PRJNA577476) | soil metagenome | isolation source: 20 cm soil or saprolite under Garry oak tree replicate 2 | place: USA:California | collected 2016-06-15
TTCCTTTAGGCAGCCAGCAGGCTCATTCGATAGAGCTCATCGATCGTTCCTGAGTGTAATCGCAGCGTCAGTTAGTCGTTTTGGAAAATAGCCTACTGTCCCTTGAGCGCGCTATAGACCTCGTGGACAAATTCGTCGGGTCGGACGCGCCCATGACCCCACTGAGCATCGAAGTCCTTTGTCGGGTGTTCGGCCACTACCTCACTTTCGGTTCGACCCGCTTCGATCATGCGTTGGACACGATCACGAACAGTCACGATCATGTCGCGAAACGCCTTGACGGTAGCGCCGTTTGTTACTTTTCCTCTGGCAGGCACCACGTGGAAAGTTTTGTCTGTCCACGGGTCAAGCGTCTTCAATAAGCCGTCCAGTGTGCCACCTTGTGCAGGGTCGATGGTTGGGTAGCCATCGCCGGGAAACACCTCGCCCATGTAGACAAGCATCGCCACGTGGAAATGCACAAGTGCGTCGGCGTTGCTGTAGCCCGGTTTTTGATGGACGATGTGGATCGATTCCCCGTTCAGGTCAAAGGCCAATACCTCAGAGAAGGCCATACGCGGGCGGTCAACTCCGAGTTTCACGAACCGTGGGTCCAGTGGTGGCGGTGTGCCCATGACATCTCCCCCGACACGTTGCAGTGCATTCTCGTGCATGGCGACGAGAGCCCCGTGCCGTCCCCATCCCGCATCGCCTTCGGAATGGGCCAAATCCTGCGGTGCAATCACCACGTACCGAACAGGAGATTTGGTTCGCCCCGCGAGGATGTCACTGATCTGCTCCGTGCTGGCGGCGGTTGGTGTTCCAACGAGCAGAGCGCCGTCTGGCCCAACCGAAGCGACCACATTTCCCGCCGTGGTGGAAAAAACGAGTAGGTTCGGCGCTATTTCTGTCACGCCGACAGTCTCTCGCGCACCAAATCCGAAGTGCCCCACCAGCACGAGGAACAACTCTAGGAACACCCACCTGCGATACTGAGCGCCACCGCGCAGAAAGATCATGGGAGTTAGGTCCTCCATTGGATTTGCGGATAAATATAACGCTTCCAGAATCGACGAGGGCCAACTGTTGAAACATCTCGTTGCACTCATCGTCCGGTTTTCCACGGATGAAAGCGCGGACTAAAGATTTCCCCTCAAGAAATAATCCACAGCCCATTGTGACATCTGACCTTGCGCCAGAATTTGAAAGAGCGGATCATAGTCAAGGCGGAAGCGGTAGACGCGAGGCACGCGGGCAATGAGCTAAGTCTCTGGGGCTCAAGATTTTGCCCCTAAAGCATTGAGCGCGAATATTTTGCTTGGTGATTTCCCGCTAAGTTGATGATTCCAATAGACCAGGTGGGATGGGGGTATACCCCGCATTCAAGGTATTTCCCAAATTGGAACTCGCTCAAAACTTGTCTTCGGACCGATCTCCTAAAATTATTTTTGGGGTTTATTCACAGCCCTAATTTCTGATCGAAACCCATGAATTACGACGCCATTTTTGTTGTCTCCTTTGGTGGACCTGAGGGTCACAACGACGTCATTCCCTTTCTCGAAAACGTGCTGCGCGGACGCAACGTTCCCCACGAGCGCATGCTCGCCGTCGCCGAGCACTACTACCATTTTGATGGCAAAAGCCCCATTAACCAGCAGACGCGGGAATTGATTGCTGCGATCAAGGAAGAACTCGCACAACACGGACCGAAGCTGCCCGTCTATTGGGGAAATCGCAATTGGCATCCGATGCTCGCCGACACCTTGCGCCAGATGAAGAATGATGGAGTGAAGCGCGCGCTCGCATTTGTGACTTCCGCTTACAGTTCGTACTCCGGTTGTCGCCAGTACCGAGAAAACATCGCACGCGCGCAAGCGGAAGTCGGCGATGGCGCGCCGCAAATCGACAAGCTCCGCGTCTTCTTCAATCACCCCGGATTTCTCGAGGCCACTGAAGATCGACTCCAGGAAGCGCTCGCAAAGATTCCCGCCGATGTGCGACGCAATGTACAGATCGTGTACGTCGCGCACAGCATTCCCATGTCGATGGCGAACACCTCCGATTACGTGAAGCAACTGGAAGAAGTGCGGCGACTCGCATCGCAAGCGCTCGGGATCAGCAACGACGTTCTCGTCTATCAGAGCCGGAGCGGCGCTCCCGGACAACCTTGGCTCGAGCCCGACATCCTCGACCATCTGCGTGAGGTGAAGCACAAGAATCTTGCGAGCGCGGTCGTCGTCGCGCCCATCAGCTTCATCTCCGATCATATGGAAGTGCTGTACGACCTCGACATCGAGGCCAGGCACTTGTGCGACGAGCTCGCGTTACCCATGGCGCGCGCAAAAACTGTTGGCGTACATCCGAAGTTCATCGCGATGATTCGGGAGCTAATCCTAGAGAGAACGGAAGGAGTCGAGCGCCGAGCTTTGGGATCGTTAGGTCCGCGCCAGGATATCTGCGCCGAAGATTGCTGCCCCGCGCCGCAACGCCCAGTACGCCCGCAAACTGCCGGACGTTAATTGCCCGACGTTAATTGGATGAGTGCGCCGTCGGCGTCTTCGGACTTTCGTAGTCCGTTGCCTTCGGGCTTCCCGCAACCTGGTGCATCGTATCGAGGATGGTGTTGATCACCGGTTCGTTGCCGACCGCCGTGTTCATCATCATGTGATAGAGCGATCGCGTCGGCCAATCGGCGTTGAAGTAGTGCTTCACATATGCCATGCGCTCGCGATCGACGGTGTCGACCATTTCCTCGGCTTCTTCTTCCGATTTCCCATCGGCGATCGTCCGGCGAATCTTCTCTGCCCGCGGCGCATAGAGAAATACGTGAAACGCATCGGGATGTTCCCGCAGGAAAAAAGGCGCTCCACGCCCGACGATCACAGCATTCCCTTCCCGCCCGATGCGATCCATGATGTCCTGCATCATCGCCATCATGCGATCGGTATCGAAGATCTGATTGCCCAGGTGAGAACTGCGCTCGTAGCTTCCGCGCCAGAAAACCTTCGCCAGGCGATGCAGACGACTGTCCATGCGCTCGTCGCAACGCTTCACCGCCGAAGGATCCACTTGTGCGATTCGCGCAATCTCTTCTGTGAGCAGATGATCCCAAAGTTTCCAGCCTAAACGCTCCGCTAACTTCTTGGCGATGGATGCTGCACCGCACCCGAACTCACGTTCGATAGTGACGAGGCGAAACATAGAGGTTTTTAGTGTACCGCCATTCCTCCGCCAGGTTTCGACTTCTTGATCAGGAACACCGCCGGAATCATACATAGGATGGACACACCAAGGAACCAAAAACAATCGATATAAGACAGCATAACGGCCTGCCGCTGAACTGTACCCTGAAGAATGGCGTAAGCGCCCGATGAGGGCCCAGGAGGCCCGCCGTGTGACTGCAACATCAGAGCCAGTCCCTTGAGCCGAGACTGAAGTTCGGTGTTGCTCGCACTCAAGTGGCTTGAGAGGTTTGTCAGATGTAGCTGAGCGCGACGGTCGAGCATTGTCGTGACCACAGAGATCCCCACACTGCCACCGATGTTACGCGCCAGGTTCATCAGGCCGGAAGCAGCGTTGTTCTTATCTCTTGGCAGAAACGCGTAGGCAGCCGTATTGATCGGAACGAACAAGAAAGCCATGCCGACGGCTTGAAGCACGCGCGCTTCCGCGACGGTTCGGAAGTCGATCTGGAGATTAAACTTCGTCATGTGAAACAAAGAGTACGACAGGACTATTAAACCGAACATCAGAAGCCAACGCGGTGTGTAGCGCGAGAGCAGGAATCCCACCAGCGGCAGCAGCAGGATGATCGCAAATCCACCCGGCATCAAAGCCAGTCCCGCCTGCTGCGCCGTATATCCCAACAGCGTCTGCGAAAACAGCGGCAGCAGCAACGTGCTGCCCAGCAATGCGAACCCCAGCATGAACATCAACAGATTCGAGATGCCGAAGGTGCGGTCACGGAACAAATGCAGATCGATTATGGGATCTTTCTGCTTCCACTCCCAGAAAATGACAAAGATCAGCGACAAGGCCGCAATCACCGACAGAATCACGATGAAGTTCGATTCAAACCAATCTTCGCGCTGACCCTTATCGAGGACGACCTGAAGTGTGCCAAGCCCAAGCGCGACGAATCCCAGTCCGATGTAATCGATGTGGGTTTCGCTTCGCTTGCGGCGCCTGAAGTAAGGCGGATCCTGAATCAGCCGGGAAGTCAGCAGGATAGACAGAATCCCGACGGGAATATTGATGAAGAAAATCCAGCGCCAGGTGAAATTGTCGGTAATCCATCCCCCTAGAGTAGGTCCAATCGCGGGCGCGGTAACCACCGCCATTCCGTAAACCGCAAACGCCATGCCGCGTTTGGCTGGCGGAAACGTATCGGCGAGGATCGCTTGTTCGCTGGGCTGTAACCCGCCGCCGCCAATACCCTGAAGAACTCTGCAAATGATCAGAACCGCCAGATTCGGCGCGAGACCGCACAAGAAGGAACTGATCGTGAACAGGGCCACGCAGCCCATGTAGAAGTTCTTACGGCCGACAATCGATGATAACCACCCGCTGAGCGGTAGAACGATCGCATTCGATACGAGGTAGGAAGTGAGAACCCAGGTACTCTCATCTTGCCCGGCCGAAAGGCTGCCCGCGATGTGCGGCAAGGCAACGTTGGCAATGGAAGTATCGAGCACCTCCATGAAGGTCGCCAGCGTGACCGCAAGAGCGATGATCCAGGGGTTTACAGCAGGACGCCAGGCATCCGACTGGTCGATCGTCCCCGCGGCCGCGCTCATTCGCGAATCCACACCTTGGGAGTCACAGACAAGCCGGGACGCAGTTGCTGATTGCGATTAGATCCGGGGTCAAGAACGATCTTGACCGGAACGCGCTGCACAACCTTGACGTAGTTCCCAGTCGCATTCTCCGGAGGCAACAGGCTGAAGCGCGCTCCGCTGGCGCCTGCGATGCTGTCCACTTTGCCGTTGTACTTGCTGCCATAGGCGTCGGCCTCGATCGTGACGCGCTGGCCAGGCTTCATCTCGCGCAACTGCGTTTCTTTGAAGTTTGCGGTGATCCAGATGTCTTCGAGGTTGATGACCTTCATCAATTCCTGCCCGGGAGCCACATTCTGTCCCACTTCGACGGTACGGTCGCTTACCACGCCGTTCACCGGAGCGACGATCTTGGTGTATTGCAGGTTCAGTTCCGCCTGATCGAGACTCGCCTTCATGCGTTCAACTTGCGCCAAAGCGGACTGCGCTTTCGCCTGCGAGATCTGCATCTGCTTCGGAGCGGTATTGGCATAACGCCAATTCGCTTCCGCCTGAACCAGCCTGCCCTTGGCCTGCGTCACCTGTTGATCGGCGGCATCGGCAGTGGCGCGAGCAGCTTCCACTCCCGCCGCGCCAGCCTGAGCTGCGGCAGTGGCTTGATCGTACTGCTGCTGCGAAATCTCCTGCTTCTCGACGAGTTGTTTGTAGCGAGCAAGGTCGTTCTGCGCTTTTACATTGTTCGCCTCGGCTTGCTGCAGTTGCGCCTTCGCTGCCTGGAACTGCTGTTGTGCCGCCTGGATGCCAGCGCGGGCGCTGGCCACATCCGCCTCGCTAGCGGATATCTGGCTGTTGGTGTTGACGGATGTGATCGGGACCGTAACTCCCGCTGCGGTAGCCGCCGCCTGGGCATCGGCAAAATCCGCCTTCGCGCGCTCGTAGGCCACCTGGTAGTCGGTTCGATCGATCTCGACGAGCACGGTTCCCGCCTGCACGTATTGGTTGTCCTGGACGTTGAGCTTGATCACATGCCCTGAAATTCGAGCGCTGACCGAGTTAATGTGCCCGTCAACCTGGGCATCGTCGGTAGATTCGTAACTGGTGAAATAGCGGTATGCGAAGAATCCGACGACCAGCAGCACCACCAGTGCAATCAGAACTGCAATGCGAAAACCGGGACTCTGCGTGCGCGAAGGACGAGTGTGAAAGTCCCGCTCGGTCGCGGGCAGCGGCTTATTGCCGGACTCCGGTCTTTCGGCTACAGATGGATTCGCTGTAGTGGGGGCAGCCTGCGTCGATTGCTCCATACGCTTATTGATTGCCTTTCAGATATCGCCTTACGCCTTGCTCGGCATCGCCGATGGCGTAAGCCAATTCGACCTTCGCTAGATTATGAGCATAAAGACTTTGAATAAAGCTTTCATGCGCGCCGGCAACGGCCTCCTGGGCCTGCACGACCTCGAGATTGTCGGCAACTCCGGCGGTAAAGCGATCCTGCGATTGAGCCAGCGCCTGTTCGGCGAGTTCGACGGAACTGCGGGCGACCTCGACCTGTTCTGCCGCAGCATTGAGGTCAAGCAAGGCCGAACGGACTTCGTAATCGATGCGGCCTCGCAGATCGCCTAACTGAGAGCGAGCCTGCTTGAGTTGAGCATCGGCGACGAGGATATCCCCATGGACTCTATTGCCGGCGAAAACCGGAATATTGATGCCACCCATGACCTGCCAGGTGCCGTTGGAATTCGCGGGGTTGACGCCGATATCACCAAAATTCGCATCCAGGTCGATGGATGGGTACCGTCCCGCGACCGCTGCTTTCCTGCTATGTTCGGCGCTCTGCACCTGTGCCAAAGCAGCCTGATAGTCGGCACGTCCGTTATACGCATGCTGCAAATAGATCTCCAGGGGAAGAGGAGTCAGGGCCTGGTATGGAGCCTTTTCAGTGAGAACGTATTGCTGTCCCAGCGGAAGTCCTATGATGCGGGCCACGCTCAAGCTTGATTTCGCCAGCTCGTTGCGTGCCACGATGAGCTGCTGCTGCCGGGTCTGGAATTCAACCTGCGAACGCAGGGCGTCAATGGCTGGAGTCAGACCGGCTTTTTGCTGATCCGCGGCTTTCTGGTAGAGAGCCTGAGCGCTTTTGACCTGCGCTTCGGAGGTCTCAACGCGCGCCGCTGCCGCAATGGCTTGCAGGTACGAATTCCCCACGGCAAGCACTACCAGTTCGCGCGCATCCTTGAGGTTGAGTTGAGCGGCTTTGACCGTTTGGGACGCAGCTCGTTCTTTTTCCAGGGTTCGGTAATTGAACACCGTCTGCGCAGCATTGGCACGAAGATCGAAATAATTGAAGGGGCCAATCACCCTCGGTACCGCCGTATGCAATACGTTGCCCCGCAGCCCGAGGGCTGTAAGACTCGTAGTTTGCACGTCTTCCTCTCCGCGAATGGAGATATTGGGCAATAATTCGGCCAGCTGCTGCCAGCGCTGGCCACGGGCTGCCTGGGTCTGATCCCCAGCCAGCAGCAGGCCTAAGTTATTGCGTAATCCACGGTCTATAGCTTCCTTGAAATCAATCTGAAGAACTTCCGACGTCGCGGTGCCCTCGGGGGAACTCCCCTGAAAGGGACTCTGAGTCCCAGGCAGGGAAACCGATGGCGTGCCGCCAGTCGTCTGTGAGACCAGCGTAGACGAAACGGCAAAGAACGACATGAAGCCAAGAACTACGGTGGGGAAAACTTTCAATGAGCGTCGCATTCTTGATCGGGAACGTTCAGACACCCCGACAGGGGCTGAATCTTCCTTTCCGTCTATAGCATAACTCGTTAGCTTTGATTCTTTTGCGCGCAATTGCGATGCAAACGAAATCAGACGTGTTTCGCCTGGGAAGATCGGGATGCGGCACCTTAGGTGCAATGCCTTCAGTGCAATGCCTTCAGTACTCTGCCAGTAACCGGTCAGTGCCGATAATCTAGACATGTAAAGGAGCCGGAGTCATGCGCAGTGGTGTCTTATATCTGGCCTTCATCCTCGCGCTCTCGTTCCATCTAGCGCATGCGCAAAACACGACCGTATCCTCGAGTTCGGAGCGAAAGGTCTCATCCCGTGTCGCGCCCGTCTATCCGGAACTGGCAAGAAAGATGCACATCCACGGAGTTGTAAAGGTGGAAGCCACTGTGCGGCCTAATGGTAGCGTCAAATCCAGTCGAGTGCTGGGTGGAAGCCCGGTGCTAGTGGAAGCCGCGCAGGACGCGGTGAGCAAATGGAAGTTCGAGCAAGCTCAGAGCGAGACCACGGAAATCGTGCAGGTTGGATTCGAGGGCAGCCAGTAAACTCCCTTTCTCGACAGTCAATATCGCCCTTTTCTTCGTGACTAAGGTCATCTTGAACCGAGGTGACCAGCGGCTCATCCTAGGTAGAGACACAAATCCTTACAGAACGAGAGATTCATATTGCATGAGCGCTGCAACGGGAACTGACTGGACTCGCATACTGTCGGATCCAGATCTGGTACGGCAAGTTGGAAAGCTTCTGCAGGCTTATCGGGAAGCGCCTGTCGAAAAACGGGAAGAAGCCTTGTTGAACGCCATGCGCGAAATCAAGGCAGACGTTTCGAAATCCCGGCAAAAGACCACCCAGCCCGAGCAGGAAACTCCACGCCCGGTTCCGACACCCAGTTCCTCGACCCCTCCATTCGAGCCCGATCTTTTCAGCCCCAACTGGAGCAGCGATCGCCGGCGGCATCCGCGCATCAAGTGCTTTGTCGCGGTGGAGTTGCGCGTGGATGATTTGCCGAATTCTATTTGGGGAAACCTTTCGAACACCAGTGCCGGCGGTTGCCTAGTCGAAACGGCCAGCCCGGTCAAGCCGGGCGCCAAAGTAGAGATCGGATTGTGGGTGCCGAACGGCAAGATCTGGGTTAAGGGCTTCGCCTTAACCGGGATCGTGACGCGCAGTGCGGGTTCAAACGGAGTGCGTGTCCGGTTTGAGGGCATGTCGTCCGGAGAGCGCGACAGTTTACGTCAATTCCTCAAGTTCGTGCAGGAAATGACGCGCGCCTCCCAGAGCGAAAATAGCTACATCCAGCTTGTAAAGTAAGAGATCCCTCCGCCTTCGCTCCGTTTTTCAACGGAGCGTCATCCATCCGTTCCAAGAAATTGATACACTTTCTGCGTATGGAACCCTTTTTCTGCTCGGGGACCTCTAATTGGTTAGCCAGTGGTTCGCGCCAACGAACGACTGGAGGAACGGAGTCGCATGGTTGCCACGGAACAGGTTTTAGCGACGGGACAGCAGTTAGACACTCTTTGCATCAACACGATTCGCACTCTTGCGATTGATGCCGTTCAGCAGGCAAACTCGGGGCACCCCGGGGCTCCGATGGGCTTGGCACCTGTGGCGTACAGCTTGTGGCAGCAATATCTTCGCTACGATCCCAAGAATCCCTTGTGGCCCAATCGCGACCGGTTTGTTCTTTCGGCCGGGCACGCCTCCATGTTGCTGTACGCCGTACTGCATCTGGCGGGAGTGCGCAAGGCCGAGGACGATAAAGTTACAGACGAACTCTCGGTTTCCATGGACGAAATCAAACACTTCCGTCAACTCGGAAGCCGAACACCCGGTCATCCGGAGTCGCACATCACTACCGGAGTCGAAACCACGACCGGCCCTCTTGGCCAGGGCGCGGGCAACAGCGTTGGCATGGCGATCGCCAGCAAGTGGCTGGCGGCACGTTTCAACCGTCCGGGCTTTGACCTGTTCGACTTCAATGTCTGGACGATCTGCGGCGATGGCGATCTGATGGAAGGCGTTGCGAGCGAGGCTGCATCGCTGGCCGGGCACCTGCAGCTTTCGAATCTCTGCTGGATCTACGATCACAATCACGTCACGCTCGACGGTCCGGCGAACTGGTCGTTCACCGAAGACGTCGCGACGCGATTTCTGGGCTACGGATGGAACGTCACTCGAGTCGCCGACGCGAACGATCTCGCGATGCTCGCCCGGGCTTATGAGACCTTCTTGAAGACGAAAGACCGCCCGACGCTGATCATCGTCGACAGCCACATCGGTTACGGGTCGCCTCACAAACAGGATTCCTACGAAGCGCACGGAGAGCCGCTGGGCGTGGATGAGGTCAAGCTGGTGAAGAAGTTCTACGGCTGGCCGGAAGACGCGAAGTTCCTTGTACCCGACGGCGTCTATGAGCACTTCCAGCAGGGAGTGGGAAAGCGCGGCGCGGATCTGCACGCCTCATGGGTGAAGAGGTTCGCCGAGTATGCGAAGCAGTTCCCCGAGCTGGCCGCCGAACTCAAAGACATTCAGGCACGGAGACTGCCTGACGGATGGGACAAGAATCTGCCGTCCTTCCCGGCCGACGCCAAAGGCATTGCCACTCGGGAAAGCTCCGGAAAAGTTCTGAATGCTCTCGCGCAGAACATTCCGTGGCTGGTCGGCGGCTCGGCTGATCTGGCGAAATCGAACAAGGTTGACTTGAAGATGCCGGGCGCGGGCGATTTCCAGGCCGACAACTATGCTGGACGCAACTTCCACTTCGGAGTTCGCGAACACGGCATGGCTGCGGCGGCGAACGGCATGGCAGTCTCGCGTCTGAAAGTGTTCAACGCCACCTTCTTTAACTTCACCGATTACATGAAACCATCGATGCGGCTGGCGGCGTTGATGGAAGCCCCCGTGATTTACGTGATGACGCACGATTCGATTGGTGTTGGCGAGGATGGACCGACGCATCAACCAATCGAGCAACTGGCGGGGCTGCGGGCGATGCCGAACATGCTGGTGCTGCGTCCCGGCGATGCGAACGAAGTCACCGAGGCATGGAAGATCGCGGTGCAGCAGCAGCATGGCCCAACAACGCTGGTGCTCACACGGCAGGCTCTTCCGACTTTGGATCGCACGAAATACGCGCCAGCTTCGGGAGTGGCGAAGGGTGCTTATGTGCTCGCCGACGCTGCAGGCGGAAAGCCGCAAGTCATTCTGATCGGAACCGGAAGCGAACTCTCGCTGTGCGTCGATGCATACGAGAAACTCAAGGCCGAGGGCATCAAGGCGCGGGTGGTCAGCATGCCGTCGATGGAAATCTTCGATCAGCAGGATGCTCCGTACAAAGAGAGCGTTCTGCCCTCGGATGTGACGGCCCGAGTGTCCGTCGAGATGGCTTCTACATTCGGCTGGGGGCGGTATACGGGCAGCAAAGGGCGCA
>WNGO01004942.1_pt1 | contig 10968 bp, 7 predicted proteins | sample 5400511 | NCBI WGS metagenome assembly WNGO01 (sample SAMN13153380, study PRJNA577476) | soil metagenome | isolation source: 20 cm soil or saprolite under Garry oak tree replicate 2 | place: USA:California | collected 2016-06-15
GTGGCCGTGCCAGGAATTATTGCTGCGACGGAACGCCAGCAGCGTCCCTTCCGTCGGCGGGACTTCGAGAATCATGTCATCGAGATCGTTTCCGGAACGCAACAACCGAAGCCGGCCACCAGCGGACTCCCACTCCGCATTCATATAGATCAGGATCGTGATGATTTTCGTCTCCGAGTCAGTGTGGATTTTGCCATCTTTTTCGCTGCAGCGGCCGCGCACGGTGATCATGTCGGGCCGATTCGTGAGATCCACGTTGAATTTCTCTTCGAAGGCTCTCCGAAACTCATCGCTGCGCATTTGCTCGATGAGCCTTGCAAATGCTGATCCGTAACCGACTTCACCCAGAGGAAAGCTGCCGGGCCGGTCTACTCCGGGATAATCATCATGTATCGCCGAGCGCGCATCGGCCTTCACAAATTCTGGGACAATCAAGAATTCAAACGGCTCACGGGTAAGTGGCGTCGCGCGGAACCTCTCCAAATCCAGCATCGAAAGCATGGCCGACGCTACACGAACAGATTCGAATCGCTAGATTGAAATTCCAGGCTCGGCACAAGGGCGGCACCGTCATCGGAAAAATTGCAGCGGCGCATGCCACGTCGGTAACGAATAGTCGCAGGCAGCTGTTTGGCGAAGCTATTATAATGGCGGCTCGTGAACACACCACGGAGCGTTAGGCTGGCAACCGCCAGCCTTATCGGTACAACACTCGAATACTACGATTTTGCGGTTTATAGCACGCTCGCCGCTCTAGTTTTCAACCGGCTGTTTTTCCCTTCGTTCGACCCGTTGTCTGGGACTATCCTGGCCCTGTCCACGTTCGCCGTGGGCTATCTCGCCCGCCCGATCGGCGGCATGATTTGTGGCAATCTCGGCGAACATTTTGGTCGCCGTTTCGTTCTCGTCACAACGTTGGTCGTCATGGGCACAACGACCGCGATGATCGGTCTGCTGCCGACGTATGAATCCGCGGGAATTCTCGCTCCGATTTTGCTGGTAGGCCTTCGCTTCGTGCAGGGCGCTGCCCTGGGAGGAGAGTGGGCAGGCGCAGTCCTGCTTTGTGTTGAACACGGGTCGGATGCTCAGCGGGGTCGCAACGGTGCATGGACGCAAGTGGGACCTGCGCTAGGCACGTTGATGGCAACAGGTTTGCTCGCGTGGATAACCGCTGTGTTATCGCCCGCAGAGTTCCAGGCATGGGGTTGGCGATTGCCATTCCTGGCGAGTGTTCTGCTTGTTATCTTCGGACTGTGGATCAGGCGAGGCGTCGCAGAGACGCCAGTCTATCAAGAACTGGATCGAAGGCAGCTCAAGTCACAAGCACCAATCAGCGAGGTGGTGAAACTACATTGGCGGGGTTTGTTGCGCGTAATTGGTGTGCGTCTCGGGCCGGATGTTTGGTACTCGCTGGTGGTGGTTTTTTCACTGAGTTATTTGGCGACGGTCCTCGGCTTGCCCAGGCCACTTGCGTTGATTTCGTTGTCAATCGGTCTCGTGTTCAACGTGCTCTCGGAGGTGTTCTTCGGTGCTTTGTCGGACAGGCTCGGACGCCGTGCCGTGTACGGCGCAGGAGTGGTCTTAACCATGATGTGGGTGTTCGTGTTCTTTGTGCTGCTCAACACGCGTCAACCGCTGCTGATTACGCTTGCCATAGTCGTCGCATTGATTGCTCACGCAATGATGTACGGCCCTCAGGCCGCTTTCATCACCGAGCAATTTCCAACTCGCGTGCGATTTGCGGGTTCTTCGATGGCTTACACGCTGGCAGGACTCGTCGGCGGTGGAATCGCGCCCGCAATTTTCGCGACTCTGTTACGTGAGTTCAAAACACCCTTCTCCATCGCGCTGTATGCGGCGGGCGCGCTGACGATCACGGGGATTGTGCTGTGGTTTTCCCGTGAGACCGCTCATGCCTCTCACTTTTCATCAAAAAACTGAAATGATTTGATTCCCGATCCAAGCTACGCAAGCGCCACGCGCACCAGCGTCGCGATGATGCGCGCGCCCGCAACGAACGTGCCGCGCAGCGTGCCTGAAACTTTCGATTCGCCACCTGCGCGGCGGCGATGGTCGACCGGGATTTCGAGGATCCGTAGTCCCGCGCGCGCCGCTTTCATCTGCATCTCCAAATTCCAACCGTAAGTTTCCTCACGCATCCCAAGTTTCTCCAGCGCATCGCGGCGGATAGCGCGAAACGGACACATGTCGCTGTAACGAACGCCGTAAAGTAGGCGGAGAATCCATCCGGCAATTTGGCCTGACAAAACTTGCTGGAAATTCATACTGCCGGGCTCCCGTTTTCCGCGGGTCCGCGAGCCGATGACGAAGTCGTGCGTTCCGCGCGCGATCGGTTCCACCATCTGCGGCATGAATGCTGGCACGTCGCTGCCATCGCCATCCAGAAACACTACGATGTCACATTCCGCCGAAACCGCGCGCGCGCCTGCCGCGCACGCTCGTCCGTAACCCCGCGGCGCGGTTATGACGCGCGCTCCAGCTTCACGCGCCCACTCGGCTGTGCGATCGGTGCTGCCATTATCAACGACAATCACTTCGGCGGGCACGCCGGTTGCAAGGCATTCGCGAACCACGCCGGCGATCGGTTCCTCCTCGTTTAGCGCGGGGATAACAACGGACGCCTTGCTCATCGCAAAACGAACCACGCGGTTGTGAAATAAATCACCAGCGCAATGAAGTCGGCCAACGCGAGCGTGACAGGGCCCGCGGCAATTTTGGGATCGAGGTTGAACCGATGCAGAAGCGAAGGCACAGCCAGGCCCAGCGCGCATGCCGTGACTAGCGAGAGCGCAATGCTTCCGCCGATAACAGTTGCCGCACGCAGATCGTCGCGCCATGCCCAGGCAATGACGCAGACAACGAACCCACAGGAAATGCCGAGAAGCACTGCCGTTGCCAGTTCACGCCGGAACGCAGCGGCGAGCCAATCCCAAGTCACGTTGACTGCGCGCAACGCGTGAATCGTCACGCTCATCGATTGCATGCTCACGCTTTCGTTTAGACCCAGCACCATTGTCAGAAAAAACGCAATGATCAGTGTGCCAGCCAGTGTTGCCTCGAAAAAGCCCGCCAGAATGGCCGAGAGCGTTCCGCCTGTCACCGTGACGAGCAGCCAAGGGAAGCGGAATCGAAAGGCGCGCCAGGCCGATGCACCACGGATTTGTTCGAGGCGAAAACCGAGCGCCGCAAAAAACTCCGGACCGACTGGCACAGCCTCGCGGCTGCGGGATTGATCCTCAGTATCGCCTGCTTCCAAAATTTCCTCGGCAAACAAGTTCGCATCGATGATTCCAACCACACGGCGTTGCTCGTCCACCACCGGGAAAGCGAGGAATTTGTAAAGCACGAAGAACTCGCACGCGTCGAGCACCGTTGCCTTCGCCGGAACAGCCACGACGCGCCGCACCATCACTTCGCGCAGCGCGGTTTCCAGCGGCGCGGTCAGCAGGCGCCGGGTCGGCACGACGCCCACGAGTCGCTTCTCTTCATCGATCGCATAAAAATAAATCACGCGCTCGCCCACGCCCTCGCGTCGGATCCGCTCCAGCGCTTCGCCAACCGTCATGTCAGCGTCCAGTAGCGGAAAATCCTTTCGCGCGTGCTCGACGACCGGCGTGTCAAAATCGGGAATGCTGCTGGCAAGCTTCATCTGGCCACGCGATGAACAATGCCTTTGTTCTTCAAGATGTCGCTCGCTTCGCTGAAGTAATCGCGAATGTCCGACTGCTTTCTGATCCAGTCGATGTAACGCGAGATGCCTTCGCCGAGATCGACAGTTGGCTTGTAACCGGCGGATCGCGCCAGCGTGGTATCACTGGTGAGATGTCGCATTTCGCCGGGGCGAAATTCACCGTTGATCTCAGGCGCGATGTCGATCCTTAGAATGTCGGCAAGTTGTTCCGCGATTTCGCGAATCGGTGCGCCATGTGCGCTGCCGATGTTGACAGGTAAGCCATCGAGCTTGTCCGTTCGTCCCGCGAGCAAATTCGCGCGCGCGATATCTTCAACGAAGGAAAAGTCGCGCGTTTGCTCGCCGTCTTCGTAAAGCACCGGCGGCAGATTATTCAGCAGACGTGTGCAAAAAATCGCAATCACGCCCGTGTATGGATTGAAGATCGATTGGCGCGGACCGTACGTGCACGAGTAACGCAGCGCGACCGTGGGAATACCGGTCTGCTTCCCCCAAAGCAGCACGAGCCGCTCCTGGTCAACTTTCGTCAGCCCGTAAACGGTTTCGCCGCCGACCGGCGCGTTCTCGGGCGTGGGAACGCTTTTTGTGATCGCGCCGCAAATCGGGCAATGCACCTGCCAATCGCCACGACGCAATTGATCGATCGGTCGGACGCTCGGAAAGACCAATCCGTGCTTCGGACATTCGCCCGCGCCTTCGCTGTAAACGGCCTGCGAGCTGGCAACGACGATCTTTTTGATCGGGAGATTTTTCTCGCGAATGACTTCAAGCATCTGTGCCGTGCCTAGCGAATTTACGTGCACAAATTTCGCGATCTCCGGCATGTACCCGCCGTACGCGGCCTGGTGAAAAACAACCTCGATCCCATCGAGCGCAGCAGTAATCGCATCGCGATTCCGCATGTCGCCCTGAATGAATTCCGCCTTGGGATTTATCCATGCCGGCTTTCCGCGGCGGTGCGTTTGCGGCTCGAGATTATCCAGCGCGCGCACCTGCCAACCTTCGCGCACGAGAAGATCGACAACGTGCGAGCCGATCAGACCTGCGGCTCCAGTGACGAGTGCGTGTTTCATTAGTGTTGGGGCGTTTGTGTCAAACGCCTTTTAGGTTCGGCGCTTGGCACAAGCGCCGCTACAACAATTTCGTTCGGCAGGCGAGCGCCTGCCCTACAATTTCTTCTTCGCAACCAACTCTGCCAGGAACTTGCGTGTACTTGGAGCAACGCTGTCGTTCCCCTGTTCACCAAGTAATTCGTTGCACAAACGGCGCAAGCTCACGTCGTCATCAACGTCATACCCGGTCGGTAGCTGTTTGACTTCGATTCCGATCTCGGTTGCGCGCTGCATCGTCTGGTTGAGCACGCGTTCGGTGCTCCAATCGATTTGCTCGAACAAGTGTCGGTGCGGTTTTTTCATTCCAATCAAGTAATACCCTCCGTCGTCGCTCGGACCGAGCACAACGCGATCCTCGCTCGTGCTTAGCAGTTCAGCAGCTTGTTGAAAGTTTTCCTCGGGCACAGTTGGGCTGTCGGAATCGATCAGACACAACGAATCAAAACCGCATTTGAACAAATCCTCGACGGCGAAATACAGACGCTCACCAAATTCATCTCCGCGTTGCGGCAACAAGCTGAAATTTGCCGGGAGAACATCGGTGTAGGCCGACTCAGCGCCGACGGGTGTGTAAACAGCCACCGGTCCACACTGTGGCGGCGCTTTCTGAGCGCCGGGGAGCAATTGCGTGTTGGCAGCGTTCAGCCGTCGAAGACCGCTACAGAGACTCGAAATTGCAGCTGCTGTGTCGCGCAGAAAACATCTGTTTAGCTCCGCGGCTTCCTCCGGCGCTAGAGGCGGGACCAATCGCGTTTTTACTCGGCCGGCTTGCGGCGCTTTGGTCATGACGGCCAATGCACAAAGGTCGCGCGCCATGCGACTAGGGAGATTTGGATCGAGAACACGAAACGGTTTCATCCGTTAGCGACAGAGTTTTTCACACCATAAGAAGATGATTTGAATTTTTGTTTATCCAATTTCTTCTTCTTAACGGCGTGAATAACACGGATCTATCTCGGCGATTGCCCTCGCAAATGTGGATGCAAAAGAGCTGTTGATAATATCTGTGCGCTGCAACGAGAAAGGTTCGTTGTCAAAAGCAGACCGGCAGTTATTCAGAGTTATTCAAACTTATTAGCGAATTGCTCGAAGATGCTTTAACAAAATCGGAAATGCACAGAAATTTGCACGCCGTACTGATTTCGGTTTTCCTTCGTTTGGCTCTGTAGGGCAGCTGTGTCAGGTGCCGAGTCGAATCGATCAGCGTCTGACACTAGAGGCCCGGTCCCCGGATTACAGCAACTGATATGGATCAACGTCGACCGTGACGGTGACGTCTTCGGGGAATGGCAGTTTGTCCAGAGTTTCGCGGGCGAGGCGGCTCAGGCGCATGATGGCTGCGCCGCGGATTAAAATGTGGAAACGGAATTGGCCTTGCAATTTCTCCAATGGCGCGGGAGTTGCATCGCCCAAAATGAATTCTTCGGGCAACGCTTCGCTTAAGCGACGCTTCAGGGTTTCGGCCGAAAGTTTGGCGCGGCCTTCGTGAGCAGAACGCACGGTGATCAGGATCGCGTGTTTGAACGGCGGGAAATCGCAGCGTTCACGGAACTCGAGCTCCTGCTGGAAATAGCCGGTGAAATCGTGATGCCGCGCGAACTGAATCGAGGGGCTGAACGGCGTGTAAGTTTGCACGAAAACTTGACCCGGTGTCTCGCCGCGGCCAGCGCGTCCGGCCACCTGTGTGAGAAGTTGGAAAGTGCGTTCGCCGGCGCGGAAATCGGGCAGATGCAGGGCGAGATCGGCGTTGATGATTCCGACCAGCGTCACGTTCGGGAAATGCAGACCTTTAGCGATCATTTGTGTACCAACGAGGATGTCGATCTTCCCGGTGCGAAAGTTCCGCAAGGTTTCGCGATAGGCTTCCTTGCGGGTCATCGAATCTGCGTCCATTCGGCGCACCACGGCTTTGGGGAAAAATTGGGCGACTGTTGATTCCACTTTCTCAGTGCCGAAGCCGTGATAAATCAACGCGTCTTGTCCGCATGCCGGACATTTTTTTGGAACAGCGGCGGTGTGCCCGCACAAATGACAGCTCAATCGTCCAGCGATTGCGGGCTGCCGGTGAAATGTGAGCGCGACACTGCAGTTTGGACAATTTCGCGCCTCGCCACAATTGCTGCACAGCAACGACGTGGAAAAACCCCGTCGGTTTAAAAACAAGATCGTCTGTTCTCGTTTCTCGAGGCGATCGGCGATGGCTTGCGACAATTTTTCGGACAGAATGGCGGCTTTTTTTTCCTTGCGTCGTTCCTGCCGCAGATCGACAACACGAATGAGCGGCATCTGCTTTTGATCCACGCGCTGCGTGAGTGTAACGAGTCGGTACTTTCCGATCGCGGCATTGTGATAACTCTCCAGCGATGGTGTGGCGCTTCCCAGAACGACCACGCATTTTTCGATCTTCGCGCGCACGACTGCGAGGTCGCGCGCGTGATACCGTGGCGCTTCCTCCTGTTTGTAAGTTGTTTCGTGTTCTTCATCGACAACGATTAGTCCGAGATTCTTCAGAGGCGCGAAGACAGCGCTGCGCGCGCCGATCACGATCCGGGCGCGGCCGGAATGAATTTTGTGCCATTCATCGTGGCGTTCGCCCTCGGACAAATGACTGTGCAAAACAGCGACGTCGTCCTGCGCCTCGGCGAACCGACCTTTGAAGCGTTCCACCGTTTGCGGCGTAAGCGAGATTTCGGGGACGAGAACAATTGCCGTGCGTCCGTGGTCGAGCGTCCCGCGGATGGCCTGCAGATAAATTTCCGTTTTGCCGGAACCCGTGACGCCATGGAGCAAAATCGGGCGCGCGTTCTCAGATGCGTCGAGTGCTTGCTCGACTTCATTTAATGCGTGTGTTTGCTCCTCGTTCAGAACAAGATTCGACGTTGCGATGAACTGTTCGTCGCCATGCGGATCGCGCACGACAGCTTCTTCGCGCAATTCGGCGAGACCGCGCTTTACCAGCGCGCGCAACGTCTGGTTATCAAGCGAGGTTTGCCGCAGGAGCTCCGCCGCGCGTATCGGTTTTTCCAGCTTCGAAATCGCCTCCAAGAGTTCCGCCTGCCGCGGTGCGCGTCTTCGCAGTTTTTCGATTTCGCCTTGGTGGATGTTGCACCGAGGTTGCACGAACAACTGTTTTTTCCAGCTGACTTCCGCGCGCCGGATCACTTGCGGAAGCATACTGCGCATCACCGTTTCGATCGGGCAGCAATAGTAGGTGCCGATCCACCTCGCCAGTTCAAGCAAGTGCTCGCTCAAGGCCGGCGCTTCCCCGATTATGGCTTCGATTGGCCGAATGCCTTTAGCGTCACTGTGCTCGAGGATCGTAACGACTGTTGCCAGCGCCGATTTATCCCGGAACGGCACCCGCACGCGCGAGCCGACTCCGACGCGCCCGGCTAAATTTTCCGGCACCGAATAATCGAGCTCGCGATGAATTGCCCGATCAACGATGACGCGAACGTAGCGCGCCCCATGCTCATGATTCATGCTCGTGCTCGTGCCCGTAATTTGTAATCGGCTATTGTAGCATGACCCGAATGATACAAATCCTTTTCAAATTGATTCTCTGCGTATTGCTGGCAATCGCTGCGGCCTTTGCTTATGTCGCAGTGAAATCAGGGGATCCGCTGTACGCATTTTACGAATGGATGAGCCCCGCCCGGTTTCATCAGTACGACCGGCTTATCCGCAGCGTTGCGTTAGAACATCATCTGGATCCGATGCTGGTGAAAGCCGTCGTCTGGCGTGAGAGCCGGTTCGATCCAGAAAAGCAAGGCAGCCATGGAGAGCGCGGCCTGATGCAGGTCACCGAACGAGCGGCCAACGAGTGGGCGCGCGAAAACAAGGGAGCGGTGGAAACGACGTTGCCGAGATACCGGAACGCCAGTTTCTTCAAAAGATCGATTTTCCCGCGACGCGTAGATACGTCGAGTCGATTATCGACCGCTACAAATTCTATCAACGCCGCGGGCAGATGTGACGAGAAACAGCGTGTAGATTATCAGAGTCGGTGCGTGTCCCGTTTTTCGACTTGTGCAGTAAGAATGTCCAACTAGAGTTGGCGACCTTCGTTGAGGGGAAATGGGACGCAAATTTCACATTCGAATTTCTGCTTTTGTTTGCGTCCTTTTGGGACTCGCTCTTGCCGCCGGCATCAGATTGTCAGGACAGACGAGCGCTCCGGAGGTGCAGCGATTCAAAGCAGAAGCTGGCGTGCATGAGGCGCATGCTCAACTGGAACGCTCGTTTCAGCTTTTAAACAGGAGCGAGCTCTCGCCGGAGGGCGAACCAGTCTCGCCGCCACCACCGACGCGGAGCAGCTTTATAGCGACTTGGAAGCGCGTAAGCGGCGCGAAGGGCTACTTGCTCGATGTTTCCACGAGCAGCGCGTTCGACAGTTATGTGGGTGGTTACCACGATTTAGATGTCGGTTATGCGACCGGACGCGTGGTGACCGGACTGAATCTGGGCACAACCTACTACTACCGCGTTCGCGCCTATGATGTGACGAGCATGGGCGGTTATACGGAAACCATGGCGATTACGACTGAGCCTACCACTGGGCTGACGATTCATCCGACATTCGATAGTTCGATTACAAACAACCCGAATGCGGCGGCCATCCAGGCAACGATTAACCGAGCTATTTCATTTCACGAATCGCTGTTTAGCGATCCGATCACCATCCAAATCCGGTTCCGCTATGCTGCGACTGCTCCTGACGGGATGCATCTACCAATGGGAACTCTCGCGCGAACTGACCTTGTGCTTTACCGGATTTCATGGAGCAATTACATCAGCGCGCTGAGAGCGGATGCAAAGAGCAGCAACGACACTCAGGCGAATGCAAGTCTGCCGGGCACCGCGCTCTCTGCTAACATCAGACCATCCAGCGCAGGCGGCAGGGCAGTGGGACTGGACACGCCGCCAGCGATGTTTGCAGACGGTAGCGTTGGGCAGGGCGGGCCGTATGACGCGATCGTGACCCTCAATTCGGCAGCGCCATTTCAGTTCAGCCGGCCTCCCAGCCCAGGCAACTTCGACGCTCAACGTTCAATCGAACACGAAGTTGATGAGGCGATCGGTCTCGGTTCGCGCCTCGGCGGAAATGGCAATGACCTTCGGCCGCAGGACTTGTTCACTTGGTCTTCACCGGGCAACAGAAATATCAGTACTTCCGGCACACGGTATTTCTCGATCGATGGCGGCGTGAATAACATAGTCAATTTCAGTCAAGATCCGGACGGAGATCTCGGCGATTGGTTCAGCGAGCAGTGCCCTCAAACGCATCCATACGTGCAAAATGCTTTTGGCTGTGCCGGGCAGTATTCCGACATTTCGGCGACATCGCCCGAAGGCATCAATCTCGATGTTATTGGCTACGATCTAACTCAGACCATTCACACAAGTCTGGGCTACGATCTAACTCAGACCATTCACACAAGTCTGGGTAACATCAGCACCCGCAGCTTTGTTCAAACGGGTGAGCATGTGATGATTGGTGGTTTTATTGTCCAAGGTAGTGGGCCAAAGAGAGTGATCATTCGTGCCATTGGCCCTGAGCTCACGCAATTTGGGATCACCAATGCGTTGGCTAATCCGACATTGGAACTGCACGATGGGACCGGGGCGGTGATTGCTACCAATGATGACTGGCAGACGACAGTAATCAGCGGCATTATCACCAGCAGTCAGGTGAGCGACATTCAGAACAGCGGCCACGCTCCGACTGCGGCAAGCGAGTCAGCGATCATTGCAAACCTGTCACCGGGCAACTACACCGCCATTGTCCGCGGTGTAAACAACACTACCGGAGTTGCTCTAGTGGAAGTGTACGACTTGACTCCTGCCGCGAGTTCAAGTCTGGGTAACATCAGCACCCGCAGCTTTGTTCAGACGAGCGATAACGTGATGATTGGCGGTTTCATTGTTCAAGGCACAGGCCCAAAGAGAGTCATCATTCGTGCCATTGGCCCCGAGCTCACGCAGTTTGGGATCACCAATCCGTTGGCTAATCCGACATTGGAACTGCACAATCAAGGCGGAGCATTGCTCGCTAGCAACGACGATTGGCAGACGACCGTAATAGGCGGCATTATCACCAGCAGTCAGGTGAGCGACATTCAGAACAGCGGCCACGCTCCGACT
>WNGO01037081.1_pt1 | contig 10966 bp, 10 predicted proteins | sample 5400511 | NCBI WGS metagenome assembly WNGO01 (sample SAMN13153380, study PRJNA577476) | soil metagenome | isolation source: 20 cm soil or saprolite under Garry oak tree replicate 2 | place: USA:California | collected 2016-06-15
AAGCCTTATAGACGATCCAAGAGGATGGAGTGCCGCTGGCGGGCGGAGAGAAAGTGGAAGAGAAGCTGTAGGTTCCGCCGAGGAGGCAGACGACCGAGCCGGGGCCGGTGGCGGAAGCGGCGCCGGAGAAGGATTTGGGTGAAGAAGGGCTGGTGCCGGAATTGCCGCTGCTCCCAGACGGAGAAGCATACAGCGTGCAATCGGAGGCGAGCGAGCCGTTGCTGATGGTAATGGTCAGCGAAGAGCTGCCGGCAGTAGCTCCTTTGGCGTCCTGAACCTGCACGGTAAAGGAAAACGAACCGGCGAGAATCGGCGTGCCTGAGATCGTGCCGCCGACGTTTACTGAGAGCCCGTTTGGAAGTGCCCCACTGAGGAGGCTCCAAGTATAGGGCGCGGAGCCGCCTGACGCGCTAAGGGCGGCGTTATATGAACTGGCCATGGAGCCGCCTGGCAGTTGCGTGATGGTGATTTGCAAGGGGGAAGAGGCTGCATTGACCGTGAGAGTGGCCCCGGCACTGGTAACGCTTCCTGCCGTGTTGCTGACATAAACGGTGAATTGCTCTCCGTTGTCGGCAGAGGTTGTGGCCGCCGTGGTGTAAGTAGAAGAAGTGGCACCGCTGATGGCAGCCCCATTTTTGTTCCATTGATAGCTCAGAGGCGCTGTGCCTGCGGCTGTGACCGAGAAGGAAGCGGGCTGACCTGCCGTAACAGTCTGACTCACAGGTTGCGCGGTGATCGAGGGCGCCACTGCTACTGCATTGACCGATAGCATCGCCGCGCTGCTCGTTACGCTCCCCACAGAGTTGCTGACAACCACGGTGAATTGCGCTCCGTTGTCGGAGCTGGTAGTGGCGGCCGTGGTGTAAGCAGACGACGTCGCGCCGCTGATGGCGACATTATTTTTCTTCCATTGATAAGCCGCGGTGACAGTCTGACTTGCCGGCTGCATGGTGACGGACGGTGCCACCGCGGCCGCGCTAACGGTCAACGTGGCCGCGCTGCTCGTCGAGCTCCCGGCTGCGTTGCTCACAACCACAGTGAACCGTGCTCCGTTGTCGGAGCTGGTCGTGGCGGGCGTCGCGTAGCTGGACGAGTTCGCGCCACCGATGGCGACATTATTTTTATTCCATTGATAAGCCAGCGGGGCGGTGCCCGTAGCTGCCACGGAGAACATAGCCGTCTGGCCCGTGGTGACAGTTTGATTTGCCGGCTGCATGGTGATGGACGGTGCCACCGCGGCAGCGCTAACGGTCAACGTGGCCGCGCTGCTCGTCGAGCTCCCGGCTGCGTTGCTCACAACCACAGTGAACTGTGCTCCGTTGTCGGAGCTCGTCGTGGCTGGCGTGGTGTAACTGGAAGAGGTCGCGCCAGCAATGGCAACACTATTCTTCTTCCATTGATAAGTCAGAGGAGCAGTGCCCGTAGCCGTCACGGAGAACATGGCCGTCTGGCCCGCCGTGACCGTCTGGCTTGCTGGTTGCGTGGTGATCGATGGCGCCACTGAAGCCGCACTAACAGTCAGCATAGCAACGCTGCTGGTAACACTTCCGACCGAGTTGCTAAGCACGACCGTGAACTGCGCGCCGTTGTCGGCTGTTGTAGCGGCAGGGATGGTATAGCTGGACGAAGTCATACCAGCGATTGCGACGCCGTTCTTTCTCCACTGGTAGCTCAACGGAGCAGTGCCTGTGGCTGCCACGGTAAAGGTGGCCGTCTGGCCAACCGTCACGGTCTGGCCTGTAGGTTGCGCCGTGATGGATGGCGCCCCCTGAACAGCGCTAGTGCTGCCCGAAACCATTCCAGAGCATCCCGAATTCACAATTGCGAGTGGTATCGCCAATAAAACCAGGGCCCAACGATTCATCGTGCGTCTCTTTCCCGAAATCATCTCCGGCGCGGCTGGTCGGTTCCGAATTGGAACACCTAGGCTGAGAGTACCTGTACTAGCCAGCCGGTCCGGATCGGACACAGGCGGCTGCACAAGCGACGTTAGACGGGATGACGTTGGGTCCACAACTGCTCGCAAGGCCAGAAAGAGGGCGGTGTTGTTTCTGCCCAAGAGGGATGTCGGGCTAGGTCCTACAACGGCCAGAGGCACAGCGATTCGCTTGTAATCATATGATATAACAGGAGTTAAGTATAATTGGAGAGGGTAGAGACAGGGACAAAAGAGGTACAGGTACTACTGTACCCCTTGGCGGGTTACTAGTTTAGCGGAAGGAGAAATCCTATCGGCCGAAAGTTTGGCTTCGCCGCAGACTTGTTTGCCGCGCAAACTGAATATTTTGCGAAGTCAAGCGCACATTGGCTGCACCCTGAACTCGTCAAACTCGTCAGCAGAGCACAAGGGTGCATTAAGCACTGACACTTGCTTCGGAAACTTTAGAAATCTGTGGAGGCACGAATTGCGCCGTCACGGTTTCCACCGGTTGGCCGAAGCTGTGGTATTCAAAGCCGCGTTTCATCATTGCCTTGGGCTCGAGCAGATTGCGCCCGTCGAGCACCAGTGGCCGGGCCATCAAGCCATGGATGCGCTCCCAGTCGAGCTGACGGAACTCCTCCCACTCGGTGAGGATCAGCAGCGCGTCGGCGTCGCGGGCGACTTCATGGGGTTCGCGGCAGCACTGAATCTGGGGAAGAATTACAGAAGTTCTATCCATCGCCTCCCGGTCATATGCGCGCACTTGCGCGCCCTCCGCTAACAATCGGCGGATCACTTCGAGCGACGGCGCAAAGCGGATGTCGTCGGTGTTGGCTTTGAATGCCAAACCCAGAACCCCGACTTGCTTGTCCTTTAGGACCCAAAGCGCCTGCCGAATTTTCTCAAGAAAGATGTCGATGCGGCGCTTGTTCACGCGCTCGGCCTCCTTGAGCATGCTGAAGTCCACGCCGGTGCGCTCCGCCAAGCGGATAAAGGCCTGGACATCTTTGGGCAAGCAGAAGCCGCCGAAACCGAGTCCCGCAGCCAGGAACCGCGGCCCGATGCGCGAATCCAGCCCCATTGCGCGAGTCACTTCTTTGATATCGGCCCCCACTTTTTCGCAAAGATCTGCAATCACATTGGCATACGAAATCTTCAGCGCCAAGAAGGAGTTTGACGCATGTTTGATCAGCTCGGCGCTATTGATCGTGGTGACGAGCAGTTCCGGCGAGTGAGTTGGGGGACACCCGCGCAAGTGCATCGGGCAATGGAAGCGGCCTTCCAGGATAGGACGGTAGATCTCGCGCAACTGCCTCTCCGTGGCCTCCTCATCCACACCAATCACGATACGGTCCGGGTGCAGAAAATCTTCAACGGCTGTGCCTTCCCGCAAGAACTCCGGGTTGGAGGCCACACGGAACTCAGCACCGCCGTTCCGGCGGTAGTGTCCGAGCTGGCGCTTCAGTTGCTGGCCCGTTTGCGCCGGCACTGTGCTCTTCTCCACTACCAGCTTTGGCGTGCGCGCTTCGGCGGCGATCAGCCGCGCCACGTTGTCAATCGCAGACAGGTCGGTGTCGCCAGTCTCCAGCGGCGGCGTGCCCACACAAATGAAAATGGCTTCGGCCGTCCGCACCGCCTCTCCCGCATCAATGCTGAAAGAAAGCCTGTTGGCCCGGCAATTCGCCGCCAGCATGCCATCCAGATATGGCTCGTAAATAGGCACCACGCCGGCCTTCAGGGAGGCCATGCGTTCCGGGTCGTTATCTGTGCAGACCACATGGTGGCCGAGCTCTGCCAAGCATGTTCCCGTCACCAAACCCACATATCCGCAGCCAATCACAGAAATTCGCACGTTCCATCCTGCGTAGAGAGCAAGTCGCTTTGTACCAACATTTGTACCAACAATGGTATGCAAAGTAATCGAGGCCCGCAGACCAAGCAATCGGTTACATACCGGACCGGGGGGCAAGGGAAATGTGCAAAAAGGGGTAGGGTAGACACCCTTATGTTTCAAAACTTTATCCCACTGCCACATTGCAGGTTTTACCGCCTTGCGGACCCTTATGCGCCGGCCGACATAGCCACTGGTCTCTCTGGGATAGCGCTCGGTGAAAGTGCTCTGCTGGATGACCCGGCAGCCGAGCGTATCCAGAGGTTTTTCAGCCTGAACTCCTTGATCTGCAGATTTTCGCATCCCCCGGCCCGACAAAACGGGCGCCGTTGTCAGCTTTACCCTGGGCGCCCTTGGCGCCCTTACCCCATCTTGACTCGCCAGGACGGCTCCTATATCGTTATGGGCGAAGTCAACGCGGAACTCGGAAATTTCAGTTTGTCCTGTCCCCGCACCGTTAAAACGGAGAGTCGATGCCCAGCCGAACTCTTTACGTTGATGGGGAATACCTTGCCAAGAATCCGGCCTGGCACGTTGAGGAGTCGCCTTGGAAGGCCCGCCAGGTTCTTCGCATGCTTCAGAAGAATGGAGTTTCCCCTAAGACCGTCTGCGACGTAGGCTGCGGCGTCGGAGAAGTGCTCAATCAGCTTCAAGAAAATCTAGACAGGGAATGCGTCTTCTGGGGCTACGACATCTCCCCACAAGCCATCGATCTGGCCACGACTCGATCCAGCGGGAGGATCCACTTCGAGCTTGCCGATTTCGGGCAGGAGACGGATAAATTCTTTGATTTGATCCTAGTCTTGGATGTAATCGAGCATCTCCCGGACTATTTCAGTTTCTTGGAGAGACTGAAGGCGAGGGGCCGCCACAAGATATTTCACATCCCTCTGGACCTTTCTGTGCAAACGGTATTCCGCAAGAATGGGCTCGTCAAACGGAGAGAGATGTATGCGCACCTTCACTATTTCAGCAAAGAGACGGCATTGCGGACTCTGGAAGATGCCGGCTATGAAGTGTTGGATTACTTCTACACGCCTCGTTCGGTCGAGCTTGGTTCGACGCCAGGCCAGTTGCTTCTGAAACTCCCGAGGAAACTGTTGTCCACCATCCACAAAGATCTCACTGCCCGGCTACTGGGTGGCTTCAGCCTTTTGGTTCTTGCTCGATGAGTCTGGGATGAATTCCGCCGGGAGACGGCGGGGGACGGCCCGGCCAGACTCCCCCCTTCGCAGTTGATAGCTTCCTCTCAACTCAACACCCCACACTCACGGACAACGGCCGCCCGAACAGATCGCTGCATCATCGATGTAGATCGTAGCTGTGCTTGGATTCAAACTCTTAGAGTAGTTGTTCACACTCCACTGGCAGTCTCCGTCCGCATAGCGCGTCTGGACATTTGGCACATCGAAGATCTGCGCACCGTCCTGCCAGAACGTCACGTGCCCGGTGTTGTCCCCGGCGCACTTGTAGAAGGCTTGCACGCGGAACCATTGGCCATCCGGAATGTTTTTGATCGCTTGCTGCTGGTAGGAGGTTTTCGTATTTTGGTTGTACAGGTAGAAGTACATGGACCCGTCCGGACGATTGCCCACATTGAGGGCGAAGAACGGATCGATGGCGTCGCCGCGTTTCGATTTCCATTGGAAGACGTTCCACCACGATCGGACACCACTGGTAGAGATTTCGGCGGGATTCAATGTATTGATATATAGTTTCGCCGAATGGATGCCGCTGTGGGCGGGAGAAGCGACATCCACATTCGCCGTTGCGGTTCCGCTGTCAAAAACACCGCCGCCGACGTTGGGCCCGCCCGGGACATCGGGACGACTCCATTGTGAGAGATCACCTGTTTCCATGTCCGCCGACCAAAGTACGGAACCGGATGGCGTCACGGCCGCTTTGGAATCCGCGCCGCTGGCAAGTTTCCAGCCACTCAACCCGAAGATCTTTGCAGCAGGCTCCTTGCCAGCCTTGCTGACGAGACCCGCAGCTATAGTCACGAGCACGGAAGCGAACAAGGCCATCCTGAATCGGCGCACCAAGAATCTCCTGTTGACAATGCTGGGATTAGAGTATGAGGTGCGCGGCGCTGCAAGCCACGGCTTTTCGAAGTCGCCGGCCCCCCGGAAATGCAGACTTTTCCCGCTTCCGGTACTTCAATCCGGTGCACTGCTAGAGTTTCCCGCCGGCCAGCGGACTTCCGCTCCTTGGAAATGCAATCCGACTCCAAAGCGTCCGTCGCGCAGCCGTTGACAATAGACAACCCGGGCCTGTACGCGCAGATCGCCCGTGGTGGAACTGACCAGCAGCGATTCATCCGGGTGCATCTGCGTCCGGGCAACGACGCGCAGGCCACCAGAACAGACGTTCTCCGTGATGGTACGCTCCGAAGCCGAAGGTTCCCGGAAGCGGGAAATCTGCACCGGCACAGCCAGTGGGGTTCGTCTTTCATGTCGTCCCGACCGCGAAGGCATGTAAGTGCCCTCCCTTGCAAGACTGCTTTTGTTTGCACCGCCTGGACGATGCAAATTCTTTGGTGAACTGCGTTTTCTCTCGCCTGGGCATCCTGCCAACGATGCGATGCCCGACTCGGATGAACTAACGGCAAAGAGCTTGCCGTCCCTGGCGCTTACCCTATTGTTCGGTTTCCCATAATGCAATCGGTCGCGCTCGACCTGCCTGACTACTGTCCAGCTCTTTAATCCGCCTCTGTCACAAGGAAGGGCTTCGACCGAAGCCGTTTTTCTTCGTACATGGCCTCGTCAGCCCGGATCATCAATTGCTCAATCGATGCCGGGCTGCGCGGGCTTGTGGGGTCGAAGCGCGCCGCTCCCAAACTGATCGATAGCGTGTAACGTGAGTCTCTCGCATTCAGTTCCTTCAAGTTCCGATCGAGACGAGCGCGGATAGTGGACTCGCTGTGACCGGAAACTTCCAAGGCGAGTACGGCGAATTCGTCACCGCCGAATCGCGCAATGACGTCCGAATCCCGAAACGTCTTTTCCAGAACCTGCGCGGCACGAACCAGCGCCTGATCGCCTTCCTTGTGGCCAAACTTGTCATTGATCTGCTTCAGCCCATCCACGTCGGCAAAGAACACTAAGATCGCGCGACCGGACCGGTGCCCGAGTTTCAATTGCCGTTCCGCAAGGGCCAGGAATCCGCGGCGGTTGTATACGCCCGTCAGTTCGTCGCTGAGCGCAAGGTTGCCCAGTTCTGCTTGCAGCATGTATTGCTTCACGGCGCACTGAATCGCACGCATCAGGAGTTTATTGGTCGAGCCATTCTGCGCGGTGCCGAGTTGCCCGGCAGCCGACTTCGTGCGCACGTCTTGCAATAGCCTGGCAAGTTCTCCGTTGGCCTTCGCGAACACTGCTTGGAGGATTTGTTCCACAGCTTCTTTTCCCTGCGGAAGATCCAAGCCAGGAATGTCGAAGCCAAAGCGTGCGTCGAGATCCCTCCCTAAGGTCAAGTTTGTGGCTCCGATGGATTGGGCCACGGAGGACGCCAAATCCTGGCGATTGCGAATGCCCTTGCCTAATTTGTAGGAAGGCATTGGCATTTTTGTCCACGCTCCGTTTCCTTGCGCTGCCCCACTGCGATTCCAGAGGGCCCTTGCGGATTCGCTGGCCTGTATGTAATCGGTGCAGACCGTCTCCTGAGCTCCGCCAGCAGCATCCGTTCATCGCCCAAGAACAATAAACGGCGCGCGAAACTCTCAAGTTCGGCCAGGTTCCCTGGAAAGCCCCGATTCCACAAAGTTCTCAAAAGTACGGAGGAAACCGGCAGTGGGGCGCGTCTATGTTTCATGGCGAGAAGCGCGATGGCGTCCCCAAGCATCTGGGCCATGGTTTTCCTCAATTCGCACGGCACGATGGTTGCCTGTTGTGCCACCCCTGGTTTATCCTTCCTCCCCCAAAGGGTAACGATCGAAACAGCTTGCAATCTTATGAGGTACGGCCGCCACCGTGTTATGGCCGGTTGGAGGTTCGGGGGTTGTCTTGTATGAGGTGGGTGCCCTACGCACGGTGGCGGCCCTCCCTTTCTTCCTGCAGCATAGCCGCTTGCCGGGATGTTACAATCCGGTGACGCTCCTCATTAACGTTCAAGTCCTCGGCCAAGGCCGCCACTCACAGTTGAGGTTTGATGGTGTAGTTCCACTCGGGCAAGGTTTCATGGCGCTGCAATCGCCGCGAGGCGAGTTGGTCGGAAGTTGGCTTGAGGTCGCAAGGATAGTTGCGGCGATCCAGGTAAGCAGTGACGGTAAGGCCGGTTTGAGTTTTTGTGGTCGCGTAGAGTTGAGGATCTTCTGGTAGGAGTCGAGCGGTTCACCAGCCCAGTTTCGTGACACCTCAGAAAAAATGACGACGCTCCATGGGGTTCCATTTGGAAGCATTACGCATCTGAGTGCGTAATGCTTCATTATGCCTGGCGTTTTTTTTCGTGGACTGGCAGCCCTCGCCTTTGCGGCGCGTCCCAGCGCTGACCACATCCTGTTCGAGCAGTAGTTGCCGGCCACGGGCAACGGTGTCGGCGTCTAAACCGAGGAAATCGCCGAGCGAGGTGTCGCCACCATGACCCACGCGGATGGGCTCCAAGCCAGCAAACAAGCGGCGTTGCTGTTCGTCGAGCAGTCCATAGAACAGGACAATCGCGGCCTTGAGTTCGTCGGGGGAGACCTGCAGGGCCACCGAATGAACAGCCAAAGGCACGGCTTGAGTGCTGCGGCGGGCCAAGGTTTGGTTGCGACGATCGGTCGAATCGATTGCGGTGTAGACAAACTGGCCATCGACTTCGCTTCCACTCAAACGCCCTTGCTGCAGGAGATGGCGCAAAGGCTCCTGAACTTCGGCATGCAAGACATCGGCAAGCTCATGGGCGTAGTAGCCGTTGGAGGAGCCCAGGACGAAGGCTTCCACGGTGGACAAATAGGGTTCCATAGCGCGAGAACCAACCGCTGTGCCTCGCCAAAACTCCGCCACAGCTGAATCTCCTCCTTGTGACCTGTCACACGACCTGTCCGTATGTTGTTCATTCCAAACGAGCTCTTAATTCTGGCGAGGCACACCCCCAGTGCAGGCTGAGAAGGGGCCGGTGCGTTTTCGGCGGTGCTTGGCTCCATGCGTTCAGACTCAAGCACAGGGCAAACAGAAGGACACGACCCATGCTCATTGGCCATCCTCCGGGAGCGGCTGGCTGTTTCGCGGAGGGAGTTAGCCCTTACCGGGACGGAACATCGGGTGTTGCGGCTAACCTCTGCATCAAAAGTGTCCGGGGACTCGCGCTGGTTAACCCTTGGCCCGCCACCGGCTCAACAAAGCCCCAGGCCATTACCCGACAGCCGGCTCATAGGAACACCTGTTCCCGGATACGAGATTTACCGGATTGTTCCCACGTTTGCCGTCGAGTACATAACTTTACTCAGTTCAGCTTCCTGGAAACTCGCGAGGAACACCCATTCCATGTCTGTGCGAGAAGGCAGTCCCCAGAGGAAGCGAGAAAATGGTGGAGGTCCCGATTTTATCAAGGAGGTTGTCCGGTACGTGGTGGAATCGTCTAGGGATCACGCAAGGAGAAGAATCGAATGATCAAGAAAATGCCCAAGCCCGCTTTCCTCGGATGCCTACTAACAAGTCTGGTTATCGGACCCTTCTTTGACTTCGCACGCGGCGGCGCGCCTTTAGCGCTGCCCAATGTCGATAGAGGGATTTTCGCCGCACTCGCCACCGACTGCACGATATTTGCTGCAGCGAATGGGAACGACGCCAACGATGGAACCAAGCATGTAGACGGAACCATTCACCCAAAAACCATGATCGGTGCGGCGGCCTCCACGGTGCCGGGTTCGGTAGTTTGCCTGCTCAGCGGTAGATATGAGTTGCCTTACTCATTCGTCCCTCCGCACGGTGGCAGCTCCTCGTCCTGGATCACCTATAAGAATTATGGTGATGGCGATGTGCTCCTGGTGTGGACGGGCGGTTTCACCGCAGCGCCGATGATTAACATAAGTTCGATGGCCGCCCCTCCCACTCCCTATTTGCAATTCATCGGACTGACTCTGGACGGTCAGGGGACGGCTCTTGATGGTTTCTTCTGTAGGGGAAACTCCTCGGTGCGGTTCTACGACAACGTCATCAGCAACACCGGCGGGTCCGGCATCGGGACGCAGAACTGCGATTACGTCACCGCCGATCACAATATCATCGCCCACAACGGCTACATCCCGGCCGGTGCCGATCCTAATATCGCCCAGTATTACAGTTGGACCAGCGGGATTTCTTACAACATAAATCAGTGCTCTGACTCTTATGATGGATTGCATCTGATAATCGCCAACAACATCGTCGTCGGAGAAGTGGACCAAACCCCGAACCACAAGGACGCGAACGGCAGGCACACCGACGGTGGTGGCATCATTCTCGACTATGACACCGATACTGCGCCTCCCGTCATTACCTGTCCCTATCCACCCGGAGCACTGATCGCTAACAACATTGTTTACGGCAATGGCGGTCAGTGTGTGGCCGCCAACCAAGTTTCAAATTTCTGGATTGTGAACAACACTTGTTATAAGAACGGCTTAGATCTTTCCGAGGAGCCCAGTATTGGTGAGTTTGACTCGAACAACTCAACGAATGGTCACTTCGTGAATAACATAAGTGTTGCCTGGCAAGCGACTCATCCTGCGTACGTCCAAGCCGGCACGAATTCCGACATTTATTACTTCAAGAATCTTTATTTCGGAAGTTCTTGCAGCTTTGCGTGTTCGGATGCAACGCAGTGGTTCTCTGGGGACCCCTTGTTTGTCAATGCCCCTTATTTTGATGGGACGGCGACTACGGATGGGCAGTACAATACAGCACGGCCGCCTTCGGCAGGAACGCCAACTGACCACGCACTACCACAAAGATGCGCGGGCATGGTCCCTACTTGTGGTATCGTCAGCGGGTTCGGGCTGTCATCCGGGGCCAGCCGTGCGTACCACGCCGGCATCGATCCCACAACCGACAGCGTCTTGTCCGCCCGCATGTCAGCACACCTCAAGGCCGAAATGCAATACTATATATATACAGACATCAACGGCAGAACGCGCACGGCCGGGGTCAATTGGGACTTGGGGGCCTTGGCACACAAGGTGGATTGAAGAGATT
>WNGO01003968.1_pt1 | contig 10965 bp, 7 predicted proteins | sample 5400511 | NCBI WGS metagenome assembly WNGO01 (sample SAMN13153380, study PRJNA577476) | soil metagenome | isolation source: 20 cm soil or saprolite under Garry oak tree replicate 2 | place: USA:California | collected 2016-06-15
TATCCTGGGTTGCACGAGTCTTGCCATCAAGATCGAGCAACCCTTGTACCGATTAGTGGGCCAGAACTCGGGATCAAGCGGAACTTTTTGGAAGCCACTGGGAAAATCAGCGCTACAGAAACCGCTGTATTCGCCGGATGAAGGATGTGGAATCATACGCGAGGCTGCAACAGCGGAGAGTCCCAACCCTATGACCCATGACTCCAATACTACGATTTGTGAGTCACTCGCCTTCTTTTTTCTCCTCCGCCACGCGCGCGTATTTATGAACCGCTGCCAAGAAAGTTTGGCTGCCAGACGGTGCTGGTGTTTTGCCCGAGAGAATCGTTTGAAACGGCAGCATCTTGCCGTAAAGAATGTGCGTTTCGTCTTTGTCTTGCCTGATAGCCGCTCCATTCAGGTCGACTCCAGCGAACAGTCCGCGCGCGCGGGAGTATGTCAGCATTTCAGCTTTCATCTTCCAATCCGTGTCCGCAGCTGCTTCTCGCCCCACCGGACCGGCAGCACCGGTCGCCTCTGCTCCAATCTTGAACTTGCTGGAAAGCAGGTGCTCCATGCCTTTTTGGTTCATCACTAGCATAACCAAATCAACGGCCTGCCCGCCTAGCTGCAAGCCCCAGCTTCCGCCGGTGACCGTGATCGGTGCCGGAGCACTCCATCCATTCGCGTTGCTATCGGTTGTACGGCAGGTAGCGACGCCTTTTCCGTGCCTTCCCCCGAAACCTACTGCGATGTTAATCATCGACGGGATGACGATAATGCACTTTGCATCGCCCAAGATCTTGGTCGGAATACCTTTGTCCGGAGTCCCCATGATCTCGTCCAGAACGCTTGCGGAGTTGTCGAGACGTTTAACAATCTCGGATTCTGTCTGGGGATTATGGGTATCGAACTTCGCAGCTTTTGTCTCTTTCGTGTCCTTTTTCGTTGAATGGTCAGGGGGCTGATCTGTTTGCTGCGTCCAAGCAGGAGTTGTCAGAAACAGGCCCAAAGCTAAAAGTGAAATTGTTTGAATGATAGATCGCATGGCACACCCTCATGCCACGGAATTTACCAATCAGATAATAGGTGGGGAACCGGGATTATTTTGTACGGTCTCGAAAATTTTACCCTATATCCCGTTCAAGAGCTGCTGGATCTGACTCCAGTGACGTTTAAAACGTTCGCTCGATGTGGGCTCACTAAACGCCCTATCGGCATGAGTGCCATTCGGGTAAGAAAATGCGCATGACATCGCTAGAATGGCACAGCCCGCTATCTTTGCCCGGAACCAAAGCTAGAGGCATTTCTTGCTGGTCCCGCGATGAAAGGAATGAATGACGGCGGCCCTTCCTGGGCGCATAACGTCATCTGGGGTCGCCCTTAAATGAACGAAAAATCACTCGCAAAGCTTGTCAAGATCGTAGTGGACTCGCACTTCTGCGAGGATTCTCTGAGCAGCTTTTGCGTCCACCAATTGGAGTTTCCGGCGTTTTTTAGCCAGATTGTTCTCCGGTGCGGCGGCAATGGCGACAACATTGCGGTGCACGGTGGCCTACTGTGACTCGCGGAACGGCATCAAACACACGATGGCTTGGCTGCTCAAGACAGCTTTGATGAACACATCTTGCGACGTGGCTCCGCTTCTACCAGGAACCTAACCGTGCCTTTTGTGATCTCTATACTTGGATCGCTGGTGTAACGATCCGATTGGGTGTCAGATTCGAAATGCGGATTATTTCAACGGCTGCGGCTCTGTACCTCCACAAATCGGATACCCTATTAGAGAAGGAGTTTCTTCGTGGCTGTTTCCGCCCCATCCACATCCTCCCAGCACTGGAGTGCGACTACCTACGCGGCAAACGCTCATTTCGTGCCCACGCTCGGGCAACCTGTCCTGGATTTGCTTCAGCCCCGTTCGGGGGAACGCATTCTCGATCTGGGTTGCGGCGACGGAGTATTGACCGAAAAACTGGTTGCGCTGGGTGCGCAAGTGGTGGCTATCGACAGTTCTCCGGACATGATCGCAACCGCTCTTCAGCGCGGCATTGATGCGAGGGTAATGGATGCCCGAACGCTGGGTTTTGAGAGCGAATTCGATGCTGTCTTTTCCAATGCCGTGCTGCACTGGATCAAGGATGATCCGGACGCGCCGATTGCGGGTACCTTCCGCGCCCTGAGGGCCGGGGGAAGATTCGTGGGTGAGTTGGGCGGCCACGCGTGCGTGGGCGCGATCACCGTCGCGTTAGTGGCTACGTTGGAGCGCCGAGGCGTGAAAGACGCTGTTTCGCGGATTCCCTGGTACTTCCCGACAGCCGAAGACTATGAACTGCGGCTAGAGCGGGCCGGGTTCGTGCCGCGGACTGTAGAACTGATTCCGCGCCCCACCCCACTGCCAACCGGGATGCGGGGATGGCTGGACACATTTGCCAATCCGTTCACGGCCGCGTTGCCGGGTGAGGAACGCTGCGGCTTTCTCGATGAAGTTACGGCCCTGCTTAAGCCCATTCTGTGCGATGCGGACGGGCGGTGGACAGCCGATTACACTCGTATCCGCTTTGCTGCAATCAAACCCTGACGGGAACTCGGAATGTCCTCGCTCGACAAGAACCGTCATGCGGCTCCTTCCTCCAGTAGTCCGGAAGAGACGCGATTAGCCTGTGGAACTGGAACGAAGATATGGAATTCGTTCCCAATTCTCACGATTTCCATTGGCATGCGCATCTCGCCGGAAAATCGGAGACGCGGCGCGTCTCGGACGATTACTTCCAGCCGCCCCGACTTTGTCAGAAGATAGACGGCACTTGATCCGTTCGGCGGGTTGGCCGGAGATGCGTGTGCGGTGTCCCCTCTGTCGAACAACCCGATCAAGAATCGAAGCGCCTCTGTCTCCCGGCGCAACTGGCAAACCTCCTCTTCTTTTGAGCGTAGAACTTCGTACAGATTCTTCATGACTGCCCCTTCGTGGGTCGCTTCGGCAACCATCGCCGAACTGCCAGCTGGACACTGGCCACTCTATATTCAAAACCCGGGGATTACTTCTCAACGAAAGTACAGGGGAGGAGAATGAATCATACGACTCGCCATCAGAGCAATGATGTAAAAAGCCTGTGAAAACTGCCAGTATTTTTCCCTCTTCGCAGAGCACTTGCTGCCAACGAAGAAATGGACCGTCGAGCGACATGCCCTCGCACATGAGGAAGCGTCCCACTCTCTAAGCCTAGTGTGAGCGCTTTTTGTTTCCGGAACGGGATCTATGTGGTGACTGCAAAAGCCAGTTGGCGCAGTGGGCATCTCTGGGGTGCGAAGCGCCACCACGCCACCAAGGAGGCGAACATCAGTTGGATCGAAAACTCCATCTACATCATGGGACCGACACGGGACCGGTTCCCGCCACGGCTATTCCGGTCGGTAAATGTGCAAGGAACTTAATACCGACGCGAGTTCGCTGTCTGTTCCGTTTTGAGCAGTTGGTGAAAATATGCCAGAGCCAGACAGTCTCGTCTCCTGAGCCACGTGATTGTTGCGCATTTTCCACAGTAGCTCGTTAGAGCTTTCTTGCTGACTGCATCTGCGGTTCGCTTTGTCCTGATCTCCTGCGTCCAGCTACAGTACCCTGACGCTATAAAATACGCAGATTCGGATGCCACCGTGCAATGGTACTTAGATCACGGGACGCGGAGAGGAACACACCTTGAGCTACCCGAAATTGAGCACAACCATCTTTTGCCTTTTGCCTTTTACACCCGATTTATTTCTCCTCGATCAGAATCAGATCCCAGGCCTTTAGGGTGATCTTCTGCGATGGGGCCACGGCCGACTGCGTAAGCAACTCTGTCCCGGCGCCACACGAATAGGTAAACGTCTGCGGATCGCTCGAATAATTCAGGTAGTAGTGCACCATCTTTCCGTTGCGATTCGTACCGTGCTTCGCACGCACGCTTGCTGGAAGGTTCTGATCCGGCCCCGCAATGCCGGCCCGCTGCAGAACATCCAACAGCACCTTCGTCTGCAGCGCATCCGATAACACCGTTCCCTCGTATGTCAGGCTTCCTTTTCCGAAAGAATGCCGCGTAATCGCGGGATACTTCCCGAAGAACGGGTGATCGTAAAATGCGATAGGCTCGGCCGCATCCACCGTCAACATCTCCGCCCAATCGGAGACCTTGTTGCCGTCCCCCGCGTGAAAGGGATCGCCCTTGAGCGCCAGAGGCTGGCGCAGATTGGAAAACTCCTGGTAGTGGAATCCAGCAGCCTCGCGAAGCGGACCGGGCATCGTGGTCCACCGGACAGTATCGAATTCGTTGGTGAATCCACTCTTGAACGCCATCACCACATGGCCGCCATTCCGCACATAATCGACCAACTGGTTCAGCAGAGCGTCGCTGGCTACGTAGAGCGGCGGCACCACGATCACTTTGTAGTCCGAAAAATTCGTGCTATCGGGAAAAACGAAGTCAATGCCTACGTTGCTCTTGTAGAGCACGTGGTACATCTGCTTCAGGATCGTCCGGTAATTGTCATGATCGTTGTACTTCATGAACTCGATGCCCCAGTACGAGTCCGAGCTGTACAGGATGGCGACCGGACTGGTGCGTTTGAAATTGGCAATCTGCGGGCCGATGCGGCGTAATTCGTGGGCCGTCTTGCTCATCTCCTGATATGGCCGGCCCGGCTCAAGATCGTGACCGAGGATGCCTTTCCAGTAGGTTTCCTGTCCGTACTGAATCGAATGCCAGTGCCAGTATTCGACCATGTTCGCGCCTGAAGACAGATGCGTGTACACGTCGAGCCGCAACTGGCCGTCGTACGGCGGATACTGATTCTTCGAATCCCACCCGATCGTGTCCGCATTCGTTTCCGTAATGAGGTAGTTCGTGTGCTTCAACGAGCGGCTGTAATCGCCCTCGTACGATGAACCCTCACCGTCGAACTCGTCCTGCGTGCCGTGATAAGGATTGGCAGCAACAATGTCGAGACTCTTCGAGATATCGTTCTCGTTGACCTCAGGCCGCGGCGGTCCAGCGAAGTCCTGTGTTACGAATTGATCCGGACGCTTGTACTGATTCACAAGCCCTGCTTGCCACGCCAGAAAGTCGGTCGTGATCCATTGCGAGTAGCGCGTCCACTCGAGCTTCCATCCTGGGTTCAGAATTCCGGCCTGCGGAGGAATCTCCGTCCAGTCGTTCAGGCGCTGGCCCCAGTAATTCAGCCCCCAATTCTTGTTGAGTTCATCGACCGTCTTGAACTTGTGTTGCAGATACTCGACAAATCCATCCTGGATGTCTTTGTTGGCGGCCCCGCCCGGCGGAGTCTCATTGTCGATCTGCCATCCAATGACGGCCGGATTGTCCTTGTAATGCTCGGCGAGGTTGCGAATGATGCGCTCGCAATAGAACCGGTACGTGGGATTCAGCAGGTCGGCATTCTGCCGCATGCCATAGGTGATCGTGTGGCCATCGAGTTTGGTCATCACAATCTCTGGGTGCTTCTTGTACATCCACGCCGGAATGGAATATGTCGGCGTGCCCATAATGACTTTGATCCCAGCCTTGTGCATCTGCTCGACCACGCGGTCCATCCAAGCATATTCGAAGCGACCGTCTTCCGGTTCCCACAGACCCCAACTGGATTCGCCCATGCGCACGACCGAAATTCCGGCCTGTTTCATCAGCTCGACATCTTTATCGAGACGCTCGTACGGCATGTATTCGGGATAGTAGGCGGCGCCGTAAAGAACGGTCTCCATCTTGTCGGGACGGAAGCCGCCCTGTGCGAACGTCGCTGGAAAAGTGAGAACGGCGAATATGGTTGCGAGCAGAACGCTGTGATTTCGGATCATGTGTCCTCATGCGTGAGTGGAAATCTTCGCGGGGCCCATTGTTTTCCAACAGGCCTTAAGAGTCAATCGGGCACTCGAAGCCCAAAACCGCAGTCTAAGCCCCGTACTTTCATGTGCTTATCCATACTACCCGTTCGTGCCATATCTAGCACCGAGGAGCCATTTACCGGACTTGGGGTCAGGAATACATTAGCAATCGAGCAGCACTTGGGGGAGGGCTGATCAACAGACGTCCCGAGACTCAAATCGAGTCTGGGGCGTTTTGTTTTGCGCGCAAAAAGTCGCGACAGTGTCCAGGGCGAGCTGCTGCCACCGGAATGATGGATGCCCCATACTTGTTGCGTTTTGTGCGACGGGGTGGGGATTTTGACTTTATTGCCCTATCACACGGGGGGCCGGAACAATGAAAGTCCAACCGCCAGAATGTCCAAAAGTAATTCGTGGACCCCTCGTGCCATCCATGGCACGGAGGAGCCATTTACCGGACTTGAGATCGGGAATACATTAGCAATCGAGCAGCACTTGGGGGAGGGCTGATCAGCAAACGTCCTGGGACTCAACTGAGTCCGGGACGTTTTGTTTTGCGCGCGCCAAAAATTCCCATTCATTCAGCGTTCCCGATGCTGCGCCGTAATTCCGAGTAACAATACCCTCGTGCCATGCCTGGCACGGAGGTGCCATTTACCGGATCCGGGGGCGGGTTTAGATTAGCAATCGAGCAGCACTTGGGGGAGGGCTGATCAGCAAACGTCCTGGGACTCAAACTGAGTCCGGGACGTTTTGTTTTGCGCGGAAGATGCGAATTCCAGTATTTTGCGCTCCGCCCCCCTCTATCCGCCCGCCTCATTGTTCCGGAATATCATCCCTGGCTTGTGCTCTTAGCGTACATCGGCAAAATCGCCAAAAAAGATGAGACACCCAACGAGAGAAGGAAAAATCAACAAGTGAGCTGCCCAGACATAATTCTTGCTGATCATCATCGAAAGACCACATAACATCCCGGCGACAATCGCCAAAACGAGAAACAATCTGCTTTGCACATAGGCGCAATATACCAGTCTAAGAACGCATTTCGTCGAACGGCGTCCTCATCTGAGGGATGCCTGATTCGACGACCTCGCATCCAGGCCGGCTACCCGCCCACCTTTCGATGGTGGTAGATTGTTGATGCCCTTCGTTGCCGTGCCATCCGTTGCCCAAGGAGCAGTTCATGCCTGCTCGTCTCACGCGCCGTGATTTCGTCGCCGGAATGGTTGTTACGGCGACGGCCGCTGTATCCCGCTTCAGTCCGATGGCTGAATCTGCCTCTCCATTCCGCGTTTCCGTAATCAATGACGAGATCTCGCAGGACTTCGGCCACGTCTGCGAAGTGGCGTCGAAAGAATTCGGCATGGAATGGATCGAGCTGCGCGGCATGTGGAACAAGAACATCGTCAGCCTCGACGAAAAAGAAGTCGCGGAAACCCGCCGCCTGCTCGACAAATATCAACTCAAGGTCACCGACATCGCCAGCCCGCTCTTCAAGGTCGATTGGCCGGGTGCGCCCAAGTCGAAGTACAGCGAGGCCAAGAGTTTCAACGCCAACTTCACGCTGGCTGAGCAGGACGAAGTCCTCGAGCGCGCCATCGCGATGGCCAAAGCCTTCGGTACGGAGCGCGTGCGCTGCTTCGATTTCTGGCGCCTCGACGATCAAGCTCCCTATCGTGATGCCATTAACGACAAGCTCCGCGATGCTGCCGCCAAAGCCGAGAAGAAGGGAATCATCCTCGTTCTGGAAAATGAGCCCGCGTGTAACACCGCGACCGGGGCCGAAAGCGCGAAAGTTCTGAGCGCAGTGCAATCCCGTTCGTTCATGCTGAACTGGGACCCCGGCAATGCCGCCGCCAGCGGCGAGATCCCATTTCCCGATGGTTACAATCTCCTGCCCAAGGACCGCATCGGACACTGCCACTGTAAAGACACTGTGAAGAAAGGTAAGGGGTTTGATTGGGCCCCCATGGGTGGAGGCATGATCGACTGGGCCGGACAATTCAAAGCCCTCAAGCGCGACGGCTACCACTTCGCCGTGAGCCTCGAAACCCACTGGCATGGCGGGGGTACGCCCGAAGAGTCGTCGCGCAAAAGCTGGGCAGGAATGAAAAAGTTGCTGCAAGAAGCGGCAGCTTTGTAAATTGCGTACTGGCCAGTGACAACTGAGAACTGAGAACCGACAACTGAGAACTAATCGCCCGGAGGCTCCTATGCCTGATCAAACTCGCCGAACCTTTCTCAAGCAAGCTGCCATTGGCGCTGCCGTGCTCGCGTATCCCTCTTCGAAAGTTCTCGGCGCAAACGATCGTGTCCGCGTCGGCATGATCGGCGTCGGCGACCGCGGCAATGATCTGCTCGATCAGATCGTGAAGGTTCCGAACGTCGACCTAGTGGTCATGGCTGACGTGTACAGCCGTCGCCGCGACCAGGCTAAGAGTAAGGTCCCGAACATACAGACTCTTGACGACTACCGGCGCCTGCTCGACATGAAAGACATCGATGGCGTCATCGTGGCCAGTCCGCTGCACATTCACGCTCGCCACTTCCTCGATACTCTTGTCGCGGGGAAAGATCTCTACTCGGAGAAGACCATGACCTGGTCGATCCCCGAAGCCGACAAATGCCTGGCCGCGGCCAAGTCCTCGGACCGGGTGGTCCAGATTGGCCTGCAGCATGAGAGTTCCGGTGCCCTGATCGACACCAAGCAACTGATCAAAGACGGCGCAGTCGGCAAAGTCGCCCACGTCGAATCCTGGATGAGCCGTAACACTCCGCATGGCAAGGGCCAGTGGGTGCGCCCCGTTCCTTCCGATTGCACCCCGCAGAACGTCGAGTGGAGCGCTTTTCTGAACGGACGTCCTGACCGCCCTTTCGATGGATTCAAGTTCATCAACTGGCGATTGTTCTGGGAATTCTCCGGCGGCAACTGCGCGGAAAACATGGTCCACCAGATCGCCTGGATCATGTCGGCCCTCGATCTTCCGCTGCCCTCGGCTGCTTATATGTCCGGAGGAGTTTTCTCCGAAAAAGATGGCCGCGAGGTCCCCGACACGATCGCCGTCACCCTGGACTTCCCGAAAGATATTGTCGTGACCTGGCAGTCCACGTTCAGCAACCGTCACTACGAGCTCGGCGACCGCATTCTCGGCAGCGATGGAACTATCGAGCACCATTTGGAAGAGCCCATTCAATATTGGCCGGAAAAAACCAACCGCCCCACCGGCGAGGCGATGAAGGGCAAGACGCCAAATCAGAATCACATGCAGAACTGGATCGATTGCATTCGCACGCGTGGCACTCCGAACGCCACAGCGGAAATTGGGTACCGCTCGGCGATCGCGGTCCACATGGCGAATCTTTCGTACAAGAAGAAGCAGCGCATCACGTTCGAGGAAGCGAAAGCGATTACGCCGGAGTACTAGCCTCTTTCGGAGTGGCCTTGAAAGGGCCTGGCTTCTGGGGAAGCCACCCACTGCGGGGTTCGAGGCATTATCATTGACGCTAATGCCGTCGACGATCGCAGCGCATTGGAAACTCGCGTTTCTCCTCGGTCTAGCGATTTTTCTCTCCTTCATCTATTTCTACGAAGGCGGCGGATGGAATCAGAACTCCCGCTTCGATCTGCTGCGCGCGATTGTTGAGCGGCACACGCTCCAGATCGACGCGTACCACGAGAACACGCAGGACAAAGCCCACTTTCAGGGACACTACTACTCCGACAAGGCGCCTGCGGGCTGTGGGAGTCGATCCAGAGTCTCCGCGCGGAGAGTATGCACTTTCCTACATCGTTACAGCCTGCGCGGTCGCTCTGCCAACCGCGTTGGCGGGAGTCTGCCTGTTCTTCTTGGCGCTGCGATTCGGATCGGACTTAACGGGAGCCGCGTTCGCAACGATTGTGCTCTCTGTAGGCACGCCGATGCTGGCGTACGCGAGTTTATTCTGGGCACATGCTTTGGTCGGGGCCTATTTGCTCTTTGCCTTCGCCGCGGCAGTAAAGCTCGCCGATGGCCGAGCCGATTTCTGGTGGGCTCTCGCAGTTGGGCTCGCCGCTGGATGGGCGACAGTCACAGAGTATCCCGCAGCCCCGGCTTCGGTCCTGATTGCATTCCTGGCGCTCTCCCAAGTCTGGTCGCGAGGGAACGCGGCTCGATGGCGCGTGGTCGCGGGCGTCGGCATCGGCGCAACCGCCTGCGCCATTGTTCTCTTCAGCTATCTGCACGCAGCCTTCGGCGGCTTCCGCCTCAGCTATTCCTACTACGATCCCAACTCGTTCTCCTTCATGCAGCAGCAGGGATACATGGGGCTGACCTATCCCCATCCCGATCGTCTTTTGAAGCTTTTGTTCGGATGTTCCCGAGGATTGTTCTTCGCTTCTCCGGCGTTGCTTGCCGCGATCCCGGGATTGTGGTGGTTCGGAAAAAGATTCCGCGGGCCGGCCCTCGCAGCCGGCGCTCTGGTGCTCTACTACTTCCTCTTCAACGCATCGTTTTACTGGTGGAAAGCCGGTCTGGCTTTCGGCCCGCGGTATGCGGGCGCGGTGATCCCGATGTTAGGCCTCGGCCTCGCCGTGGCTTGGACCCACGCCTCGCTCGCATGGCGGCGCGTGCTGATCGCGCTGGCATGCTGCAGCGTCTTTGTTACCCTGATGGTCGTCTCCACGTCATCGCAGCTAGCCATGCAGGGCAGCTGCCCCATCGTCCATTCCTCGTGGCCGGCATTCTGGGCAGGCCAGATGGCGTCGAATCGCGAGTCGATGCTGCTGTCCAGCGAAGCCGCCGGAGGCCACGGCGCATTCAACGTCGGGCAGTTGATCGGGCTACACGGCCTCGCCTCTTTGATTCCGCTGATGGCGATGTGGGGAGTCGTAGTTGGGTTCTGGCTTCGGCTTCGCCGCAAAAATTGAGTAGGCTCAGGAACTGATAATGTGGGGACAGCCGCCATCGGCTGTCCAGCCGCGCAGCGAAGAACGAGTGCTTCCGCATCCCCGTTCCCCATCCCCACATCGAATCAGATGTAAGATAAAGATTCCGCCTGCGCGCGGTCAGAATTCATCCTACTGAGGTACTTATGGCGCACATGGTTCATTGCGTGAAGTTCAACAAAGAAATGCCCGG
>WNGO01008680.1_pt1 | contig 10964 bp, 12 predicted proteins | sample 5400511 | NCBI WGS metagenome assembly WNGO01 (sample SAMN13153380, study PRJNA577476) | soil metagenome | isolation source: 20 cm soil or saprolite under Garry oak tree replicate 2 | place: USA:California | collected 2016-06-15
TCAGCCGCCGGAACCCCTCCTCGTCGACCGCCAGTCCCTGCTCGCCGGCCATCTCGAGGGTGAGCTCGATCGGGAAACCGTAGGTGTCGTGCAGCTGGAACGCCTGCTCGCCGGGCAGGCTGCTGGCGCCGCGGCGCTTGACCTCCCCCACCGCGGCGTCGAAGATCGCCGACCCGGTGCGCAGCGTGGCGCCGAAGGTGGCCTCCTCGGCGTCGATCACGCCATGGATGCGCGGAGCGTCCCGGCGCAGTTCCGGGAACTGCTCACCGAGCGCGTCGACCGCGGTGCCGGTGAGCTCGTGCAGGAAGCGCTCCTCATCGGCGGCCCGGCGTGACCCACCGCCGCCCCGCTGCCCGCCCGCGAGCAGCCGCAGGTTGCGGACGCTGCGCCGCAGGATGCGCCGCAGCACGTAGCCGCGCCCCTCGTTGGAAGGCAGCACCCCGTCGGACACCAGCATGACCGCGGTGCGGATGTGGTCGGCGACCACCCGCAGCGCCACATCGGAGCGGTGGTCGCGGCCGTATTTCTGCTCGGTCAGCTCCGCCGCCCGGTCGAGCACCTTCCACATGGTGTCGATCTCATAGATGTTGTCGACGCCCTGCAGGATGACCGCCATCCGCTCCAGGCCCATCCCGGTGTCGATGTTCCGCGACGGCAGCTCGCCCTGGATATCGAAGTCGTCCTTGCGGCGGACCGCGCTGAGCAGGTCCTGCATGAAAACGAGGTTCCAGACCTCCAGGTAGCGGTCCTCGTCCGCCTCCGGACCGCCCTCGCGCCCGTACTCGGGGCCGCGGTCGTAGTAGATCTCCGAGCAGGGGCCACCCGGTCCGGGGACACCCATGTGCCAGTAGTTGTCATTGAGGCCGCGGCGCTGGATGCGGCTCTCCGGCAGGCCCACCGTGTCCCGCCAGATCTTCGCGGCCTCATCATCGTCGAGGTAGACCGTGGCCCACAGGCGCTGCTCCGGAAAGCCGAACCCGCCCTCGCTTTCCGGCTTGGTCAGCAGCTCCCAGGCATACGGGATCGCCTTGTCCTTGAAATAGTCGCCGAACGAAAAGTTGCCCAGCATCTGGAAGAACGTCGCGTGCCGGGTGGTCTTGCCCACCTCCTCGATGTCCGGCGTGCGGACGCACTTCTGCGCCGAGGTCGCCCGCCGGAACGGCGGGGTCTGCTGGCCGAGGAAATACGGCTTGAACGGCTGCATGCCCGCGTTCACCAGCAGCAGGGTCGGATCATCGGCGATGAGGCTGGCCGAGGGGACGACGGTGTGCCCGTTCCGCTCGAAATAAGCCAGGAAACGGCGGACGATCTCGGCCGACTCCATCAGTTGCCATCCTTAACGTCGTCAGTGGCCGGCAGTCAGCGGCCTGTGGTCGGTAGCCGGGTACCCGGGTGGCCGCGGTGGCCGCCCGCCACGGTCGTCAGCGGTCCCCGTGAGGCGGTGGCCAACTGCCACGGCAGTCAGCCGCCGGGTGCCCGGCCCGCGGCCGGCCCGGGGAGCTCCCTGCGTCCCTGCTGGCCTTCGAGGGTAGACGGTCGATCGCCGGGCTGTCGTTCCATATAGAGCTGCATGCCCTCGCGCACGTCGGCGGTGAACCGGCCGAGCGCCCTGGCCCGGCCCGCGGGCGAGACCGAGCGCGCGAATGCGGTCAGCCGACGATAGCCGGCCACCCCGAGGACGGCGCCCAGCACCAGCCAGAACAGCCGCCCGATCATGACGCCGCCTCGTCGCGCTGGCCGCCCAGGGCGGCCCGCCGCCAGCCGGGCGCCGCCGGGCGCGGGAGCGCTTTCATCCCGGGGGCCGGGGGCCGCGCCGCCGCGGGCCGTGCCGCCGGGGGCCGTGATCCCCGCTGCGTGCCGGCCGGCCGGCGCATCCACAGCGCCCTGTTCACGCCGTAGGCCAGCGCCGCCATCTTGGCCGCCGGCGAGCCGGCGCTGGCGGCGATCACCCGGGCCAGCGGCGCCAGGGCCGTCATCCGCCCGGTCAGTTCCGCCACGTTGGCGGTGACCTCGTCCATGCTGGCGGTGATCGCGTCGGTCTTGACCAGCTGCTCGTTGGCGCGGTCGACGGTGGTGTTGGCGCGCTCGATGAGCGCCTCCTGGCGCTCGCGCAGGCTGGCCACGGCGCCGGTGGTCTGCGACATGAGCCGGGCGGCCTTGACCATCACGTACACGGCGGCGCATACCCCGACAACCCAGAACGCCGCGGCGACGATCACCGCCACCCAGACCGCGTTCAGCATGGCTGCTCCTCCGAAAGGCTGTCACCGGGCCCTTGCCCGACCCTACCGTGTGCCATGCGGCGCTAAGCGACCCCGGCCACAGGGCTGCCGGGCTCGCGTGTCCCCCGCATCCCGCCCGGCGGCGTGGGGCTTGCCATCCGGGCGCGGATGACCCGCTCCGCGTCGTGCCGGAGGCGCGCCAGAAAGCGGAGCCAGCACCCCCATGGCCGGGGTCGCCAATCAGGTCTCTTCGGCGTCGCGGGCGCGCGCCAGGATCGCCTTGATCCGCTCGGCCCGGTCCGCGTACCGGGCCTCGGCGCCGTGCCGGGTGGGCTGGTAGTACTCGCGGCCGGTCACGGCGTCGGGGGCGTACTGCTGCGCGACGACGCCCTCGTCGTAATCGTGCGGGTACTTGTATCCCCGTCCGTGGCCGAGCCGCGCCGACCCCGGGTAGGAGGCGTCGCGCAGATGGGAGGGAACCGGGCCCGCCAGCCCGGCCCGCACGTCCTGGGCGGCGGCGCCGATCGCCTTGACGACGGCGTTGGACTTGGGCGCCAGCGCCAGGTGGATCGTGGCCTGCGCGAGGTTGATCCTGGCCTCGGGCAGGCCGACGAACTCGACCGCCTGGGCGGCCGCGACCGCCGCCTGCAGGGCCGTCGGGTCGGCGAGGCCGACGTCCTCGCTGGCATGGACGATGAGCCGCCGGGCGATGAACCGGGGATCCTCCCCCGCCTCGATCATCCTGGCCAGGTAGTGCAGGGCGGCGTCGGCGTCGCTGCCCCGGATGCTCTTGATGAACGCGCTGATCACGTCGTAGTGCTGGTCACCGCCCCGGTCGTAGCGCACGGCGGCCCGGTCCACCGCCCGCTCCAGGGTGGCGAGGTCGATCCCGGCGCCGTCGGGCAGGCCGAGCGCGGCCGACTCCAGGTAGGTCAGTGCCCGGCGGGCGTCCCCGCCGGCCAGCAGGACCAGGTGGTCGGCGGCGTCGGGGGCCAGGGTGTAGCGGCCGCCGAGCCCGCGCTCGTCGGCGAGCGCCCGGCCGATCACCTCGCGGATGTCGTCGTCGCTCAGCGGCTCCAGGGTCAGCAGCAGCGACCGGGACAGCAGCGGCCCGACTACGGAGAAGAACGGGTTCTCGGTGGTCGCGCCGATGAACGACACCCAGCGGTTCTCCACCGCCGGCAGCAGCGCGTCCTGCTGCGCCTTGTTGAACCGGTGCACCTCGTCGATGAACAGGATGGTCTGGTTGCCGGTCAGGCCCAGTTCCCGGCGGGCCGCCTCGATGGCGGCGCGCACGTCCTTCACCCCGGCGGTGACCGCCGACAGCTCGGTGAAGCGGCGGCTGGTCACCTCGCTGACGACGTGGGCCAGGGTGGTCTTCCCGGTTCCCGGCGGCCCCCACAGCAGCAGCGACATCGCGGCGTCATGATCAATCAATTTGCGGAACGGGGTTCCGGGGCCGGTCAGGTGCCGCTGGCCGATCACCTCGTCCAGACTGTGCGGGCGCATCCGCACCGCGAGTGGCGCGGTCGCGCGGGCAGCCTCCTCACCGGCCTCGTCGAAGAGGCTGGCCGCCTGCCCGTCGTCACGCGCCACGCCACACAGTATCCCTGGCCGGCGCCCTGCTGCATCCCTGGCCGGCGCCCTGCTGCCGGCCAGGCCGCCGGCTCAGTGGGCGGGCCGATCCGGCCTGACGTCGATGCCGGCTTCCTTGCGCTGGGCCTCGGTGATGGGGGTGGGCGCGCCGGTGAGCGGGTCCAGGCCGGAGGCCGCCTTGGGGAAGGCGATCACATCCCGGATGCTGGCGGCGCCGGACAGCAGCATGAGCGTCCGGTCCCAGCCGAACGCGATCCCCCCGTGCGGCGGCGGTCCGTACTTGAAGGCGTCCAGCAGGAAGCCGAACTGTGACCGTGCTTCTTCCGGAGTCACCCCAATCACGTCGAAGACCTGCTGCTGAACGGAAGACTGGTGGATACGCAGCGATCCGCCACCGATCTCGGTGCCGTTGAGGACCAGGTCGTAGGCGTCGGCGATGGCGTCGGTCGGCTCGACGGCGAACTTGTCAGCCCATTCCGGCAGTGGGGCGGTGAACGGATGGTGGACCGAGGTCCAGCCGCCCGCGCCGTCCTCTTCAAACATGGGGGCGTCGACCACCCACAGGAACGACCACTGGCCGGGGTCGATGAGGCCCAGCCACTGGCCGATCTCCAGCCGGGCGGCGCCGAGGGGCCGGCGGCGAAGAAGACGCAGTCCCCCGGTGCCGCGCCGGCCGCGCCCGCCAGATCCTGCTTCTCGGTATCCGACAGGTGCCGCGCGACCGGCCCCGACTCCGACACCACCCCGTCCTGACCGATCAGCACATAGGCCAGGCCGCGCGCGCCGCGGGCGCGTGCCCATTCCTGCCAGCCGTCCAGTTCCCGGCGCGTCTGGCCGGCGCCGCCGGGCATGACCACGGCCCCGACGTGCGGGGCCTGGAACACACGGAACGAGGTCTGGCCGAAGTAGGCGGTCAGGTCGGCCAGCTCGCAGCCGAACCGCAGATCGGGCTTGTCGGACCCGAACCGCCGCATCGCCTCGGCGTAGGTCATCCTCGGGATCGGGCGGGGCACCCGGTAGCCGGCCAGCTCGGCCCACAGCCGCCCGACCAGGTCCTCGGAGACCTCGATGACGTCCTCCCGGTCCACGAAGCTCATCTCCAGGTCGATCTGGGTGAACTCCGGCTGCCGGTCGGCCCGGAAATCCTCGTCCCGGAAGCAGCGCGCCAGCTGGTAGTAGCGTTCCAGGCCGCCCACCATGAGCAGCTGCTTGAACAGCTGCGGGGACTGCGGCAGGGCGTACCAGTTGCCCTGCCGCAGCCGGACCGGGACCAGGAAGTCGCGCGCCCCCTCCGGGGTGGAACGGGTCAGGTAGGGGGTTTCCACGTAGACGAAGCCGTGCGCGCGCAGGACCTCGCTGGCCAGATAGGTCGCCTCCGACCGGAGCCGCAGGGCGGCGGCCATCTCCGCCCGCCGGATGTCCAGGTAGCGGTAACGCAGCCGGACGTCCTCGTTCAGCTCCCCGCCGCCCTCGATCGGGAACGGCAGCGGTTCCGCCTCGGACAGCACCTCCAGCCCGCCCGGCTCGTCGGCGACCACCTCCACCTCGCCGGTGGGCAGCTCCGGGTTCTCGTTGCCGGCCGGCCGCAGCCGCAGCTCCCCCGTCACCTCGATGCAGAACTCGGCGCGCAGGGCATGCTCGGGCCGGTCATCGCCCTCGCCGCGGAACACGACCTGGACCACGCCGCTGGCGTCGCGCAGGTCGATGAAGACCACGCCGCCGTGGTCGCGCCGGCGCGAGACCCAGCCCGCCAGCGTCACGCGCTCGCCCGCCTGGGCCGGGCGCAGGGTGCCCGCCTCGTGGGTACGGATCATCGCCTTGGTCAGCCTCTCCTGTTCACAGTCCCGGCCGTCCCCGCCCCGGGCGGCCGGGCGGGGCGGCGGGGACGGCTGCCGGTGGCACGGTGCCTGGTGCCGAGGTCTCTGGTGACGCGGCGCCCGGTGGCACGGTGCCTGGTGCCGAGGTCTCTGGCGACGCGGCGCCCGGTGGAACGGGCGGCCCGGGGGTCAGGCCGGCCAGGAACGGGTTGCTGGCGCGTTCGGCGCCGATGGTCGTGCCGGGCCCGTGCCCGGGCAGCACCTGGATCTCATCCGGGAGGGTCAGGCACACCCGCGCCAGGCTGTCGAGGATGGTCGGGTAGTCGCCGCCGGGCAGGTCGGTCCGGCCGATCGAGCCGGCGAACAGCAGATCGCCCGAGAACATCACGCCCGGCGCGGCCCGGAAGGTCACCGATCCGGGAGTGTGGCCGGGGGCATGGTCGACCACCAGCTCCACTCCCGCCAGCCGCACCGTCATCCCGGCGGCGAGCTCGGCCACGTCATCGGGCTCGGTGAAGGTCAGGCCCCCGAACAGCTGCTGCCCCACGGGCAGGCCCAGCCCCCGGGCGGGGTCGGAAAGCAGCGCCCGGTCGGATGGGTGGATGTAGGCGGGGATGTCCCGGGCGCCGCACACCGGCACCACCGACCAGATGTGGTCGATGTGGCCATGGGTGAGCAGGACCGCCACCGGCTTGAGCCGGTGCTCCGCGAGGATCTCCTCGATGCCCGCCTCGGCGTCCTGACCAGGGTCGATGATCACGCACTCCTCCCCCGGGCCGGGCGCCACCACGTAGCAGTTGGCGGCAAATGAGCCAGCCGGGAACCCGGCGATAAGCACGGGCCATCCTCCCCTGGGAGAAGCACAATGGATCAGCAGGCGCTGCTGGTACAGGCTACCGATCTATCACCAACGCGACGAACCGATAACAGAGCCGTCGCAACCGGCAACGTCCAGGTACGATTCGCGAAGTTTCGCTGATCAGCATGGTGGCACCCACTGGCGAGGAGGACAACAGGCGTGGCGGGGAAGAAGGAACGCCAGCGCAGGCTTGCCCGCGAAAAGTATGAGCGCCAGCAGGCCAGACGCGTCCACCATGCCAGGCGCGGGCGCACCTACCTGATCATCGCCCTGGTCTGCCTCACCGTCGTCGGGACCGGCACCGGCGCCTACTTCCTCCTCCGTGGCGGCAGCAAGCCGGCGTCCGCCGCCGCGGCCAGCCCGCATCCCTCCGCCAGCCCGTCCGGCGCCGCCTCCGCGGCGTCCGCCGAGCCCGCCTCCCACTGCACCTATCAGGCCAGCCCGCCGGCCGCCCGTAAGGTGGGCGTCCCGCCGGCCACGCCGGACGGCAAGGCCAGCTACCGGGCGACGATCGTGACGAACCGCGGCGATGTTGTCATCAACCTGCTGAATGCCAAGGCGACCTGCACCGTCAACTCGTTCGTTTACCTGGCCGCGAAGAAATACTTCAGCAGCACCCGCTGCCACCGGCTCACGACATCTTCGATCTACGTCTTGCAGTGCGGCGACCCGACCGGGACCGGCAGCGGCGGCCCCGGTTATAAGTTCGCCAGCGAGAATCTGTCCGGCGCCAGGTACACCGCGGGCACGGTGGCCATGGCGAATGCGGGCCCGGGCACCAACGGCAGCCAGTTCTTCCTGGTGTACCGGGACTCCCTGTCGCTGCACCCCGACTACACACCTTTCGGCACAGTCGTCAAAGGACTGAGAATCATCCAGAATGTGGCCAAGGCGGGCACAGATAACGCCAACGGCCCTGGTGACGGCCATCCCAAGGAGAAGGTCGTCATTGAAAGGGTCATCATCAAGAAAACCTGACCCTGCCTCATCACCAGGGTCAGGCCGAGCAGGAGGTTCGGGGTGAGCACCGCCAACGATCCGTGGGGCCGGGTGGACGCCGATGGCACGGTCTACGTGCGTACCGCCGAGGGTGAGCGGGTGATCGGCTCGTGGCAGGCCGGCAGCCCCGAGGAGGCGCTCGCGTTCTACCGGCGCAAGTTCGAGGCGCTGAACACCGAGATCATCCTGCTCGAGCAGCGGGTCACCACCACGGACCTGTCCCCGGCCCAGGCGCGGGCGACCATCGAGCGGCTGCGGGCAGCGGTGACGGACGCCCACGCGGTGGGGGACCTGGGCCAGCTGCAGGCCAGGCTGGACGCGTTGTCGGGGAAGGTCGACCACCGCCAGGAAGAGGTCCGCGCGGCCCGCGACCATGCCCGCGCCGAGGCCAGGGACATCAAGGAGCGGATCGTCGCCGAGGCCGAGCGGCTGGCGGCCGAGGCGACCCACTGGAAGATCAGTGGTGAGCGGCTGCGCCAGCTGCTGGAGGAGTGGAAGGCGGCGCCCCGGGCGGACCGGGCGGTGGAGGCCGTCTTGTGGAAGCGGCTGTCGGCCGCGCGCAACGCCTTTAACAAGCGCCGCAAGGCGTACTTCGCCGAGCTGGAGGGGGAGCGGGAAACCGCGCGGGCCCGCAAGGAGGAGCTGTGCGCCGAGGCCGAGGCGCTGGCATCCTCCACCGACTGGGCAACCACCGCCGCCGCCTTCCGCGAGCTGATGCGTTCCTGGAAGCTGGCCGGGCGGGCCGCCCGGGCCGACGAGGACGCGCTCTGGAACAGGTTCAAGACCGCGCAGGACACCTTCTTCCAGGCCCGGTCGGAGGTGTACTCCGCGAAGGATGTGGCGCTGCGCGAGCATGCGGTGGTCAAGTCCCAGCTGCTGGAGGAGGCGGCCAAGCTGGTCCCGGTCACCGACGTCCGGGCGGCCAGGGCGGCGCTGCGGGGGATCCAGGAGCGCTGGGAGCAGGCGGGCCCGGTTCCCCGGCAGGATCATGAGCGACTCGAGTCCGGGCTGCGGCGGATCGAGGATGCGGTCCGCAAGGCGGAGGACGCCCAGTGGCGGCGGTCGAACCCGGAGGCGCTCGCCCGCGCCCAGGGGACCGTCGAGCAGATCCGGTCCGCGATCGCGGCGCTGGAGGCCCAGCTGGCGAGGGCCAGCGAAAGCGGCGACGCCAAGGGGGTGACCGAGGCCGAGGAGGCTCTCGCGGCCCGTCGTTCCTGGCTCACCGAGGCCGAGCGGACGCTGGCCGAGCTCTCTGGTTAGGTGTATGAGGGCCGGACGTTGGTGACGCGGGTCTTGAGTCCGGATGCTGGCGGTTGGCCGCCCGCGGCGCTGTGGGGTCGATGATAGTTGTAGTGGACGTTCCAAATGGCGATGGCTTGTGAGCGTTCGTCCTCGCTGGCATATTCGCGGGCGTAGAGGAGTTCCCCGGTCATGATCCTCTGGTAGCGCTCGGCGTTGCCCACTTTCCCCCTGTGCAACTCCCGCGACGCGAGCGGTCCCGCGCTGCTCTTCATCCAGGCCGAGATCGGCGCCGTCGTCCGCGGCGTCAAGGCCGGCGAATTCGATTACCCGACCTGACTGACGAGCTGACCTGACCGACCGGCACCTCGCCCTGCGGGAACACGCCGGCACCGCACGCTGCGGGAACGCGGGCTAGCGTTTCACGGCGGTGTAGGTCAGGTGGGTCACCCGGGTCGAGGCGGCGGTGCGGGCCTGGTTCAGCGCGAGGCGGTCGGGGTCCACGCGGTCGAACAGGCGGATGCCGGTGCCGAACAGCACGGGCGCGAGCGTAATCGAGAACTCGTCGATCAGGCCGGTGTCCAGGTACTCCTGGATCGTCTCGGCGCCGCCGGAGATGCGCACGTCGCGGTCGCCGGCGGCCTCGCGGGCCTGGTCGAGCGCGCTCTCGATGCCGTCGTTGACGAAGTGGAAGGTGGTGCCGCCCGGGCGCTCCCACGGGTCACGCTTGGTGTGGGTGACGACGAAGACCGGGGTGTGGAACGGAGCCTCCTCCGGCCATGCCTGCTCGCCGAGGTCGAACATGCGCTTGCCCATGACGCTCGCGCCGGTGCGCTCGTACGTCGCTCGTGCGATGTCGTTGTCGATGCCTTCCTCGCCGCCCTCGCCGAGCTTGAGGTTCTCCCGGAACCAGCGCTGCGGGAACAACCACGCCTGCAGTTCCGACCACTTCGTCATCCAGCGCCTGACGCCCGGGTCGTCCTGCTTCTCGGGCGAGAAGGCGTCCTCGGCCGGCACGGCCTCGGGTGCCATGAAACCGTCGAGCGACATCGTCACGCTGAAGAACACCTTCCCGGCCATCAGCTCTCCGCTCCCTTCGGGGTGGTCTCGTTCGAGGTGATCTCGTTCCGGCCGGTGTCGTTCCGGGTGAGTTCGGCGACGTAGGCGGCCAGGTTGCGCAGGGTCTGCTCGCCGCCCTCGATCGCGTGGTACTTCTCCACCGCCTCGTCGCGGAGTTCCTTGGTGGGGAACACCGTGCGCATCACGATCCGGGTCTCGTCGCCGGCCGGCTCGAAGGCCAGGACCGACTCGAAGGCGTTGGGGTCGTCGCGGGACTCGCCGTGCAGCAGCGCGATCCGCTCCGGCGGGACGATCTCCCGCCAGGTGATCCACTCCTGGTAGTCGGTCCCGTCCGGCCCGTGCATCACGAAGTCCCAGGCCTCGCCGACGCGGAACTCGAAGGACCGCGTGGTGGTGGAGAACCCCTCCGGTCCCCACCACCGCGACAGGTGCCGGACCTGCGTGAACGCTTCGAACACCAGCTCCCGTGGTGCGCTGATGACCCGGGACATCACGATCTCGCGGTCCGCGGTCGCGTGTTCGGGCTCGCCGCCGCTACTGGTCGTCGCCATCCGGTGGTTCCTCCCGCCTTGCCTGTTTCAGGTCCTGCACGTACTCGTCCAGCCGGTCGAAGCTCCCGCTCCAGAACCGCTCGAAGCCGCCCAGCCACTCGTGCACCGGCCGCAGCCCGCGGGCGTCCAGGCCGTACAGCCGCTGCTTGCCCGCCCCGCGGACCCGCACCAGCCCGACCTCCCGGAGCACCCGCAGGTGCTTGGACGCCTGCGGCTGGCTCATTCCCAGATCCCGCGCCAGCCCGGTCACCGGCCGCTCGCCGCCCTGCAGCAGGACCAGGATCTCCCGCCGCTGCGGCTCGGCGATCGCGTTGAACGCGTCCGAGGTCGTCGCCGCTCGTGCCATGGCAACCAACATATGCCTATATCGGAATGTGTCAACACCCCGTCGCCCGGCCGAATCACAGGAGGGGTTGTGAGACGAATGACGGGCTGGAACGGTCAGGCAGGTGGAAGGCCGCTGCAAGGGTCCGTCGCCCATCCTGTGCGAGCAGCCGGACGGAACCGCGCTACCTCAACCCGACCGGCCTGTCACCAACGTCATGCCCCGCAACACCTAGCCGCCGCCGAGCTGGAGCCGTGCCTCGGGCTGCTCCAGCTC
>WNGO01002924.1_pt1 | contig 10961 bp, 8 predicted proteins | sample 5400511 | NCBI WGS metagenome assembly WNGO01 (sample SAMN13153380, study PRJNA577476) | soil metagenome | isolation source: 20 cm soil or saprolite under Garry oak tree replicate 2 | place: USA:California | collected 2016-06-15
CTCCCCTGGCGGCACGACGGCCGCGGCTGCCCGGACTGCGGCCAACGCGTGACCTTCGCCGTCTGGACGAGGCCGCGGGCCGACCGCTGCGCCTACTCGGCCCTCTGCCTCGCCTGCGGCCGCGCAACCAGCGAGTACGTCTCCGCGACGAACCGTGGCATGAGCGAGGCATCCCTCTCGGGGAGCGAGTGGAGTCCGCCCTGTGTCGCCGTCGCCCGCCTGCGTCGTGCCCCGCAGGGCTGAATCGGGCCGCGGCGACCGTCGCTCAGCCCTGTCGAGCTCGGACTCTCCTGCCGTCGGTGTCGCTTACCTAGGGAGAGCGACGGCGACGGCACTACGTACGGGGCGCGCTGGGTCGACGGCGAGGCGTGCTCTTCCTGCTCCGCCCTGTGCCGTGGCGAGCCCAGGCGCGCGCCAGTCGCGCGCCGGTCCCGCGGCGTTTCAGGAGGTCTCCAGGGGTCTCAGTACGCTTCCCGCGGCCTTGAGCGGTGCCCCGAAGACAGCCCGGAACTCGTTTACTCAAGCGAGTTTTGGCTCGACGGAGCGGCGCCGGAGTCGAACCGACCGAGCGTGGGGTTGCCACGCCGCACCAGTTTTGAAGACTATGCGCGGAACTACCGGTTAGCAGGAAAAGACCTTGTGCGTCCGTCCTGCGCGCCAGTTCGCGCGCCGGTGACTGCGAGCTCTTAGCGAGGGAGCAGTCGAGCTGCGACGCGGGAGACCCGCCCGCTACCCGCTTCCCTTTCGGCACAGGGCAGCGAGATCCACACCTTCGCTCGCCGGCGGGAAGACGCGACAGCCGACCGTGGGTGCGAAGAACTCGTCCGAGACCCGGTTGCCGTAAGCGATGAGCGGAACGTCTTGCGCGGCAAGACGGTTAGCCAGTCTTCCGGCCGCAGCCCAGCGCTTCTTGCCGGTCAGGCGCGTCACTCTGTTGACCTCGCTCATGACTTTCTGCGTCAGGAACCGGGATGGCGCCGGGCCTACGGTGACGGCGCTCTCGAGAAAGTCCGCCCCGTCGATACTGGCGAACAGCCCGCCGTCGACCAGGTCGATCTTGCCGCCCCGATCCAGGATGCCGTTGAACGTGTCCTCGTCCGGAAGCGCTATGAGCTTGACCCGAAGCCCGATCGGACCGAGTTCTGCGCGGACCAGCCGGCCTTGCTGTATGGCCAGGGTGTCAGGGAAGACCCCCATCACGACGTCGAGGCGGCGCCCGTGCATCAGGGCCGCGGCGGCGCGTAGATCGGGAGTGTCGAGCGGGTAGAGGTTCCGCTCTTGAAAGCCTGCAGCTACCGGCGGCAGCAGCTGATCGGCCGGAACCATGTTGCCCCAGACGCGCGCGATCTCGGCACGGTCGAGCGCCAGCGCGGCCGCCCGCCGCACGGTCCGATCGGTGAACGGTCCTCGAACGGCGTTCAGAATGAGGAAGCCCACATGGGGAAGCGTCGGCGCTACGTACTGGTCGTGACTCGACGACGTCTTTCCGTACCGCGCTGCGACCGGGCCGGTGGGGTCGAGCAGCGGGTCCGCGAGCTCGGCGCCGGTATGGCCCGAGGAGACGATTCCGTCCCAGCCTCCGTGGCGGATCCGATCGAGCGCCACGGTCGCGTCCAGGCCCTCGCGGAGGACGATCGCGTCTGACGCGTGCGGCCGCGGGCCGTGGTAGTTCGGGTTCCGCTTCAGGATCACGTACTTGTCGTTTCGCCAAGCGGCGACGTAGTAGGGGCCCGCTGAAGGCATCGAGTAGTCGCCGGTGTCGACCGCCCGCCGGTTCGCACCTCCCGGGACGAAGGGGGTGCCGATCGGTACCGGACAGAAGGCCGGATCGGCCAGCTCGTAAGGGAAGCCGGGGGAGGGCTTCGTCAGGGTGATCGACAACCGGTCGCCGGCTGCGCGGAGGCCCGAGATGTGTTCGGCCTTGCCGTTTCGGAACGCCTGCTCACCCTGGATGTCGGTCACCCAGAATGCCCCGGGGCCGAATCCCAGCTTGGGAGACAACGCGCGCTCGATCGAATAGCGAAAAGTTTTTGCCGTGACGGGCTGCCCCGATGGGGGCGAGAAGGCGTAGCCGCGGCGAACTCTGAACGTATAGGTGCGGCCGCCTCGGGAAACCGTGGGCATCCCAGCCGCCACCTCGGGGCGGAGATGCGACCCTTCGGGTGCCGGTTTGTCCGGGAAGTTCAGCAGCTTCGCGCAGGTCGCGAACTCGATCTGATCGGCGGCGAAGTCCCAGTTGAGAGCCGGCTCATTCCCTTGGCCGAGCGCACCTTGTTTGGACAACAGGCGAATGACATTGCCGTTGAGTGCGGCGATGCTGTCCTCGGTCGTCCGGCCCACCCCGAGCGCGGCGAGCAGGATGCCCCCACCCACGACCTCGGCGCCGACCGGATGACCGAAGCGGTAGAAGGTTTTGCGCCCGGTGACAGCGTCGATTGCGACGACGGTGCCTTCGTCTTCGCTGCGAGCCCAGAGCACGCCGTCGCTGAACGAGGCGCCGTTCGCGCCGAGGCCGATGTGATACGCCACGTTTCGTCCGTTTCGGTCGATCCTGTAGACGACTCCTCGCGCCGAGTCCGTCGCCCAGCCGAAGCCGCCCCCGGCCGTAACGGAGTTCCCGCCCGAGCCGGGGCCGTAGAAGGGATCTACCGTCTCGATGTCGCGCACTTTGGTGACGGTGTTCGCACTCAGGTTGATCACGTCGACACCGGCATCGTCGGCTGCCCAGATAGTTCCGCTGCCGTAAGCGAGATTCGTGTGGTGGACGACGCCGTTGAACCGGTACCTGAGCTTGCGTGTGTGGGGATCGATTGCGGCGACTTGCCCGAGGCCGACGTCCCTCCCGACCCAGACCAGGCCTCCGCCGTCGGCGACGCCCTCAGCCGGACCCTTTGTTCCGACGATCTTGTCGAGATGGAGCCGGTCGATCTCCTGCCCGAGCGTGGTGTCGACCTTCACCAGGTCGTCTCCGGCACTAATCCAGAGCGTGTGCCCGGAGACCGCAAAGGGTGTGTCCCTCGCGCCGGAGGGCAGCGGAAACTGGTGCAGCACCTTTCCCGTTTTCGGATCGACCTCCACGAAGGTGCTCGTCGTGAGGTTCATCAGCCAAAAGTGTCCGCCGGAGTAGACAGGGAACCCGGAAAAGTCGAGCTGCGAGGGTGGGACGAAGCCGATCTGCTTGCGCGTCTTCAGGTCCACCAGAACGGTGCCGGACCGGTATTTCGCATGCGCTTTGCTCTCTTCGAAAACACGCGGCAAGAGGAGGCCGAGAGCGACGGCGCCTCCGATCGCACAGGCCGCTGCGATCGGCAATGCGAGGCGGCTGCGCGAGGACCCCTGCTTGCGCCCAGTGGCTGACTCTGAAGGCGGCGGTTCGCGTGGTGCGTCCAGGGATTCGTCCTGGCGCAGGATCGCCTGCTGCAGCTCGCGCAGAGGTTGGCCGGGCTCGATCCCGAGCTCCCCGACGAGCGCCGCGCGCGCCTGCTGGTACACCTGGAGCGCTTCGGCCTGGCGCCCGGATCGGTAGAGAGCGAGCATCAACTGCGCGCGGAAGCCCTCGCGCAACGGATGCTCGCTCACCAGAAGCTCCAGCTCGGAGATGAGATCGCCGTGGCGGCCGAGTGCGAGATCGGCATCGATCCGCTCCTCGATCGTCGCCAGCCGCAGTTCCTCGAGCCGGTTGACCTCGGTTTGCGCAAAGCGCTCGTACGCGAGATCCCCCAGAGCCGGTCCGCGCCAGAGCGACAGAGCGGCCTGCAGCGCTGTCGAAGCGCCCGCGAGGTCACTGTTCGAGCGGGCAGCGCGTGCTTCGGCGCGCAGCCGCTCGAATCGCTGCAGGTCGAGCTGTTCCGGCTCGAGCTGCAGCATGTAGCCCGGCGGTCGGGTGACCAGCAGCTGCTCAGAGCTGCCCTCGCCGGCGAGGAGCTTGCGCAGCCGAGAGACGTGTCCGTGGAGAGCCGTTGCGGCGGCTTGCGGCGGCTCCTCGCCCCATAGCTCCTCGATCAACCGGTCGCTGGAAACGACCTCGTTGACGTGCAGGAGCAGAAGCGCCAACAGGGCGCGGCGCTTTCGTCCTCCGAGCTCGAGTGCGCGGCCGTGGTCGCTTACCTCGAGTGGGCCGAGTAGCCGGAACTCCACGTTACGCCCTCCTTCGATTCCACGCTAACACCGGCGTTAGCCGAAAGACAGCCTCCGCGCAGGCTGCCGTTAGCGGCGCCCCACATGGTCGGAGCAAGAGGTCGCGGAGGAGCGACCCGGACCCAAGGAGAGGACGATGTTCGATGGCACCCCCACGCTTCGCAGGCTCGCCGCTGTCGGGACCGCAGTCGTGGCGATGGCGAGCGCCGCGCCCCTGGCCAGTGCTGCATCCCACCGGCCCGGCGAAGGTCTGTCAGGTAGTGACCGAGCCTGGCTGAAGCCTCAACCGGTGCCGCGGCACCTTGGTGAAGGGCTCACCGGCGCGGATCGGAGTTGGTTGATCCCCACGACCGTCGGACGGCAAGGAGCGCTGCCGTCGGACGGCTTCGATTGGGCCGACGCTGGGATCGGAGCCGGCACGGTCGTGGCCGCGCTGTTCTTCATCGCCGGCAGCACGATTGTGATCCGCAGGCGCTTCTCGACGGCGCATTGACGGATTGTCTTCCGGGTGAGCGGGCCAGATTGGGCCCGCTCACCCGTTGGGGGCGAGGAGCGGCCAACCTTCGAATAGCACGTAATTTGGCTCTACGGAGCGGCGCAGGAGTCGAACCTACCGAGCCGTGGGTTGCACGACCGCACCGGTTTTGAAGTCCGGGGGCAAACTTGTCTACCAGCCCCTTTAGCCTGAAGGGTGTCAAAACTCCGATTTGAGGTTTGTTGAACCGAGGTTGGCGCCTTCTCTGTTCGTGGGAACCGGCTTCGTGTCTGTTTGTAGGATTTGCCTGTTCGCGTCCATCTCTTCCAAGGTTCACGCGCGCGCGCGGTTATCAGAAACGGCCGGGCGGCGTCGCAAGTACTGCCGCCGAGAGGGGACGTCGAGAGCGAGCATTCGCTAGGCCTGGGAGCATCGCCCGATGATGCTCTCTTTCGCCTACCTCGCGTTCTCTGCTGTTCTGAAGCTGCTCGTTCGGAGTCGGCAGACGGAACTCGCCAAGGACGTCGAACTGCTGGTGCTGCGGCACCAGCTGTCGGTGTTGGCGCGCCAGCACGAACGGCCGAAGCTTCGGCCGGCCGATCGTGCCTTCATCGCCGCGCTCGCTCGTCTGCTGCCGCACCGACGCCGTCATGGATTCGTTGTTGCTCCGGCGACGCTACTGCGTTGGCACCGCGAACTCGTGCGCAGGAGGTGGACGTACCCGCAGGGCAGACTGGGACGCCCGCCGACCGACCGCGTGCTGCGCGAACTGGTGCTGCGGCTCGCGCGTGAGAATCCGCGCTGGGGCTATCAGCGAATCGCCGGTGAATTGATCAAGCTGGGCTTCCGCCTCTCACCAAGCACGATTCGGCGGTTGCTTGCCTCCGCCGGCCTCGAGCCGGCGCCGCGCCGTAGAGGGACGAGTTGGTCGGTGTTTCTTCGCCGGCAGGCGGCAACCATGCTCGCCTGCGATTTCTTCACTGTTGAGACGCTTTCGCTCCGCCGCTTCTACGTCTTATTCTTCATCGAACTCGAAAGCCGCCACGTCCACCTCGCGGGCTGCACGACGAACCCGACCGACGCCTGGGTCACCCAACAAGCCCGCAACCTCAGCTTCACCGGCGTCTTTGAGCGAGTGCGGTTCCTGATCCACGATCGCGACAGCAAAGTTCACCGCGTCGTTCGACGAGGTGTTCCGTAGCGAAGGCATCCGAGTTGTCCCCACGCCCGTGTGCGCACCCAAAGCGAACGCCTACGCCGAGCGGTTCGTCCGCACCGTCCGCACCGAATGTCTCGACTGGCTCCTCATCCTCGGCCGCCGTCACCTCGAATCGGTCCTGCGGAGCTACATCCAGCACTACAACACCGAGCGCCCGCATCGTGGACTCGCGCTCCGGCCACCGGAAGCGCCGCAACTGAACTCACCGACCGGCGATGCCATCCAGCGCCGCGACCACCTCGGTGGTCTCCTGCACGAGTACTACCGAGCCGCAGCCTGATGAGCCGGGATTTTGACACCCTTCAGGGTTGGACTTCTGGCCTGGGATCCAGCCATTTGGCGAAGCGGCATTCGAGCGGAGATTGGGGAACGAGCCGAAATCGAACTCGGCTGGACGCTCTCGCGCGACGCCTGGGGATGTGGCTATGCGACTGAGGCGGCGGCCGCCATCCGTGACTGGGCGCTCAGAGAGGTCCGGCCGCCGCGCCTGATTTCTCTGATCCACCCAGAGAACGAGCGTTCGATGAGAGTCGCGACGAAGATCGGTGAGCATTTCGAACAGACGATTACGACTCACCGGGGCATACCGGCACAGCTCTGGACGTTCTAGACACGACTCGCTTCGGGGTGTACTCGCAAACGCTGGCGCAGAGGAGCGTTGTCGGTCCTGGTCTAGCGAGAAGCGTGGCTCCACCCGAACCGCCGGCCGTTGACGATGCGGCCCTCTTCGGAAGACTCGTCGACTGAGGAAGCCGAAACGGCGAGCAGAGGCGGCCATCGCTTTTACGTCGCCTTTACCGACACTTTTTACGTCGCCTTCACTGACTTGAGTGTGAGCTGTGGGCGCGCGCGGAATCTACTGCCATGCAGCACTTTTCTCCCACCGAAAGGGGTCTCCAATGCGGAAGACAGTTGTAGTTCTCGTTACGGCGGGGCTTGTACCGCTGCTCACGAGTGTCGGCATAGCCGCGTCTCCGCAGACGGTGACGATCTCGGCCTCGCGGCCAAGCGTCGTCTTCGGCAAGAGCGTCACTCTCTCGGGCAAAGTCTCCACCGGCAAGGCGGGCGAGAACGTCAGCGTGCTCGCTGAGCCGTTCGGGACAACGGCCTTTTCGGCGCTCACAACGGTGCCGACCGTCTCCGGCGGTCACTGGTCGGACGTGGTCAAGCCGACGATCGAAACCTCCTACCAGGCGAAGTGGAAGAGCGCGACCAGCTCGACCGTCAGCGTCAAGGTACGACCGCTGATCACGCTCACACTCGTCAGCCAGGCGACTGGCCGCTTCTCGACCAAAGTGTCGGCGGCGCGGTCCTTCGCCGGCAAGTTCGTGCTCGTTCAGCGGCTGACCTCGACTGGCGTTTCGACGCTGAAGCGGGTGACGCTCGATGCGAACTCGACCGCCAGTTTCCGCGTCCGCTTGCAGCATGGCCGCTCGCGCCTGCGGGTCGTGATGCCGACCTCACAGACACAGCCCGGCTACATCACCGGCACGAGCAACGTCGTCGTGGTGCTCCACTAACGACAAACCGGGCTGACGCGACAACGCGTCCGCCCAGGCCCAAGAAGCGCGGTCGTCGCCGGATGGGCGACCGCGCTCCCACTCTTTCGGAACCGCCGCCTCCCTGGTACTCCGGCGCGCCGTGGACTGACTAGCGGTCTCGGGAGCACTCCCGGAAAGTGCCCCAGGCTTGATTTCCTCGCCTGTGCGCCCGTCGGCGGCTTCGGCAGCCTCGCTATCGAGGTCCTCGAGGACGGTGGCCATCGACTGCACGGCGAGCCCCGTCGTCGGCGAGGGGAGGGCTGTGCCCGCCCAGGCGCTCGGTCGCTCGTAGAGCGGGGTGTTGAACGCCGTCAACGTGGGTAGCCCACCTTGCGTGTACACACGCCGAGGGAGGTACTGCATGCGTCTCTCACGATGGATCACAGTCGGGATCACGGCGATCGCCGCATTCGCGGTCGCCGGACTCGGGCTCGCCGCTTCAGGCCCGATCGACGTCTCGGGCCTGAGCCCGTTCGCGGGCTGCACCGTCGGCGGGCCTGGCACGAACTTCGTCAACAGCGAGGTCGAGCCCTTCGTCGCCGTCAATCCGGCGAACCCCAGCAACATCGTCGGCGTCTTCCAGCAGGACCGCTGGTCGAACGGCGGCGCTCACGGGCTCGTCGCGTCCACCAGCCATAACGGCGGCTCGACCTGGGCCGAGTCCTGGGCTCACTTCAGCAACTGTTCCGGGGGGACCGCCGCGAACGGCGGCGACTACGGCCGGGCGTCCGACCCCTGGGTGACCTTCGCCCCGAACGGCGACGCCTACCAGATCAGCCTGTCGGCGAGCTCAGACCTCACCGTCTCGGCCGTGCTCGTCAGCAAGTCGGTCGACGGCGGTGACACTTGGAGCGAGCCGACGACGCTCGCCCGCAACGTCTCGGCCTTCGCCGAAGGACCCGGCTTCAACGACAAGGAGTCGATCACTGCCGATCCGACCAACGCGAACAACGTCTACGCCGTCTGGGACCGGAGCCGCTTTCCGAGCGATCGGGCCGGCGTCACGGCGCAGATGAACGCCGCCTCGGTCCGCGGCGACATCATGTTCTCGCGGACGACCGACGGCGGCCAGACCTGGTCGCCGCCTCGTGACATCCTCGGCCTGAACCAGAACGAGTTCACGATCGGCAACCAGATCGCCGTGCTGCCGAACGGGACGCTCGTCGACATCTTCGAGGACCTGAACGGCTCCGGGCGGCAACACTCGCCGAACCAGTTCCACCAGTCGGTCATCCGCTCCACCGACCACGGCGCGACCTGGTCGAAGGTGATCGACATCTCGACCGACGGCTCGGTTGCCGTCCGTGATCCCGACACCGGTGCGTTCGAACGCACAGGCGCCGGTCTTCCGGACATCGCGGTCGCGCCGAATGGCACCCTCTACGCTGTCTGGTCGGACGGCCGCTTCAGCGGCTTCACGCACGACGACGTCGCGATGTCGCACTCGACCGACGGCGGCCTGACCTGGTCGACCCCAATCAAGGTGAACACGTCCCCGTCGGGCGTCGCGACCTTCACACCCTCCGTCGACGTGGCCTCGGACGGCACCGTCGCGGTGACCTACTACGACTTCCGGAACAACACGCCAGATCCGGCGACGCTGCCGACCGACGCTTTCGCCGTCTTCTCGCACGATGGCGGCCAAACGTTCGGCGGTGAGGTGCGCCTGACTCCCAGCTCGTTCGACCTCGACCTCGCGCCGAACGCCGGCGGCCGCTTCCTCGGCGACTACGTCGGCCTGAGCCACGCGGGAACGACGTTCGTCCCGTTCTTCACGCAGACCGTCTCGAGCTCGAACCCGACCGACATCTTCGCGTCCTTCGTCCCTTAGGACGTGTCCCCGACGGGTGGGGGAGCGCCGCTCCCCACCCGTCCTACTCGTCCGGCGCAGCCTTGGGCCCGGCCTCTGCTTCGTCGCGTTCGCGCTCTTGACGGCGCCGCTCGAAGGTGACCGCGAGCTTGTCAGGTCAAGAAGATGCACGTGCACGACTCGCCCGAGGACCACGTCATCGTCATGCGCTCGGGCCGCATGCGCTGGTCCGTCGAGGATCAGACACTCGACACCGAGCCCGGTGACGTGATCGTCACGCCGGCAGGGACCGCGCACGCATACGAGGTCCTGGGCGACAGCCGGCGCGCGCTGTCTGGATCGACCCCCACGCGTTCCAAGCCCGAGTCATAGCCGGCGCCGACGATCGTCGGCCTCGGCACTCGCTCGCTCGCACATCGAGGAGTCGTGATCGACGGCGGGCACGCGAAGGCGATGTGACTCGCCCGCCATTCAGCGTTGCTTCCGACTTGTCCAGCAGGCGGAATGAGGCGGAAAGTGCGAGGCCGACGCATACGACCTCCGATCACCTCGGCCGGTCATTCTTTTCCGGGAATTACCGGCTAGGCTCGGCTCCTTGCGGCGATTTCAGGCTGATTTTCGCGCGGGATCTGCGCGGGATGCAAAGAAGCTGGCGGTCGTTATGTCAAATACATATGCCGATTTGCAGGGACTTTACGGGAGCGACGGGACTCGAACCCGCGACCTCCGGCGTGACAGGCCGGTCTTGGTGCTGCCGGGCTGAGCGGGGATAGGCGGGGATTGCCGGCGAGAGCAGGGCGTTTCGCACCTCGTGTTGCGGGGATTGCCGTGCTCCTGCGGGTACCTGCGGGGACCTCGTGCGGGATCAGCGCGGGATGCACCGTTGCCCGAGTTGTAAACCAAACGGGAGATGTGCGGGACGCGGCGCTGTAATCGGCCCAAATTGCGGGCCGTCAACTTCATGTGAGAGGACGCTCGCCCACACGACGTTCTCGTGGCGTTGCTCGGTATCGCTCGGGCGCATAATCGGGAGGCCTAGGCGTGCAATCGTGACGGTTGCTTCTGTGCTTGACGGGCGTTGCAACTTCTTTGCGAGTGGGGCGAGCTCGCCCGCAAGAGCGACCAACATCAGACCTCCTCAGACGCCGGCCGCTAGAACTTGTTCGCGTACTGGTGGACGTTCTTCTTGGTGATGGTGAGCGGCTGGCCGAGCCGCAGCTCGCGGTGTTTTGCGTAGTACCAGACGAGGCCGATCGGGCCGCCGACCTGGTAGGCGCCGGGTCTGAAGTGGTGTCCGGTGAGCAGGTAGTGCGCCGCCCAGACTGTGAGGTAGCCGAGCTTGATCGGGTTGCCGACGACGACGTCCTCCATGGCACCGCTGCGGACCCACCCGACCAGCGGTGTGCCTTTGAAGTCACTGCCGCCGTTGCCGGCGGAGAAGACCTGGCCGATCCTGCCTGCCTGGGTGATCGCTTCTGCCGCCATGTAGGTCTCTGTTGGAGTGATGCCGATCAGCCCTTTGAGGTTGGGATGGGCCGACATGAAGCTCTTGACCGAGTCGACCTCGGTTTGGTCGCCCGCGCCGGTCTCCGTTTGAAGTCCGTCCGACTTCATGTTCGGATAGGCCTTGGCGATGTAGGCCGAGACGTCCTTCGCCCACGTGTGGGCGATGGGGAACTCACCTTGCTCGTCAAGGATCGCATACTCGCCTTTGTCGTGGATCTGGGAGGCGAGCGCGTCGGCCATGGCGCGGGCGAAGGCGGCCGAGGCGGAATAGTT
>WNGO01002925.1_pt1 | contig 10959 bp, 8 predicted proteins | sample 5400511 | NCBI WGS metagenome assembly WNGO01 (sample SAMN13153380, study PRJNA577476) | soil metagenome | isolation source: 20 cm soil or saprolite under Garry oak tree replicate 2 | place: USA:California | collected 2016-06-15
ACAATGAAGAATTCTTCGAAGGCACATTGGGTGACCTGATTGTTGCGTTAACCGAAGAGGCCGATCGCCTGGTGCAAAATCGACGGGAAGCACATATTTTAGTTGCCTATATTCTCTCCAACCTCTTGAGCCAATCGGCGCCGATTTCGCAAACCTGGCACTAGGAAACGACACCAGTCTGTGGCGAGAAAGGTAAGGCGACAAAGCTGATAACGGGGTCAGCGATCAATCAAATGCAGGGTCGATAAAGCTCGACGTTTTCATCTGCAAAAAGTCTGCGGGACTTTCAACGTCGCACCATCCGCGTGCGAAATGGAGGATCCATGAAATCTCAGACACATCGATTACCCTTTGCTACCTTGTTGACGCTGTTATTGGTATCGGGTTGCAGCTCTTCGCTCACCACTCGTGAGCAAGGCGGGCTCATCGGCGCCGGCCTCGGGGCCGGCAGCGGCGCGATTATCGGCAGTACGGTTGGCCATGCCGCCGTCGGGGCGCTGATCGGCGGCCCGGTTGGTTTAATTGCCGGCGCGCTCATCGGCGATCAACTCATGGGTCAACAGAGCAGACAGGATGAACAACAGCGCCAGATCGATCGGAACAACGCGGAGCTCGAACGATTGAGACGGGAAAATGAACGGCTGCGACGCGAAGAATCGCCCCCATGAAATCTCCGAAGCGAGCGCGCCCGAGAAATAAAAATAATCGAGGAGAATAATATAAAATGACGGAACACAATCTGCCGCGGGGTATCGCGATCGCGTTGTTGATTGGCTGCTCGTGTTTCGGAGTTCGAGCGGCGATGGCGGCCGAAACACAAAAAAGACCAGGCGCCAGCCAAGAGACGGCAGTGAGCGATAGAGACCTACAGGCGTTCGTGAAAGCCTACGTGGATTACCAAAAAATTCGTGCGAGTTATGGACCGGCGCTCGAGAACGCCAAAGATCCCCAGCGAAAAAAACAAATCGAGCAGGAAGCCAACACCAAGGTCAAGCAATCATTGGATACGCAGGGATTGACTGCGGAGCGCTACAACCGGATCTTTGCACAGGTAAACAGCAACGAATCGCTGCGTAAAAGAGTTCTCAAACAGGTCGAGGACGAGCGAAAAAAATCTTGAGCCCGAGAATGGCAATGGATGCGGCCCATCGCGCTCGGGCCAAGCCGGGAGTGTTAAGATTGGAAATACTCGTGTTCAATCCTCTTAAACGTTCGTACGATTGGAGTGGAGGATTTATGAAACGATCATTTTTCTTGCCCCTGGTGCTGCTGGTATTCAGTCTCGGCAGCGTTGCGTGTGGAGAACGCGGCAACGGTCGGCCAATGACGCAGGACAACGGCAACCGCGTGTCCGACGTCGGCCAAGAACCTTCACGAGAGATTGTCAAAGAGGAATGGAGCAAAGGCAAGGAACTGGCGAGAAAACTCAGAACGCGCGTGGGGGACGAATGGATTCACAGCAAGATCGTCGCAAAGTTGATTGCTGACAAAACGACGCCGGAGCGAAGGATCAGCGTCGACATTGTCAACCATGTGGTGACGTTACGCGGCACGGTGGAAAATGCCGCGCAAAAAACCGAAGCTGAACGTATTGCCAAACAGACGCGAGGAGTCGCACGAGTCAACAACCGGCTCGACGTCAGCGCGTAAACGACCAGAGGTGAATAACAGAGATTGGCTTTGGCGCTCCTAATCTGGATAATTTCTGAAAGAAAAAAATGCGTATTGCCGCCATCGGGGACATTCATTGCAATCACACCTCACATGACCTGATCCGGCCATTGTTCGGGCAAATTGCCCGGAGCGCCGACATTCTTCTACTCTGCGGCGATCTGGTCGACTACGGCTTGCCTGACGAAGCGACGGTCCTTGCCAAGGAGATCGCCAATCTGAAAATTCCCGTCTTGGCCGTGCTGGGCAATCACGAATATGAATCCGGCAAGCAGGACGAAGTAAAGAAAATTCTCGCGGATGCCGGCGCCGACATTTTGGACGGCGACGCGCGCGAAGTGCTCGGGATCGGCTTTGCGGGTGTCAAAGGCTTCGGCGGCGGCTTTGGCGAGCGGGCCCTCGGACCGTGGGGCGAAGAAATCATCAAACAATTCGTCCACGAGGCGATCGCCGAGGCGCTCAAGCTCGAATGCGCTTTGGCGCGGCTGCGCTCGGACAAGCGCATTGTCTTACTTCATTATGCGCCGATCCAAGCCACGGTGATCGGCGAACCGGCGGAGATATTTCCCTTCTTGGGTTCGAGCCGGCTCGAAGAGCCGCTCAATCGCTATCCGGTTTCCGCCGTCTTTCATGGCCACGCGCACCGGGGTGCCCCCGAGGGTCGCACCAAGAACGACGTGCCCGTTTACAATGTCGCCATGAAACTTTTGCAAAGCACGCTTCCCGATCACGCCCCCTTTCGCATTATCGAGATGCCGGAGGACTAGGAGCGAGCGCCAATGAAAGAGGGTGCAAGTCGAGATTCTTCGGCTGCGAGCCGCGAGCAGCATCGATTTTACCGGGAAGTGCTTGAGAAGCTCAACGCGTGCCAGATGCCATATTTAATCGGCGGCGGCTATGCGTTGGAACAATATTCCGAAATCATTCGCGACGCCAAGGATCTCGATCTTCTTGTCCGACCGGCCGACGCCCCGATCCTGATGAAGTGCTTAGCCGAGGAAGGTTATCGCACCGAACTCTGCTTTCCGCATTGGCTGGCGAAGGTGGTCGGCAAAAAATATTTTGTCGATATTATTTTCAGCTCGGGCAATGGCGTCTGTGCAGTCGACAGCAGCTGGTTCGATCACGCCGCCTCAGGCGAAATTCTCGGCATCCATGTGAAATTTTGTCCGGCCGAGGAATTGATCTGGAGCAAGGCCTTCGTCATGGAGCGGGAGCGCTATGATGGCGCCGATGTCGCTCATATCATTCGCGCCTGGGGCGAGCGGCTCGATTGGCGCCGGCTGCTGCAACGCTTCGAAGCGCACTGGCAGGTGCTGCTCAGCCACCTGATTCTTTTCGATTTCATTTATCCGTCGGAACGATCGGTGGTTCCCACCTGGGTGACACGGGAGCTGCTCGATCGGCTGCAAACCGAAAAGGGCGAACCGCCATCGATAAATCACTTATGTCGGGGCACGCTCCTTTCCAGATCACAGTATCGCACGGATCTAGAGTGTTGGGGTTACGAGGACGGACGCCATCTGCCATCCGGCTCCATGACTCCGGAGGATGCGGCGAACTGGAGCGCAGCGGCCGAAGATCCACGGATAAAAACCGTGAGAGCGCGACGCGAAGCTGGATAAGGCTCGCAAGAGAAATTCATTTCTGCTGTCAGTAAAATCCCTTCAAGCTGAAGTATCCGCACTTTCTAAAAAGCATAAACTATTTGGATTAATGACAGTTTTCGCCTGTAATAGATTGGTATGCTTTCTGCGTATGTATCCAGTGGCGATGGTTGTAATGGAGGAGATCCCTAGCTAGGATTTTTTGATTAGGTAGGCCGCGAAAGCTCCGAATAGTATGCTGTGGCTTGCGTCGAATCGGCCGATAAGCATGCGCTCGCGTTGAAGAGGGGGCGAACGACATGCTGGGAATCGCGATTTTTGACCGCTTGGCTTTATTAGACGAGCAAGGATGAAAAAAGTTCTACAAATAGATTTACAGAAAATCGTACGATCCTACCTCTCCCGGTTCGCTTAACCTCGTGTCGTTTGCTAGTGGAGCAGGAGCTTGAGAAATAACAGCATGGAAAAGAGTAAGTCCATGTCTCCAAATAGAAATACATCAGAACAGCAGTTGCCCCGAGCTCCGGATCCATTGCGCCAGTCAGTTCTCGTCGTCGACGACGAGGAAAATTTTCTTACTCTGCTCAAATGGTTTCTGACTCAGCGCGGCTATGACGTTCATACCGCAGTGAGCGCGGAAGATGCGTTAAGTCTGGTTCAAGAACATACTTTCGACATCGCTTTGCTCGACATCAAGATCGGCAGCAGCGACGGTTTGCGTTTGTTGGAGCAAATGACCGAGCGCTCGCCCGAGCTGAAGGTCATTATGATGACAGCCTATCCTACGGTCGGTTCCCTCAAGCAGGCATTCGCCAAAGGAGCCTCGCGCTATCTGACCAAGCCCGTGGATTTGCACGAGTTGGCCGAGGCGTTAAAGCTATTGCCTTGAAAATGCCGTAGCCGCCAATGGTTAATGAGCGGGAATTGTGCAGCGCTGAGAACCTAGGGTTGTAACACAGATGACATCGTCGGCGCGTCCGTCGCATGGCTCAAGTGTGCCGGGCCATGGATGCCCCGCTTGATTACCATCGCTGACAGCGGCATAAAGCCTAAATCCCTCATGACTTCACTGCGCACACATCTTCGCGGCTGGTGTACTCGCCCTGCGTCGCTTAATTCGTATCTGATTCGATTGATCATCGCCGGTCTCGGCCCGATCCTGCTTTTTTCGGTTTTCATGATGGTGCTGTTCGCGCGCCAGGAACAGGCGAACCGACGGCGCGGGCTGGAGGACACGGCACGCGCTTTGGCGCTCGCCATCGATCGAGAGATCGATTCTTCGGTCACCAATCTGGAGGCCCTCGCGACATCGGAGTCGTTGGATGTTGGCGCGGTCAATGTTTTCCGCGCTATTGCAGCGCGCATCCTGAACACCCAAAAGAGTTGGCAGAGCATCACGCTGTTCGATCCCAAGGGGCAGCGGCTCGTCAGCATTGCCAATCCCTTGGTGGAAAACTCGAGCGGCATCAGTCGCGAAAGCCTGAATTCGGTATTGCGCACGCGCCGCCCCGTAATCAGCGATTTCCCGGCGACGGATTCGCGTGAAAATGGGATCAATATTCATGTTCCGGTCGTGCGTGAGCAAACGCTTATTTATGTGCTCACGGCGGCGATCGAGCCGCGGATTTTCACTGACATTCTCGTGCAACAGAAATTACCCGATTCCTGGGTCGGCACATTATTCGATACCAAACAGATTGTCATCGCCAGAACGCGCGATGCGGCCAAGTATGCCGGTAAAACGGTCGGTCCTCTATTACAGCAAACCAATACCCAAGCGGCGGAGCAATTTCTCAGCGGTACAACGGACAACCGGATGAGCGCCTATGCCGCCATTAGTCGCTCGCATCTTTCAGGCTGGTTTGTTGCGTTAACGGTTCCGAGCTCGGAGGTGAACGCTATTTTGTACCGTTCGCTGGCGATGGTCGGTGGCGGGGGGTTGCTGCTGGTGCTCATTGGACTTTGCGTGGCGTTGATCTTTGCCCGCCAAGTCTCCAGCTCGATCCGAGAGTTATCTTTTGCGGCTCATGATCTCGGGCGAGGCAAATCGGTTTCTATTCCCGTCAACTTGGCGATCTCGGAATTGGGCTCTTTGGCGACGGAGATGACACGAGCCGCTGAGCTTTTGTCGGAGCGCGAAAAGGAGCGCGATCGAGTGGAGATGGCGCTGCGTCGCCAAGAACAGTTTTTGCGCCGCCAGGCAGATCTTTTGAACTTAGCCAATGAAGCGATTTTGGCCTGGGAATTGGGAGGCGCGATCGTCTATTGGAATCACGGCGCAGAACAGCTTTACGGCTATTCTCAGGACGAGGCGCTCGGTCACCCCAGCTATCAGCTGCTTGCCACGGAATTTCCCGACGGGCGGTCGAACTTCGAAGCGGAGTTGGTCGCGCGCGGCGAATGGACCGGAGAGTCGAAGCAAATTACCAAGCGTGGCCGGCGCATCGAGGTGGAAAGTCGATTCAGATTGATCGACGATCGCGCCGGCAACCGTCTGGTTTTGGAGTGTAACCGCGACGTTAGTCACCGCAAACAATTTGCCCGGCGGCTATCGACGGAACACGCGGCTACCGTTGTTCTCGCCGAGTCGGAAACGCTGGATGCGGCGTGGCGCAAGGTTCTCGAAATCATCGGCGAGGGCTTAGATTGGGAATTTGGCATGGTTTGGCTGGTCGATAAGCAAACGCAAAAACTCGAATGCACGGAGAGTTGGCATCATCCGTCGCTGATTTTCTCCGGCATCGGGGATCGAACGTCCTTAGCCCACGGAATCGGACTTCCCGGTCAAGTGTGGGCGAGCGAAAACCCGATGTGGTTATCGGATGTCGCGAAGGAAACGGCGTCTCTTCGATATGGGATCACCGAGGGCAAAACTTTCCACGGCGCCTTTGCCTTTCCGATCAAGATGCGTAACGAAGTCCTCGGGGTCGTCGAATTTTTGAGCACGGCGATTCGCGAGCCTGATCACGACGTACTGAAAATGGTGCAAATGATCGGCGGCCAAATCGGTCAATTCGTGGAGCGCATGCGAGCGGAGGCGGCGCTGCGCCAAAGCGAAGAACATTTGCGCAACCAGGCGCAGGAGCTAGAGCAGCAGCTTTTAGCTTCAGGTCGCTTGGTTGCCGTGGGCGAGCTGACGGCATCGATGGCCCATGAGTTCAACAATCCTTTGGGAATCGTTTTGGGTTTTGCCCAAGGTCTGCTGGCGAACTTGGAGCCCTCGGATACCAATTACCACCACGTGCAAATCATCGCGGAAGAGGCCAAACGATGTGAAAGGCTTGTGCAGGAGTTGCTGGAGTTCGGCCGACCCAAGAGCGCGGATTTTACTCTGACCGATGTGGAGCAGATGATTCAGAGAACGTTGGATTTGGTTCAACCGCGGGCGACGAAAAACCACGTGGAAACGACTGCCCGGATTGATTCGCAATTGCCGCAAATCCACGCCGATCCGCAGCAACTGCAGCAGGTATTGCTCAATCTTTCACTCAATGCCGTCGATGCCATGCCCAAGGGTGGAACGTTGACCATTGGAGCGGCGGTCGACTCACGGAACAGTATGACGATTACCGTGGCGGATACCGGAATAGGCATCGACGCCGACGTCCTGCCGAGAATCTTCCAGCCGTTCTTCACCTCCAAAAAGCGCCGCGGTTTGGGCTTGGGGCTGCCGATCTGCGACCGGATCGTGAAGTCGCATGGCGGCAAGATTGAAGTAGACAGCAAACCCGGGCAAGGCACGATTTTCAAAATTCATTTGCCGATGAACTCGCCCATCGAGATGCGCGGTGAGCAGGCCGTTGAGGCGTGATTACAGGTCAGAAAGCGAGAATGACGGTTGCGTTAGCCACGCCTACGGAACAACCAAGTATGTAGGGAAAAGAGGCGCTCAAGATAGAATAAATCCTTCATGATAGCTCACGGGTCGAGGTATCCGGCTAGCTGGATCCTTAAGATTGAATTACTTCCGCAATCCGTTGCGTTGGTATCTTTCTTGCGCTGCATTCGCATCATATCTAAGCTAATCAATTGAGACGGCGCTTAGCCGCGGATGACCCAACAGCGACGCTTCCAGCCCAGTGGCTCCCATCAATAGGGGTTGCCGCGCTGGTTGTGCGCAAACTTACTTTAATCATGAGTCAAGAAAAGCTTGAGCGAAGAACCTCGGCTTCATCGGAGCGCGAAATCCACGGTTCTCGTGACCCCTCTCTCATGGGGGATCAGGACTTTTATCTTTTTAATGCCGGAAAACACACGCGGCTATACGAAAAGCTCGGCGCTCATCGCGCCGTATTCGACGGAAAAGAGGGAACCTATTTCGCCGTATGGGCGCCGAACGCAGACGGCGTTTTTGTTACCGGAAGCTTTAATGGCTGGAACACGCACAGCCATCCGCTCAGTTCGAGAGCAAACTCCGGCATCTGGGAAGGCTTCATCGCCGGGACGGAAGAAGGAACTCTCTATAAATATTTTATCCACTCGCGGGTCATGGACTACCGGGTCGAAAAAGCCGATCCGTTCGCCATTTTCAATGAGATTCCGCCCAAAAAGGCCTCGATTGTCTGGAACCTCGATTATTCCTGGGGAGATAAAAAATGGATGGGCGAGAGAGGCGGGCGAATCGGCTTGGCCCAGCCGATTTCCATATACGAGGTCCACTTGGGCTCATGGCGGCGTGTTCCTGAAGAAGCGAACCGCTCGCTTTCGTATCGCGAATTGGCGCCGCTGTTAGCCGAGTATGTGCGCGAAGCCGGATTTACACACGTAGAATTTCTGCCGCTGATGGATCATCCATTTTTCGGCTCGTGGGGTTATCAGATCACAGGATATTTTGCTCCGTCAGGCAACTACGGCACGCCGCAGGATCTGATGTTCCTGATCGACACGCTGCATCAAAACAACATCGGCGTGATTCTCGATTGGGTGCCCTCGCATTTTCCCACCGACGAGCACGGCCTGGCATATTTCGACGGCACGCATCTGTTCGAGCATGCCGATGCGCGCCAGGGATTTCACCCGGAGTGGAAGAGTTATATTTTCAATTACGGCCGCCACGAGGTGCGCAGTTTTCTGATCAGCAACGCGCTCTTCTGGCTCGATAAGTATCATGTCGACGGCCTGCGCGTCGATGCGGTGGCTTCGATGCTCTACCTCGATTACGCGCGCCAGAGCGGCGAATGGATCCCCAACCGCTATGGCGGCAGAGAGAACATCGAGGCGATCGAGTTCCTCAAGCAGCTCAACGGCGCCATCTATGAAAGCTATCCGGATGTCCAGACTATCGCCGAAGAATCCACCGCTTGGCCGATGGTTTCCCGTCCGGTCTATGCCGGCGGCCTCGGCTTCGGCCTCAAATGGGACATGGGTTGGATGCACGATACGCTGGCGTATTTTTCCCAGGATCCGATTTATCGCAAGTACCATCACGACAAGCTCACGTTCAGAATGATCTACGCGTTTCACGAGAATTTTGTTTTGCCGCTATCCCACGATGAAGTGGTGTACGGTAAGAGCTCCCTGCTCCGCAAAATGCCCGGCGACGAATGGCAGCGCTTCGCGAATTTGCGGGCGCTGCTCGGCTACATGTATGCCCAGCCCGGAAAGAAACTGCTCTTCATGGGCGGCGAGATCGCGCAGTGGAGCGAGTGGCAGCACGATCAGAGTCTCGATTGGCACGCGCTCGTCGATCCGCGCCACTCGGGCATGCGGCGGTGGATTCAAGACTTGAACCGACTTTATCGCAGCGAACCGGCGCTGCACGAGCTCGATTGCGACCCGGCGGGATTTGAATGGATCGACTGTCGCGACGCCGAATCCAGCATCGTGATTTTACTCCGCAAAGGGCGGGGCGATGGGCGCGTTGTCCTGGTGACTTGCAATTTTACTCCCGTGGCGCGGCCCAATTATCGAGTCGGCGTGCCGAGGGGTGGAACCTGGAAAGAGGCGCTCAACAGCGATGCGAAATATTACGGCGGCAGCGGCATGGGCAATATGGGAGAGGTCGAGGCCGCACCGGTGCCGTGTCATGGTCGGCGCTTTTCGCTATCGCTCACTTTGCCGCCGCTGGCGATTTTATTTTTTGTCAGCGACGAAACCAGCTAAGGCCCAAAGCAACGGACGGACGACTGCCGCGCGGCTCGTGCAGCAGTGGCGACTGAGTGCGCGCTCGGAGAAGCAGCGTGACGAAAAATGCGGCGGCAAATATCGGCGCTTCATATTTGGGCGGGGAGGTTTGCCGCTTTCGCGTTTGGGCGCCCAACGTCGCGCCCGTCGGGGTCCGGCTGCTCGGCGCCGATCGACTGATTCCGCTGGAAAAGACGAGCTCCGGTTATCACGAAGCGGTGGTGGAAAACGTTCATGCGGGCGACCTCTATCTGTTTCATCTGGGGCAGGATAGAGAGCGCCCCGACCCCGCCTCGCGCTTTCAGCCCCAAGGGGTGCATGGCCCGTCGCAGGTAATCGATCCGCAATTTTCCTGGGACGACGACGATTGGCACGGCTTGCCGCTTCACGACTTTATTATTTATGAGCTCCACGTCGGCACTTTCACCGAATCCGGAACCTTCGATGCCGTCGTTGCGCAACTCGATTATCTTATCGACCTCGGCATCACGGCCATCGAGCTCATGCCCCTCGCGCAATTTCCCGGCCGGCGTAACTGGGGATACGACGGCGTCTATCCATTCGCCGTGCAAAATTCCTACGGCGGCCCCCAAGGATTAAAAAAACTCGTCAATGCCTGCCACCGGCGCGGCCTGGCGATAATTTTGGACGTGGTCTACAACCATCTCGGGCCGGAAGGGAACTATTTGGGGGATTACGGTCCCTATTTTACCGATCGCTACAAAACCCCTTGGGGGCCGGCGCTCAACTTCGACGGACCGTGGAGCGATGAGGTAAGAAACTTTTTCATTCAGAACGCGCTGTACTGGATCTCCGAGTTTCACGTCGACGCTCTCAGGCTCGACGCCGTGCATGCGATCCTCGATCATTCGCCGATGACTTTTCTCGAAGAATTGAACGATGCCGTGCATCGGGAGGCGATGGGACTCAACCGGCAGATTTTTCTCATTGCCGAAAGCGCCGACAACAATGCGCGTCTCGTGCGGCCGCGTGAGCGCGGCGGTTACGGCCTTGACGCCCAGTGGAACGACGACTTTCATCATTGCCTGCGCACGGTGCTCACCGACGAGCGTGAAGGCTATTACCAAGATTACGCCGATTTCGCTCAACTGGCGAAGGCTTATCGCGAAGGATTCGCCTATTCCGGCGAGTATTCCTCATACCGTCGCCGCCGCCATGGTAGCTCTTCGTGCGATATTCCCGCTGACCGCTTCGTTGTGTTCTCGCAAAATCACGATCAGGTGGGAAATCGCCGGCTCGGCGATCGCCTGAGCGCGGTTGCGTCATTCGAAGATTTGAAACTTGCCGCCGGCCTGGTGCTATTATCGCCGTTCATTCCGCTGCTGTTCATGGGCGAAGAGTACGGCGAAGAGGCGCCGTTTCCGTACTTCGTCGAGCACTCCGATGCCGGGCTGATCAAAGCGGTACGGCGCGGACGGCGGACGGAATTCGCCGCGTTCGAGTGGCAAGGCGAGATGCCCGACCCGCAGGACGAGACGACCTTTCTCTCCGCCAAGCTCCGCCATGAGCTGCGTGCCGGCGGCCGCCACAAAGTATT
>WNGO01012632.1_pt1 | contig 10956 bp, 11 predicted proteins | sample 5400511 | NCBI WGS metagenome assembly WNGO01 (sample SAMN13153380, study PRJNA577476) | soil metagenome | isolation source: 20 cm soil or saprolite under Garry oak tree replicate 2 | place: USA:California | collected 2016-06-15
TCGATGAAGAGCTGGGGATTGACGCGCGGATTGGCGAAGAAGTCGCACGTATTCGCCATGCGTATAAGAACGGCGGCACAGTCGAGTTGCGCTTTTATGTGGTACAGGACTTCAAAGGCGAATTAGAGAACAGGATTTTTCGCGATGTCCGCTGGGCCAAGCGTTCAGAGTTGCCCTCGTACGATTTTCTCGAAGCAGACCTTGGGCTGGTAAAGGATCTTGCCAAGGGGAAGATTGTTTAGGCTGTTGTCCCTACTCAGGAAGGATTGTTGCTCCGCCTCTTCAGCGTGGGACGGTCGTTGTCATCATCCCCGGATTTTCCATTACCCTCGTCTGGTTTGGAACCTCCACGACGGCGAAGCGTGGGGCGGCCACTATCAGTTCCATTATTGATTTTGTGACGGTTTTCGATTTGGGCGAGGCGGGCCTTCACTTCCTCGAACTCGGAACTATCTACCTTGTACTCTTCGCGCGGAGGCAGGAGCGTGTTGATCTCCCGTTGCGATTTTTGAATCCGGTCTGGCGTCTGCGGATGGGTTTGGAATGCCTTAGCTAAAATTCCCGGCCGTTCTTTTTCCAAGGTCTTTACTTTTTCAAAAAACGCAGTGAAGGCCTGGGGATCGTATCCGGCTTTGTACATGTATTCGAGGCCGAGATAATCGGCCTCGCTCTCGAAGCCGCGGGCGAATTTCAGAAATCCTAGCGGGAGCGCCAGGCCAGCAATGTTTTGCGCCGCGTAGCCGATTCCGCCGCCAACAAAAATCAGCGGGATGGACGCAAAGTTCATAAGCTGACCGCGGGTATTTTGACGGGCTGCGTGACAAGCGGCTACGTGAGCGATCTCATGCGACATCACTCCGGCAAGCTCAGCTTCGTTATCGGCTGCCAGGATCAGACCTGAATCGACGAAGAAGAAGCCACCGGGCAGAGCAAAAGCATTGATGTCCTCGGCATCGACAACTTTGATGGTGAATGGCACCTGGGAATCGGAGTTCCTCACCAGATTCTGTCCAAGCCGGTTGATGTACTCGGTGACGACAGGATCTGTGACGAGCTTGCTCGTGGTTTCAACCTGTTGGGCATAGTCTCTGCCCATCGCGATCTGGCGTTCGATGCTGTACCAGTTGCCCAGCCCGCGTCCGCAACCTACTTTGCGGCTACCGATCGCATCGAGATCGCGGATGCCGCCGTCATGATAAGTCTTCACCGGATAAGCCGCCGAGGTGACGCTTGTTGATGCGGTTTGAGCAGCCGCAAGAACACCTGCGAAGAGGAGGCCTACCGCGAGGAATAACCGCAAATCACGCATGACCCGGGCCATCTGGAATTCTTCATTCATTATATTTAGAGTGATCGTGGGAAAAAAGAGTTATCTGATGCTCAGAGGCTACTTGCACGATCTGCAACCAGCCAGCCACACAAGGAATCGCTGTGAGCTCAACTCGAGCTTATCTACCAGCCCGCAACGTCCACAGCCAGGCAATGCTCAGAATTGTCATGATTACCGTCGTGGACCAGGCGATCACATTGTAAAGTCTTGAGTTCACGTACTCTCCCATTAGTTCCTTCTTGTTCACCAGCAGCAGCATGAAAACCAGCACCACTGGGATCGCAATTCCATTCACCACCTGCGACAGGATGGAAATCCGCACTAAAGGCAGATTGGGAATCAAAATTACGCCGGCACCAGCGGCGATCAAAATGGTGTATAGCCAGTAAAAAACCGGGGCTTCGCTGAACCGCTTCCCTACTCCGGATTCGAAACCCAGGCCTTCGCATACGGTGTATGCAGTCGAGAGCGGCAGGATGGAGGCCGCGAACAACGAGGCATTAAACAAGCCCATGGCGAACAGAATGTATGCATAATCGCCCGCTAGTGGGTGGAGCGCTTGGGCGGCATCTTTAGCGTCGGCAATTTTGTGGTAGCCGTGCACATACAGAGTGGCTGCGCAAGCCACGATGATGAACCAAGCCACGATGTCGGTGAATATGCAGCCGGTGATGACATCCAGGCGTGAAGTCTTGTACTGGCGCCGTGTCACTCCTTTTTCAACAATCGAAGATTGCAGATAAAACTGCATCCAGGGCGCGATGGTTGTGCCTACGGTGGCAATGAACATGAACAAGTAATCCCTTTGTAATAGCTGGTGCTTGGGAGGGGGCACGACGGTGGCAATCAATGCATCCTTCCACGCTGGTTTGGCCAGAATGCCAGCAAAAATGTAGGTGAAATAAAAAAACGAAGCCGCAAGAAAAACCTTCTCCACAGACTTGTACTGTCCCTTCACCACAATAAGCCACACAATAACGGCACAAAGCGGGACCGTGATGTTCTTGGAGAGGCCAAACAGCTCTAGACTGCCTGCAATACCTGCGAATTCTGCAAAAATGTTGCCGAAGTTCACTATCAGGATGCCCAGCATCATGAAAAAGGTGATGCGCAGACCAAATTCTTCACGAATCAGGTCGCTAAGCCCTTTTCCTGTGACCGCACCCATGCGGGCGCAGATTTCCTGGACAACAATCAATGCGATAGTGATCGGAATGAGCGACCATAGCAGGGCGTGGCCGAATTGTGCACCGGCGGAGGAATAGGTCCAGATGCCGCCAGCGTCATTGTCGACGTTCGCGGTAATAAAACCCGGCCCAACGACAGCGAAAAATATCAGGATCCGGGTTTTCCAACGTCTTAGGACTTTCATTCGCACGGTTAGAGCACGGGAGGCTGAAGCGACCGACCAGAATAAATGCAGTTATGGAATCTGAACAGGTAGAAACGAGAATCGGTGCATCCGAATACAATATCGAACAAAGGGGAGCTACAGTTTCGCGCGCAGCAGGCTGATAACGTCATCCGAGGTAATGACGCCCGTCAACTTCTTATTTTCATCCACAACCGGCAATGTCACCAGGTTGTATTTGTCGAACAGTTCGGCCACTTCACGTTCGCTGGCGCCCGCGCGAGTGGAGATGAGAGGCTCCTGAGTCAGAGCCAGCAGGGGCGTATTGGGTTCAGACAGCACCAGTCTTGCCAGCGGCACGGCGCCGATTAGCGTACCCAGAGAATCCACGATGTAGATCGTACTTACAGTTTCTACACCGCCCCCGAAATTCCGCAGCGCTTCCACGGCGTCGGCTGCGGTGTTGTCTGGCCTAAGCGCCAGGTACTCGGTCGTCATCCGACCGGCAGCGGTATTCTCCTTGAACTCAAGGAGCTCAACCATCTCCTTGCGCTCTTGTGGCTCCATTTCGAGCAGAATTTCTGAAGTCCGCTCCTCAGGCAGATCCGCCAGGAGATCGGCAGCGGCATCGGGCTCCATCTCCTCCACGATATCGGCGGCGCGCTCGGAATCGAGCGACTCTACGATCGCCTTCTGTACTTTAGGGTGAACTTCTTCCAGGGCTTCCGCGGCGACCTGTTCGTCCAGCGTCTCGAAGACCGCTTCGCGCTCGTCTGGGGCAAGTTCCTCAACAATGTCGGCGATGTCAGCAGGGTGGAGTTTCGCCAGACGCTCGTGAGAAATCTTGAGCTTCACGCGCCGGGCAGGATCGGTTTCGATGAGATCGACGAAATCCCAGGGAATCTCGCGCGGGGGGATCTTCTTCAACAGCGCATTCAAGGCGACTGCCGGCACTACTCCCTTCAAGAGCCGGCGAATTGCTCCTCGCGGGCCGACATCCACCGAGCCGACTTTCAATACAGGCCGGTTCTGCACAAGTTCCTGGTGCAGATCGACATCATTGACCCGCACCACCTTGCGGCCGAAGACATCGATCACCTGCTGGTCGAGCAGGTCGCGTCCGAGCAGCAGCCAGCCTTCCGATCCATCGCTCGTTGCCCACTGACTGCAAGAGACGTCACTGCGTACACTGGCTTCGATCGACGTAATCGAACTCGACGGGAGCATGCGATCGCCGGATTTTGTGCGGACGATCAGCATGGCGACTCGCGCGCGATCCTCCTGCGGAATCATGGCCAGTTCGCGTACACGCCCGCACCGGGTTCCGGCGGTATCAAAGACCGGAGCGCCGAGCAATTCTGTGAGCGCGAGCGTGGACATATTGCGAGAATACTCAAGAGCCAGGACAGAATCCAGATAAGTTTTGACCGGGTTTGCCGGCCGCTTGGCTCTGGAAGATGGCTCAGGTAATTAGTGGGCGGCACGGCAGGTCGCCAAGAGCAATTCCCAGCGCTCAGTCCAAGTCCTCAGTATCGTGACAGCCATTTTTCAGCCCCGCGTTGACATTTCCACAGGGGAAGTTCAAACTACCGCATTCGCGGCGTTCCCCGATTTTGTTGGTATGGCATAGTCGGAAGGAGCGTAGCGGCGGATTTCCCGGGTTGCGCCTATTAAAAAACCTTTTGCCATGACCGAACACCGGGTCTCCTATACGCTGGATTCGACGCTGGAGACCGTCGATAGCGCGGAGCAGGCAGCCGGAAAAGTGGCCACGGAAGCCGGCTTTGATGAAGACGAGGTCATGAGGATCTCCATGGCGGTGCGTGAAGCGGCGGTGAACGCGGTGCTTCATGGCAATGCTTACGATCCCGGCAAAAAAGTCAGTTTGGTACTGGAGAGAACAGCCGTCGATCTGGTAATCACGATTCGTGACCAGGGTAAGGGGCTGGACATGAGCAAGATCCCCGACCCCTTGGCGCCGGAAAATTTGCTTAAGACTTCCGGTCGAGGAATTTTTTTGATCCGCTCGTTCATGGACGAGGTGCAGATTCATCCGTCGCAAACGGGCACCGAAATCAAACTCATCAAGCACGTCCACGGGCCATCCGAGGGCGGCAAGGAGGCTTCCCAGTGAGCATGAAGGTCAGTACTCGTCAGGTGGATGGGGTAACAATTGTGGATTGCAGCGGCCGAATCACGCTCGGCGAAGGCAGCGTAATGCTAAAAGATACCGTGCGCGAGCTGCTTTCCAAGGGCCAGAAGAGGATTCTCCTCAACCTTGGTGATGTGAATTACATTGACAGCTCGGGAATCGGCGAACTGGTCAGCGCCTTTACCACGGTGCGCAACCAGGGCGGCGAACTGAAGCTGCTCAATCTGACCAAAAAAGTTCACGACCTGCTGCAGATCACGAAGCTGTATACCGTCTTTGATGTGAAAGACGAAGAAGCAGCCGCCGTGAAATCGTTCGCGTAATTCCCTTCTTTGTGGCGACGGGCCGGAGTGTAAGCCGGCCCGCTGCTCCTTTTCTATTTTGGGAAATCTTGCGGGAAGTTTTATCGTTTCCTGGATCTGTTGGATGCGCTTTGTCCTAAAATCTGGCTTGTGAAAAGATGCTACTCCAGTTGCTAGATTTGGAGGACCCAAGTGCGCCGAGTCTCCACGCTTGTGTTCGTCGCCCTGCTTTCTCCTCCTTTGATTTTTTCCGAGTGCATCCCCTTTGATCAGGCCCGGCAACACGTGGGTGAGACACGCTGCATAACCGGCAGAGTTGTGCGTATCGAGCAGGGTATGAGAGGAGTGCACTACATCGATTTCTGTGAAGACTACCGGCTGTGCCCCTTCACGGCCGTAATTTTTCCCAGTGATTTGAAAAGCGTTGGCGATGTGCGGCAACTGCAAGGCCGAGTGGTCGAAATTTTGCAGGAGGCGAGACAGCTCGGAGGAGAAGGAGCGAGCATTCCTCCCCTTCCTAAGAATTTCGACGTCGAGAAGCAAGGACACTTCAGCGCGGGGAAGTTCAGCCATCCGAAAGCTCGGCACAAGTCGCGAAAAAAGCGGCAGCCGGCGAAAGTGCCCCTTGAAGTGCCGGAGGATGAGGAAGATTGACGATGCGGAAGTGTTAAAAGCAGATTCCTCGCATGCTCTCGGCACGCAAGCGCGCCTCCGAACGGCTCGGAATGACAAAATGATATAGGTGTCAGGAGGTGGCTGGCCGCTAGACCAAACCTCGCTTGAGTTCCTCAAGCGGATAGAACGTCCCGCGCCATTCCACTCCGCCGCGGCCCAGCGTGACGATCATCGAGCGCAGCATCGTGTATACAAAGAGTATTGTGCTCACGGGATGCAGGACGAAATAATACGGCGGCACATCTGACTGCTTCGACATTCCGGCATAGATGGAGAACATCGAGGCAAGCGCGATTGCGTAGGGCAGCCGTGCCCAGCCATGCGCAAGAAGTGCGCCAAAGAAAGGCAACAGATTAAGAAATGCCAAGCCTACGCATGAGGCCAGCGCTCGCGGCCACTGGAATGACATAACGGCATAGAAATTCTTCGTCAGGTTATTGACCATTCCCATCGCGCTTTTGGCCCAGCGAATCGAGATCAGGTCTGCGCCAAACACGTTGCGTTGGGCATAACCGGCATTCTTAACGACTTTGCCCAGTTTCATGTCATCCAAAATCTCCATGCGGAGAGCTTGATAGGTACCGATCGATTCATACACGCGGCGGCGGATCAACCATTTTTTCGCCGGGCTGCTTCATGATCATGCGAGGGAATAGCACAACGTGATCGGCGCGCTCGGCCTCAGCGTAGGCTATCGCCCGGCGCACCGAGTCGGGCTTGAACTGCACGTCGGCATCGGTGAAGAGCAGCCAGTCGCCAGTGGCCTGCTGGGCTGCTGTCCACATGGCGTGAGTCTTTCCAACCCAGGCTGAAGGCAGCGCTTCGATGCTGATGACCTTCAGAATGCCGTGCGCATCCTTGCTACGCGCCAAACGAGCGATGATCTCGCCGGTGCGGTCGGACGAACGGTCGTCGACAGCAATGACTTCGTAGTTGTCATAGTCGAGGGCGAGAAGACGGAGCAGTGTCTGCTCGATGTCATGTTCTTCGTTGCGTGCCGGAACGATGATGCTGACGCGTGGGCTCTTACCTTGAGCTGCAGTTCGATCCCACTCTGGGCGGGAGATGTCAGTGATACTCGGAACACCCAGCGCCGCATCCGCCAGGCGCGAGAACCACACGCTGCAATCCATTGGAAATAGATCATTCTGCGGCAGACTCCACGGAGAGCGGTGCCTGACTGCGGACGGGAGGAGCGAATCGCATACCGTAGAACAGTATCGCAGAAGAAATTGCCATCGCGATCACGGGAAGAATGAACGCAGTCTGGAGAGAATGGCGATCCGCGATGTAGCCCATCAACGATGGCGAAGGCACGTCGCCGAGAAGATGAAAGATAAAGATGTTTACAGCGATCGCCGTGGCGCGAATGTGAGCTCCGACGGAATTGATTAGGGCGGCATTGAGAGGTGCCGTATTCAAGAGCAGGAGGAATGCCGCCGCCCAAATGCCTGCAATCATGGCATGTCCACCGGAAAACAGAGCGACGATCATGACCGGTACACCCAAGGCCATGCTGACCGCCGACACAAAGTAATACGAGCTGCGGATGCGCGGCAGCAGGCGATCGCCCAGCCATCCTCCGGCAAGCGAGGCAATAAGGCCATCCACGACAACGATCGTGCCGAAAATTTCATTTGCCGATTTCAAGGAATACCCACGCACGCGAGAGAGAAACGTTGGCATCCAGACCTGGATACCGCCAAGGGCGAAGGTCATGGCGGCCATGCCCAGCGTGACCGTCCAAAACGCCGGGTTGCGAGCGAGTCCCAAGAGTGTGCCGCGCTCGGCGGTCTCTTTAAGTGAATCGAACCGCCCGCGCTCGGGTTCAGCCAAGAACAATACCGATAGTGCCAGCAGAAAGCCGGGAATCGCCGCAACATAAAAAGGAAAGCGCCAGCCGTGATGCAGGCTAAGTTTGCCGCCAAGGATGTATCCCGCGGCAGTGCCCACGGGGATGGCCAGGTAGAACACGCCCAAGATGCGGCCTCGTTTTTCCTCTGGAAACAGATCGGCGACAAACGTGGGTGCGATGGTGACGAACGTCGCTTCGCCTACACCTACAAGCGTGTGGCGGATTAGGAGTTCAGTGTAGTTGTGCGTGACCGCGGTCAGGAGAGTGAGCGCGCTCCAGAAGATCCCACCCAACGCAATAATCAGCTTGCGCGAATAGCGGTCGGCAAGCGGGCCGGCAACCGGCGCGGCAATCATGTAGAAAATCAGGAAGGCGCTGGTCAGATATCCGACTTGCGCGTTGGAGAGACGGAATTCATCCTGCACCATGGGCTGTACGGCAAACAGGACCGAACGGTCAACATAGTTCAGCAGATTGAGCGCTGTGAGCAGGATCAGCGCAGTGAGTGCGAGGATAGAGTTTGTTTTGGGGCACTTGGGCAGGGAATATAACACGGGTAAAGGTCTTAACCGCAAAGCTCGCAAGGAATATCCGCAAAGGCCGAAGAACTTTGCGTGCTCTGCTAGTTTTCTCAGCGCTCTCTGCGGTTAAAGGTTTCTATTCTGCTTTCTCGATGAAGGCCTTGGCCAGCGTGCAGTCACCACTGTCGAAATCCCTCCCCTAGGTCGAAAATCACCTTTGACTTCAGCCCACACTGGACGCGCCCAGCGCACCACATCCTCAAGCACGCGGTTCACAATGTTTTCCTGAAAAATTCCTAGATTTCGATATGCGTGCAAATATTCTTTCAGGGACTTCAACTCCAGGCAGCGCTTGTGCGGCATGTAGCGGATAGTGAGCGCGCCAAAATCCGGCAGCCCGGTTTTCGGGCAGACCGAGGTGAACTCCGGATCGTCAACAACTATTTCATATCCCGGAAACTGGTTTGGCCAGGTCTCGATTTCTGGAAACTTCGCATCAAGGCCTGCCTGTGCGTGTTCTGGCGTGTAATGTGGCGGCTTGGGCATCTGCCTCATTTTATCGAGAGGGGAACCTCGGAAAACATTACAAGATTTAGGGTTCCGCGAGGATACTCAGGCATCTAACGATTAAGGATTCCTTCATCGCAGATGATACATTATTGCGTTTAGCTAACCATGGCAGCTAACGGAAACAATCGCAGCGGCTTTTTTGTTCGCCATCGCTGGCTGCTCTGGGCGGTGGGCATTGTTGGCGCCGTGGTGTTGCTGGCGTCGTTTATGTCGCACGATGACGCCGTCCCAATCCGCTCGGCCACAGTGCAGCCGGGCACGATTCGCAGCATTGTTTCCACCAACGGAAAAGTTGAGCCGCTGCAAAGTTTCGAAGCGCATGCCCCGGTAGGAACTACGGTTAAGAAACTGCTGGTGAGGGAAGGCGACCACGTGAATCAGGGTCAGCTTATGGTGCAACTCGATGACGCCGACGCGCGCAGCCAGGCAGCCAAAGCGCTCGCACAGATACGGTCGTCGGAGGCCGATGTCAGCGCCATTCAGAGCGGTGGAAATCGCGAGGAGGTTCTGACGCTCGAGGCTCAACTCGCGAAGACCCAAACCCAGCGCGACGCGGCGCAGCGCAATGTTGAGGCATTGCGGCGGTTGCAGCAACAGGGCGCAGCGTCTCCAGGTGAAGTAAAGGCGGCGGAGAACCAGTTGGCTGGGGCGGAAGCGGATCTTAAATTTCTGCAGCAAAAGCAAAAAGACCGCTACTCCAAGCCGGAGGTCGCACGCGTGCAGGCGCAGGAGAATGAAGCGCAGAGCGCTTATGCTGCCGCCGAGGACATTCTCAGCAAGTTGAACGTTCGGGCGCCGTTTGATGGAATCGTGTATTCCCTTCCCGCGCGCCAGGGGGGTTACGTTAATCCGGGTGATCTAATTTTGCAGGAAGCCGATCTATCTAAAGTGCTGGTTCGCTCGTTCGTGGATGAGCCCGACGTGGGCCGCCTCGCTCCGGGGCAGAAGATTGAGATTACCTGGGATGCGGTGCCCGGCCGAATCTGGACTGGCGCGCTGAACACGGTGCCCGCAAGCGTCAAGCTGCGTGGCACACGCAATGTAGGAGAGACGACCTGCATGGTCGATAACAAGGATTTCAAGCTGCTGCCCAACATTAACGTCGGGGTGACGATTGTCACAGCCGAACATCACGACGTGCTTACCGTCCCGCGTGAGGCGGTTCGCCAGGAGGACAGCAAGGTCTACGTGCTTCAGGTAGTCAACAACGAATTGCACCGCCGGGATGTGCAGACTTCAATTTCAAATCTCACGCAGGTCGAAATCACTGGGGGCATCCCGGCGAATTCTCTGGTTGCGCTTGCTTCAATCAATTCCAAGCCGTTGCACGATGGCTTAGCAGTGAAGGTGGTTCATTAAGAATGCGGTTCTTACATACAGCTCTGATTTTGGTTCTAGTCTCCTCGTTTGGTTTCGCAGCGTTTGGTTTCGCAGCCGATGCGGCCCCCGCTCTCCTGGCCGCAGGTCGAGTTGATGATGCGATCAGCACTTTGCAGCAGGAGATCAGCGCCAGCCCAAACGACGCGGCAGCATACAACCTGCTATGCCGTGCCTACTTTTCGTTGAGTCAGTGGGATCGCGGAATTGCGGCATGCGAAAAAGCAGTGTTTCTCGACCCAAACAACAGTCTTTACCACCTGTGGTTAGGGCGTATTTACGGAGAGAAGGCCGACGCGTCCAGTTTCTTCACCGCGGCAGGACTGGCCAAGAAGGTACGCAATCAGTTCGAGATGGCTGTGCAGCTAAGTCCCAGCAGTGTGGATGCACGCACTGATTTAGCGGAGTTCTACCTTGAGGCCCCCGGCATCGTTGGTGGTGGTCAGGATAAAGCCCGGGCACAAGCCGCCACCCTGGCGAGGCTTGATCCCGCTAAGGCCCACTGGGTGAACGCGCGGATTGCGGAAAAGAAAAAAGACTTTACTAATGCGGAGCGGGAATATCGTGCGGCGATCGAAGTCAGCCACGGCGATGCGAATGCATGGCTGAATCTGGCATTGTTTTACAAGCACACCGGGCGGTTCGATCAAATGGAAGGCGCCATTAATCGCGCGGCTTCAGCGCAGGTGAACCATCCAGTTGTGCTTGTGGATGCCGCTGAAACCTTGATTCGTACCGGTCGCAATTTCCCTGGTGCCATTCAATTGCTGCGCCGTTATCTCTCGTCGAGTTCAACGGTGGAAGAAGCGCCAGCTTTCAAGGC
>WNGO01004979.1_pt1 | contig 10953 bp, 6 predicted proteins | sample 5400511 | NCBI WGS metagenome assembly WNGO01 (sample SAMN13153380, study PRJNA577476) | soil metagenome | isolation source: 20 cm soil or saprolite under Garry oak tree replicate 2 | place: USA:California | collected 2016-06-15
TGAGCACCGCCGAGCTCGGTATTTCTCTCGCGGAAATGATTCGCCGGGACAAGGTCCATGCCATCACGTGCACAGGAGCGAACCTGGAGGAAGATCTTTTTAATCTGGTCGCGCGCAGCCAGTACGTCCGCCTGCCGAATTATCGTGAGTTGAGTCCGCAGAAAGAAGAAGAGCTGCTTCGTCGTCATCTGAATCGGGTCACTGACACGTGCATTCCGGAAGAGGAAGCCATTCGCCGGATCGAAAGAGTAGTGATCGGCGAATGGATCGCGGCCGCGCAGAAAAAAGAACGTGGCTTTCCACACGAATTCCTTTTCAAAATCCTCAAGGAATGTCGTCTCAAGAAGTTTTACGAGATCGACCCAGGCGACAGTTGGATGATCGCCGCTGCGCACAAGGATCTTCCAATCTTTGTGCCTGGCTGGGAAGATTCTACGTTGGGAAATATTTACGCGGCACGTTGCATCACGGGAGAAATCACCGACATCCACACGGTTCGTTCCGGCATTGAATACATGATGGCGCTGGCAGAGTGGTATCGCGGTATGTCACAGGATTCCTCCATTGGGTTTTTCCAAATTGGCGGCGGCATTGCAGGCGATTTTCCGATTTGTGTTGTGCCTATGTTGAATCAGGACGTGGTCCGCGAATCCGTGCCTGAGTGGGGTTATTTTTGCCAGATCAGTGATTCCACAACCAGCTTCGGGTCGTACTCCGGCGCGGTGCCCAACGAGAAAATTACGTGGGGAAAACTGAGCGTTGACACTCCGCGTTTCATCATCGAATCCGACGCCACCATCGTCGCGCCGCTCATTTTCGCCAAAGTTTTGGGCTGGTGAGCGCTCTCGCTTTGATACCACGCGGCAAAATAATGGAGGGCTGGAGCTCTGCGACAATAACCAGCGTCCGATGATGCCGCGAGGCTCGCAGAGCTCGCCCCTCCTTTTTCGCCGCGCTTGTGCAAGCGTCCGATCAAAAATTCCCGGCTGGCAATTCGAACTTGGGGCCGCGACTATCGATCCATCGTAAGCGGTTTACGATGGATCGAACCGACAAAGCGGCATTATGATCTGCTAACTTCTGTCGCCGACCGCTGCGGTAGTACTTATCTCCAGTGGCCGCCGATCCATACGTAGCCACCTGGTCTGCGTTCCCAATGACCGGGCACCCAAACTGCGGCTGGTCTTGGGCACTACCCAAGTCCCCGGCACCCACACATACGTGGTTCCCGTCCATCGCCAGTAGCCGGTCGTCCAGACGTATCCAGGCCCGGGCGCCACCGTCTGAGTTTCGACGCGAACTGGTGGCGGCGCACGGGTGACCACGACCTCTCGAGCCGGGCCCGTCGTTGTTACTTCCTGTGTTGTTGTTGTTGTCGTCACCGTGGTTGGTTCCTCCGCACAACCGACCAGAGCTAGTAACGCCAGCATTAGTAAGTAGGAGCTTATTCTCATGTTTACCTCCGTTACGGATTCGTTTTGCCAAGGACTGATTTTGAATCGATGATACGGAATGCTTTATGTCATCGCCACACCGATCGGAAACCTCGGCGATATCACACTGCGAGCCATCGAGGCACTGAAATCAGCCGACGTGGTCGCGGCTGAAGACACACGGCGCTCGGGGATGTTGCTTAAGCATTTCGGAATCAAGAAGCCCTTCATCAGTTATCATGAACATAATGAGGCGGCACGCACGATCGAGCTTGTCGAACGCCTCGGGCGCGGCGAAAACGTTGCGCTGATTACGGATGCAGGAACGCCTGGACTCTCTGACCCCGGGTTGCGCCTCATTCGCGAATGCATCAAGCGCGAACTCCCGTTTACAATCATCCCTGGCCCATCATCGATCCTGATGGCTCTTCTTGGTTCCGGATTTTCAACTGACAAATTTTGTTTCCGTGGATTTCTTCCGGTGAAAAGTGGACAACGCGAGCGCGAATTGCGAGCAGCGGCCGAACGCGACGAAACCGCGATTTTTTTCGAATCGCCTTATCGATTAACAAAAACACTCGCCACCTGCATTGATGTGATGCCGGATCAGCAACTTTGCATTGCGCGCGAGCTGACAAAGAAATTCGAGGAATTCCGTCGCGGCGTCGCCAGCGAGCTTCTCGAACATTATCAGTCCCATCCGCCGAAGGGCGAAATCGTGCTCGTGATCTCCGGGTCATAGCGGGTTCGCTGCCTGATCGACGGCAATGTTCGCTGAAGCCTATCGGGAGCCGCAACGAAATTCACGCGAATAAACGAAGCACAGGCGCCGTCAAATCCTGCCACACAAACAAGGCGCACAGGCTAAACAATGGGGTCCGATATTGCCTTTCCTGGAAGTTTTACAACTTCTTGCAAGCTTCGCAGCTTTGCGAGCTCTTCCGTGCTTAGGTTGTCTCGTCTGGCTCCGAAACCTCGCCACAGGACGCGTCCGTCGGACTGGCCGACTTTCGCGAGCAAAGAGTTGGTATGCTGCGATTATGATGTCATGAGCCGTCTGCCGCGTTTTCTGAAGCCGCTGACTGCGGGATTGACAGTGACGCTGCTGCAACTTGCAATGACATTGGGCCTGCTGGCCCCTGAAGAGCCGATCTCGCACCGTTATTCCACATTGGTCCAGCACGACAGCGGTTGGTCTGGCTGCGTGGGGTTTCTGGAGCTATTTCTTCCTGTTTTGCCAGCGGTGGAATGTTTCGCCAGCGCTCCAGATTTGCGGCGCGTTACTAATCGCTGCCCATCCGGCTGCGTTCTTTCTGATGGCCGGTTACTCGGAATCGTTATTTTTGATGGCGCTGCTTGGGTTTATTTATTGGAGCACCACAGAAGGGGGGGCCGCGAAATTTTGGGCAGGCATGCACGGGATTGTCATGTCGGCAACACGGATCGTCGGAATTGTATGTGCTGCTTTTCCAATAGTGCGCTCCGTTTTTCAAGGTGGATGGCGTGGTTTGGTTGAGGCGCCGAAGCGGTTTCGCAAATACACCTCAGCCATCGGTATGACGGTGGTCGCGGCCTGCGGCGGCATCGCATTCTTCGTTTACTCTCAGCTCCGCTGGGGCCACTGGGACATTTATATGCTCACACAGGCAGCCGGGTGGGGGATTGTTCCCGATTATTTGGCAGTGTTTAAGCCTTCGAGTTATCGCTGGCTCATTCCGGCTCTGAATAATCCAACGGAAGCGAGCCAAATGTCGATGACTCTGGGCGCTCTGCTTCTGGTCGGCGTCGCGCTTTGCGAACTGGTTCCAGCGATTCGACGACGGTCCGACCTTCCAGTCCGTGCTGGCATCTACTTCTGCGCGGCCGCGATCTATTACCTGTCGGTCAGCGGAGTGGCCTGTGTGGATATGGAAAGTATGCTTCGCTACGAATTTGCCGTGCACGCCTTGATCGTGCTGGCGTTTCTGAATTTTCTGCGTCAATTTCGTACGCCGCCGGTGTTTGTGCGGGCATTCGGCATCGCGGCAGTAGCGTTGCTCAGCGCTGCTGGGTTGTGCGTACAGGGTTGGTACGTCTGGAATTTCACCCGGGGCAACTGGGTCGCGTAATAGAACATGAAAACAAAGGTCGCCATCATCGGTGCCGGGCCGGCAGGTCTGACGGCGGGCTATCTCCTCTCAAAAGAGGCGGTGGACGTCGTTGTCTTGGAAGCCGACCCTGTTTACGTCGGCGGTATTTCCCGAACGGTGACTTATAAGGGTTTCCATTTCGATATCGGCGGCCACCGTTTCTTCTCCAAGTCCAGAACCGTGGAGGATTTCTGGACGGAGATTTTGCCGAATGACATGCTCGTGCGCCCGCGGTCGTCGCGCATTTTTTACGACGGCAAATTTTATTCTTACCCGCTGAAGCCGTTTGAAGCACTGCTCAAGCTGGGCGTCTTCAAATCGACGCTCTGTGTGCTTTCCTGGTTAAGGGCGCGTCTGTTTCCGGTGCGGAATCCGCGGAATTTCGAAGACTGGGTAAGCAATCAATTCGGCAAACGCCTCTTCAACACATTCTTCAAAAGTTATACCGAAAAGGTCTGGGGCATGAGCTGCAAGGAAATTTCCGCCGACTGGGCCGCGCAACGGATCAGAGGACTTTCGCTCGGCAGCGCGATCAAGAACGCGCTCATTCCACAACGGTACAATGGCGATCGCAGCAAAGTCATCAAGACGCTGATCAATTCGTTTCGTTACCCGCGGCGCGGTCCGGGCATGATGTGGGAAGCGTGCGCGGAAAAGATTAAGGCGCTGGGCGGCAGACTCCAGATGGGTTGCGCCGTGACTCGATGTTCTTACGACGAAACGTCCGGGACCTGGATGGTTGAATACAAAGATCAACTCGGCGAGTCGCAGGCGATTGAAGCCGAACACGTCATTTCATCTGCGCCGATGCGCGCGCTGGTCTGCGGTTTATCGCCTGCTGTGAGCGAGCGAATCAAATGCGCAGCCGAAAGCCTCAAATATCGCGACTTCCTAACCGTGATGTTGATCCTGAAAGATCGACAGATGTTCGATGACAACTGGATCTACATTCACGATCCGAGCGTGAAGGTCGGCCGCGTCCAAAACTTCCGTTCCTGGTCACCCGAGATGGTGCCCGAAGCGGACAAGGTCTGTTACGGTCTCGAATATTTCTGTTTCGAACACGACGGTGTCTGGGATTCGAGCGATAGCGATCTAATTGAACTCGCCCGGCGCGAGCTGATTCAGATCGGTCTCGCGAGGGAGGGGGATTTCGTAGAGGGCTGCGTCGTTCGCCAGAAGAAGGCATACCCGGTTTACGACGACGATTACGCACGCCATGTGGCCACGATTCGACAGGAACTGGAGACGCGTTATCCGAACCTGCATCTCGTTGGTCGCAACGGTATGCACAAATACAACAATCAGGACCATGCCATGATGACGGCGATGTTGTGTGTGGAAAATATTCTCGCCGACGCCAAGCTTTACGATCTCTGGCAGGTGAACAGCGACGCCGAATACCACGAACAAGGCCCCGCTGCGGCCGAAGAAACAAATGGCTCCGCACTACGCCTCGTCCCGACTCGCGTCGTCGCCGCGCCAGAGCTCGCGCCGGAAGCGTAAGGTTCCGATTACTTAGCGGACCGATCTCGTGGCGACAACGATGAACAGCGCGACCACGATCAGAATCAGCCGTTGTTAGCGCTTCTTGAGTTGCTCATACACGCGCATGATAGACCGAACGAGAATTCAGGATTCGAACTCTTCACCCGGCGGGCAGGAGCAGAACAGATTCCGGTCGCCATAGACATTGTCGATGCGTGCGACGGCTGGCCAGAATTTGTGTTCGCGGGTCCATGGAGCTGGAAAAGCTGCTTGCTCCCGCGAATAGGCACGGTCCCATTTATCGGACCCGATTTGGCGCGCTGTGTGCGGCGCGTTTTTGAGCAAATTATTTTGTCGATCTTGTTTCCCGTTGGCGATCGCTTTCATCTCTGCGTGGATGGAAATCATCGCGTCGCAGAAACGATCGAGCTCGTGCTTTGGTTCGCTCTCTGTCGGCTCGATCATCATTGTTCCAGCGACCGGCCAGGAGACTGTTGGTGCGTGAAATCCGTAGTCCATTAGACGCTTTGCCACGTCTTCAACTTCGATGCCTGCGCTTTTCCACTGGCGCAGATCGATAATGCATTCGTGCGCGACAAGGCCGTGTTTGCCTTTGAACAGAACCGGGAAGTATGGGTCGAGCCGTTTTGCAATGTAATTAGCATTTAGAATTGCGATCTCGCTCGCACGTTTCAAACCGTCGGCCCCCATCATTTGGATGTACATCCACGTAATTGTTAGTATGCTGGCGCTCCCGTAAGGCGCTGCCGCGACATTGCCGCCTTTGCCGCCACCGTGACGAGGAGCTGATCCATTCCCGTGTGGCGGTCGTTTTCCGCGCTCGCCTTCGCCAAAAACAATTTTGCCTGTTGTGGGATCGAGAATGAATTCTCGCGGCAGATACGGCGCCAGATGTTTGGCCACGCCGATCGGCCCTACGCCCGGTCCGCCGCCGCCGTGCGGAATGCAAAAGGTCTTGTGCAAATTCAAATGACAAACATCCGCGCCGTAATCGCCAGGGCGACATAGACCACATTGGGCATTCATGTTTGCTCCATCCATGAAAACCTGGCCGCCGTGCGCGTGCACGATGTCGCAGATTTCCCGGATCGTCGGTTCGAACACACCGTGCGTGGACGGATAAGTCACCATTAGCGCGGCGAGATCGTCCGCGTGTTGGTCTGCTTTGGCGCGAAGATCGGCCAGATCGATGTCGCCGTCCTTCAAACATGCGACTGACACGACTTTGAACCCGGCCATCACCGCGCTGGCCGGATTGGTGCCGTGCGCCGAAGTCGGGATGAGACACGCGTTACGATGCGCTTCACCGCGGGACGCGTGATATTCGCGGATCGCGAGCAATCCTGCGAATTCACCCTGCGATCCGGCATTGGGTTGCAATGATATGGCGGCGAAGCCGGTGATTTCCGCGAGCCAGTCTTCGAGCTGTTCGCAAATCTTCTTATAGCCGGTGGCCTGCTCGGCGGGCGCAAACGGGTGAAGCTTTGAAATTTCCGGCCACGAAATGGGGAACATCTCTGCTGTGGAATTCAATTTCATCGTGCACGAGCCGAGCGGGATCATCGAAGTGGTCAGCGAAAGATCACGCGACTCGAGTTTCTTGAGATAGCGCAGCATTTCCGTCTCGGTGTCATGCGTGTTGAAGATTGGGTGCGTGAGGAAATCCGAAGTGCGAATTGCGAACTGCGGGATGCGCAGCGGCGGCTCGCCTATCAGAACATCGTCAAAATCCCGCACGGCTGTGCCGCGGAAAAGGGACGTCAGCAGTTCGATGTCCTGCGGCGTAGTTGTTTCGTCGAAGGAAATTCCGACCGCGCGCGGACCCAGAGCGCGCAGATTGCAGCCCGCCTTTGCGGTGTGCTCTAAAATCACCTCACTGGATTCAACATCAACTCGCACAGTGTCGAAGAAGCTTTCGTGCCTAATTGTGAAACCAATGGCCTGCAGGCCGTCTGCGAGTCGACTCGCCAGCCGATGGACGCGCTGAGCAATGGCGCGCAGACCTTTCGGGCCATGATAAACCGCGTACATCGACGCGATGACCGCGAGAAGAACCTGGGAGGTGCAGATGTTGCTCGTAGCTTTGTCGCGCCGGATGTGTTGCTCTCGGGTTTGCAGTGCCAGCCGATACGCGGGGCGGCCTTCAGCATCGTGTGAAACGCCCACGAGCCGTCCAGGCATGTGACGTTTGAACCCGTCGCGCGTGGCGAAGTATGCTGCGTGCGGTCCGCCAAATCCGAGCGGCACACCGAATCGCTGCGTGTTGCCGACGGCTACGTCGGCGCCAAATTCGCCCGGCGGTTTCAGTAATGTCAGCGCAAGAATGTCCGCCGCGACGGCAACAAGCGCACCCGCGTCGTGCGCCCGCCTGACGAAATCCGAATAATCGTAAATTGCCCCATCTGTCGCAGGATATTGAACCAGCGTGCCGAAAATGGTTTCATCGAATTTGAAATTTGAGTGATCGCCGATCTTGATCTCGATCCCGAGCGGCTTTGCGCGTGTTTGCACAACAGCGATCGTCTGCGGGTGACAATCATGGGCAACGAAGAAAGTGTTCCGGTTTGGGACAACTGCGTGACAAAGGGCCATCGCTTCCGCGGCCGCGGTGGCCTCGTCCAGGAGCGATGCGTTCGCGATATCGAGTGCGGTCAAATCGGCGATCATCTGCTGGAAATTGAGCAGCGCTTCGAGCCGGCCTTGCGCGATCTCCGCTTGGTAAGGCGTGTAAGCAGTATACCAGCCGGGATTTTCGAGAATGTTTCGTTGGATCACGGGCGGCGTAATGCAGTCGTAATAGCCGGCGCCGATAAACGAGCGGGCGACTTTGTTTCTTTTTGCGATCATCCGAAGCTCCGCCAGCGCCTCCATCTCCGACTTGGCTTCCGGCAAATTCAGTGGCCGATCTAGCCGGATATTTTTTGGAACCGCGGCATCTATTAAGGTTCCGAGGCTTTCGAAACCAACGTCGCTCAGCATCGCGGCAACTTCGCCTTCGTTCGGCCCGATGTGACGGCGCGCAAAAGAATTCACGTCGATTTTTTCCTCGCGCTCTTGCATGGGGAGAGACTACGGAACGCGAGACGTGCTTCAAGATTTCAGTGTGGGAGGGACCTCAGCATCCCGACGTTCGCGGCGTTAAAGCCGCTCCCACGTTGAGCTATATCGCATCGTAAATTTCGACGCCGCGGCTCTTCAGTAACGCGCGCAGCTCGGCGAGGTGTTGGTGGTTTCGGGTCTCGACCGTGCACAAAACGTTTACGGCCGAGACATCCGGGCTGGCGAAAGCGCGATCGTGCACCACTTGTTTGATACTTGCGCCCGTCGAGGCAATTTGCGCCGCCAAATCGGCGAGGCCACCAGGTCGATCGCTGATCACTGCGGTAAATCGGCCTAGGCGGCCGTCTGCGACCAAGCCTCGTTCGATCACCCGGCTGAGCACGTTCGGGTCGATGTTGCCGCCGCAAAGCAAAAGCACCACGCGCTTTCCCGTGAGCTCTTTCAATTTTCCGGACATGCATGCGGCGAGCGGAGTTGCAGCAGCTCCTTCGACCACACTCTTTTCCAATTCGACCAGACGCAGAATCGCCAAAGCAATTTGTTCCTCAGTCACCGTGACGACGAGATCAACCAGCGCTGGCGCAATTTGAAATGCATTCGTGCCGACCTGCGGGATCGCGAGCCCATCTGCGAGGGTGGGATGCATCTTGATCTTCGTTGGTTTGCCTGCTTCAAGCGCGGCGGAAAAGCTCGCCACGTTCTCTGCTTCAACGGCCACGATTTTCGTGTTCGGCAGCAGAGTTTTGATGGCCAACGAAACTCCGGCGAGCAAACCGGCACCACCGACCGGAATGATCAGCGCGTCGAGGTCGGAAACTTGCTCGACAATTTCGAGAGCCATCGTTCCCTGGCCGGCAATGATCGCGGGATCATCGTACCCATCGATGTAGGCGAGGCCTTTTTCTTTTGCGAGCTCGAGTGCGCGCGCTTTCGCTTCTCCGAAATCTGTTCCATGAAGAACGACGTTAGCACCAAGCTGCTGGCAGGTGCTCACCTTTATTAGCGGCGCAAACTTCGGCATCACCACTGTTGCTGGAATTCCAAGCAAGCTGCCCTGATAAGCGAGTGCTTGAGCGTGATTGCCCGCAGACGCAGCGATGACGCCACGCTTCTGCTGATCGGGCGATAATTGCGCGAGCGCGTTCCGCGCACCGCGCTCCTTGAAGCTTCCTGTCCGCTGCAAATTGTCGAGCTTGCAGAAGATCTCCATGCCTGTGATCTCGCTGAGCGGGATCGAGGGTGGACACGGCGAATAATAAACCGCACCCGCAATGCATTGACGCGCCGCTTCGATGTCCTGAAACGTGACCAAGCGTTAACTTTCGAGGGCTGCCTGTGCTGCAGCTAATCGCGCAATTGGAATCCGAAACGGACTGCAACTGACGTAATCGAGACCCAGCCGGTGACAGAATTTGACGCTGGTAGGTTCGCCGCCGTGCTCACCGCAAATTCCCAGTTTGATGTTCGGACGCGTCTTGCGGCCGAGGTCGCGCGTAATTTCCATTAAACGCCCGACACCCTTCTGATCGATCGACGCGAACGGATTTGTATCGACGATGTCCAGCTCAGTGTAGGCAGGAAGAAAACTGACCGAATCGTCCCGGCTCATTCCGAGAGTGGTCTGTGTGAGATCGTTTGTGCCGAAGCTAAAGAACTCCGCGTCACGCGCGATCTGGTCGGCCACGAGCGCAGCGCGCGGAATTTCGATCATCGTACCGACGAGATATTTGAATCTTGTTCCCCGTTCCTTGGCAACGCCATCGGCCACGCGCCGGACGATGTCAATCTGCAGCTTTAGCTCGCGAGGAAATCCCACTAACGGAATCATGATCTCAGGCCGGACCTTAATGCCCTTGGCTTGAACTTCTGCTGTGGCTTCGAAAATTGCTCGCGCCTGCATCTCCGAAATTTCCGGGTACACAATGCCGAGGCGGCAACCCCGGTGACCAAGCATCGGATTAAACTCGTGCAATTCATGAACGCGGCGCGCGATGTGTTCTACAGTTAGACCGAGTTTGTTCGCGAGCTCGCTCTGCTGCGCGTGATCATTGGGCAAAAATTCATGGAGGGGCGGATCGAGAAAACGAATCGTCGCAGGCAAACCCTTTAGTGCCGTGAAGATGCCAATGAAATCGCCACGCTGATAGGGAAGCAGTTTTGCCAACGCGCGTGCCCGTTCGTCCTTTGTGCCAGCAAGAATCATCTCGCGCATGGCGTCAATCCGATCGCCCTCGAAAAACATGTGCTCGGTTCGGCAAAGCCCGATTCCCTCTGCGCCAAATGCGATTGCGTTGGTCACCTGCTCGGGCGTATCGGCGTTTGTGCGCACGCCGAGCGCGCGGAATTCATCCGCCCACTTCATCAGCTTCGCGTACTCCTGATAAGTAATGCTTTTCTTCGGATCCAACGATCGATCCACCAGCACTTGCACGATCTCCGAGGGTGCCGTGGCGACTTCTCCGGCAAAAACTTCTCCAGCAGTTCCATCGATAGAGATGTAATCCCCTCGGTTCAACGTGGTGCCGTCCGCACTGAGCGTGCGCTTTTGATAATCGATTTGAATTCCAGTCGCGCCGCAGACGCACACCTTTCCCATTTGCCGCGCGACGAGCGCCGCATGCGAAGAAACGCCGCCGCGGGACGTGAGAATTCCTTCGGCAGCGATCATACCGCGCAAGTCTTCCGGCGATGTTTCAATGCGGGCGAGCACGACTTTCTCCCCTCTTTCTGAGCGAAGCACGGCTTCTTCCGCGTTGAAAACAACCCGACCGCACGCCGCGCCTGGCCCGGCGGGTAAGCCGCTGCCGATTTTTTTGGCGGCG
>WNGO01006125.1_pt1 | contig 10951 bp, 9 predicted proteins | sample 5400511 | NCBI WGS metagenome assembly WNGO01 (sample SAMN13153380, study PRJNA577476) | soil metagenome | isolation source: 20 cm soil or saprolite under Garry oak tree replicate 2 | place: USA:California | collected 2016-06-15
CGGCGGGAAGCCACCGCGGTATTCCGTCACGCATGGCGGCATCGATGCCTTCAACGCCAGGATGACGGCGCAGAGGAAGCACTGGTCGCTCGCCCACGTGCTCGAGCAGCAGGACGAGGTCCACCGCCGGTTGGTCGCCCTTGTCGCGGGCGTGCCCGATGAGCAGGCCACCGGTGAAACGCGGTTTCGCCGTCGCCTGCGGCTCGACACGTACGGTCATTACCCGAAGCACGCGGCAGCGATCCGCGCGTGGCGGGAGTCGCGGCGGCCCAAGCCTCGGCTGACCCCGGGCGCAAGCCCGGGGTGAACGAGAAACCGCGTCACTAACGACGGCTGGTCACCAAGGCCTGGTAGACCAGCGTGGGAAACTTTGCGGCGATGTCCGTGTGGTTCGGCAGCTGGTTGATCATGAACACGATGACCAGGTGCTCCACCGGATCGACAGAGTACCCGCTGCCGTACGCCCCGCCCCAGCTGAACGTTCCCACCGACGCCATGCCGCTGGCACCGTAGCGCTCGGTCGTCTCGAACCCGAACCCGAAGCCGTGCGCGCCGGTCGAGTCGAACCGCAGTCCGACCTGGTTGTGCGTCATCAGGTCCACCGTGTGCGGCGCCAGGATGCGCACGCCACCCAGCGCGCCCCCGTTCCGCAGCATCTCGAGCAAGCGGGCGTAGTCGGCCGCGGTCGAGATCAACCCCGCGCCGCCCGAGAAGCTCTTGCGTGGACCGTCCACGTAATTCCCCTGCCCGCGCGGCCCGTCGGGAGCGCGCTGCGCGTGGTTGGTCGAGTCGCTCAGATACACGGTGGCGAGCCGGCCACTCGCACCGCGCGGCACGAAGAAATAGGTGTCGTTCATCTTCAACGGTCCGGTGATGCGGGTCCGGATCAGCTCGTCGAGCGGCATCCCGGACGCGCGCTCGGCGACACAGCCGAGAATGTCGGTGTTGTAGCCGTACACCCATCGCTCACCCGGTTGCGCGACGAACGGCAACGTCGCGAGCCGCTCGATCGTGGTGCAGATCGGCTCGTCCTTGTCGGCCGTGTACCAGCCCCACCCCGCCGCGGGCCCGAGCCCCTTGGCGGCATAGAGCGGTGCGATCGGCGCGTCGGTGCCGTAGGAGATGCCGGCCGTGTGCGTCAGCAGGTCACGGATCGTGATCGGTCGCGCCGCCGGCCTGGCGACGAGGCCGGTGTCGCTCTTGGTCTCGACGGTGGTGTGCGCGAACGCCGGGATGTAGCGGCTCACCGGATCGCCCACCGCGAGCACCCCGTCCTCCACGAGCGACAGGATCGCGACAGTCGTGAGGGCCTTGCTCTGTGACGCGATGCGGAACAGGGCGTCGGGGGTCATGCGGCGCCCCGCTTCCTTGTCGAGCCACCCGACCGCATGCTGGTAGACGACGCGACCGTCCTCGAGCACCAGCCCGACCGCGCCGCCGATCTGTCCGGAGTCCACGTACTGCTGCATGAACCGGTCGATGCGCGCCAGACGAGCGGGCGCGAAGCGCGGTGCGGTCTGTGCGGACAGGAGCACGGGCGCCGCAGCGAGCAGCGCCAGCGCGAGCAGCCGAGTGCGATTCATTCATTTTGCTCCGGTAGGTATCCGGCGTGATCTTAACGCCTTCCGGCGTTCCCGGCTCGTCACGCCGCCCGGCATCCCGAGGCCAGCCCCGCTGAAACACAGGGTATATTGCTACCTCATGTGGACCAGTGTGATCGCCGTCGCAGTCGCGTTGTGCGCCGCCTGTCAGGGGTCAGAGCGGGAGGCGCCGCAGCCACCGGCCAAGCCGCCAGGCGTACGGGTCGTGGACTTGATCCCCGTCTCGCTGAGCGGGGAAACCTGGCAGGACGCCGAGCCGTTCCTGGCGCTGTACGCCTCGAACCCGAAGCTCTTGGCGGCCTCCGCCTTCACGCCCAATCCCGGCGGCTCCGCCAGCGCCACGGCGCCGATTTTCGTCTCGGACGATGGGGGCGACTCCTGGACGCTGCGCAACACCCTCCCGAGCGAGTCGATGACGGCCGACATCACGCACGCGGTCGGGAGCAACCCCCCGGTGCTGTACGCCGGAATCATCAAGGTGCCGGACTTCCGCTTGAATGACCTCAAGGCCACTGACTTCCTCTCGCCGGCGACGATGACGCTGCAGGCGTCGCGCGCCGACATCGATCAGCCCTTCGTCCGCGCGACCGCAGTCTCGAACGCCGATCGCGTGTACGTCGGCCTCAACGATTTCGACGCACCCGACGGCCGCACCGCCACGGTCGACGTTTCGCTCGACGGGGGCGCGACGTACGCGTCCCGGAGAATCGAGACGCGCACCACCGTGGGACAGAATGGCCCGTCCGTCCGTCCCGCCGTGGCGCAGGATCACACCGTCTACGTGGCGTACTTCGGTTGGCGCTCGAACACGGGGTCGAATGTGACGAGCGACGTGGTCGTGGTGCGGGACGACAGTGGCGCCACCGGCGCTACCCCTTTCCGGCGCCTGGTCGACCCGTCGGACCACCTTCCCGGCCGCCTGGTCGCGACTCACGTGACCATCCCGTGGTCGAACGCGCCGACGCTGGGACAGGAGCGCATCGGCTCCACCTTGTCGATCGCGGTGAACCCGTTGCACAGCGACACCGTGTACCTGGCGTGGGCCGATCGCGCCGGGACGGGCGACATCTACACGGTGCATGTGCGGCGCTCGACCGACCGGGGCGCGACGTGGAGCGGCGACCTGCGTACGCTGACGAACGCCACCGACGCGAGCCTGGCGGTCTCGACCAACGGCACCGTCGGGCTGTTGTATCAGCAGGTGACCGGGGCCGGGGACGCGAGCCGCTGGGTCACCCGCCTGGAGCAGTCGCGCGACGGCTTCGCGACGCACCAGGACGTCGTGCTCGCCACCGTCCCGGCCACGACGCCGGCCTTCCAGTTCCTGCCGTACATCGGCGACTACAACTGCCTGCTCACCCGTGGGAACCAGTTCCTCGGCATTTTTTCGGCGAACAATATGCCCGATTCCGCCAACTTCCCGCAGGGCGTGGTGTATCAACGTCGCGTGGACTTCGCGACGCATCGGCTGCTCGACGGCTCGGGCGCCCCGGTGGCGGTCTCGATCGATCCATTCTTCTTCAGCGTTCCCGTTCTGCCATGACTGCAGACCGGAGTCGCAGTGAGGGTCTTATGCACACTCGGTCAGCGACGCTACTCGCGGTCGCGCTGTCGCTCCTCAGCTCCCCTGCCCCAGCCTCCGCGCAGGGGGCCCGGGCGGCGCTCGTGAAGCAGTCCGACATCATTTTCATCGGAACCGTCACCCAGATCGGTGCCGTCGCGGTCCCCGAGGTCCCCGCATCGGACCGGACGATCGTGGTCCGGGTCGATCAGCTGCTCGAAAAGCCCCCCGCGATCGCCCTGAGCACGGGGGATTCCGTCACGGTGCAAACCGCGCGGCCGGGCTCGCTCAAACCAGGAACGCAGGCGACCTTCTACACGACGGGCTGGATCTTCGGGCGGGGCGTGGCGGTGCGCGAGGTGGGCCACGAGCTGGGACACTCCCCGGTCGTGGCGGCGGACCAGCAGGAGGCAGTCGCGCGGGCTCGACTCGACGTGAACGACGCGGACCTGAGGGCGCACATTCTGAAAGCGGCGATGGTGGTCGCGGGCCGCGTGGAGCAGGTGCGACCGGCCGAGCTCGCCGCCGCGCCGGGGCGTCCCAAACGGATCACCGAGCACGACGCCGACTGGCAGGAAGCCATCATTCAGGTCGAAGATGGCCTCAAGGGCGCGCGGGCCGGGGAGCAAGTCGTGGTTCGGTTCCCGGGCTCACACGACGTCGCCTGGGTCGGCACGCCCCGGTTCGCCGTCGGGCAGGAAGGCACGTTCCTGCTCCACAAGGACTCCACCACCGGCTCGCCGTCCAGCATGATCGCCGGCCGGTCGGTGCCCGCGTACACGGCCCTGCACAAGTTGGACGTGCTTCCCAAGCAGGATGCGCCGCACATCCGTGACCTGATCAGGAAGCCATAGTTCACGGAGCAGGCCATGCCTCGTCCATGACGCGCGTGCGCTGCGTGTTGGGCTGGGCGGCGATCCTGGTTGCCACGTCGGGCTGTGCCACTCATTCACCCCACGACCGCGCCCCGGCCGCGGATCGTAACCTGCTCACGCAGGAAGACCTGCGTGAGTACCAGTTCGCCACGGTGTTCGACGCGATCGAAGCCCTGCGCTCACACTGGCTGCGGGAGCGGGGACCGGACAGTTTCTCCACCCCCGGCCATGTCCAGGTCTATCTCGACGATTCCCGACTCGGCGGCGTGGAGGCGCTGCGCACGCTGCCGCTGGCGAACGTGCTGTACATCCGGCACGTCAACGGCGTCGACGCCGCCGCCCGCTGGGGGCTGGACCACGGCCAGGGGGTCATCCTCGTCTCGACGCGCCGCTGACGGCGCTCGCCCGTCCCCCGATTCAGGCCACTGGGTGATGGGCCGGATTCCATCTCAAGATTGCGTCCTCGACGCCCTTCAAGTGCGCCCGCATCCGTTTCACCCCGAGCTTTGCATCGCGCCGCTCCAGCGCTTCGAGGATGGCCAGATGACCCTCGTGATCGCGCTCGCGCGAACCGAAAATGTTCAGGATCAGCCGCTGCTCTTCGGTGAACAGCTCTCGCAGGACGTCGAGGAGCTGGACCAGGACGGCGTTGCCGGAGGCCTGCGCGATCTGCCGGTGGAACGACATGTTGACGGTGTTCAGGACGTCGTCGTTGGCGAGGTTCTCGCCGGCCGTGGCGAGCAGCCGCCGCATCTCCTTCAGGTGCGCGGCCGTCGCGTTCTGGACCGCATCGGCGACTGACTGCGCCTCGAGCGCCATGCGGGCCCGAATGAGGTCGAGCAGCAGCTGCTTGGTCACCGTACCCGGGTAGTCCGGGCTGGCCAGGACCAGGACCTCTTCGCTCCGGCTCACGTACACGCCGGACCCATGGCGGATCTCGACGACCCCGATGGTCTCGAGCTTCTTCAGGGCCTCGCGCACGGTCGGATGGCCCACGCCGAACCGCTTCGCCATTTCCATGATCGCAGGGAGGCGATCGCCCACGCGATACTGCCCCCGCTGGATCATTCCTCGGATCCGCCGCGCCAGTCTGTCCGACAGGCTTTGCTTCAGTTCCGGTGCGAATGCCGTCTGCGCGGCCTCGCCCGCCGTCGGTCGCCGAGCCACAGTACCTCCCGGGCGCTACGCCCGATTCAAAGCTAACGGCGCGCAACCCCGAGCACCGCATCGAACGCCGGCTTGGGGCGGCGCAGCCGGTCGAACAGTAGCGGGTAATTCGTCCGCCCCGGCACGGGCCAGTTGTTCAGCCAGGAGTCCCCGTCGCTTACGCCCCAGAATGTGACGCGAGTGATGGCGTCCGCGTGCCGCAGATAAACCGCAAACAGCGCCGCGTAGCGTCGCGCGAGCGCCTCCTGCACCGAGTCGGGCAGGGAGTCGGGATACGGGTTCAGATCCGGCGGCAGCACGTCAATGTCGAGCTCGGTGATCATCACGTGCACACCGAGCGCGGCGAAGGCCGCGATCGTCGAATCCTGCTGCGCCGGCGTGGGCCAGTCCATGCGGTCGTGACCCTGGAGGCCGACGCCGGCGATGGGGACGCCCTCGCCCCTGAGCCGCCGGACCAGGTCTAACGCGCCACGCCGCTTGGGTGCGTTCTCGAGCGAGTAGTCGTTGTAATACAGCTCCGCGTCGGGATCGGCGTCGTGCGCGAAGCGGAACGCCTGCGCGATGTAGTCCTCGCCGATGATGGTCAGCCACGGCGTGGGGCGGAGCGTGCCATCGTCGTTCAGCGCCTCGTTGACGACGTCCCAGCCGCGAATCCGCCCACGGTAACGCCCCACCACCGTCTGAATATGATCGTGCAGTCGCGCGAGCAGCGTGTCACGGGTTGCCGGTTGACCATTCGCGTCCTGAAACACCCAACCTGGCGTCTGCTGATGCCACACGAGCGTGTGACCGACGATGAACATGCCGTAACGCTCGCCGAAGGCGACGTACTGGTCGGCCACCGTAAAGTCGTAGACTCCGGGACGCGGGTGCAGCGATGTCCACTTGAGGACATTCTCCGGTGTGATCGCGTTGAACTGGGCGCTGGCAAGGGCGGCGCCGAGCGTGTCCCGCCCGGAGAACTGCGCCGCGTTGAGCGCCGCCCCGATCAGGAAGCGGCCCTCGAAAGCCGCGCGGAGTGTGCGTGGTGTGAGCGCGACCTCCGGTGGCTGCGGCTGGGCGCAGCCGATTGCCACCGCGCCGATCAGGACGCGGCGCGCCCGGCACCATCTACGGATGCTCGACGACATCCAAGGCGGCGCTCTGCACGTCGACGGAGTTGCCCCCGACCATGACCTCGAAGCGCCCCGGCTCGACCACGCGCTTCATGTCGAGGCCATGGTAGGCGAGCTGCTCCGGCCCGATCTCGAACGTGATGGTACGCGTCTCTCCCGGTTGCAACGTGACGCGGCGGAACCCCCGCAGCTCCTTGACCGGCCGCGTCGCCAGGCTGACGGCGTCCCGGATGTAGAGCTGCGCCACCTCGTCCCCCGACCGCGTCCCCGTGTTGGTCACGTCGACCGAGACGGTAGTCCGCGCCTCGGGCCCGATGCGAGCCGGCGTCACGCGCACGTTAGCATACGCGAAGGTCGTGTACGACAGGCCGTACCCGAAGGGGAACAGTGGCTGCGTCGTGTCGAACAGGTACCCGCGCCGGGCGGAGGGCTTGTGATTGTAGAATACCGGCAGCTGCCCCACGTGGCGGGCCACGGTGACGGGCAGCTTGCCGCCGGGATTGAGGTCGCCGAATATAGCCTCCGCCACGGCCGTGCCGGTTTCCTGCCCCAGGTACCATCCATCGAGAATGGCGGGGACACGATCGACGAGGGCGGGGATCGAGAGCGGGCGGCCGTGGATGAGCACCAGCACCGTCGGCGTGCCGGTGGCGAGCACCGCGCGCACCAGCTCTTCTTGCTGGCCCGGCAACCCGAGGTCCGAACGGTCACCGAGGTGATTGGCGGCATACGCCTCGCGGCTGGTCAACTCGTTGTCCCCGACCACCACGATCGCCACCTGGCTGCGCCGGGCGAGCGCGACTGCCGCGGCGCGGCGCCGCGCATTGGACGCCGAGTCGGCGGGCACGACCCGGTCGGCGCCCCAGCGAGCGTGCGACCGGGTGCCGCCGACATGCGGCTGGGGCTCGCGCGTGAACGTCGAGTCTTCGGTGATGCGGGTCCCTTCCGCGTACTCGACGGTCGCGCGGCGCCCCAGTCGGGCCCGGACGCCCTCGAGGATGCTGACCGTGTGGCGCGGGCCGCCGGCATAGCCGCCCAACAACACTTCGGCCGCGTGCGGCCCGATCACGGCGACGCGCGACAGCCGGTCTGCCTGCAACGGCAGGAGCGCGCGATCGTTCTTGAGCAGGGTGATGGCTTGCCGGGCGGCGGCGAGCGCCAGGCTGCGGCTGGTGTCCGCCCCCGAAAGGCGGTCGGCGCGGTCCGGGTCGACGAACGGCGTTTCGAACAGGCCGAGCTCGAACTTCGGCCGCAGCAGGCGCCGCACGGCGGAGTCGACGGCCGCCTCCGGAACGCGGCCCTGCCGCACCTGCTCGACCAGCGTGCCGTACGCTTGGACGTCGGGCAGCTCGATGTCCACGGTGGCGGCGAGGGCGCGCCGAGCCGCCTCCCCGACGTCGGCGGCCACGTGATGAACCTCGTCGAGCTGAGCGATGGCGAACCAGTCGGAGACGATCACCCCGTCGAACCCCCACTCCCCCCGCAGCACGTCGTGCAGCAGCCACCGGTTGGCGTGGGACGGAATGCCGTCCACCTCGTTGTACGACGGCATTGTACGACGGCATGACGCTGCGCGCGCCGGCCTCCTTGATGACGACTTCAAAGGGGTAGAGAAACACGTCCCGCAGCGTGCGCTCCCCGTAGGGCGCGGGACCGACGTTCGTCCCTGACTCCGGTTGGCCATGCCCGGTCATGTGCTTGAGCGTGGCGAGCACGTGGGACGGCCCGACCACCGCCTCGCTCCCCTGGAAGCCACGCACCGCCGCCACCCCCATGCGGGCCGCCAGATAGGGGTCCTCCCCGTATGTCTCCTCGATGCGCCCCCACCGCGGATCGCGCGCTACGTCGACCACGGGCGCCAGCACCTGGTGCACGCCGCGCGCACGGGCCTCGGCCGCCGCGACGGCGAACACACGTTCCACCAGCTCCGGGTTCCAGGTGCTGGCGAGCGCGATGGCCTGCGGGAAGCTCGTGGCCTGCCCCGCCTCGAGGCCGTGGAGCGCCTCCTCGTGAAACAGGACGGGAATGCCGAGGCGGGTGCTGTCCTTCACCCAGCGTTGGATGGCGTTCGTGTACTCCGCCTCGGCCCTGGCCCCGTGGCCTTCGCCCGGCCGCTCGATGCGTCCGACGCCGATCCGAAACCATTTGGGTGCCCGCGAAGGATCGAACCGGCCCGCGCGATCGGTGATGGCCCCCTTGCCCTGCCACAGGCACAGCATCTGGCCGACCTTCTCCTCGAGCGTCATGCGGCCGAGCAGGTCGTCGATGCGGCGTTCGATCGGGAGGCTCGGATCCAGGTACTGGGCGCGGTCCTGCCTGGCCTGGGCCGACGCGGCACCGGCGAACAACGCTACCGTGAGTAGGCCGGCTGACCCCGGGGCGGTGCCCCGGGGTCCAGGGCCGAGCATCAGTAGCCCGGGTTCTGCGGAAATGCCGCCGACCCGCCGGTCGTGAGGTCAATCTGCGACTGCGGGATCGGGTACAGGGCGTGCTTCGGCAGTGTGAAGCTCGTCGCCTCGAGGTTGCACGGCGCGAGGCCGGCGTTGCACGCCGCGCCGCGGTCCGTCATGCGGTTCCACAGGCCCGTGCGCGCCAGGTCGAACCGGCGCATCTGCTCGCCGAGCAGCTCGCGGCCGCGCTCGTTCAGGATCGTGTCAATCGTCACGGCCGAGACGTTCATCGAACCCGGTGCGTTGTACGGAGCGATAGCATTCTTGTTGCGGGCACGCTCGCGCAGGGTGTTGATACGGTCGAGTGCGGTAACCGCGTCCCCCGCGCCCAGGTACGCCTCGGCGGCGAGCAGGTACGTCTCGCCGAGGCGCATCAGGACCAGGTCCTTGCCGCCGTCCTGCTCGTTGTACGAGGTCCGGCCGTTGTCCTGGTACTTCTTGAGCGTGGGGTAACGGAAGGTGTCGTACTGGCCCACGGTGGTTTGGGTGGGACACGGTTCCGTCAAACATGGTTCGAGGACGGCATATCGGTGAGACTGCCGCCACGTCTGCGAGCAACCCGACGGAGTGCAGGTGGCGAGGCCGTCGAGGATCCGCCCCGGTTGCCAGTACGCCGTGTCGCCCATTACCATCGCAGCGCCGTTGGTGCAGTTGGTGCCGAAGGTGGGGAAGCCGCCGCTGGGGCACGTGGCCGCCGAGTACCCGTTGCCTCTCGCTGCCCCCACACCCTGAAAGCACGCGCCGGTGTTGGACCAGTTGGCTCGCCACACGCTCTGGAAGCTCCCGTCGTAGCGGGTGTCGAGCACGGACGTGTAGGCGGTGGGGCTGCCGGAGACCGTGTCGGTCCAGCGCTGCCAGAGACTGCGGGCGAACAGCGTCGGCCGGAGCCGGCGGAAGGCTCGGCCGTTATTACAGTCGCGTTGCATACCCTGGAGGTTGTCGTAGAACGACAGGTACACCAGGTGCAGGTAGTTGCCCGAGCCCACCGTGTACTGCGTCGTATTCGTCGTATACTGCACCGAGAACAGGACCTCGGAGTTGTTCTCGTCGAGGCCGGTCACGTCGCAAGAGCCGCCGGGATCGGCCGCAGAGTTGGCGCAGAACAGGGCGGCGTAGTTGGGCAGGAGCGCGCGGCCGGAGTTGAAGATCACCGAGTCCGCGTACAGCGCGGCGCGCTGGAAGTCGCCGGCGACGGCGTAAGGCTTGTAGGCCCGCGTCAGGTACACCTTGGACAACAGGTGCATTGCGGCCCAGCGGGTGGCGCGGCCGGCCTGCGACTGGACCGGGGGCAGGTACTTCAGGGCTGAGTCCAGGTCGTCGATGATCGCGTCGTAGACCGAGTCGGACGGCGTCCGGTGGGCGTCGGTGCTGACCCCCTGTGATTCGTGCAGCGTGAGGTAGACATCGCCCCACAGCTGCACCAGGGTGAAATACCGCAGCGCGCGCAGGAACCGCGCCTCCGCCATACGGATGGCCCTGACGGTCGGGTCCATCCCGACCACGGCGGGCGCTCGGTCGATGATGTCCACAGGTCGGTGCCCATTTCCGACAGGGCCATGAACTGCTCGCGTCCGAACACACCCTGCAGCTGCTGGTACGCCCCGTTGACGGCGGCCTCCAGGCCTGCGGGGGTGCTGTAGTATTTCGTAGTAACCGAGCCGACCAGCTGCTCGTCGAGGTCCACGCACGACACCGCTCCCGCGAGCGCCAGGCCCAGCCCCCACACCATGTATCGCCGGTTGTTCATTTGGTCAGCCTCGGTTGGGTGTTGGCGCCTCTAGAATCCCACGTTCAAGCCGACGAGCACCGTTCGGTAGGGCGGCGGCGTCGCGGAGCTCCCCGCCTCCGGATCGTAGCCATGATAGCTGGTGAATACGAACGGGTCCTGCGCCTGCACGTAGATCCGGGCCGAACTGAAGCGATAGCGACTCGCCACGGAGGACGGGACCGTGTAGCCAAAGGTGACGTTCCGCACCCGCCAGTGCGTTCCCGTCCGGTAGCCGCGCGAGGTGTTGTAGAGCGGCTCTCCGCCCGTGTCGCGGGGCCGTGGATTCTCGTTGCAGCCCGCAATGGCCGCTTGCTGCTCGGCGGTCATTCCCAGGGGTCCGTCGAGGACCGTGGGGTCGGGCCCGCCGTCGCACTTGGTCGGCGTCCAGTACTGCACGTTGAGGTTGTTGAATCG
>WNGO01020479.1_pt1 | contig 10950 bp, 7 predicted proteins | sample 5400511 | NCBI WGS metagenome assembly WNGO01 (sample SAMN13153380, study PRJNA577476) | soil metagenome | isolation source: 20 cm soil or saprolite under Garry oak tree replicate 2 | place: USA:California | collected 2016-06-15
AGCATACGCCCTGCGTACCACTCCCAATTGAGCCACAGGTCACCGATGATCTTGAGGATCGAGTCGCGTTCGATCTTGCCGATACGCTTCCAGGCAGTCGAGGCGACCGGCGCTGAAATGTAACGCGCGATCACCTTGGCGCCGCTCTTCTTGGCAACCGTGAGATCCGGCCGAGCCCCCGAGTAGTCGAGCATGTATCCCAGCGGAGGGATCAATAGCGCTGGTTCTATGTCTGGCGCTACTGCTCGACCGGCAAGCTGCGCCTGGCGAATCTCGAGGTGCTCGTGGTCTACGTCGGTGAGGAACACCTCGCCATCGGCCTCGATCCATGCTCTGGACTTCGAGCCGATGCCCTGATCCAGTAGAGCAAGCGCATGTTCGCGCGAGCCCAATTCGAGCGAGGAAGTCATGGGCGTTCTCCTTTACGACCCTTGTCAGGTCATAGGCTTGCTTACAGGGTCAGTGTAGGGACGTGTCCAGGATAGTTAATGCGGCGCGGGCACGCACATCGTAATCGTCTGATTATCCAGTGCAGGGAAAGTTGGCGGAACTGTAACAATCTGAGTTGCCGGGCAACCGTTGGGTGGCGAGAACGTAGCCGTTGCAGTCAAACTTGTATCGTTACTAAGCGTAAAGACAAGTGTTAGAACATCTCCGGTAATAGATCCATCGATGTTTTTAATACTCGGAGGACTAGTTCCACTGGTGCCATCCGCGCCAGCTGGACCGCTAGGACCTGACGGACCATTCCCACCAGGCTGACCCGTTTGACCAGGAGAACCACTAGCACCCGGCTGGCCGGACTGCCCACGAGGTGCCGGGTGAGCAATCAGATACGAGTTAACAAACGCCCTGAGTATTGAGTAGTCAATCGGCGGCGGGTGCGCTGCAAGATAGACAGTTACTGCAGCCTGAATCTGCCCATTTGTAGCAGGTAAACCCTGCGGACCCGGTATGATAAGTGTCCGCGTCGGAACAGCAACCGGAGGGGTCTGAGTTGCAACCGATGACGCTTGGCTACACAGGCCGCCGAGATCAACCCTGACAGCAGGATCCTTACACTCGCTGGCTAATGCCGAAGCGAGTGCCTTTCCACTGGCTGCCTGTTGCCCAGCAGTGATCGCCTTATCCTGCGCCTTGTTGTACTTGGATTCCGAAAGATGCGAGAAATACGGATAGAGAACAGCGATCAAGAGAGCTGCTATCGCAACGGTGGCAACCAGTATCCACCTACCCTGGTCTGCCTGTTTGATTGCCTTCGCCAACTCTGGCTTGTTGTCCTCGTCGCCCGGAAGTTCGTCCCGGTGGTGCCCAAAGCCGGGCAGTGTGGGAGGCTGCTCGTCAGTCATGATCTCCACCGTCTGAATCGCTACTAGGGTTCATGTACTTCAGCGAATCAGGCCAAGGCGGGACTGGCTTGTTGTGTCGCCGAAGTTCACGTCGGAGTAGTAGGCCGTACTGTTCCCATTCTTCTTGCCTTCTGTATGACTTTCTCAGTGCCCTGCCTTGCTTGGTCCCTATCTGAAAGAGTCGTCCGCCAGCCAAGACCATCGCACTTGCGATTAAGGCGGCAAGTGCCTGTGGGTCGACTGACATTGCTAATCCCCATCTTCATCCTCGGCTCCCCAAGCCGCGACCAGAATGACACAGATCAGAAACACTCCAAAGGCGATACCTGCTCCTACCAGAGACGCTGGGGGCGTATGGTTATCTGCGGCAACGTATAGGGCTGCAGTGTATCCCGCCCATACAGCGGCCGCTACACTAGTGGCCCACTGTCGTAACCCTCTGTAGCGCACAGCCAAGAACAGCAAGATCGCTGCAACCGTGTGGCTTGTCGGGACTACTGGCCCTTGTATGAATTGCCTGACTGAGTTTGAATTGAACATCAAAGCCGATGCATCTCGACCTATGAAGTACAAGAAGACAATCGTCAGATGAGCTATACCTACAACGATAGCGAGAGCCGCTTCAGTACTGCGTCGTGAGTAGTGAACGATTCGGCGCACCGGTCTCGCCCGATTCTGACTCAGTATGGTCACTAGGTAGCCTTCTGTGCGATTAAGGCGTATACTACGCTAGACTGCAAGAATAGTCGAGCGTAGTGTGTTAAATCTTGATGATGTATTTAAAGCTCACATACGCAGGAAGTGTACTGGCTGAATCCGTCGCGCCACCAAGCTCAATACCCTGTCCCTGTCCGGCAGCAGGTGTACCCGCTGTGCCAATACCTGTACGACGAACTGTTTCAGTGTAAGTTGGCGAGACAGCCGCACTACGCAATGCCATGTTGCCAGTAACGCCAAGGATAATTAAAGCTTGTCCATTACTGCTCAACGGGTGTGTATGAGTATCCGCGCCGCCTGTTATTCCGGGCGTACCACCTCTAGGTACCTTGTTAACCACGTTGGGAAGGTTGAAAGTTGTTGATCCATCGCCGACGCCATAGGTTGTACCAATAGCTGTAAATAATGCGGCATAGGTCGTCCGACTAACGGCAGCGCCGTCACACAACAACCAGCCACTTGGCACTGTAGACCCGGCGAATTCGTTTACCACTCCCGATGGTGTAGCATTGCCTCCGACAGTAACACCTGTTCCAAGCTTTATAGTACTGTCATCGGGGTTAACCTCAGCCAAGAATACCCAATGCGATGGTACCTGGAAGTGCTTAAGATCATCAATACCCTCAACGACCCGTAGCCAACCGGTGTTCTGATCACTCCCCCAAGCGGGCTCAAACCAGAGAGCCTGGCCAAGGGCAAGGGGTACGCCTCCAGTAATAGTTGTAACAGTCGTAGTACTGGGCTTGCCGTAAATATGAACTGACACACCAGCTGTTGGTGGTGCTACGATGAATTGAGTTGCAAGAGTCCAATAATTCTTGCCAAGTCCCCTAATGTAGAAGTTAGATGTCCACTTGAGATTAGTGCCATCCCAGGTGACATTGCCGCCACCCATCAGGGTTGACTGTCCATGACGAGATACCGCCATGTCCGGAGTCTCAAAAGGTCCCTTGCTCGCCTGTGCCTGCTCGTAGAAGTCTCCGTCTACTCCCTGGATGCCAGGGATGAAAGGACTGAGATCAGTAGTTATCGTTCCGCGATGACCGAACTTTGTGATATTACCTGGGTCTAGTTCTGTCGTATCAGACAAGTTCTCGAGATCCGACCAACCACTGATCGAACCAATGAAGTGTGGATATCTGCCATTAACCCGCTCGTCATCTCGGAGGTACATCAACCTCAACGAGAAGCCGCTGCCGTTAGGTACAATCTGAAGCTGAATGTCGACACCATTCTTCGGTCCCGTAGAGAAGTATGGTGCGATCTTGTTCCATGAACTACTATCACTTAACTGGTAGTTGGCATGGAATCTGTACTTCTTTATGCAGAAAACTGGACCATAGTCGAAGAAGGCGTCAGGGGTCCCTGGCATAGCAGCGCCTGTATGACTAGCGTACATCTTGACGGTAATCTCCGTCAAGCCAGTCGAAGTTATGTCGCTAATTGCAAACGCCTCAGGTGTATCCCACTGTTCCGTACTCCAGGTACCGAGGTAGTAGTTCTGGCCGACCTCGATGCTGTTCGAGAAGAACGGTACATAGATCGGGCTGCCGTACTTAACCGATGGACCCGAGTCGAACAACTTGGCTACTGCTGGCGTAGGAAGAATCGAAGTCGATAGATCTGCAGCGCCAGTCCAATAGGCGCCTCCACCACTCGCTCCGTTGAAGGGTGCGATAATTCCGATGCCCTGGTGGATAGTTATCAAGTCAATCCAGCAACTCATTCCACTAGTTGCCTCGGCTGTAGCGGGAGCAATAACCACGTGACTCTGTGCGGAAGTTGCAATGTACTGAACTCTCGTTAGGCGCCACTGTCCGCCCGAAGTAAGGAACACGTTGTTGGTAGCCGCGCCAGTCGCTCCGTCGCCAGCACCAATGTTTACCGCGCCAGGATGCCCTCCTGGAACGCCGCCGGTTGACCACCCCCAAGCCATGATGGTATACGTCTTGCCAACCTCGGTGTCAAACGGAAGTGTTACCCGCGCGTTGACATCTCCGATTGACCAGGTAATACCACCAGAATGCGAACCATCCTTAAAACGAGTCGTGTCAACTGCGATAGTGGTACCTGCGGTCGCCGCCCAGGCACCTACACTGCCTCCTTCAAAGCCGGAGGTGGTAGCCAAGTTAACGATATTGATAGCTGGATTATCTTGGAATGGATCGTTACCCAAAGGATAATCCAGATAGTCGTCATAGTTGTGAATCAGGCCCGTGCGACCAGACAGAAATGAGTCGACAAGTTTTACAGCTGTCTGGTAGCGCGTATCCTGAAAGTAGTTAATATAAGGTGTCGAAAGGACATCGACGATGCGATAGTTACAAGGCGCACCCTCGACTACGACAGCAGTACCATCCATGAGAGGAATCTGAAGTGTAGCAACCTTTACATCGGTACTCGCACTGCCTATCATATCGACAGTCAGCGGACCGTAGTTAGGATCAGCGTCATAACGACTATCCAGCACCCAGCCGATGAAACGAGAAGGTGTATCTTTCGATACTACTTGAGCAGCCGCTGTCTTGATGACTTCTTTCATCCTGGCGGCAGCGTTAAGGTGGTGAAACTCGTCAGGCATTAGGTCCCCACAATCGTGACTCGCTTGGCATTACCTGCCATCGGACCTAGCGCCAAGCTGACGCTGAAATTCGACAGCAGGTATCTGTCTGGCTCTCCGGTAGCCGCGTTTGGGTCAATGTACTGTACGATCTCGCCTGACTCAAGCCAAGGAAAGACGAGTGAAGAGAAGTCCAAGTTATAAGATTCAAGTGCGGTCACCTTAAGAAGGCGATCTCCGTACTTCTGGCATTGATCTTTGTTGGTAAACATTGACGAACTGTAGTAGTAAGATCTGCGACCTATGCGAGCTATCCTGGTGGGCGAGTTGGCATTTATATTCTGCGAAATGGTCTGGAATAGAATCCCACCGGTCGCAGTTGCACTCTCGCTAGTTGCAGTCACTACCACGTAATTGTACAGTCTAGAGTCGTCACTCTGCTTGGTAAATGACACAAGATTACCAGCATCAGGTCCGGTCTGCAGAACGAGGGTAACTGGAGAGAGAACTGGATCAAGGAAGTGTCGAGTCGTCAGGAACCCTCTAGAATCAAAGTACAACTCGATATTAGCCGCATCACACATTGTCTTAAGCGCAGACCAGTAATCGGTCTCTCTGTCAAACGAGCTCGTCGCTGTAAGAATAGCACCCTGAGCGTTGAGCTTGAATCTCGTGATACCTGCAAGTGCGGCGAGCGACTTAACAAGTGTATCGATCTGTGTACCCCACGCGAAGGTAACCGCAACGTCGAGTTTAGTGTTGAGCATTTTCTTGGTGTAGTCACGCGCCGTGATCTTTATCTCGTTTGGAAAGTTTGGTTCACTGATTGTGTCAATCATGAACTCGCCGAGCTGCGTTTCCCACGAGGTGCCATCATCTAGAATAACTCCGCGATACGCCTTGATAATCTTGTCATACCAAAGACCACTGTTCGGATCGTGGACGATAGCATGATCCGAGTTATCGAGCGTTAGGTCAAGGTTACGTCGCTCTTCGCGAGTACTGTCAACCGAGACGGAACCTGCCTTGACGTTAACTGGCAGATCACTGCGCCACAGGGTAAGTCCGTCGGACTCGTATATCTCGGCACGACGGGTAACCCGTGTCTTGCCAGCCATGATGGCGTCAATGACGGCTTGAGTGGGCGCAGCCACTAGAAGGCTACTTCCTCGTATGGAATCTCGAGGGTGCCAAAGTCAGCGCCTCCCCCGTAACCTGCATCTCTGGTAAAACTCGGATTAAGCAAGTTGACATACAGTCTGTCGCCAAATGGACTGCGCAGGTATAGAGGCCTATTGAGCTTGCGCATTGCTACAACCTCAAGACGCTGATCTCGTGCAGTATAGTATCCCGACGAGAACGAACTACTTGCGTATTGACTGCCGGTCCACTGTGCCCCCTGGAGATCTCCGTCGATGTAGGGGTTGGCAACCGCCGTGGCCTCGGCCTGTAACCCAGCAAGTATCTCTCCAACTTGCCCGGTAGTATTGGTGAAGATTTGAAATGTCACGATGACATGATCGGTCAGCGCCGTCAGTGCGTGCGTCACGCCGTATCGCTTGAAGTTACCCGAAAGAAGATCACCTGACGGAGATGGTTCGTAAGTCTCAAGGAGCGTCAACGACTGAGTCGAGGTGCCGATCAGTGTGTTAGCAGCGTTGTAGCACTGAACGACTGCCTTGTAACTGCGCGTCCCGCCGACGTTAGTTGCATCAGGCTCGCTAACCGTCCAGAGCGTTGTTGCGAGTTGCGTAGACCCAGCAGGCAGGATTGTATTCGGAATCGCCTGAGCAATCGTCAGTGCGTCAGCTGTTGTGTTACCAAGCGCGCTCGACTTCATGACAAAGTTTTGAAGTTTGCCATCAGGAGCTGGCTCGTAGAAGGTACGCCAGTAGTGCGACAGGGTAGCGAAGCTTCCGATACCGCCTACCGTCCAATAACAAGTTGTATGTCAACTTCTGGCCAATAAACCTGTCACGCAGTCGTAGAGTCAGTGTGCCATTAGCACCAAGATCAGTGCCAACATCAGTATGCCGCCCGCGATCAAGAATCGTGAACGTCTCCTGCTCTTGTTCGTCCACGAACTGATCAGCCGAAGCGGAGAAGAGGGGAACGCCATCTGCTATCCCTTCAGAATCAAGGAGATAATACATTGCGCCAGGTGTCTGAACGGGTAGATATCCCGTAAAGATAGATTCGACGATGTCTCCAGATAGATCCATAGATTTCTGAGAGACGATATACTGGTACCGCGTATTCGAGGCGGCAGAGTAATCACGAAATCCGTAGCTGGGCGCCGAGTTGGTAGTCGAGTACAGCAGTGTCCACTCAGTATCGCCGACAGCCTTTCTGTACAGATTCCACGATAGATAGTTAGCGTCTACGTTAACATTCGTCCACCCGCAGAAAACGAATCCCTTGCGATCGAACTCATAGAAGTAGACATGCAAGTCACCGATCGCAGGTGGAGTAACCGAGACGGTCGCAGTGCTAGTCGTCACGCCAACTAGACCAAAGCTGTCTGTAATCGTCAGCGTAAAAGTATACGTATTGGCATTGTGCAACTTGCCTGCCGGAACCACGATACTGTTGATCGTACTGACAGTCGCGGTGGAATCCCAAACAACCTTCGAACCTTGCGTGATCTGCACCCGATAAGACTTTTGAATCTTGATAGCACCTACCCCTGGCGTCCAGGCCACGGTGGGGGCACTTGTAGTAATCGTTCCAGTTGGTGACGTGAGCGCTGGGGTCGGTGCGTCTGAAACGATAAACGTCTGCGCATCCGATGTAGGACCCTGGACATTATCACGATCCCACAGAGCCACGGTCCACTGAAGCTGTGTGTCTTTACTCCCCGAGGGAATAGTCACCATAGCTAGCCCATTGCCTTGGGCATCTGCCGATGCTGTTACCTTACCTGTATCTACAATCGTTGCCAGTGTTGCGGAATCCTTGACAATAACTTGATAAGCCGTCTGGAAGTCGAACGGTGAAGGATCCGTAAACTTCCAGTGGAAGGGGATAGAACCAGCTCCGTAGATGTAAATATCAGAGCCGTTCGGATACATGTTGGCCGCCGCAGGCGGATGGGCTACCGTAAAAGTGTTAGTAGGACACCAGGCGCCCTGGTTACCGATCTCGTCTATTGCCGCCGCGCGGGCATACCAAGTACCCTGGATAAGCTGATTAAGATCATCAATCTGTGCCGTTTGCTTTGGAGTACTGCTATTGATTACCAGCGGAGTGCTGGCATAGATCGTCTTGAGTGCAGTTGTAAATCCCGCGTCACTCGCAACCTGCCACACCATCTTCTCACGAGTTTGCATCTGCGAACCAACTGGTGCAAAGGTTGCGCTGAGAATTGGCTCGTCAGTTGTAACCGTAAGGTTATCAGTTGGCACAAGGCTACCAGGAGCTAGGGGGGTCTCGGCTCCGTCAAAGAAAACCTTATACGTCGTTGCACGCCCGTACCAATCTGCAACATCAAGTCTGTTCGAAGCGAAATTACGAGTATTACCTGCGGCTACGCAAGTCAACGAGCCCGATGCGCGACCTGATGGGACACCAGCCCAAAGAAGTGGTAGTGTCTGATAGATAGTGGCTACGCCAGACATATCTGCCGTAGTTGCGTATTGGAAGTTCGTATTACTAAACACGAAGATGAGTCTCTTTCGATCGAGAATCTCCATGCACCAAAGTGCGCATACGTTCCCATATCTGCCGTGTAGCCAACGACAAACTCGCGCGCGCTATTGGAACAGAACGAAAGCCAACGTCGTCGACCTGCAGCTTGCCCTCCGTTAGCTCTGGTGAACTCAGCCGACAGAAAGGTCTGTGCCCCGGTGGATACGTTCCACTGAAGTACTCTGTACTTATCGCCGGTATCGCCACTGACAAGTCCGCGATTATACAGCAAGAACACAGTCCCGATATTGCTGACGATCGTGTCCTTGCAGGTCGAGATAGTAATATCCGAGACGTAACTCCGAAGGGTGCTGCTTGAAGAAGTCGTAAAGTTCCACGGGTTGAAAGTAGTAGAACCACCCGTCAGACAGAGGTAAGTTCGGATAACAACCGAAGGTGAACCTCCACCCTGCTGGCATTGCGCTGCGACTATGCAGTTCTGGCCAGCATCTCCGAACACGTCAATGTCAACGGCGGTTACCTGCGGTCCGGCACCTGCTGTATAAAGCGTCCTGATAGTGCCTACAGTGTATGCCGGACCAGCAGCGTAGGTCAGCATCACATACATCAGGTTACCAGTGTTACCCTGCCAACCTATGTGAATATTGTTATCAGGTCCGACGCATGAACTATAGATGCCAACCTTGGTCGTACCTGTCACATCGGTCGTAACAGTCGCACGCAAAGTCCATGTCGTGCCATCAGTCGGACCTGATGTGTAAACGTAGATCTTGGCAATGTTCGTTCCATCGCCACCGTCACCAGAGACATCATTTCTGTTGCCATCCATAACAACCGAGACCATAGTACCATCGGACAGTCGGTGCATAGCACGCTTGACGACCGGCCCAAGGTTGGAGGCAATACTGCGAATCTGGCCGCTCATTACTTGCCCCCTACCAGGCTCTCGAGGTTCTTCAGGAACGTCTCCGCATCGGCACCAGACTTGATATTCGGCATACTCAGATCACCGAAGTAGTAGTTCTTCGTCTCAATATTCGTCTGGTGGATAATCGGTGTCTTATCTTCGGTGGCGTTAGCCGCGTTCACCCTAGCACTAGCGGTAAACATATCACCACTCGTCTTAGAGCGCATGTAATTCGACATAACCTTTGCGAGGCCAGATCGCTGGATCAGATCCCAGGCGCGCTGCGGGTCGTTGAGTGGGATGACAGCCTCTCGACCAGCCTCGCCGACGACTAGGTTAGTAGCCTGGTCGAAGATGCCGCCCTTGGCTGCGAAGTGCGGGATAACCGTGTAAGGACCCCAGGGACCTGCGCCAATGTGCTTACCGAGTACGTTGATATGGATGCCCGGAATGGTAATCGTGTGCGGAATCACCTTGTCAATAACCTTTAGGATACCGTGGCCTATACTGGAAGCTACGTCACCAGCAACTCCGACGAACGACTTAATACCGCCCCAAATATGAGACATGATACCCTTACCTGCTCCGGCTAGCGCACCTGCCAGTTTCCCCAGCCTGCCCGGGAGGCCCGACACGGCCGAAACGACATCACCCATTGCGTTTCTGACGACATCCTTTACATGAGCAAAGGCGTTCGAGAACACACCGCCTAGCGTGCCAAGTAGTGAGTGAAGTGCACTCTTAGCTCTGCCCGGCAAGCCACTGAAGAAGTTGACTACATTGCCAATCGCCACACTAGTGGCGTGCTTGACTGTGTTGTATGCACTTACAAAGGGACTGATGATGATACTACCGAGCTTGCCAAGTGCTCGCAAAATTGCCATCGGCAGACCAGTAAACAGACCGATGATCTTGCGAATCAGATCTGGGATAATTGAGTGTCCGACCAGCTTGTCATAGAGCCACTTGAAGAAGTTTACAATACCATCTACAAGGCCCTTAACAAAACCGAAGATGATACTCCAAGCGCCCTTGATGACATTGCCAATTGCAGCAAAGACACCGGCAACGACACTCACAAGAGCGTGCCAAGCCTTGCTCCACTTGCCCGTGAAAACGAACACGACAAAGTTGATAACACCCGTAAGAATCTGCAAGAGATTGCCAAGTAGAGTGAATGTCATCTCCAGTGCTGGGCCAAGTACGCCATTGAGAATTGACGCAAACACCTTTACCGCACCAAGGAGTGTAATCCCGATGATAGCGGCGATCGGCTTAAGGATCATCCAGATGAGCGAGAAGAGTCTACCGAGTGCTGTCAGTAGTGGTAGAAGCTGTGGTGCGATATGCTTGCCGAACTCGCCAAACTGAGCAAAGACCGTCTTGGCTAGCTTGACGATCTCAGGCCCGAACAGCTTCCCAAAGGCAGATGCGATCGTACCGATTGAATGACCAACGTCTGCGAGGAACTTGCCAGTCTTGCTATCAGCAATACCGGAGAATACCTTGCCGAGGTCAATCTTACCAAGGCCGGATGCAACAGCGTGACCAAACTCAGCAAGCCCTGGTGCGACGTTAGCCTTCCACCAATTAACGACAGCCTGCCACTTCTTCTTCACCGGCGTCAGAAGGTCCAGCTTACCGAAGGCCTTGCGTGTGTTCTCGATGGCTGCCTTCGTGAGGTCATCGATCGACAGGCCGCCAGCACCCGAACCAAGGTTGCCACCAAGGTTAGCAGTCGGATAGTTACCACCGGCGGCGGCATCGAA
>WNGO01003273.1_pt1 | contig 10946 bp, 5 predicted proteins | sample 5400511 | NCBI WGS metagenome assembly WNGO01 (sample SAMN13153380, study PRJNA577476) | soil metagenome | isolation source: 20 cm soil or saprolite under Garry oak tree replicate 2 | place: USA:California | collected 2016-06-15
TTTTTGTCACCGGCAGCGACCCGGTCGCAAGTGGTCTGGTTGCCAGCCTCGGCCGTCCAGGCGGCAACGTGACCGGCGTGACCTTCTTCACCACCGAACTGACATCGAAGCGGGTAGAGCTCATATCGGAGTTGGTGCCGCAGGCGCGCGTCATAGCGGTGTTGATGAACCCGACCAATCCGAGCGCCGAGCGCATCGCGCGAGAGGCCGAAGAGGCGGTGCAGGCCCAACGCCGGCAATTGCATATCCTGACTGTCGCCAGTGAAACCGAGATCGATAACGCCTTCGCCGAGTTGGTCAAGCGAGGTACGGGTGCGCTCTTCATCGGTGGTGATGCTTTTTTGAACAGCCGTCGCGAACAACTCGTGGCGCTGGCTGCGCGTCACGCTGTTCCTACGATCTATTCCTTGAGCGAGGCGGCCACGGCCGGCGGACTGATCAGCTATGGACCGAGCCGCAAAGCCATCTATCGACAACTTGGCATTTACACCGGACGGATTCTCAAGGGCGAGAAACCGGGCGACCTGCCGGTACAGCAGCCGACCAAATTCGAGCTGGTCATCAACCTCAAGACCGCAAAGGCACTGGGCTTGACCGTCCCACCGACGACCCTCGCCCGCGCTGACGAACTTATCGAATGAGACGCCGCGAGCTTCTCATTTTGCTTCCAGGCGCTGCCGCCAATGCTGCGCTACCCGCTCGGGCGCAGACGCCGACGCCGCGCCGAATAGCGTTTGTCCATTCCGGGATTGCCGCCGCGCAACTCACCGAGACGTCCGAGACTTTTTGGGTTCGCCGGTTTTTTGCCGAGCTGCGCGGGCTGGGATATGCCGAACCGGCCAACCTCATAGTCGAGCGTTACTCGGCCGAGGGCCGACCCGAGCGTTTTGCTGCGCTGGCGGCCGAGATCGTCGGGCGACGGCCCGATTTAATCATCGCCAATCAGAACCCGCTCGTTAAAGCATTACGGCAGGCGGCAGCGGACATTCCGATCGCTGCCATCGTTGCAGATCCGGTCAGCTTCGGACTGGTTGCCAGTCTCGCGCGGCCGGGCGGGAACGTCACAGGGGTCAGCGTCGACGCCGGGCTCGAGATTTACGGAAAGCGTCTGCAAATCCTGAAGGAAGCTTTTCCTGCAATACGGACAATTGCATATCTGGGCCTCCCGGGAGATTGGCAGGGGTTGGTCGGACAGGCGATGCGGGACGCGGGTAGCGGGCTTGGTGTTTCCGTCGTCAGCATCGCACCTTCCGAGGTCACGGCTGCCTCGTTGCGCACTGCGCTGGCGGACACCGGGCAAAGCTCAGCGAATGCGCTGGTTGTCGCCGGTGCCGGTGATTTTCTGGCTTACCGGCAGTTGATCGTGGATGTCCTGCGGCAGATCAGCGTGCCCGCGATGTACCCATACCGTGACTACGTCGAGGTGGGCGGTCTGATGACATATGCCCCGGAACTCGGCGATCTTGCACTCCACCTCGCAATGGCTGTGCAGCAAATCCTACGGGGTGTGAAGCCGGGCGACATCCCCGTCTATCAGGCTGCCAGGTTTGAGCTGGTCATCAACCTGAAGACCGCCAAAGCGCTCAGCCTGACCATGCCGCAATCGCTGCTCGCCGGCGCGGACGAGGTCATCGAATAGTGCACTTGGACCCCTCGGACCGCACTCACAAACTTCCACTCTCCACCCGACTCGGCAGGCGCAAGGCGAATGACGGCTTCGGGGGCATGAAGAGCGCTTCCCACGGCAAAGCCTGAGGGTCCGCTGTGGAGCAAATCCCGCCGTCCGACCTCGAGGGCCTACCAACCGCTTTGGGGTCGATAGCGGAGATTCAAACGGAGGATACTGACAAAAAGAGCGGCGGCTTGAGCCGCCGCTCTCGGTGAGGCGATCGGCCTCCTAGTACTGGATGTGCAACGCGACCGGCTTGTCGCCGTTGCTGACCGTGAAGGCGGCCTGCTGGAAGGTCGGCTTCGACATCACCGGGCGGACGCCGTTCAACAGCGCATAGCCCTCTGTCGGCAGACCGAGGACATTTGTGTCGAGGTGGTCGTTGGCGTTCTCGTCGTGGAAGGCGCCGACCTTCATCGATCCTCTCGCCAACGGCCACGTAGCGCCGAAACCGGATCTCACGTGGGGATGGGCGCGCATTCTCGCGTGGCTTGCCGACGCTCGCGTGCCGAGCCGCTCCAGGTCTGCGACCCTTTTGGACCAAGAACACATTTGAAGTTGCGCGGAAGCAATAGCCAGCAGGCATTTGCTCAGCGAGCCACCGCATTCAAACTCCGTGGCTACCCCGGACCGGTGTGAACGCCGACACACCGAGGACACAAACCCTGCGCTAAGCTCGCTGTCATCTCACGAACGAGGGGCGAGATGGCCAAAGCGAGCGAGTTGACCTCCTTCACGAAGGACGTTCAGGGGCGCTATCTCTGCAACGACTTTTCTGAGGTGGAGGCGTGGCGAGCCGAAGGTGGTCGGCCATTCGACATCATCATTGTTGGCGGTGGCACATTCGGCGCGGCGATCGCCGAGCACCTATGGTACCGGCAGAGGCAGCTTGGTGGCGGCTTACGCACGCTTGTCGTCGAGGCGGGGCTGTTCACGTTGCCCGAGCATGTGCAGAACACCGGAATCCTTGGTCTATCCGATCCAGGCACTCCGTTCTCTCTGAACCCCGCCGCCCCGCAGCCGGAGCCACCCCGAAACGAGGTCTGGGGCGTGCCGTGGATCTCGGGCCTTCCATTTAAAGGCTTGGCCTATACGGTGGGCGGCAGATCTCTCTACTGGGGTGGTTGGTCGCCGCGGCTACTGGACGAAGAGATGGCGACCTGGCCCGCAACAACCGTTGCGGATCTCAAAAGCCGGTATTTCGACGAAAGCTCCCGTCAGATCGGCGTCGATGAGACAAACGATTTCATCTTCGGTGAGCTGCATCGGGTGCTGAGACGGCAGCTCTTTGACGCCATCGGCTCGGTGAAGGACGTCATGGCGTTGCCCTCGTTGCCGCCATCGCCTGTGCTCAAACCGGGGGCAGATCCGCTGGAGCTTCTGGGTTTGAGCGGGCCAGATGGTCTCTCAGCCGCCGATCTCCTCAATATGTTGAAGCTCGAGGCGCCGCTTGCCGTACAGGCGCGCTCGCCGCATGCCGGCTTCTTTCCCTTGAACAAATTCAGCACCGTCCCGCTGCTGATGAAGGCGGCGCGGACCGCGTCCTTGGACAATGTGTCCGACGGCAGGAAGGATTTCATGGTGCTGCCCGACACCCATGTTCTCACTCTGGCCAAGGAGCGCACCGCGGCCGGGACCTGGCGCATTACGGGTGTGGATACGAGCCGCGGTCGGATCGACCTCGCGCCGGGAGGTATTGTTATCATCGCGCTTGGCACGATCGAGAGCGCCCGGATCGCTCTGGCTTCATTTGACGGGAGCGGCCTGCCGACCTTGCCGCTGATCGGCAAGAACCTGATTGCACATCTGCGCTCGAACCTAGTCATCCGGGTGCCGCGCACTGCCATCCCTGGCCTCTCGCCCACGACAAACGAATTGCAGACATCGGCCCTCTTTGTGAAGGGCCGGGCGACGCGGCAGAATGGAGACCTGATCGGCCGCTTTCACCTGCAGATCGCGGCCAGCGGCGGCGGGAGCACGGTCGGCGGAGAAGACGAGCTTTACCGCAAAATCCCGGACATCGATTTCTACGACCAGCTGCGCAGCTCGACGGATACGCATGTGGCTTTCGCGATCCGCGGGCTGGGCGAGATGGAGCCCGCAGATCCCAGCGATTTTGGCGCACATCCGAGCCGGGTCGATCTCGATTTGCGAACCGACGAATACGGCGTGCGGCGCGCTTCCGTGACGATCACACCAACGCAACGTGATGGCGATCTGTGGACCGCCATGGATGATGCGGTAGTGGCCGTCGCCGCGATCCTTGCGCCGGGTCAGACGATCCCGCGTCCGGCCCATGACGGTCTCGGCACCACGCACCACGAGACGGGCACCTTGCGCATTGACCCGGACCCCACCCGCGGCGTCGCCGATGAAGATGGGCGGTTCCACTACACCGAGAATCTGTACGCGGCAGGTCCGGCTCTGTTCCCCAGCATCGGTTCGCCCAACCCGATGCTGACCGGCATCGCCCTGTCGCGGCGAACCGGCGATCTCATCATGAGCCCGCCACCGTTTGCGGGAGACCCGGGCTTCGAGGTGCTGTTCGACGGCACCTCGCTCGTGGACTGGTCCATGTCAACAATCGTAAACCAGCCCGGGCGTGACGATCCGGGGGATTTCCGGGTACGCCGCGGGGCGCTCGAAAGCCGGAGCGGCACCGATCTCGGTCTGCTATGGCTAAGGCGGGCGACGCCCGAGCGCTATGTGTTGCGCCTGGAATGGATAATGACGGCGTCCGATGACAACTCCGGGATCTACTTCGGTTTTCCCGACCCGCGGAACGAAGGGTACAACAACACCGCCTATGTCGGGGTCAATTTCGGGTTTGAGGTGCAGATCGACGAGCTGGGGAGGCCTGATAATGCCGGGATCCATCGTACCGGCGCGATATACGGCTTCAAGGGGCCAGACCTGCCGTCGCTGACGCGACCGGTCGGCGAGTGGAACGCCTACGAGATCACCGTTGATGGCGCGAACATAACCGTGGCCCTGAACGGCCAGACGGTGAACCAGTTTCACTTTACCGGCGATCCGCAATCGCCCCGGCGGGGACAGCCATCAACTCCGCAGGATCCCCGCTTTATCGGTCTGCAGACACACACCGGGCGTCTTCTGTTCCGCCGCATCCAGTGGAAGGCCTTGTAAGGCCATGGCGCTAAACCTGCTTCCGATCGGGGAGCTTGGTGCGATCGAGACAAACGGGACCCTCACGTTTGGCTTATGGCTGCCTTGGGTCTCGGCAGCGGACGGCAACAGGGTTGCGGTCAAGATCATCCACGAGACCGACCAGTTTCTGCAGAACGTGCCGCCGCGCGAATTTCCGCTCAGCCATGCCGTGCGCGATCCCTATGGCGATTTCTGGTCCGTGACCGTGCCGATCGCGGGGACTCCGCCCGCGGTCGCAGGCTCGGCCTGGGGTATGCCTGGGCGCTACGTCTACCGCTACACAATCGTGAGCCCGAATGTGGGCACGCTGGACTGGATCATCGATCCGTTCGCGCGCGAGTTCGGCGTCGGCAAGCTCTCCGCTTTTACGCTCGGCTACCAGCCCTATACTTGGAGCGCCGAGGAGGTGGATTGGCGAACGCCGCGCTTATCGGACCTCGTCCTTTACGAAATCAACATCGGGGAGTTCGGCGGCGACCTGAATCGTGTCGGTAATGTCATCGCCTACCTCGCCGATCTTGGGGTCAATGCGGTTGAGATTATGCCGCTTTCGAACGTCGGCACCTCGGTCGATTGGGGTTATCTCCCAATCGGCTATTTCGGGGTCGATGAGCGCTTCGGCAAGCGCTCCGATTTCCAGGCTCTCGTCGACCTCTGCCATCAGCATGGCATCGCGGTCATCGTTGATGTGGTCTACGGCCACACCGGCGTGGATTTCCCCTATTACGACGCCTACACACGGCTGCGCTACCGCGACAACCCCTTTATGGGGCCGTTTGCCAAGGACTACTTCAGCAACTTCGGCAAAAGCACGGATTTCAATCGCCCACTGACGCGCGACTATTTCTACACGGTCAACCATCACTGGCTCGACGTGTATCACGTCGACGGCTTTCGCTACGACTGCGTGCCGAATTATTGGGATGGGCCGCTCGGGGTTGGCTATGCCAGCCTAGTATTTGAAACCTACCAACTGGCGAAGTCCAAACTCGCACAGGCCGATCCGGCTTGGCGCCGCTTCGATGGCGGTCCGGGAAAGCCGCTCAACCTTGTCCAGATGGCGGAGCAGCTAGAGGATCCTCAGGGCGTATTGCGCACGACCTACTCGAACAGCACCTGGCAGAACAGCACCCTTGACGCCGCACGCAGCGTCGCGCGTGGAGATCGCGGGCGTCTTTTCGATCTCGGCCTGCAACTCGGATTGTTCGGCTATCCGGAGCAGGAGACGACAAATGACGAATCGATCCCGAAGACGGCACTGCAGTACATCGAGAACCATGACCACGAACGCTTTTTGTGCAATTTCGGTACGTACAATCCGGACGAGGCCGGAAATCCGCTGTTCCAGGAGGGCGATCGCAGCCGATGGTTTATGCTGCAGCCCTATCTGATCGCGCTGTTGATGAGCAAAGGCATCCCGCTGCTCTGGCAAGGTGAGGAATTCGCAGAGAACTACTTTCTCCCGGATGTTGGAGAGGGGCGGGTGGCGCTGCTGCGACCACTGCGCTGGGATTATTTCTACGATGGCTCCGGCCAGCCGATTGTCACGTTAATTCGGAAGCTGCTGCGTATCCGGCGCCAACGCGCTCACATCCGGCAGGGCACGTATTTCTTCTTCAATGACTGGGATCGCTACCAGGGACGCGGGGTACTGATGTTCACCCGCTACGAGGGGGCGGCCTATACGCTCATCGGGGTGAACACCAGCGATGCGGACCAGACTGTGCCGTTCTGGTTCCCGATCGGCGGGAATTACCTTGAGGAGTTGCACGGCGGCTCGCTCAATCTGAACAATGTACCTTCGCTGCAGGAATTCGCTCTGACGATACCCTCGCATTATGGTCGGATCTGGACCACGGCCGCACCATAACCGTCTCGCAGGATTCGGCAGGGCCGTCGGCGCAATGACCGCGCAGGGGCAAAACCGGAAGCAGCCGATCACCGACATGAGCTTCCGCTGAGCGCCGATTCCAGCCATTCGGGGGACCGCACTGGAACCGGGAGCTCCGACCCAACGCGGTCATTCGCTGTCGCCGGCAAGACCGCCGGCCTATGCCCCTTAAGAGATCTCCCTCACGTGGTCGAGAGCCGACCGAGTTGGTTGGAGAAGCGGAGGTCGCGGATCGGCAGTAGTTTATCGAAGCTGTTGGCAGAGTAAGGTTAGCATCGGATCACCGCGCGGGCGTAGTTGCAGGTGAGATTGCCGTTCGCGTTGCCGATGTCACCAGCGCAGCTCCGCACCGCCGGCAATGAGGTTTGCTGTGCGGCGCCAGCCACGCGCCGCGGCAACTGATCAGCGCGATGCGCGGACGACACCGACCGATCACAACGCGGATTCGCGCGCTAACATCTCCCCGTCGCGGCTCATCATTCGCTGAAAGTCAGGCCTGATTAAACTCGAATTCATGTCGAGGCGAAGCCTTGTACCGGACGGCGACCCTATCTTGCGTGCTAGCAGCTTTCCGCGGGCGCGTTTTGAAAAATAAGAACCAAGGGTGCCGCTGAGCGTTGCACCGTCAAGCGGTGTACGAAGGGGATCGTACCGATGATCGGCATCGTCAAGCTTGCGCTTCGACGGCCCTACACATTCATCGTCATGGCGCTGCTGATCATGATCTTCGGCATCGGGTCGGCCCTCCGCACGCCGATTGACATCTTCCCGAGCATCAACATTCCGGTGATCAGCGTCGTCTTTAGCTATACCGGCCTGTCGCCGGATGACATGGCGGGCCGCATCGTGACCTTCTACGAGCGCTCGCTGACCACCAGCGTCAACGATATCGAGCACATCGAATCGCAGTCGATCCCCAATTACGGGATCATCAAGATTTTCTTTCAGCCGACTGTGAACATCAACGCGGCATTGGCCCAGGTCAGCGCCATGTCGCAAACCGTGTTGAAGCAGATGCCGGCCGGCATCACGCCGCCGCTGATCTTGAGCTTCGACGCGTCCAGCGTGCCGATCCTGCAGCTCGCGCTATCGAGCGACACGCTTTCCGAAACGACATTGTTCGATGACGCGAGCAGCTTCATCCGCCCCCAATTGGCCTCGGTCGCCGGTGCGGCGATCCCTTTACCCTATGGCGGCAAGGTTCGGCAGGTCCAGGCCGACCTCAATCAGCAGGCGCTGCATACCTACGGCATCTCCGCCAACGATGTCGTGAATGCATTATCGATCCAGAACCTGATCACGCCAGTGGGCACCGAGAAAATCGGCCAGTTCGAATACACGGTGAACTTGAACGATTCCCCGACCGTGATCACCGCCTTCAATGATCTACCGATCAAGACGGTAAACGGGACCGTCATCTACATGCGCGACGTTGCGAATGTGCATGACGGCAGTCCGCCGCAGACCAACGTCGTTCACGTCGACGGCAAGAGCGCCGTATTATTGGCAGTGGTGAAGGCCGGCGCGACCTCCACCCTGTCGATTATTTCCGGCATCAGGCAGCTGCTGCCCAGCGTCGCGCAGACGCTGCCGTCCAGCCTGAAGCTGACCGCCGTCGGCGATCAGTCCGTGTTCGTAACCAGCGCCGTATCCAGCGTGATCACTGAAGGCGCAATTGCCGCCGCGTTGACCGGAATGATGATTCTGCTGTTCCTCGGCAGCTGGCGCTCAACCCTGATCATCACCGTCTCAATTCCGCTCGCCATCCTGGCGTCGGTGACTGCGCTGTCGCTGCTTGGCGAGACGATCAACGTCATGACGCTCGGCGGGCTGGCGCTGGCCGTCGGCATTCTCGTCGACGATGCGACCGTGACGATCGAGAATATCAACTGGCATCTCGAACACGGCAAGGAGATCGAGACGGCAATACTGGATGGTGCTCAGCAGATCGTCGTCCCGGCGACGGTCTCACTGCTGTGCATCTGCATCGCTTTCGTGCCGATGTTCGGATTGGGTGGCGTCGCCGGTTATCTGTTTCGTCCTCTCGCCGAAGCCGTGGTCTTTGCGCTGATCGCCTCTTATGTCCTGTCGCGCACGCTCGTTCCCACCTTGGCGAACTACCTTCTCCGCAAGCAGGTGCTCCAAGCGGCTCACCATGGGGCAGATGGGAGCCCTGGGTCGATCCATGCCAAGCCGAGCCGCAATCCCCTAGTGCGGTTCCAGCAAGGCTTCGAGCGCCGCTTCGAAGCGATCCGCGAGGTCTACCGCGGCCTGCTGCACCTCGGTCTGCAAAACCGCGGCAAGCTAATCGCCGGGTTCATGGGCTTCACCCTGCTCTCATTCGCGCTTGCCCCTTATCTGGGACAGGATTTCTTCCCGACCATCGATGGCGGTCAGATCAAGATCCATATGCGGGCGCAAACCGGTACACGGATCGAGGAGACCACCAAGCTGGCCGACCGCATCGGCGAGGCGATCCACAAGATTATCCCGGCCAGTGAACTGGGCGGCATAACCGACAACATCGGTCTCAGCGTCAGCGGCATCAACATGGCCTACAACAATTCGGGTACGATCGGCGTCGAGGATGCCGACATCCTGATCAGCCTCCAGCCAAACCACGCGCCGACGGCGGACTACGTCAAGGCGATGCGCGAACAGCTGCCGCGTCAGTTCCCCGGTACCTCCTTCGCCTTCCTGCCGGCCGACATGGTCAGCCAGATCCTGAATTTCGGCGTCCCCGCGCCGATCGACCTGCAGGTGGTCGGCAATGATGTGCAGGCGGACAGGAAGTATGCCAACGCGCTATTGGCGCGGATCAAACGGATCCCCGGTGTTGCCGACGCGCGGATCCAGCAGGCCTTTCAGCAGCCGACCTTGAACGTCAATTTCGACCGTTCGCTGGCTGGCTTGGTCGGTCTCAGCGAGAAGGATGCGGCGACGGCCATGCTGACTACCCTCGCCGGGAGCAGCCAGACATCGCCCACCTATTGGCTGAATCCGAAGACCGGCGTCTCTTATCCGGTCTCGGTGCAGACGCCGCAGCGCGACATCGGGACGATGGCCGGGCTCCAGAACATGCCGGTGACCGCCGGTACCGGCGCCGGTTCACAGCTGCTTGGCGGCCTGTCGACGACCGAGCGGACACCCACCAACGCGGTCGCCTCCCATTACAATGTCCGTCCCGTCGTCGACATCTATGCGACGCCGCAGGGACGCGATCTTGGCGGTGTGGCGGCCGACATCCGCCAGGTGATTCAGGACACGGCCCACGACGTCCCGAAAGGCGCCAGCGTAGCGCTGCGCGGCCAGGTGACGACGATGTCCAGCGCGTACCAGCAATTGTTCGTCGGGCTCGCCCTTGCCGTCGTCCTGATCTATCTGCTGATCGTGGTCAATTTTCAGTCCTGGCTCGATCCGTTTGTGATCGTCATGGCGTTGCCGAGCGCGCTTGCCGGTATCGTCTGGATCCTTTTCGCCACCGGCACGACGCTTTCCGTCCCGGCGCTTACCGGGGCCATCATGTGCATGGGCGTCGCCACCGCGAACAGCATTCTGGTGATCAGCTTTGCGCGCGAACGGCTGGCGGCCGGCGCCGACGCGCTCGCCGCAGCCCTCGATGCCGGCAGCACGCGGTTCCGCCCGGTGCTGATGACGGCGCTGGCGATGATCATCGGCATGATGCCGATGGCGACCGACATTGTTCAGCCTCGTGCACGCCCGCGACCACAAAAAGGCCGAGCCGTCGCCGCCGGCGGTTGCCGCTCTGACGCAACCCTGATCAGACGGGAGAGAGAAAGATGTCCTCCGAAGACATCAAGACGCCGAGCCGCCGTAAGCTGCTATTGGTCGGTGTTATCGCCCTCGTCATTGCAGGCGTCGTCGCGGTGAGTGGCATCATCGGCCGGGCCAACACCAATCGAGATCTCGTGCAGTGGACGAACCAGCAGGCTGTTCCGACTGTCGCGCTTGCTCAGCTCAAAAAGGGAGACCAATACCAGAGCCTGAGACTGCCCGGGACTATCCAGGCCTACCGCAAGGCGGCGATCTACGCGCGGGTCAGCGGCTATCTGAAGAGCTGGCAGACCGATATCGGCGCGCATGTGGAGCCTGGCCAGGTGCTCGCGGTGATCGATACACCAGACCTCGACCAGCAGCTCGCTCAGGCGAAAGCGACGCTGGCCAGTGCTCAGGCTAGCGCGCAGCTGGCGGCGGTCA
>WNGO01005226.1_pt1 | contig 10946 bp, 9 predicted proteins | sample 5400511 | NCBI WGS metagenome assembly WNGO01 (sample SAMN13153380, study PRJNA577476) | soil metagenome | isolation source: 20 cm soil or saprolite under Garry oak tree replicate 2 | place: USA:California | collected 2016-06-15
AGCATAACCGCGCCGATCACCGCAGCAGCAGCAAACAGCATGGCCAGAAATAACAGGGCGCTGCCGAAAAACACCGTGGCAAAGAAGCGATCTTCCTGCTGATCAAGCCGATCACGCAGCACTCCAAGGAACCACAAGAAGGCAACGCCGGCAAAAGGAATCAGGTTCAACGCGAGCGCGATCGTCCTGGTATTGGTGGCAAGCCATGCGCCGGATTCCAGCGGGTCGGCCGGAATGGAACGCCGAAGCAGCCCAAAGATCGTGAACATCAGCAGGGAAAAAACGATCCCCGCCACGGCAGCGGCCTTCGGAGTCTTCAGACGCGCGTTGATGAAGGTGTCTTTTTCCGACATCGCCAACAGGTCCTCATTGCATCCGTGCAGGCGAGCTCGGGCCAAGCCTGCGAAAAGTGCGCTCGATGTTTGGCGCGCTAGCAACCTGAATGGCAACAAGCAGCGAACCGAACGTGAAGACCACAAAGGATAGCGGCACAGTGACAAACGCCCCGGGCACCCGGCGTCCACTCAGAAACGCGCGAACCGAAAAGCGCGTCCTGCAGCAATAGCGAGCACGACGGAATATTGCGCAACGCAGTTGAAGAAATCTCAGCCACGCCGAGGCGTGCCAGTTCGTGGGCCCTGCTTGAGGCCGCGGGTTGCCGCTCTCAAGCGCTGTAACTGTTCGTCAGTCGCTTCAACTTTCTTTTCCAGCTGGCTGGTCTTCGGGCCTTTTGGCACATCGTTGCGGCGCAGCTTGTCGAGCACTTTGCCGACGGAGAGCTTCTCTATTTCAGCCATCGTATGCTCCTCTTAGGACGCAGGACTCCGCTGGAACGCGTGGCGGCGTTACTCCTCGAGACAGATCGTCGCCTGACGCGGAGGGCATTGATCTGGATCAACCGGACGCACCAGCCCCGGCCTTAGCCGGCATAGCTAAGGGTCACGACGACTGGCCGGGGATGGTCAGAAGCAGAGAAGGCATCACGCTACTCTTGCCGCGAAGGCGATTGATTGCGGTGCAGCGTTGAGATAGGTCAATAGCACCACGGCGAATACGACTCCGAATGAGGGTGCGAATAGCAGTATTTTGGCCGGGAAAGGTTGGCCGGTGTCGAAAGCCAGGCAGAAGAAGGACGAGGCAGTTGAGGCGCCGGACGCGTCCGGCAAGATCAGCCGCAAGAAATTCGAGGAGGAGCTCGCAAAGCTTCAGGTCGAGCTAACCCGGCTGCAGACCTGGGTCAAAAACAAGGGAGCGCGCATCGTTGTGGTGTTCGAGGGCCGGGACACGGCGGGCAAGGGCGGCGCGATCAGCCGGATTACCGCACGCACCAGCCCGCGCGTCTTCCGGCACGTGGCGCTGCCCGCCCCCTCCGACCGCGAAAAGACCCAGGTTTTCATCCAGCGCTACATCGCCCAATTCCCGGCGGCGGGCGAGATCGTCCTGTTCGACCGCTCCTGGTACAACCGGGCCGGGGTCGAGCGCGTGATGGGTTTTTGTACCGACGAGGAGTACGAGCGGTTCCTGACAATGGTCCCCGTGGTCGAGCGGGAGATGATCGTCAACAACGGCATCATCCTGCGCAAGTACTTTCTCGATGTCAGCCAGGACGAGCAGCGGCGCCGGTTCGAGGCCAGGATCAAAGACCCGATGAAACACTGGAAGCTGAGCCCGATGGACACTGAATCGGTGCGGCGCTGGTGGGATTACACGCTGGCCTACCGGCGCATGATCGAGGCCACTCACATGTCGTGGGCGCCCTGGCACATCGTCCCGGCCGACAACAAGCGCCGCGCCCGGCTAAACCTGATCCGGCATCTGCTCGACAGCATCCCTTACAGGAAGGTCGACATTGAACTTCCCAAGATTCCCAAGGCGCAGCCGCGACCCAAGAATGCTGCTGACGGTCTGACTGCGGGCCTGCTGGTTCCCAGCAAGTATTGAACGCCTTGGAGCATGGTGTCTGCCGGCGTGGCGCTGGAAGCAGAAAAACGCCGCCTTGCTCCCCAGTCGATCAAAGCACCCGATCGATTGATGTTGAAGCTGACTTGATTGCGTTGGGGCGTTGCATGGCGAAACCAACGAAACAGCAAAGGGCAAGCTGGCTGTGGTGGTTTCCGCCAGCCGATTGGCTGGCTGAATACCGGCCCTCCTGGCTGCTCGGCGATATCGTCGCCGGAATAACATTGGCGGCCTATGCGATCCCGGTTTCCCTTGCCTATGCCGGCCTGGCAGGTTTGCCACCGCAGGTTGGCATCTACGGCTACCTGCTGGGCGGTCTGGGCTATGCCGTGCTCGGATCCTCGCGTCAGCTTGCGATCGGACCCACTTCCGCCATTTCGCTCATGATTGCCGGAACAGTGGGGGAAATGGCCGGCGGAGATGTGCAACGATACGCGCAAATCGCCAGTCTCGCTGCCTTTACCGTGGCGGCGCTCAGCCTGCTCGCTTGGCTGTTGCGGCTGAGCGTGCTGGTGAAATTGATCAGCGATAGCATCCTCGTCGGCTTCAAGGCCGGTGCGGGATTGACCATAGCTTTGACCCAACTGCCAAGCCTGTTCGGCGTGAAAGGCGGCGGTCACAATTTTTTCGAGCGCGCATTTCTGCTGGCCGGGCAACTCAGTCAGACGCAGTACCTCGTTCTTGTCGTCGGCGTCATCGCGATCGGGCTGATCGTACTGGGCGAGCACTTCCTGCCGGGAAAACCGGTTGCGCTCGGGGTTGTCATCCTGGCGATCATTGCCGCTACCCTGCTGGGGCTTCCTGCGCTTGGGGTGCCCATAACAGGAGAGATTCCGGCGGGCTTACCCACCTTGTCAGGCCCGGCCCTCAGATTGCGTGATGTGGAGGGAATAGTGCCGTTGGCCGCCGGCTGTTTGCTCCTGGCCTATATCGAAGGCGTATCTGCCGGCCGCACCTTCGCAGCGAAGCACGGATACGCGCTGGATCCCAGGCAAGACCTTCTGGGCATCGGCGCAGCCAATCTCGCGGCGGCGATGGGGCATGGCTACCCTGTGGCCGGCGGACTGTCCCAATCGGCGGTGAACGACAAAGCGGGCGCCCGCACCGCGCTGGCGCTTGTCTTTGCCTCGGTGACGCTTGGGCTTTGTCTGCTCTTTCTGACCGGCTTTCTCGAGAATCTCCCGAAGGCGGTGCTGGCCGCTGTGGTCCTGACCGCGGTGTATGGGCTAGTGGATTTTCCGGCACTGCTCTACATGCTGCGCGTGAGCCGACTGGATTTCCTGGCCGCAGCCATCGCGCTCGTCGGCGTGCTGCTTCTTGGAATACTTCAGGGCATCCTGCTTGCCGCGCTGGCCTCGATATTATTACTGCTCGCCCGGGTGTCGCGCCCGCATGTTGCGTTTCTTGGTCGCGTGCCCGGCACCAATTCCTATTCCGACGTGGATCGCCATCCGGAGAATGAGCCGCTGTCCGGCGTGATCGCTTTCCGTCCCGAGGCATCGCTGATTTACGTCAACGCCGACATCGTACTGGACGCGGTCTTGGTTCGTCTGCGCGAGGCTGGGCAAGTGCCCGTCCATCTGGTCGCCTGCGATCTCTCCGCCGCGCCGTATATCGATCTCGCCGGCGCTCGCATGCTGCACGGGTTGCATAACGAGCTTGCCGCTCGCGGCATCGCCATGCGCATTGTTGGCGCCCGTGGATCGGCGCGTGATTTATTGCGAGCCGAGGGGCTCGAAGAAAAAGTCGGCGTCCTCGAGCGCACCAGGACGATGGATAGTTTGCTGCGGCCCGATATCGCTGCCCGCTGCGATTAGGCAACGTCCAACGCTGCGCTGCGCCAACGGTTGGCACAACCATAGCGCGCGCTAGACGACCCGGCGCTCCGGCGAGATATCATGAGAATAATGCGTGCAGTCCACGACCGCTAACAGCGCGGAAGTTCTCAGCACCAAGGGGTCACGCTCGCCCTTCGCCGCGCATGCGAGAATCTGCGAGGCGATTTCGGCTTTCATGATGGAGGTGCGTTTTGCTTCGGGAAGCGTGGCCGTGGCATCGTCAAGGACGGTTCTCATCAATTGGATTATTTCAGGCTGAAAGGCTACTCCTGTCGGGTTCATGGGTTGCCTCCTGTCCGCGGTCTTGGCCGCCATTCTATGTCCCAATTTTTTCAGGGAGCAACGTCCAAATCACCTGTAACAGCGGTTTTAATGTGGCGCGCTGCAGCGCGGCAGAGGCCGCACGTAATTCCTTTTCCGGCGAACGTGTTACAGCACTGCGGCCGGGCGGACGTGAAATGAAGCAAATACGCGCGATGCCCGGCCGACGGCGAATAAATCTCCGAAAATAACCAGCCGAGGCTTTGTCCAGAGATCTAGTTCTGCACAAATTTCACGGTCGAGACCGGCCACTTTCCATCGTGGCCCCGGATCGAGATTCGAAGGCCGTGCAATTCGTCGAGCCAAACGTTCTCCACTGTCCCGGCCTTGCCGTCGGTGAGGACCACGGCTTTGCCGACAAGCTCGGTCTGGGCTTGCTCGAACGCGCCCAGGATCGTGGACGCGCGGACCTTCGCAGTTGGCATGGGTGACACCGAATCAGATGGGGAAGCGGGCCGCGGTTTGCATCCGAAAGTTGCGAAAGTCGTGACCGGCGCGCGGCAAACCGGTGTCAAAGACCGCAATTTTGCGGCGCCTGCAGACGATTTTGGAGCCAGAAACGCCAAAGTGATGGGCTCGCCGTTTGGTTTTAAGGAAGCAATCCTCACCCAGGGTCAATACTGTGTCGCGCTCGCTCTAGACACCCGCCGCGTTCCGCGCAATGACATTGCGATAGAACGATGCGCTGAGCTTCGGCGTCCGAACTTGCGTGTCGAAATCCACGCGATAAAGCCCAAAGCGCTTTTCAAATCCGTAGATCCATTCGAAATTGTCCATCAGGCTCCACAGGAAATAGCCGCGAACCGGCACGCCCTCGGAAGTCGCACGCTGCAGCTGCGTGAGATAATTGCGCAAGTACATGATCCGATCGAGATCATACACGCTACCATCGGCGGCCAGCGCGTCGGCCGCGCAGGTGCCGTTCTCGCTGATGTAGATCGTATCAAGGTTCCAGACCTTCGCCGCAAGTCTTGGCACCCAGTAGATCGTTTCCGGGCCGATCCTGAGCCAATCGACGCTCATGTGCGGAAACGAAGCGGGAAAAGGCAGAACTTTGAACCCCGGCGCGCGGTCGGATGCGACGATGTAGTATTGCGGTGCGTAAATGTTCAAGCCAACGAAATCGATCGGTGAGGAGATGATCTTGAGCTCGCCGGCGGTGAATTTGGGGGCGGCCGCGCCGGCATATTCGAGAAATCCGTCGGTGTATTTGCCCTCGAGCATCACGCCCAGCAAGCCCGAATTCAATTCTCGCGTCGCGATCTCGGCGGCGCGAACATTCGCCGGCGTATCGATCGCCGGCACGCAGGCTGCGATGTTTTCGGCCGGACCGACTTTCGTGCCCGCCCGCCCGTGAGCGCGGATCGCCTGCACGGCGAGCCCGTGGGCCAATGCGACGTGGTGACGGACCTGGTTCAGTTCTGCCTGCGGCAGTTTGAGGCCAGGGGCGTCAATGCCCCATCCATAACCGAAGTTCACGAATCTTCCGGCTTCGTTGAGGGTGAAGATATTCCTGACGCGATCGCTTATCCGCTCCGCCACGTAACCCGCGTAATCCGCGAAGGCCTTGGAGGTGTCGCTGGACTGCCATCCGCCAACCCTGTCCTGCAGCGACTGCGGCAGATCCCAGTGATACAGCGTCGCAAACGGTTCGATGCCGTTGGCCAGAATTTCATCCAGCAGGCGATCGTAGAAGTCGAGGCCTTTGGCGTTCGGGGCGCCGGTTCCTTCGGGAAACACGCGCGGCCACGCGATCGAAAAACGATAGGCTTTGGCGCCAAGTTCCTTGACCAGGCGAACGTCTTCCTTGTAGCGGTGATAATGGTCATTGGCGCGGTCGGCGTTGCTGTGATCGCCGATCTTGCCGGGCGTGTGGGCATAGGTGTCCCAGATCGAGCGTCCGCGGCCGTCCTCATCGACCGCGCCCTCGATCTGATAGGCGGAGGTGGCGGTGCCCCAGACAAAGCCGTTGGGGAAGCTCGTAGAGGCAGGCCGCTCGGTTGCCGGTTTGGCCTCACCGTCGTCTGGCTTCGCCGGCGTTGCCGCCATCCCGAGGGCGGAAAAACCCGCAAGCTTGGCAAAATGCCGACGCGAGAACTTACCGAACATCGACTTCTCCTGTCAGCTTCGCGTTCACGGGCGAACCGCTAGTAGGAATCAAATTGATAAGCGGAAATCCTGTCGATTTCGAATTCGACCGTAGCAGGGGAGTCGGCGTCGACAAATCCGACGCCCTGGAAATACTTCGAGCCCATCGCCAGATTCACGATCATGTACACCGGATCGTCGAAACCGACCGGGACCTTGATATCGGACACCGGCTTGCGGTCGATGAAATAGACAAGGCGATCGCGGGTCCATAGCACGCCGTAGTCGTGAAAATGGGTCGAGGCGTCCGGCAACGAGAAGTCAAACCCGCAGGATTCCACTTTACCGGTGGCCGGATTGCGCCAATGTGTCGTCATCACCAGCGTGCCGGGCCGCTCCCCGCGACCTTCCATGATGTCGATTTCGGGAGGCCAGCCGCCGTCATCGGCCAGCATCCAGAAGGCCGGCCAAACGGCACTCCCTACCGGTATCCTTGAACGGATCTCGAAATATCCGTACTTTTGCGAAAATCGGCTTTGGGTCGTCAGGATGCCCGATATGTATTCATTGTTGAAGAGCACCGACTTCAGTTCAGGTGGCGTGCGGCTTGCAACGATCGAGAGGACTCCATCCCGAACCTTGAACGGGTCGAGCCCCAGCGGGGTCGTTGATTGTCCGCCATAGCGTGGATCCACGTATATCTGTTGCTCGCCGTTAAACGTGGTTTTCCGTTTGAAGTCGGAGCCGTCTCCTCCCCAGTAGCGCGCTTCCGGCCAAGCGGCGCCGCCGGCGTAGTGAGGCACCCACTTGCCTTTCAACAACGGGTGCTCGTCGAAGTCATCGTGGAACGTTCGGTGCAGGGACACCTTAGCAAGGGGATTGGCTTGCGACGAGTCGATGCGACGACATTGTTCGCCGGGCGGATCGCTCGTCATCTGCAGGTTCAGCCGGGTCGGCGCGGTCTTGAGATGCTCTTGCGCCAAAGCCGGCGCGAGAGCGACGAGACAACCGACCAGGGCCAGGACTTTCCGCGCCAAATTCCTCTATCCTCAATTGGAAGCCCGATAGATAGACAGGTATTTCTACGTCGCAACTATACCGCAGTATCGTCTTGTCGTGGACGTTCGGAAAAAAGCGGCCGCTCGGCGGCAAGGACAGTTTGTGCCAACTGATCCACGCGGTGAGGCAAGCGACGAAAGAACAAGCGTCGCAAAACGCCGTAGAATAAGCGTCGCAAAACGCCGTTTCCACTAAACGCCGGTTCAGGCTTCCGCCGGCTGATCAGACCGCGTTGATACCTCCGCCCATCGAGTTGCGTTCGCTCGTCCACGAGGCAAGAAGACTATTTTTCTGGCGCAAATAGCCTCTTCAACAGACAGCCTGCCCCGTGGCGGGCCGAGCCGGCCGTTTTGCCGCTTCGCGGTCGGGACAGATAATCTCCACCCGGCAGCCTGGGCCGGGGTGGATCGCCAACCGGAAGCCGTGCAGCTTCACGATCGCGGCCACCAGATTCAGGCCAAGACCCACGCCAGGCGTATTTCGGATCTTGTCGGAGCGATAGAAACGCCGCAGCACGGCCTCCCGCTCCTGCTCGCCGATGCCGGAACCGGTGTCCGTCACGCGCACGATGGTTTCGGCACCGCCCCGCAACAGCTCGATATCCACTCTGCCGCCTTCGGGCGTAAACTTGATGGCGTTATCGATCAGGTTGGCGACCGCCTCGATCAAGAGGTCGCGATCGCCGCGCACGGTAAGTTTGTGCCGCACGCCGACCTGCAAGGTGACATTCTTGTTTTCGGCGATCGGTTCGTAGATGTCGCAGACCTCGCGCAGCATGTCGTGCAGCGGCACGTCGGCGAAGCTTGCGGAGCGCCGGCTGTTTTCGATCTCCGCAAGACGAAGCAGTGCCGTGATGATCGTCAGCGACTGGTCGATACCCGCGATCGCCTTGTCTGATACCGCCTGAAGCTGCTCCAGTGTTGTTGCGTTGGTGCGGCCGCGCTCGAGCGTGATCCGGGCGCGCGTCAAAGGCGTTCGCAAGTCGTGGGCGATGTCATTGCCGACGCCGGCAAGCGCGTGGATCAGCGTTTCCATCTCATCGAGCATGCCATTGACGATAATGGCCAGCTTCGAGAACGGCTCGTCGACATTGCGGTGCGGAAGCCGTTCGCGCAGATCGCCGGCGATAATGCGTTGAACCCGCTGGTTGACCTCTTCGACCCGCTTCTGGGCCAAAAAGGCCGGCAAGAGGCCGAGCCCGAGCGCCTCACCGACCACATGGGAAATCTCCCTTGCCTCATCGACATTCCGCCCGAGCACCAGCACGTCGCCGTTTCGCATGCGCCGCGCGATGGCGCGAACAATCTGATGCTCCCTGCCCTTTCCATTCGTCTTGACGATCTGGGCGGCTTGCGCTGGACCGTCGATCCGCAGACTGGGTGGCAGGCTTTCGATATTGCCGGTGATCCGGTGGCCTTCGGCGGCAAATATCGCCGCGAGCTGGACCCCTCGAGGATCCTGTCTCAGCTTCTCGTCGATTGCCTCCAGCCGCCGTTCAGGCGACAGGCCGGCAATCCCCTCCAGTTCCAACGTTATCACCCGGTCGGAGCGGGCGGTCAGATAGTCATCGATCTGCCAGTATATGAATCCGAACAGCACGATGACGAAAACCGCGAACACGCCCGCCACCATGAGGGCCCAGTGGAAGGTATTCGAGCGTATGAATTGCGGTTGACGCATCGGAATTTCGCCGCCCGGATGTCCTTGCTTGACGCCAACAGCAGCGCATGTCGCCGGAGCCATCGGAAAGCTACGATACCGCGCGAAGAATGAACCCGGCGCCGCGGACATTGTGGATCATAGGGGCTTCGTCGGGCCCGTCCACTTTATGACGCAGCCGGCCCATATGCACGTCCACGAGGTTGGTCGCCGGCACGAATTTGTAATTCCAGACCTCCTCCAGCAGCATGGCACGGGTCAGCAACTGGTCGCTGCGCTGCATCATGTATTCAAGGAGCCGAAACTCGCGTGGCAACAATTCGATCACCCGATCGCCGCGCTTGGCGGTGCGTTCGATCAAATCCAGCTCCAGCGGTCCCACACGCAGGACGGTCTCGCGCGATTCAACCGGCCGGCGCAGCAACGCTTCTATCCTGGCGACAAGCTCCACGACAGCGAATGGCTTGGTCAGATAATCGTCACCGCCCATCCGCAATCCGCGTACGCGATCGTCTACGGCGCCGAGCGCGCTCAGTACCAGCACGGGGGTGCGTACCTGCTCCTTTCTCAGCGCCTCGATGACCGTGAGACCATCCATTCCAGGTAGCAGTCGATCGACGATCATGGCGTCGGGCCGCGACGACCGCGCCTTGTCAAGGCCTTCGATTCCGTTCGCAGACCATTCGACTTCAAAGCCGCGATCGGCCAGCTCGGCTGTAATTTCCTCAGCCGTTTCGCTGTCATCCTCGATCAGGAGCACTTTTGCCATCGACTGATTCTCGTCTACCGCCGGCGCATTCGCAATGCCCGAGCCTGGTATCCCTGGAACCATACGCTTGCTCAAGACCAAAGCCATAGTGTCAACGGCCCGCAAATGCCAAGTTTCGTTCAAAAGAGCCGGACAGCGCCGCCCGCCCTACTCGGGGGCATAGGGCGTGGCGTGCGCCGTCCGCTCTGCGGCCATCTGGACACCGACTCCGGGGGCAAAGCGCGGTGGGCCGCTCACCCCAAAACATAGGCGCGGAAAATCGGCGGCACCATTAAATAGGGTTTTAGAGTTGGCGTGCCCGGAAGGCGCATTGATCGGATGTTCCGGCCATTTTGCGCGAGGGCTTGGGGCTGAATTTTCCCGTCAGCAGCCCGATGGCGATGCGGGCGATACGCCTGGTGTCGCCGCGGCGCCGGTGGCGTTGGCCGGCGCCATCGTGCCGGGCGTTGACAGGCTCATCGTCACGCTCTCGGCGCAAGCCGACGTGTTCGGCGTAGGCATAATCGTCGTTGTCGGATCGATGCTGGTGGCGCCAAGCTGCGTAATATCCGGCTGGATCGTCCCGGGTGGCGGGTTCGCCGGAATTGCCGGCGTCGAGAGCGGCAAAGCCGCGCCATTGGTCGGCGGGCCTCCCGGCGTAGAGCTGCATACGATGGTCGATGAGCTGCCGACCGGGGACACTGGCGATATGGTCCCGGTCGTGCTGGAGACGATCGGCGTCGGAATGGTCCCCAACGGGGTCGACGACATCGTCGCCATTGATGACATCGTCGTGGTTGATGACATCGACGTGGTCGATGGCATCGACGTGGTCGATGGCGTCATCGTGGCCGTGCTGCCCGCCATGGATGGGGAGACCGTGTTCGGTATGGTCGATGGCGTCAGTACGGGCGTTGCAGCAGTGGAAGGCGGAGGCGCTGCTATCGCGGACGACGTCACCGGTACCGTCGAGCCGGGAAAGTCGGACATGAACGATGTAGCTGGTTGTGCCGACAGCAAGAGCGGCGCGCTCGTCGCGGACGTGGAAGAGGTAGCCGTCACTGCTGGCATCGTCGGTACCGCTGATATCGAGGGCGTAGTCCCGGTGGCACCGCCCGCCGCCGACATGGACGCAACCTGCACCGCCGCAGTCCCAGGCGTGATTTGCCCTGATGGTGTGGCGCAGGTCACGACCGTTCCCGGCGTTGTCGGATCAGAAGCCAGCGGTACCGGCGCCAATGTCGTGACGGGAGTGCCGGGCTGTGTCGTGGCCG
>WNGO01026252.1_pt1 | contig 10945 bp, 9 predicted proteins | sample 5400511 | NCBI WGS metagenome assembly WNGO01 (sample SAMN13153380, study PRJNA577476) | soil metagenome | isolation source: 20 cm soil or saprolite under Garry oak tree replicate 2 | place: USA:California | collected 2016-06-15
GGGCTCGAGTTCCGCAACGAGCTGATCCGGGCGCAGGCGTACTACGCGGTGGCGGGGCCGGCGCGGCGGCACTTGCATCGGAGCGTGGGGGAGGTGCTGGAGGTACGGAGGGACGAGGTCGGGGGGTCGGCTAATTTGGAGGTGGCGTGGCACTTCTTGCGGGGAGGCGCTCCCGATCGTGCCGCAAGCAGTGCAATCAGGGGCGCTGAAGGTGCCATCTCTTCCGGAGCCCTGATCGAAGCAGAGCAGATTTTGGAGGTCCTGCTTCGAGAGCAGGGCACGGAGGGCGCCACGCAGCCTCTCCTCCTTCTGCTCGCTAGAGCTCTCGTGGGTCAGTCCCGAGCAGAGGCGGCGACCTCAGTTCTCACCCGTCTTGCCCAGGAACGGGGCCTCTCGAAGCCCGCACAGGCACTCACGGCTAGGATGCGGGCTACAGTCGAGTACCTCATGAATCGGGAGCCCGGGTCTGCGTATTGCGAGGCCGCAGACAGGGCCCTCGACGCAGCACAAGAAACTGCCGACCTAGAGCTAATCGGTAACGCACTCTTCGAGTGCGCTCGATCAGGTGTGAATGCGGGTAATGAAGCAAGGGTAACTGAAGTTCGCCGCCGGACCGAGGACGCGATTGCTCAGTTGGGAAAGGATACACCACCAATCCTGCGGTACACGAAGGCATACTGCGACTTTTTCTTCTTCGAGCTCGCTTCGGCCGCAAGGGAGCTGGAAAGTGCGATCAACGCGCTGAACATCCGACGGGACCCAGTTGCCCTCTCACTCGCCTACACGGGTTATGGAACGTGTAAGTCGGGACTCTGTGAGTTCGACACTGCGTGCGAAGCATATGATAAGGCTTTGCAGTTGAACATGAGAATCGGGGACGATGTCAGGTCCGCGATGATATTGTCTAACGTTTGTGTTGCAAGGCTCCATCAAGGAGACTTCGCATCGGCAGTGACATTTGGTCAGCGCGCCGTCGCAGTCGCGTCGCGTTCCCTGACGCCCCGTTCGGTGGCGATGCACTTCAATTTGGCTTCTGCACTCCTGATGAGTGGTGATCAAGAAGGTGCACAACGGGCCGTCGTCGCGGCGGAACGCGCCCTTCGCAACGAGCGAAGCTGGACAACCAACATGGAATTTCTCTTGGGCTACGCGTGCTTCGCAATCGAGACTGGTGACGTGAGCTTAGCCTTGCAGTCGATCGAGTCCGCAGAGCGCCTTGCCTGGGGGAAGGAGAAAGCAGTGCCAAACACCGGACTCTTCGACAAGTTGAGAGTGTACCGACTGGCACACACAAGCGGCCCGGACTCCGCGCGACCTGTCGTCCTCGAGGGCCAGCAGAAGTACCGAGACCGTCATCCGTTCTACTACCTGGACCTTATTGCGTGCGGCGCCTGGCTAGACCGGCTGTCTCTAGGGCGTTACACCGCCGATAGTGAGAGTGCACTCACTCTCTTTGAGAAACTTGGAGCCCGAGGGCTGCGGGCCATCCTCGTGGCGCAGGGACTCCTCGTGTAAACCGTAATAGATCAATCGGACAGGCTTGTTCAGGGCATTCGTGGGACTTCGCATGGCACCACTCAGCGCCACGTGACCGGCGACTGGAATCAGTGTGCGATTCGCTGCGCCCAGGCTGGCCTCGTCGCCCGAGAAGATTCGGCATCAGATTCGGGGAAGCGCCGATCCAACCCCAGCAGCCTGCGGATACTCCCTGATTTCGCAACTAATCTCACAAGATCTGGGTCGAACTGACGGCCCGCGTACTTTTCCAGCTCTTCAACTGCGCGCGCCAGACTCATTGCCCTTCGGTAGGGCCGATCAGTGGTCATGGCGTCGATCGTGTCGGCCACCATGATAATACGTGCGCCCATAGGGATCTGATCGCCGGCCAATCCCTCCGGGTATCCCGTCCCGTCGAAATTCTCGTGATGATGCCGAATCATGGCCTCCACGTCGCCGCGGAGTCGCGTGGCTGTTGCAACAAGCTGAGCGCTACGCGTCACGTGGGTTCGCATCGTCATCATTTCCTCGGCGGTCAGTTTTCCTTCCTTCCTAAGCAGAGGAGCGAATTCTTCATAGATCTTTCCGACGTCGTGCAGCAAGGCAGCACGCTTGATGCCATCGAGGTCCTTCGCGGGGAGCCTCAACTCTCTGGCTATCGCAAGGGCGTATTCTGAAACACGGCGAGAGTGGCCTGATGTGTACGGATCGCGCGCCTCCATGGCCTTTACCATCAACTCAAGCTTCTCTTCCAACTCCTCTTGCAACTGCTGATTCATTTGGTAGAGCTGACGCACCAAGAACAGAGGGAATATCAGGATGGCTATGCCGAGTAGCTGTAGCTTCGCGTATAGAAATACAAGAAGGATCGCCAAAGTGCTGGACAAGGCGTCGGTTGCTATGGTGTCCTTCCCAATCCTGTCCCACGCCTCCCCTAGAGAAACATCACTACTTATCGACACCGCGAGCGCCACACTCCCCTGGTTGACGATGAAGAACGTGAATACGAGTGCTGCGAACGGGATTAGCGCGAAGTCGAAGACGTCTGAACTCACTACGCCGCCAAGGGACACATAGACAAGGGCCCCGAGGCCTGTGGCCAGCATGTATTGCGCAGTGTTGAACCAGACTCTGACTGCTGGCTTGTGGCGAACCAGAGACTCGACCACCAGAGCCGTGACACCCGCAACTAGCATCGGCCAGGGATGCCGGAACAGCGGGACAGACGCGATGAGGGGAATGAACCCTACCGACGTGCTAACCTTCGCGAACGGAAGCCGAGACGAGAACGAGTCGCAGACAATTCCAAGGATTGCGAAGGCGGCAAGGGCATTCCAAAACTTGGATGGAAATGGTCCCGGCGCCTCCCATCCGGGAAGAATCAGGAGGCTGAGTGCGGCGATGGAAACTACGCCGACAAGAGCCCAGATTTTGACGGCGTGAAACCTATGACGCATAGCCTCGCTCTTCGTCGGAACCGCGCGAGTACGACTAAAAAAGGGAAGGGCCCCTATACCGACTCACCACGCCACCAGACCGCCGAGAAACACCTTAGCAAAAAGTGCTCCGAGCACTGTCAACATTGAGCGTCACCCCCTCCGAGATACTGCGAGTCTCAGTGGACCGCTAGGAGTGGCACGCCTCGCTATGGCGCACCCGAACGCTCCGCTCGTCGTCTTTTCGCTCAGCTCCGCTCTTTGGTAGCGGTGACCAGGGGCCCCTTTTTTCGAGATGTCTCTATACGGCTCGCCGGCTCCCCACTGGCCCGGCACAGCCCAAAACCGTCAAATCCGCCAAAACCGTCAATTCTGATGCGCTACGCGACCTTGCGCCGCTTCAGCGCCTGCTGCATCGCCTCCACCACCGCCTGCATCCCGGCCACCTTGTTCACGATCGTCTTCACGCCCATCTCTCGCAGCTCGACCGCGGCCGTTTCCGGCATCCCCCCCGTCACCACGATCACCTCGACATCGAGCTGGCGCCCCGGCTCGAGCAGCCGCCGGATCACCTCCGGCGCGTTCAGGTCCGGCAGGCTGTAGTCATCTCGAGCAGCGCGTCCACGCCCGTCGCCGCCTCCACCACCTCCACGTCCAGCTCCGACCGCTCGATCGTGAGCACCAGCGCCTTCAGGTAGCCCGGATCGTCGTCCACCACCACCACCATCGCGTGCCCGTTGCCGTGGGCCAGGTCCTGCGGCACGGCCATGTCGTGCGCGCGCAGGAACGCCTTGAGATCGTCCGCCTCCACACGCCGGCGCCCCGTCGGTGTCTTGTGCCCCTTCAGCAGCCCCTGGTCGATCCAGTTCGCTACTGTCGCCGGCGACACCTGACAGACGCGCGCCACGCGCTGCGTGCCCCAATACCGCTTCTGTTTCGGCAAACTCACAGAACACGAAATACCACCAAAATGGGAACTGCGCAAGGGCTTTTGTTGAATTGATGCAACAGCGGTAGGAAGTACTGCTAACTACAAGAGTTACAGCTACTTACAGTGATGTGACAGTGCTGGGAGAGGCTGTTCTAACGGCGTGCATCCGCCCACCTGTTGGTTGCATCCAACACCGCCAGCACCGAGCTCCGCTCCGGGCTCTCGCGAATCTCGCACGTGCCCGTGAGCAGCTGCGCCTCCCGCCCGCCCAGCCCGTGCACCGCCACGAACACGAACTTGCGGTCGAACGCCTCGATGATCTGCGCTCCCTCGAGCGCCACGGAGTTGTCGGGCAACAGCTCGTCGAGACAGAGCGACGCGGCCCGCGCCGCCGCCTCCACGCGGTTGCGCGCCGTGTCGGTTCCCTGCTCCTCCGCCTCCGCTTCCTTGCCCTCGAACGAGAGCCGCACCCGGATCTGCACGCGCTGCGGCCGCTCCGAGGGCCGCACCTCAAGTCCCTGGAAGATCACCACCCGCTTCTTGGCGCGGGTGCGGACGGCCTCCTCCTGCATCTGCTCGATGGGCCGCACGTCGGCGGTCTGGGCCACGCTGATCTTGCGGTGGTCGATCTTGACGCCCAGCTGCGCCATCAGCGCCGACTCGATGTTGCGCACCACCTGTTTCGGCTGCATGTCGTTGGTGGTGAGCACGTGGATCTCGCTCACCTCGCCCAGCGGCGTCACCACCACACGCGCCGACAGCACGCCCGTGAGCCCCGCGATCAGGTTCTCGGCGCGCTTCACGCCCCACGGGTCGGGCGTCTGGCCCGCGGCCGTGAGGGGAAGGGCGTCGCGCTCTGCCGCGCCCCCTGGGGTTTCGGCCGGGTTGGATGGCGTCACGTCACGCTGCTCCTGTGGCAACCTGATTGCGTCCCATGGCCTTGGCGCGGTACAGCGCGCGATCGGCCGCCACCAGCACATCCTCCCGCTCGGGCCCCCGCCCGGGCGCCAGCTCGGCCACCCCGATGCTCACCGTCACGAGACCGGCGGGATAGCCCAGGTCCCGGCCCATCACTTCCACGCCGGTGCGCACCTTGTCGGCCACCACCCGCGCCCCCTCCACCCCCGTGTGCACCAGCACCATCACGAACTCGTCGCCCCCGTAGCGCGCCGCCAGATCGGTCGTGCGGATGTGCGCCGAGCACTCCCGCGCGGCGCTCTTCAGCACGTCGTTCCCCGCCTCGTGGCCGAACCGGTCGTTCACCTGCTTGAAGTTGTCCAGGTCCACGAACAGCACCGCGAACGCGTCGTGCGTGCGGTCGCTGCGGGCCACCTCGCTCGCCAGCCGGTCGCGCAACACGCGGTACGTCGCCAGCCCGGTGAGCCCGTCCACGGCCGCCTGCAGCTGCGCCTGCCGGCCCACCTTGTCGAGATACGGCGGGCACGACTTGAGCGTGGTGCGCCCCGCCGCGGCCGCTTCGGCGAACGCGCGGCAGGTGGCGTAGCCGCACGCGCCGCAGTCCCAGGGCCGGCCGTTGGGCGCGAGGCCGATCTCGTCGAGCACGCCGGCGACCGCTTCGGGCGGCGGCCCGTGCCCGTCGCGCAGGATCGGGAACGCCTCGCCCACCCGCACGCCGCGGGCCACCGCTTCCTCGACGACGGGCCCCCGCGCCCGCACCGGCTCCGTCGCGCCCACGATCTCGCGCCGCCGGAACAGCTCGTTGCGCGGGCCCAGCAGCGGGTGGTCGAGGCAGCCCTCGCACGGCAGAATGTCGACGAACCCCACGTCGATGCGGTCCACCGCCACCGCCCGGGCGATCGCTTCCAGACCCCCCAGCCCGCGCACCTTGCGGAAGCGCCGGCTGGCGTGCGTTTCCTCCTTCAGCAGCTCGAGCGGCAGTCCGCCCGCCGTACTCAGATGCCGCCGCCGCTCCTCGGGCACGCGGGTGAAATAGGGCGCCTGGTCTTCCACCCGCACGGCGCGGCGCCGGAACAGGTCCGCCAGCTCCTCGAACGTGATGGCGGCCTCCACCTCGCGCCCGCCTTCGGTGAGACACACGCCCGCGTACACGATCGGCGTGGCCGCGCCATGGAGACCCTTCAGGTAGCGAGCCTCCGCCGCGATCGGCGTCGCGATGGGCGCCAGGTACGGGATCAGCTCCGGATATTGGGTCCGGACCGTCTCCACGATCACCGGGCACGTCGAGCGAATCATGCTGCCCCAGCCTTCGTCCGCCCACAGCGTCAGGTACTCCTTGGCCACCAGCTCGTCGCCCAGCACGCCGCGGTGCACGGTGCGGAATCCCGCGGCGTAGCACGCGTTCACCACCTGCTCCGGCGTGGCCGGGTAAAAGAACACCGCGCACTCGACCGACAGGATCAGCGCGGCGCGCCCCGACAGCGCCAGCTCGTCCGCGCGGGCCACGTCGCCCGACGCCCGGATTGCATCGTGCGGGCACGCCGGCAGGCACAGCCCGCAGCGCGTGCACGTCTCGTCCACGATTCGGATCTGGTTGCCTTCAACGGCGACGGCGTCGGCGGGGCACACTCGGACGCACGCCATGCACGCCACGCACAGTCCCGGATCGACCCTAAAGTCCACGTCTCATGCAGCCGGGGCGCGGCGGCGAGTTAAAGAGTGCGTATAAGGGCGCCCTAACATGTGACGGCCGTCACACCCTGTCAATGGGTACACGAACGCAACTCCTTGTCGGAGTGTCACTTACAACTATACGAGCGCGTATTCCTTGAGCTTGCGGTACAGCGTGCGCTCTCCGATCCCCAGCACCTCGGCGGCCCTGCGTCGATTCCCCTTCGTCTCGCGCAGCGCCGCCTCGATGGCCGCCCGTTCCACCTCCGCCATTGTCATGCCGGGCCGATACAGCACCTCGGCCTCCGGCGCGGGCTCGGCTTCGACCGGCGCGGCGGGGCTAAGTGCAGACCCGGGGCCAACCTCGATGACCTCGACCCGCTGGGGCCGCTCCTCCAGCCGCCGGCGCAGCTCCTCGACCTGTAACTTGAGCTCCACAAGACTGCGGAAGATGAACTCCAGCTCCTGGCCCGCGACGTCGCGGGTCGCGCCCACCAGACGCATCGGCAGCCCCCGCCCGCGCTCGCGGATGTCGCGCGGGATGTCGTCGGCGCGGATCTCCCCCTCGGGCGCGAGCACGACCATCGACTCGATGAGATTGCGCAGCTGGCGGATGTTGCCCGGCCAGTCCGCGTCTGCAAGAATCTGGAGCGCCTCGGGGGTGATGCCCTGGAAATTGCGGTCGTGCTGCTTGGCGAACTCGGCGATGAAGCGGCGCACCAGCAGCGGGATGTCGACCTTCCGCTCGCGCAACGGCGGCAGATAGATGTAGAGCACGTTGAGGCGGTAGAACAGGTCGTCGCGGAAGCGCCCCAGGGCGACCTCTTCTTTGAGCGCCTTGTTGGTCGCGGCCACCACCCGGACGTCCACCTTGATGGGCTGCGTGCCGCCGACCCGGAAAAAGCTCTGGTCCTCGAGCACGCGCAGCAGCTTGACCTGGGTGGCGGGCGGCATTTCCCCTGCGGCGCGGCGACAGGTCGTGGATCGCGCGCGCCACCAGCTCCTTGCCGGTGCCCGATTCCCCTTCCACCAGCACGGTGGCGCTCACGGGCGCCATCTGCTCGATCTTGACGAGCACTTCCTGGATGGCGGGGGACTCGCCGATGATGCCGGTGCGCTGCTGCAGCTTGCGGCGCTCGATCAGGCGGCGCACGGTCGCGGTTACTTCCGCCGGGTCGGCCGGCTTGGTGAGATAGCCGGTCAGGCCGAGCCGCCGGGCGAGTCCCTTGGCATCCGGCTCGGTGTGCTCCACCAAGCCGAGCGTGGAGATCGAGCGGTCGCGCGCCAGACCGAGCAGCTGGACGGCACCAGACTCGTGCAGCCCGCCTGTCACGACGATGCAGTCGGGAGGGGGCTCGCGCCTTATGGCCTGCCGCGCCTCGTCGAGCGTGTGCGCCAGGGTGGTGTGGAACCCCGCCGCCTCGAGCGCCGCGTTGATGCGGACGGCGTGCTCCAGATCGTCCGTGGTGACGAGGATGCGGTCAGGCATCGGGTTCGGTGCGCGGTGCGCCGTGCGCGGTTGCCGCCCCGGTCACCAGGTCGACGGCGTGGTCGAGCAAGCCCTCGAGCACGGCCAGCCCATCCTTCACACCCCCCGTCGAGCCGGGGAGGTTGACGATCAGCGTCTTGCCCCGCGTGCCAGCCACGCCGCGCGACAGCCAGGCGCGCGGGAACCCCGCCGCCGCGGCCGATCGTAGCGCGTCGGCGATGCCGGGCGCGAGCCGGTCGAGCACCGCCTCGGTCGCTTCCGGCGTCACGTCGCGCGCGGTCAGGCCCGTACCGCCGGTCGTGAGCACCACGTCGACCTCTCCTGAGTCCGCCCAGCGGGCGAGCTTGCCGGCGATACGGTCGGTCTCGTCGGACACCACACTGCGCACCACGACGTCGTAACTGTGCTCGGCGGCCCATCCCGCGATCGCGTCGCCGGACGTATCCTCACGCTGGCCAAGAGCCCCAAGATCCGACACCGTCAGGATTCCGATCCGCATACCTCTACCGTCCTCTACCGTCCTCTACCGTCCTCTACCGTCCTCTACCGTCCTCTACCGTCCGTTACCGTCCTTTACCGCCCTCTACCATCGTCTTTGTCCTTCTCGCCACGAATGGCAGCGCCACCACTTCCGCCGCCGCCCGCTTGCCGCGCACGTCGATGGCGAACGCTCCGCCCGGCTTGGCCTGGGCAACGGGCAGATACGTCATCCCGATGGCGCAGTTGACCGTGGGCGTGACGGTGCCCGAGCGCACGACGTCCACCTGCGTGCCGTCCAGGTACACCCCGTAGCCATGCCGCGCGACGACCTTGGGCTCGAGCAGCTTGAAGCCCACGAGCCGCCGCTTCACGCCCTCGAGCTTCTGGCGCTTGAGCGCGGCGAGTCCGGTGAAGTCGGCGCCCTTCTCGAGCTTCACGATCCAGCCGAGGCCCGCCTCGTAGGGGGTCACGCCGGCGTCGATGTCGCTGCCGTACAACGGGTATCCCGCCTCGAGCCGCAGCGTGTCGCGCGCGCCCAGGCCGCACGGCTCGGCCCGCCCCGCGCCGACCAGCGCGTGCCACAAGGCTTCGGTGTCGGCCGCCCGGGCGTACAGCTCGAACCCGTCCTCGCCGGTGTAGCCGGTGCGGGAGATGAAGCACTGCACGCCCGCGACCATACCCTGGACGAAGTGATAGTAGGGAATCATCGCGACGCCGACGGCCGTGAGCTGCGCGAGCAGGGTCTCGGCCGCGGGGCCCTGCACCGCCAGGAGTCCCGTCTGGTCCGAGATGTCGCGCAGCCGCACGTTCGCACCGCGTTTCTGAGCCACGATGTGGCCCCAGTCCGGCGCGATGTTCGCGGCGTTCACCACCATCATCAACCGGTCTTCGAAGCGATAGACCAGGCAGTCGTCCACGAAGGTGCCCTGGTCCGTGAGAATGGCTGAATACTGGGCCTGACCGGGCTTCAAGGCTCCAACATCGTTGCACGTTACACGTTGCACGAAGGCGTTGCGGTCCGGACCGCTGACCTCGAATTCACCCATGTGGGATACGTCGAACACGCCCACGCGCTCGCGCACCGCCCGATGCTCGGCGGCGATGCCGGACGGGTAGCTCACGGGCATCTCGTACCCGCCGAACGGCACCATCTTGGCGCCGAGCGTGACGTGGATCTTGTGCAGCGGGGTACGCTTTGGAGTCTCCATGGCCGGGCCTAGCCCATCAACGTCGCGAGCAGGGCCTTTTGCACGTGCAAGCGGTTCTCGGCCTCGTCCCACACGCGCGACTGCGGGCCTTCGATCACCTCGGTCGCGACCTCTTCGCCGCGGTGCGCGGGGAGGCAGTGCAGGAAAATGGCCTTGGGGTCGGCGAGCTGCATGAGATCGCGGTCCACCGTGTAGCCCCGGAACGCGTTGCGCCGTGCTTCCGCCTCCTCCTCCTGCCCCATCGAGGCCCACACGTCGGTGTTCACCACCTGCACGCCTTCGATCGCCTCCTCGGGCACCTCGGTGATCGAGACGCACGCCCCGGCGACCTTGGCGTGGTCGAAGATGCGGCGGTTCGGCTCGTACCCCTCCGGGCACGCCAGCCGCAGCTCGAACCCGAGCACCTGGGCGGCCTCGATCCAGCTGTTCGCCATGTTGTTGCCGTCCCCGATCCACGCGATCCGCTTGCCTTCCCATCCTCCCAGCGCCTCGCGCACCGTGAAGAGATCGGCGAGCACCTGGCAGGGATGCGACAGGTCGGTGAGGCCGTTGATCACGGGGACGGTGGCGTGGCCGGCCAGCTGTTCCACTTCGGCGTGGTCGAACGTGCGGATCATGATCCCGTCGACGTAACGCGACAGCACGCGTGCCGTGTCCGGGATCGGCTCGCCACGCCCGATCTGGATGTCGCGCGACGAGAGAAACAGCGCCTGGCCGCCCAGCTGATAGGCCCCCACCTCGAACGACACCCGCGTGCGGGTGCTCGACTTCGCGAAGATCATCGCCAGCGTCTTGCCGGCGAGGGGGGTCTCCCGGTACGTGCCGGCCTTCATGCGGCCGGCGAGGTCGAACAGCCGCAGGATCTCGTCCCGCGTGAGGTCGGTGATAGCGAGGAAGTCGCGCTTGCTCATGGACTCCCCGTAAGGCGGTCAAAATGACAGGGGACGGCTGCTAATTCTACCTGCGGGAGAAAGCCCAGACAAGCGGGCGGCTCTAGAGGATATAGCGGCGCAGGTCCTCGTCCTCGACGATCTTCGCGAGGCGCTCCCGTACCCGGGTCGCGTCGAACTTGATGCGCTTCTCGGCGAGGTCGGGCAGATCGAACAGCACGTCCTCGAGCAGGTTGGTCATGACGGTGTGGAGCCGGCGGGCGCCGATGTTTTCCATGCGCTCGTTGGCTTTGGCCGCGATGCGGGCGATCTCCTTGATGCCGTCGGGCGTGAACTCGAGCGTGGCGCCCTCGGCGGCGCACAGCGCGGCGTACTGCTTGGTGAGCGCGTTCTCGGGCTCCGTCATGATGCGGACGAAGTCCTCC